>Ga0068876_10003619_pt1 | contig 11014 bp, 6 predicted proteins | sample NOAtaG_6_FD_66442 | JGI IMG/M metagenome (GOLD analysis project Ga0068876, IMG submission 66442) | Freshwater lake microbial communities from Lake Erie, under a cyanobacterial bloom - NOAA_Erie_Diel5S_2200h metaG | ecosystem: Environmental > Aquatic > Freshwater > Lake | place: USA: Ohio, Lake... | reverse complement strand
CTCGCGAACAAGGCCTACAGCATCGGTCCCTCGATCTGGTGGCCGCTCTTCACGGGCGGCAAGATCGACGCGCAGGTATCGCAGCAGAAGGCGCTCGCGGAGGCCGCGTTGGCGCGCTATCGCGGCGCCATGATCGAGGCGATCGGCGATCTTTCCGCAGCGACAAGCGACTTCGTCGAGGCGCGCGCCGGCGTGCGGGCCTCGCAGGCCGCGCTCGAGAGCGCGCAGCGCGTGCGCATGCTTGCGCGGCAGCAGTTCGACGCGGGAGTCACGGACATCACCATGCTGCTCGACGTCGAGCGACAGGAGCTCGAGGCGGAGAGCGCGGCGGCCGACGCGCGCGGCGCGCGTGCGCAGGCGCTCGTATCGCTTTGCAAGGCGCTTGGCGGCGGCTGGAGCGACTCCGACGCCGAGCGCGCTGCTGCGGAAGGCGCGAAGGACGCTGGGATCGCGCCGTCGCCTGATGTGGCTGCGACCGAGGGAACGCGATGAGGATGCAATCGATGAACACAAGGCCGTTGACGATTGGTTCGCTGGCGTTCGCGCTGGCGCTTTCCTGCGCGTCGTGCTCGAAGGAGCCCGCGAAACCCGTCGGTCCGCCGCCGATCGCGGTGCGCACCGCCCTCGCCGAGTCGAAGCCGCTGCGACGCACGAAGACCTATCCCGGCATCACGGCGTCGGTGCGCTCGGTCGAGCTGACGGCGCGCGTGCAGGGATTCCTCGCGAAGCAGCACGTTGCGGATGGTGCGCGGGTCGAGGAGGGCACGCTCGTCTACGAGATCGATGCGCGTCCGTTCGAGGTCGCGCTTGCGTCGGCGCGCGCGGACCTCGACCGCGCGAAGGCGCAGGTTTCGTCTGCGCGCGCGAAGGTCGCGGCCGCCGAGGCGCAGGTCGCGCAGGCAAAGGCGCAGATTCCAGGCTTGGTCGCCGCGCGCGACCTCGCCGCGCGCGACGTCGAGCGCAACCGGCCGCTGGTCGAGAGCGGCGCGGTGTCGAAGCAGGCGTTCGACCAGTTCGAATCGAAGCTCGTCAACGCGACGTCGCAGCTCGAGACCGCCGAGGCGGCAGTGCGCACGGCCGAGGCGCAGCGCGCGAGCGCGCAGAGCGAGGTCGCGGTGGCAGAAGCGCAGGTCGGAGCCGCGACGGCGCAGGTCGAGGGCGCCGAGCTGAACCTGTCGTACTGCTCGGTCAAGGCGCCGATGGCGGGCCTCCTTGGACGGTCGTCGGCCTCCGAAGGGCAGATGGTCGGGCCGAGCTACGCCGTGACGCTGAACACGCTCGTCGAGACCGATCCGATGTGGGTCCAGTTCAGCCCGAGCGCGACGGAGTGGCCACTCCTCGACGCACTGCTCCGCAAGGGCGAGGTCGCCGCGACGGTCGCCTACGGCGGCGACGCATCGATCACGGCGAAGGGCCGCGTCGTCTTCGCGTCGAACGCCGTCGACGTCTCCACGTCGACGATCATGCTGCGAGCCGAGTTTCCCAACGCATCAGGCGCGTTCCGCCCGGGCACCTACGCGAACGTGACGCTCGACCTCGGAGAGATTCCCAATGTGGTGATGATCCCGGCGACGGCGCTTGTGCCGCGCGAAACCGAGTTCCGCGTCTGGCGCGTGAAGGCGGACTCGACTGTCGAAGAAGTGCGCGTCGAGGTTTCCGCGCGCGAGGATGAGTTCGTCGGCGTCACGAAGGGGTTGGCCGCCGGCGACCGCGTGGTGACGGCGGGAACGCTGAAGCTCACCGGCGGGGCGAAGACCGTCGAGGCGCCACCCGAGCCTGGCGGTTCCCCCGCGCCGGCCACGAAGTAAGGAGCGCGCATGACCACTGCACCGGCACCAGAACCGCAGGCGCGCTCGAGCTTCTCGGCGTTCTTCATCCGCCGTCCGATCTTCGCGACCGTGATCGCGCTGGTGACGCTGCTTGCCGGCATCGCCACGATCTTCACGCTGCCGGTTGCGCAGTTCCCGACGATCGTGCCGCCCACGGTGCAGGTTTCGGCCGTCTACAACGGCGCCGACGCCGAGACCGTGGCGAAGGCCGTGACGCTGCCGCTCGAGCAGCAGATCAACGGCGTGCAGGGCATGCTCTACATGAGCTCGAACTCGACGAGCAACGGGCAGAGCGTCATCACCGTGACGTTCGAGGTGGGCTACGACCTGAACATCGCCGCAGTCGACGTCCAGAACCGCGCGCAGCAGGCGTTTCCGCAGCTGCCGCCCGAGGTGCAGCAGCTCGGCGTCACCGTCAGCAAGCAGTCGACGAACATGACGCTCGTCGCTGCGCTGCGTTCGCCGGACGGCGCGTACGACACGCGTTCGCTCACGAATCTCGCCGACATCACCGTGGTGCCCGCGCTGCAGCGGCTGCCCGGCGTCGGACAGGTGACGATCTTCGGCCTCGAGCAGTACTCGATGCGCGTATGGCTCGATCCTTCGAAGCTCGCGGCGCTGTCGATGTCGTCGAGCGAGGTCGCGCAGGCGATCCAGCGGCAGAACAAGCAGGCGGCGATCGGATCGCTCGGCGCGCAGCCGAGCGCGTCGTCGCCGGCCTTCACGGTGAGCCTCGTCACCAGCGGACGCCTCTCGACGCCCGAGGAATTCGGCGACATCGTGCTGCGCACCGGCGCCGATGGCGCGGTGGTACGTATCCGCGACGTCGGGCGGGTCGAGATGGGTTCGTACCTCTACTCGAGCACGTCGCACTTCAATGGCAAGGGCTGCGCGCTGATCGCGGTGTACCAGCTGCCCGACGCGAACGCCTTCAGCGTGGCCGAGGCCGTGCGCGCCGAGCTCGACCGGATCGCGCCGCTCTTGCCGCCGGGCGTCACGCACGAGGTCGCGTTCGACACGACGCTGTTCGTGTCGGCGTCGCTCGAGGAGCTCGTCCACACGCTCGTCGAGGCGGCGGTGCTCGTCCTCATCGTGATCTTCATCTTCCTGCAGGATTGGCGCGCCACGCTGATCCCGATGATCGCGATACCCGTGTCGATCGTGGGCACGTTCGCCGCGATGGCCGCGTTCGGCTTCTCGATCAACACGCTGACGCTCCTCGGCCTCGTGCTGGCGATCGGGCTCGTCGTCGACGACGCGATCATCGTGGTCGAGAACGTCTACCACCAGCTCGAGCATGGCGCGACCGACCTGCGCGACGCGGCCGACAAGGCCATGCTGCAGGTGACCGGGCCGATCGTGGCGACGAGCCTCGTGCTGCTCGCGGTGTTCATTCCGGCTGCGCTCATGCCGGGCATCACCGGGCGGCTCTACAACCAGTTCGCGCTCACGATCGCTTTCTCGATCGTGCTCTCCTCGATCAACTCGCTGACGCTGTCGCCGGCGCTCTGCGCGGTGTTCCTCAAGACAGGCCAGCAGAAGACGAAGTTCAAGCCGTTCGTCCTCTTCAACCGCTTCTTCGACTGGCTCTGCGAGCACTACGGGAACCTGATCCGCTGGTCGGGCCGGCACTGGTACGTGGTGGCTGCGACGTTCGTCGTCGCGGTCGGCGCGATCGTCGTCATGCTCGATCGGACGCCGTCGGCGTTCATCCCGAACGAGGACCAGGGCTACTACTTCGCCGTCGCGCAGCTGCCGCCGGGCGCAAGCCTGCCGCGCACGCTCGAGGTGTCGGAGATGGTGCGCAGGCGCATGGCCGACGAGCCCGCGGTCGCGAACGTGCTGCAGATCGAGGGATTCAACTTCCTCACCGGCACGCAGCAGTCGAACGCTGCGTTCTTCATCGCGATCCTGAAGCCGTGGCATGAGCGCGACCCGCGCACCGAAAACGCGCGCGAGGTGATCCTGCGCGCGCTGCCGAAACTGACGTCGATTCCCGAGGCGCGGGTGTTTCCCGTGCCGCCGCCGCCGATCCAAGGGCTCGGCGGCGTGGGCGGCTGGCAGCTCCAGCTCGAGGATGCGTCGGGCGGATCGTGGAGCGATTTCTCGCGGGTGGCGCGCGACTTCATCGCCGATGCGTCGAAGCGGCCGGAGCTTTCCGGCATCAATTCGCCGTTCAACGACACGGTGCCGGTGGTGCGGCTTGAGATCGATCGCACGCGCGCCGAGCTCCTCGGCGTGTCGATGACCGACATCTTCGCCGCGCTCGGGCAGTCGCTCGGGCAGGTGTTCGTGAACAACTTCAACCTGTTCGGGCAGGTGTACAACGTGATGATCCAGGCGGACGCCGACGCGCGACTCACCGTCGGCGACATCCAGGCGATCCACGTGCGGAACCGACAGGGCGAGATGGTGCCGATGTCGGCGCTTGCGTCGCTGTCGCTTGGCGTCGCCACCGACAACGCCACGCACTACAACATGTTCAACACCATTCAGGTGAATGGCAACGCCGCAGCCGGCTACAGCTCGGGCGATGCGATTCGCGCGATCGCCGAGGTCGCGGCCGAGTCGCTGCCCGAGGGCTACACCTACGAGTGGACGGGCACGACCTACCAGGAGATCGAGTCGGGTGGATACGCGGGGCTCATCTTCGGCCTCGCGCTCGTGATGGTGTTCCTGCTGCTTGCTGCGCAGTACGAATCGTGGGCGCTGCCGTTCAACGTGCTGCTGGCGGTGGCGTTCGCGGTGCTCGGCGCGCTCGTCGCGTTGCATCTCACGGGGCGCTCGCTCGACACCTATGCGCAGATCGGCCTCGTGATGCTCGTGGGACTTGCCGCGAAGAACGCGATCATGATCACGGAGTTCGCGGCCGAGCGCTACTACGGCGGCGAGTCGGTGCTCGACGCGGCCGTGAACGCATCGAAGCTGCGCCTGCGGCCGATCCTGATGACGAGCTTCGCGTTCATCCTCGGCATCCTGCCGCTGGTGGTCGCCGATGGCGCGGGCGCGCAGAGCCGCCGTTCGATCGGCACGGTCGTGCTCGGAGGCATGCTGGGCGCCGTGGTCGTCGACCAGATCGTCGTCCCCACGCTCTTCGTGATGATCATGGGCCTGCGCGAGAAGCTGTTCGGCCGCCCGAAGCAGGCGGCGCCGTCGCACTGAACTTTCAGATTCACTGCAGGTCGCGCATGCGTTGCGTACATGTGCGCTGTATCTTGGGCGCTCGCGCACATGAAACAGGAGACGCCGATGCACGATCAGTCCCGCCGTGATTTCCTCGCCACAACCGCAACGATCGGAGCCGCGGGGATCGCATCCGGCCTCGTCGCGCCGCTTGGATTCGCAGGATGGACGCAGGCCGCAGGCGCTGGCAAGACCGTGCGCATCGGCCTCATCGGCTGCGGTGGCCGCGGCTCGGGCGCTGCGAACGACTCGCTGACCGCGAATCCGAACGTCACGCTCGTCGCGATGTGCGACCTCGACGTCGAGAAGGTGCGCGGTGTGCGCGACGCACTGAAGGAAGCGCACTCCGAGCGCGCGAACGTCTCGGACGACCGCATCTTTGGCGGTCTCGACGGCTACCAGAAGGTGCTGGCGCTGCCGGACGTCGATCTCGTGATTCTCGCCACGGCACCCGGTTTCCGACACGTGCACATCACCGCGGCGGTCGCTGCGAAGAAGCACATCTTCGCCGAGAAGCCCGTGTGCGTCGACGTCGCGGGCTACCACGCCTGCTGCGCCGCGCACGACCAGGCCGCCAAGCAGGGCACCGCGATCGTGACAGGCACGCAGTACCGCCGACAGACGAGTTTCATCGAGGGAATCCAGCGGATCCGCGATGGCATGATCGGCGAGGTCGTGGGCATGACCGCGCGCTACTGCTCGAATGGAATCTGGTACCGCGAGCGCAAGCCAGGCATGAGCGACATGGAGTACCAGATCTGGAACTGGATGCACTTCATCTGGCTCTCTGGCGACCAGATCACCGAGCAGGCCGTGCACAACATCGACGTGATCCACTGGGTGATGGGCGGCCCGCCGGTCCGCGCGTTCGCGTCGGGCAGCCGCTGGAACCGTCCCGCCGACAGCGAGATGTGGGACTCGATGTCCGTCGACTTCGAGTTCGCCGGCGGGAAGATCTGCTCGTTTGACGCACGCCACTGGGCGAACTCTGACAGCCAGTTCGACAACGTGGTCTACGGCTCGAAGGGCGTCGCCTACCTGCGCGCCTTCGATGGCGGCAGCACGATCACCGACCGCGACGGCAAGGAGCTGTGGACGACGAAGGGATCGATTGGCGCCGCGTATCGACAGGAGCACAAGGAGCTCGTCGAGTCGATCGCCGCTGGAAAGCCGATCGTCGAACTGCGTCAGACTGCGGAGAGTTCGCTCATGGCCGTGATGGGCCGCGAAGCCGCGTACTCGGGGCAGACCGCGACATGGGACTTCATGACGAAGCAGTCGAAGCTCGATCTGATGCCGAAGGTCATCGCGATCCCCGGCGACGCGCCCGCGCCGTTCGTGCGGAAGCCGGGCGAGTATCGGCTGCAGTGAGCGGTTGACGCTTGCTCACGGAGACAGGGGGAGCAGGCAGCTCGGTCTGGCGTGCGCCGTGGCCGTGGCCGGGGCTGCTTGTGCTGCTGACGCCGAGGAGGTCTCTCACGGAGGCACGGAGGCACGGAGGCCCTGTCTTGCACTTCGCGGCGTCATGCGTTTGCTGAGGGGGATCGGAATGGGAGCTCGTTGCGCTTCGCTTCTTTGCGATTCTCTTCTCTTCTCTTCTCTTCTCTTCTCTTCTTTCTGCCTTGCCCATTCGATCGCTTCTCACGCGAGTGACGCCCGCGTTCTCCTGATCTCCGTGCCTCTGTGCCTCCGTGAGAAAAATCAAAACCGCACAAGCACGCATGTGCCCGCGCTCAGCCCCAGCTTGAGAGCAGCGTCGCGAGGTCGGCGCCGTTGACTTCGCCGTTGCCGTCGATGTCGGCCGCGCAGCCGCTGCACGCGCCCCACGCGCTGAGCAGGATGCCGAGGTCGCCACTGCCCACGCCGCCGTCGCCGTCGAGATCGGCGGGATTCGTCGGCGGCGTGAAGGTCGCGGAAAGCGATCGCGCTGCGCCAGCACCGTCGCGGACGCGCACCGCGTCGACGACGACGGCGCCCGAGACGGCGACCGGCGACGAAACGCGGACGGTGAAGGTCGCGGTCGCCCCTGTCGCAAGCACGCCGCTCTCGGCTGGTTCGAAGGTGACGGCGAACGGCGCGGTGCCTGCGCGCGGCCGGATCGCCGTTGCATCGGGGCCGATGTTCGCGACAGACATCGTGGTCACGAGTTCCGTGCCCGCCGCGCCATTGAGCGCGCCGTCCGTGAGCGTGAGGACCGTCCGCGCGTCCCGCGTGGTGGTCGTGCCGGCGACCGGCGCGCCGGCGCCCCAGACGGCGGCGAAGTCGCTCGCGTCGCCGCGCAGATGCGTGTCGAGGAACTCGAGCATGAGCGCGCGGGTCTTCGCGAGCTGATCGGCACGCGAGATCGAGCCCGAATCGCAGGCGATGATCGCGCTGTCGATGAATCCGCAGTGCGATCCGCCTGCGATGGTGACGAACTGCCGCGGCGCGTCGCAGGCGTTGTACTGGTTCTGCGTCGTCGCGGGCGCGACGATGGTGTCCTGCGAGCCGACGATGAAGCGCGAGGGAACCTGCACGCTTGCCGCCGCCGCCGCCGCGGACGGATTCGTCTCGGCCGCCGCGAGCGTCACCAGGCACTTGATGCGCGCATCAGCCGCCGCCGCCAGCGCGGCCGCACCGCCGCCCATCGAATGGCCGCCGACCGCGAAGCGTGCGGAGTCGACACGTCCGACGAGCCAGCTCGTCTTGAGCGTGTTCTGCTGCTCGAGCCAGGTGAGGCACTGACGGATGTCGAGCGCAAAGTTCGAGTGGCTCGGGAACAGGCTGCTCTCGCTCGTGGTTGCGATGACGATGTAGCCGTGGCTCGCGAGGTGATCCATCGTCGAGTCGTAGAGGTCGACGGCGGTGAGGAAGCCGTGACCGAAGCTGAGCGCCGGGGCAGGCGCTGCTGCGGCCGCGAATGGCGAAGTCGCGGCGGATGACGTGGCCGGATAGCGGATCTGCGCCGTGAACGTGGTGTTGTTTGCGCGCGTGACGGTCACGGTGCGCTGCGACACCGGATACGGCCCGGGCTGCGAGTTGTCGGCGAGTGCGGGCGAGGCGAATGTAGCCGTTACGGCGGCAACCCGGAGAAGCGTCTGGCGAAGGAGCATCGCTCCAGTATCGCGCAGAACTCGCGGCGGATTCAATGCGCCATGGCGGCAATCGTCGAAAGTCGGGAGTCCGCCAGCGCGTTCCGACCGCAAGTAAACGCTGGAAAGCCCGCAGGGCGCCGTCCAATCGGGCGCCCTGCAGGCCGAGGTGGTGGATACGTGGATGCGTGGATGCGCGGATGCGTGGATGCGCGTCCCGGCTCGCGCGGTAGGTCCGAATTGGCGCGGCGACGGACCAGTCAGCGCCGACGCCGGCGCGCGCCGAGCGACCCGAGCGCGAGCAACGCGAGCGCGCCGGGCGACGGCAGCGACGCCGTCACCTTGTCAGAGCCGCCATCGGCGAATCCTCGGAAACGCGCGGCGAAGCCCCAACCTTCCGTCTCATCGAAGAAGTCGTGCGCGATGATCGTGGCGAGCAGCGATTCCTCGCCGCGGACGTCGTACCGAAACACAAAGGTCTGCCCGACGCCGATGCCAAGGACCGGGCTGCCGCCGCCGAGCCAGTTGCCGCCGAGCGCGGCGCCATGATCGAAGTCGCCGAGTGGAGAGGCGCTGACCTCGAAGACGCCGTCCCAGCCGGCGCGCCCATCGTCGTACGCCATCTTCACCTGCGGCGCGACATTGAATGCGAAGCCCGTGAGAAAGCCGCCATTCGCTGGATCGGACGTGTTCGTCAGCGTGATCTCCACGACGCCGGCATTTCCACCGAGATACGTCCACTCGGTCGAACCCGAGTAACTGCCGAGACCTTCGATCCCGGGGTTGCTGTTGTATGAGACGATCGACGCGCGTGCGGTGCACGCGATGCACGCGGCCGCTGTGAATCCTGCCATTCCCCTCATGAAGTTCATCTCCAGCTCCTTCGATTGCGCTGCGTTCCTGCCGTCGCACGCGATCCGCGGTTCGCCGCGGCCTGCACACGGCCTTGCACGACCCTACGAGCCTGTGCGCGAAAGGAAAGCGTGCGCGCCGATCGGCGCGTTTGAACGGCGCATTCGCGTTCGATTCCCCGAGAAAGCATCCTCGCGGAGCGATCCACGTGCTATTCATGCGCCTATGTTCCACGCTCCGCTTCGGGTCGTCGGCCCGCTTCTCCTTGGATGCGTCGCATCGCTTGCACCGCTCGCCGCGCGGCCGGTGTCTATGGGGAACACGCCAGCGCGCGCCGAGAGAGCGACGCCCGCCGCAGTCGCATCTATCGCCGACACCGCGGTCGACGTGTTTGTCGGCGGAGAGGGCGGATACCCCGTCTATCGCATTCCGGCCGCGACGCGGCTCTCGACGGGCGCGCGCAAGGGGCGCATCCTCGCCTTCGCGGAGGGACGCAACGCATATGCCGACAACGGCCGCAATGACATCGTCCTGCGCACGAGCGACGATCGCGGGACGAGCTGGAGCGCCGTACGCGCGCTCTGCGACATGCCGGGCCGCTCGCTGAACAATCCGTGCGTGGTCGAAGTGCGCGCGGGGAGGCATGCCGGGCGCGTCTTGCTCATGTTCCAGTCGTATCCCGAGGGTTGCGGCGAGTCGTGCGTGACGGAGGGCTATGACGCGAGGCCGGTCGACGCGAGGCCCGATGGCGCGGGTGCCGTGAAGGACACGATCTGCCGCACCTATCTGATGCACTCGGACGACGCCGGCGAGACGTGGAGCGCCCCGCGCGAGGTGACTCGCGAGGTGAAGCGCGCGACGGGAGCCACGAGCGTCGCGACCGGCCCGGGCATCGGCATCCAGCTCGCGCACGGCAGGCACGCGGGCCGCATCGTCATGCCGTTCAACGAAGGACCATACAACCGCTGGCGCGTGTACGCAGCGTTCAGTGACGATGGCGGCGATTCGTGGACGATTGGCGCTGTGGCGCCGAATCCGCCCAAGGGTCTCGGCAACGAGGTGCAGATGTTCGAGCGCGCGGACGGGGCGGTCGTGCTTAATGCACGCCAGCATCTCGGGGCGCAGCGTCGCACCAGCGCCGTCTCGATCGATGGCGGCGCGACGTGGTCGCAATTGGCCGACATTCCGGAGCTTCCGGACCCGCAGTGCATGGCGGGTGTGCTTGCGCTCGACCGCAACGTCGTGGTGTTCACCGGCTGCGGAAGCGAGAAGGGCCGCGATCGGGGCACCATGTGGATCTCGCGGGACGGTGGACGATCGTGGCCGGAGAGCGTGCTCGTCGAGCCCGCGTTCTTCGCCTACAGCGTTCCCGTCGCGCTCGACGAGGGCACGGTCGGCATCCTGTACGAAGCCTCGATGTACAAGCGCATCGCCTTTCGACGCGTTGCCGTTCCGCCCGCACCGGTACGATGACGGACTCGGCTTGAGATCTGCCGCCACCACGCTGGAGACACCATGAATCACCGCGCCGCACTCGCTCTTTCGGTTCTCGCGCTCGCCTCGTTCGGAGTCGCGTCGCTCGCGGCGACCGCGCCGCGCGCGCAGGATGCGCCCGCCGCATCCGCCGCAGTCGCGCCCTCGACCATCACGCTCGATCCCGTCCACTCGATGGCGGTGTTCCGCGTCCAGCACTTGGGCGCCGGCTTCTTCTGGGGTCGATTCAACGAACTTTCGGGCACCGTGCGGTGGCCGCTCGACGACAGCGCCGCGCCGACGTTCGACGTGGTCGCCGAAGTGAAGAAGGTCGACACCGGCAGCGACAAGCTCGATGGAAACCTGCAGGGCCCGAGCTTCTTCAACCAGGCCGAATTCCCGACGATCGCCTTCAAGTCGACTTCAGCGAAGAAGGTCGGCGACCGCCGCTATGCGGTGACGGGCGACCTCACGCTGCGTGGCGTGACCAGGTCGATCGAGGTCGACTGCACCGTGACCGGGATCGGCAAGGGACCGGCGGGCCAGAAGGTCGGCTTCGAGTGCACGTTCGCGATCAACCGCGCCGACTACGGCATGAAGTGGGGG
>Ga0068876_10003616_pt1 | contig 11018 bp, 2 predicted proteins | sample NOAtaG_6_FD_66442 | JGI IMG/M metagenome (GOLD analysis project Ga0068876, IMG submission 66442) | Freshwater lake microbial communities from Lake Erie, under a cyanobacterial bloom - NOAA_Erie_Diel5S_2200h metaG | ecosystem: Environmental > Aquatic > Freshwater > Lake | place: USA: Ohio, Lake... | reverse complement strand
TCGAAATCGGGATCATCGGATCTCTCAATCAGATCAACCCGGGTGAAGATTATAACATCGATCCATTCGTGCTTGCATATCAACCTTACATCTCGGCATTCGATCGTAAAGATTTTGTGATTACATTCGAAAATCCAACGAGAAACTTTGCTGTCGGAGAGATAGTAAATCAGTCGCAAGCAAATCTCAGATTCTTTGACCTGAAGGTTTCGACTGGTGCATACAGCAATACGTATGATGCCAAGACGTTTACCGTGCAAACGCAGTACGAAGCGAACAGTGCTGCAAACGCTATTTTCTATCGTAACATCACTTCAACGTTTAATCCTACAGACGAAGTCAACTCAAACACAGATTTCATTACCATCACTGGTAACGAGTTTGCGGCGAATGATCTTGTTCGTTACTTTACTGATGCCGCAAATACGGCTGTAACAGGTCTATCGAACAATTCTTTCTACTATGTCTTGGTGTCGAATTCGACAGGCGTTACTCTTACAACTGAAGCAGCCAATACACTTGCTAAAGTAAATATCACACAGAGTTCGAACGTAGCAGAATTTAACTCAAATACTGACGTACAAAATAGCAACAACTTTATTAATATTGCCTCTGCAAATAGCTTATTTGCAAACGGTGGTCAAGTACGATATGTTGTTACGAGCGGTACGGTTCCAATCTCTGGTCTTGAAGCTGAAGGTCTTTATTATGTTCGCTACGCTAATAGTACCGGATTGGCTCTGTCGACCACTGCCGGCGGAGCAAACGTAGATTTAACAGCGGCAAATCCCGGAGAGAGCGGCCACTTCCTCAGATATTACAATCCTGATTTGATTGGTCATCAACTGCGTAGCTACACGAATGAGTTCGCGAATGGTCAAATCGTACAATACAGAATTCCGAATGGAAATACTGCTATTTCTGGATTGACTGCAAACGCAATTTATTATGTTGTTCAAGCCAACACTGTTGCATTCAAATTGTCTGCTACAAGTGGCGGATCAGCAATCGATATTACTGCCAACTCGACTGGTGGAGAATCACATACAGTTGCAACTCTTCCAGGTTATCTGCCGAAAGATAAGTTATTCCAGAATGTCGGTGGAAATATCGTCAATGCCACTGTCGCCTCAGTCTTCTCGAATACTGTCGGTGATTATGTCAGAATCACTGGAAACACTGCGCCAATTACGAATAATGCTCTGCTATATTCTTATACAGTGCCTACAGCAAACGGCCTTATCTCAAGTGTAACTACTTTCGAGATCGTCTCGACCGCAAAGGCCATTGTCAAGTCAAGTAATAGTAGCCACATGCTGGCAAAGAGAATTACTTTCGAAAATACCTGGCAACCAGAGGGGCCAATGATTGGTGAAGTCACCGGTGCCGAAGCAACAGTAGTCGGTGTGACTGAAGATGCATCAACGCTGTATCCAATCGGACTTAACGCCGACATTACTGCAAACGTTGTGACTTCTGATGGTGAAGTAACTGGCCTTCAAGTCATCGACTCAGGCTTTGCATATTCCAACGGCGAGATAGTTGATTTTGTATCAGAAGACAACTTAAGAGCTGGTACTGCGAAGATGATTCTTGACGGACATGGTATTGGCCAAGGTTTCTATCGCAGCTCGAAGGGATTCTTGTCTGACGACATCTACGTGCATGACAACGACTTCTATCAAGAATATTCTTATGAAATTCTATCGAAGATCTCGGTAGAAAGATATGCTGACATGTTTAAGAAGGTCATGCACGTCGCCGGTACAAAGTTCTTTGGTTCTGCTCTGATCGTAGAAGAAGCCAACGCAGCGCTCAGCTTGTCGGCTATTTCAACTGGCCAAGAAATTCAGTTCAACTCGGTGGACGACGTATCGACAGTCAATGACACCATCGAAACAGATATCGAAGATGTAAGATATCAGTTCAAGGTAATGGATGTAGATAACGATACAGACTTTATATCATTAGTGACTAATCCCTATTATAACAGCCAGTCATTAAATGTACATGATTATTTACAGTATACTACGTCAGAAGCGCAAACAATTGGTGTAGGAACTGGTGATCAACTCTCAAACAATGACTATTACTACGTAGTGTTCGCGAATACAACGGGCATTAAAATCTCTGGAACAAGAGGCGGAGATGCTCTGAACTTGAACACTGTTGCTATTAGTAATACACTTGAACTACACACGGTGACAAAGTTAATCAATCCGTTTGCTAACGGAGATCTTGTGCTCTACACGACTTCTAACACTGCGGTTCAAGGTTTGAGTAACGCTACTTCATACTATGTTGTAAATACTACTCCAAATACAGTGAAACTATCTCTCACAGCGAATGGAAGTCCTATAAATATAACAGCAAATGGTAGCACCAGCGGTTCAGAGACTGCGGGTCACTTCTTGACAAAGACGACAGAGGAATAAATGGCAGTAACTCAAAAACTCATTACGAGCAGTTTTAATGTAGCGGCAGCTGCAAACTTTATTAATAGCTTTGCTAATAATGATTACTTTGTGTATGCTGCTCGTCACGTTCCTTATGCAGGAAGTGATACTATTATTCCTGTCCCGAGCAACAGCGTTCGCGATACCGACATCGATGTTTATGACAATATGATCTTCGCGAAGAGAGCTTCTTCTGCAGATGTCATTCATATGGCAAACAAATATCTATGGCAATCAAACACGCACTATGCGATGTACGATCATATTGACGGAGATCTTGAAACTAAGAACTTCTTTATCACTGTTGATGACGACACAGAATATAACGTATGGAAGTGCCTATTTAATAATAGCACAGACACAATCAATGTTAACTCGACAGTCGCACCTTCTCGTGTAGGCAGTGCTGCTGATTTAAATCCTGTTGAAACTGGTGACGGTTATGTATGGAAATACATGTACACTATCACAAAGACGCAGTACGAGAAGTTTGCTACTTCACAGTATATTCCTGTCATTGCCAACACGGATGTTATTACAGGTGCAACTCGCGGTACGATTGAAGTCATAAAGGTAGAAGATCCTGGAGCAGGCTACGATAACTACATTGCCGAAGGCACGTTCTTAACAGCAGATATTACAGTAGGCGGTATTCCTACATTCTATGGTGCACCTGCCACCGCTGTATCGATCGACGACTACTATCAAGGCTGCGTGATGAAGATCACTTCTGGCCTTGCTATCGGCGAATATCGAAGAATCGTTAACTACGAAGGCACGTCAGCACAGAAGAAATTCATTCTTGACACCTCGTTCTTGATCACTCCTTCTGCCGGCGACACTTACGAAGTATATCCATATGCGTTCATTTGGGGAGACGGCGAAGAGTCGACTCCTGCCGAAGGAATCGTTTATGTCGATGCAGCCTCTACTAACTCTATTAGTAGAGTAGAGCTTTTAAACGTAGGTGAAAACTACAGAAAAGCAGAATCATATATTTCTGAACAGCCTCTTACTATTCCACCTTCGATCTTCGATGAAACATATATTCAACTTCCTGCGGTTGTTTCGAGCGCAACATACTTTGCTCCAGCCTCTCTGCGTCCTATTATCTCTCCAAAGAATGGCCACGGTTCAGATCCTTACAATGAACTCTATGCAAAGAGAGTTTGCTTAAGTGTAAAGTTTAACAACAGCGAGAGCGGTATCGTTTCAACAGAAAACGATTTTAGACAAGTCGGACTTATTAAGAATCCAACTTTCACAGAAGTTGACATGAATATTACCAACGTAGTTGGTCCAGGTTTCTCTGTCGGCGAGAAAGTCTATCAGTATCGTAAGCTTAAGTTACACGGCAATGTTTCGATTACAGCCGCGAGTACGACTATTGAAAAAACCGACTTCGGTCTTCTTTCTTCAACTGCTACTATCGTTAGCAACGGCACAGGATACGACAGCACAGCAAATAACCAACTTAATTTTACTAATGATGGAACCGGTGGTACTGGAGCTGCAGGCACCTTTGCAAATAATGGATCAGGTGCTATTACCGCTGTTACAATTACTAACGTTGGATCTGGTTATGTAACTGCTCCTACTGTTACGATTAATAATGAAGCGGGCGGATCGAACGGTGTGATTACTGTAGCGCTTGCAAACCCTGATGCACCTACATATCAAGACGCATTTGAAGTTGGCGACTACGTTCTTGTCACAGATGGTTCGAACAACTATATCTCGACAGTTGCCAATGTTCCTCAAGATTATCGCATTACGACTGCTAACACAAATAGCTCGTTTACTGCAGATGACTGTGAAGTGTCAGCCATCGTTGTTGAAGCGAGTGGCATCGTTTCATTCTCTGGCACAAGTCAAATTGAACTATCGAATGTAGCAGGTGTCTTTACTTCTGGAAGCCGAATCATTGGAGTCGGCGGTATGTCGGGAGACACTGTAGTGCCAGTTTCAGGAACGACCGCTTCTATTACTGGAACGATTGAAATCAATGACAGATCAGCAAGTTCTTTCAACTATTCTCGCCAACTCACACGACTAATAGGCACGTTCAGTTCTGGCGGTGTTCCATTCCTTGAAGACGAAGAAATTACACAAGAGAGTCTTATTTCATACGCGCAACCTCGAGGCCGAGTACATCATCTCGAAGAAACAGAAGGTTCAGATATACTGTGGATTAGTAATAAGTTTGGTATATTCAACCTCGATCCGCGAGGAGTAAGAGATATTGCAGGTGGAGTATCTTCTGCAGAGCTTTCCCCGTTATTGAATAAATACCCTGGAGACTTTGTAGTTGGTAGTGGAGAGGTTCTTTATGTAGAGAATCTTGATCCTATCACTCGCAACGATAACAAATCAGAAATTATAAAGATAGTATTGGAGTTTTAATTAAATGGCTCTGGAAACCGACCTAAACGTATCTCCTTATTTTGATGACTTTGATTCCAAGAAGGACTTTTATAAAGTTCTTTTCCAGCCTGGAGTCGCAGTTCAAGCACGTGAGCTCAATCAGCTCCAGTCTATTTTGCAGCATCAAATCGAGAAGTTTGGTGACAACGTATTCAAGCGTGGTACAATCATCGATGGTTGTACTATCACTAAGCATGATAAAGTTCCTTACGTTAAAATTAACGATCTTACGACTGATGGTCTGCAGATCGATATCTCTCTTTATGATAATCTGTATGTCAAGAACGCAAGCAACGTAGAAGCCTATATTGTTAAAACTACACCTGGTTTGCAATCTCGTTCTCCTGATCTTAATACGCTGTTTGTAAACTACATCAATTCTGGCGACGATTTTGAAACAGATTCTTTTGCTGCAGATGAAACTCTGACAGTCTTCAACAAATCATATCCTATCTTTAACATCAGAGTAAACGACGGCGCTTCGAAGTTTGGCAACAGCGATACTGTTGTAGTCATGTCAGCGCTCGCTCTACAAAATTCTACCGGCGGGGCAGCGAGTGCTGCTAGCTTTACGGCAGGTTCTGTTATTCAGAACGGTGTTGCTAACGCGGTTATTATCGAAGCCAATACCACTGCAAATAGCAGCGCGCTTATTCTCAAGGTGCGCCCAGAGTATAGCGACCTTCAGACTGCCAATACTATCAAGTTTAGATTTGCAGCCGGTGAATCAGTTCGTAACTTCACATCTGGAGTCACTGCAAACGTAGTTGCAATCGTTGGTTCTGGTGCTGTTGGTTCTATTACGACAGACAGCCTAGGTAAAGTGACTGCGATTCAAGTTGTAGGACAAGGTTCAGGCTACTATGTCGAACCACATGTTACGATCGCAAACAACTCGACCACTTCTACGTTTGGCGCTACCGAGCTCGGAGAACTTGAGCTTGCAGCAGAAACCTTCCTCGCTACGATTCAAGTAGCAAACGCTACTGCTGTTCCGATCGGAACTGGTTACGGTGTTACTATCGGCGAAGGCACGATCTATCAAAAGGGATTCTTCTCGCGAGTAGCTTCTCAGTTTGAGGTTGTAAACAAGTATTCAAATACTGGCTTCGACAAGTCTGTTGGTTTCTATACAAATGAAAGCATCGTCAATTCAAACCAAGATGAATCTCTTCTTGACAATGCCACTGGCACTTATAACTATGCTGCTCCTGGTGCAGATCGTCTGAAACTGACACCAGTCATCGACGTACTGACAAAAGCAGAAGCTGATGCAAACTCAGAATTCCTTCCTATCATCGAGTTCACTGACGGTCGCCCATATCGTGTAAACCAAGACACCGTCTATAACGTGATTGGTCGTCAACTTGCAGAAAGAACGTTCGAAGAATCTGGAAACTATGTAATCGATCAGTTCCTTACACTGACGAAGGATTCGAGTACATTCTCTGACACTGCTAGCCTTGTCAAGATGAACATCGATCCAGGTAAAGCTTATATCAACGGTATTCGTATCGAAACTATCGACAACTATAAGCAGAACATGAATAAGGGAACGACGAAGCTTAATGATCCTGCTTCACAAACTCGTCTCGGATATGGTAACTACTTTGAAGTCGACGAACTTGCAGGTTCGTTTAACTTTGATATTGGTGGAGAAGTTGAACTTCATAGTGCAGCTGCAAACTACATCAGTAGTGGCGCAACAACTATCACAGTAGGTGCTACAAAGATCGGTACAGCCCGAATTCGTACATTTGCTTGGCAAAACGGAGATGTAGGTAACGCAAACTGCGTGTACAGAATGTATCTCTTTGACATTAAAATGAATGCTGGTAAGAATACACAAGATGTAAGAAGCATTTACTATAGCAGCGGCAATAAAGCTATCGCTGACGTCGTACTTGATACTACTCTCGGTGTTGCTGTTCTTCGAGATACGCTCGACTCTTCACTTCTGTTTAAACTGAAAAATGCAACTTCGAACGTTTCGAATATCACATATCAGTACAGAACAATTAATGCGAGCGAAACCTCGAATGCTGCTGGATATGTAGTACTTAACCTGCCTTCGAACGAATTCTTTCCTTACACAGAAGAACTTAACACTTCTGAGAAGCGCGATCTGATTGTAATTCCAAACGGAAACTTTAAGTCTCAAATCTCTGCGACTGGTACTATCAGCACTGCGAATAACACAACCGCTAATGTTGTGGGAACTGGAACGCTCTTCGCGGCTGAATTCTCGCCAGGAGATTACGTTCTTCTTGCTAACTCGACTGGCGGAAACACTTCTTCTGCACAGATCGCATCGATTGCAAATAGTACATTAATGACACTTGCGACAGCTCCCGGTATAACATATTCTGGTGGTAGCATTACGCTCTATTACCCGCAGAATATTCCTGTTTCGCTTACAAACAAGGCAACGAAGTGGGCCAACGTAGATAGCTCTAACAGTCAAATCATGACTATCTTCCTTGGGAATACGGTAGCAAACGCCACGTCAAATGCTGCAGCTTCGATGCCAGTTTCAGTGGTGTATAACGCACAAAGAAACAACGTAAGCTCTGCTGCTAAAACTTCGAACCGTGGTAACTACGCAAGAATTGTTATTGCAACGAACAATACGGCTGGTGTTCAAGGTCCATGGCCACTCGGGGTATCAGACGCATATCGTCTGCGTGGAGTATGGAAGAAAGATGCAACTGTTCAAGACATTACATTCAATGTCTCGACGGATATTGCCAATTCCGGTACAGCGAATGCATTCATTACTGTTACGAACAACCCATTTGCAAACGGCGATTCGCTAGTTTATAGCAACGCTGCTGGTGTAGGTGTACTCGGCGGTTTAACTAACGGTCAAACAGTTTATGCTGTGTATGCAAACACTAGTGGTTTTGCGCTCTCTGCTACACTCGGCGGTGCAAATCTCACTCTCACTTCGAACAGTTCTTCGACTCATAAGTTTACTGGTAACACCGTGTACTTTACTGAGAACACGTTCGGCGTGACAGACGTCACAAATCAATTCTATATTGACAGTCGTCAGAATGAAGATTTCTTGGATATTTCACGTCTTACAAGAAAACCAAGATTTGATCAGCTTGCAGCGAATGACGTTTTGCTTGTCAAGTTTGATGCGTTCGAATCTGCTGCTGGTGTAAAAACAATTTCTTCTTACACCATTAATGATAGCGCAAACCTTGCAGTTCTTGTGGCAGATGCCAGCATTAATACTCTCGAACTTGCAGAGTTCGAAGGAAGAACAGGCATTTACTACGACTTAAGAGATTGCATTGATCTTCGTCCTGCGGCGGCCAATACCATTAACTATGTCAAAGATATTGCTAGCACCGCAGCAGGAGCAAATGCTGCTTCGATCATCAATCCAACTTTGCCATCGAACTCAACCTACTTCTCTTCAACGAGTGCATTCTTCCCAGTGCCTAACTCGACATTGTCGGCAAATGTAAGTTCATATCTTGGAAGAATTGACCGAGTTATCATCAACTCTAATGGTGGTTTTGAAATAAGAAACGGTGAACCTGCGGTGACTCCAGTTGTTCCGCCTTCACAAGACAGCTCGCTTACTCTGCAGATATACAACATTCCTCCTTATCCTTCTCTTCCTGAAGTACTTTCTAGCGAGATGATTGCGATCGCTGACACTAAAGTCATGAGCGCTATCTCTGGAAAAAGAAAAGTCAACTACACTATTAAGCCTGTAATCGGTAGGGCCGAAAGATCTCGTATTCAACAACGTCGCTATACGATGTCTGATATCGGAAGCCTCGACAGAAGAATTAAAGATCTTGAGTATTACGTATCGTTTACTCTTGCTGAAGCACTTGCCAAAGCAAGATTTATTCCAAGTAGTTTAGATGCTGCGCTTGACAGATTCAAGTTTGGATTCTTCGTAGATCCATTCACCGATTACGTGTACGCAGATCGTGGAAATCCGGAATTCTATTCTACGATCAGATCAGATCAACTTGGTCCGTATCTGAATGAATTGAATCTTCAGTTCATGCCAGATGGCAACGGTCAAGAAGACGGTATTCTGACTCTTCCATACATCGAGTTTGTTATCGGTGAACAAGGTGCAGCGACTGCTGGTCCAATTCCTACTGTTGTAGCAAATACTGTAGCAAACACTGTAGCAAATACAACTGGAACCGTGACTCTTACTACGGTTACTCAGAGAATTCAATCTGTAGTAGAAAGAGAAAGAAGTACTAGTACTTCTGACAGTGGTACTGCATACGAAGAATTCACTTATCGATTCAGCAGTCTTTCTGGACCAGCAGAACTTTATGTGGTGTCGAGAGATAATAATATCGCTGCGACAGTTTATCAAGGATCTTCACAAAACGGTCCATGGACAGCAACACAAACTTCTTCTTCTGCAGCTGGAATTACCAACGCAGACAAAGCCAGAATTTATCAGATTAATCAGTTAAATGATGGTCGTGGTGTTGAGCATCCAGGAAGCTTAGAGCGTAAGTCATATCCTGCTGGCATCGACTCTGGTACATTCCTTGAAGATCAGTTCAAGTTGACATGGACACATAATCCTGCTGCTGGTCAATATGTAAAGATCAGAATTTATAAAGGCAAGAAGCACGGCGGTCTTTTCGGAGGTCAAGGTAGATCTGGAACTTACGGATACTTCCTACAATATCCTACAGATACTGTCACTACTGAAACAAGAACAGTGTCGAATCCAAATACGTTTGAATTCACCGGTGTAGTACATAGCGTAAATCCAAGTTCGTTTACGATTACTAATTCGATGAATTACTACTACAATTTCTATGCAAGAGGCGACTATTTCTACCTCGCAGATTCTCAGAAGTTTGTAATTTCAATGTCTGGTTTGAAGCCAAATACTAACCATACGTTTACCTTTGATGGAGAAGATAGAACTTCGAAGTGCTCGCAAGTAAGAACATCTACGACCAATTCTTCTGGTCTTCGATCAGATGAAAACGGCATCTTGACATTCGACTTTTACTATGATGCTGGTCTCGATGAGGCAGCAACAGACGTTCAAGCTCAGAACCGCATTATTGCTAACATCGCAGGCCAGAAGAGATTTTCGGTTGAAAATACTAGCGGAACTTCACGAGCAGCAGGTGTGATTACTCTTGCTTACTACTCAAATATTGTTCCTAACAATGCTGATTATCTCAATGTGACTTCATCGACCACTTCTACGTCAGTGTCAGAACAGAATACACTTGTTCCAAGCACAAGCGGAGGAAGCGGTAATCCAGCAGGAGTTGATACTTCTATTGATCCAACTGGTACTTACAATGTGATAAGAATTGACAATAGACAATTCGAATCGCAGATAAATTTCAATCTACCGTAAGAGCGATAGAGTAGTAGATAAATAATAAAAATAAACGAGGAAATGCATGTCTGGCTTTAACTATATTCAAACCTTTTACGTGAATCCACAGACGGTGGCTAACGCTCCGGAAGTCATGCTCACGTCAATTGACGTATTCTTCAAGTCTAAACCTGTACGTGGCGCTACAGTTTCAGGCGCTGTTGCTCCTACGATTAATGCATGGATTTGCGAAGTAGAAAACGATTCTCCTTTTGAGACTCGTCAGCTTCGCAACTCCATGACTCTTATTCAGTATGATTTAATTTCTACTTCTCAAGACGCGTCTGCTGCCACTTCCATCGGATTTAGAGATCCTGTTCGTTTGGCTACAGGTAAGCATTACGGCCTTGTTCTAAAGTTCAATGATCCTGCTTTCGACGTATGGCAAAACGTGCTCAGCGAGAGACTTGTAATTGATGGTCAAATCACGAACACTCTTTCTGTAGGTTCAAGAGGAACACACGGAGGTAAGTTGTATGTTCCTACTAACACTTCTTCTCACCGTTCATTGAGCGACAGAGATCTCAAGTTTAAGGTAAAGGTTGCCAAATACACTGCCAACAATATTACCATCAGTCTTGTCAATAAAGACTACGAGTTTTTTACAATCGATAACACTAACACTGGTGCATTCGTTGGTGGTGAATATGTCTATCAAGATATTGCAAATGCCACAGGTACTGTTACGGTTTCTACAAACAGTGTAAACGTAGTAGGTGTCGGAACTACTTTTGATA
>Ga0068876_10003611_pt1 | contig 11025 bp, 7 predicted proteins | sample NOAtaG_6_FD_66442 | JGI IMG/M metagenome (GOLD analysis project Ga0068876, IMG submission 66442) | Freshwater lake microbial communities from Lake Erie, under a cyanobacterial bloom - NOAA_Erie_Diel5S_2200h metaG | ecosystem: Environmental > Aquatic > Freshwater > Lake | place: USA: Ohio, Lake... | reverse complement strand
CTTCTGGTCCTTGTGGACCTGTTAAATCTGAGGTAGTAAATACTGTGCCATCAGAATAGACAAAAGTGAAAGTACCATCACCGTTATCAATAGTTTGTACAATTCCTCTTCCATCTGTTCCCGCTAGAAGTGTAATACCTTTACAATCTTTACAATTACACATAATTTTTAACATTTACCACCGCAGCCACAGCCACAGTTTACTAAGGTTTGACAATAAGTTCCTGCTGCTGCTATAATAGCATCTGCAGTATCAAAATCTCCACAAGCAAAAGCTGTTTGAATGCCATAGATAAATACATCCATTTGGTCTACTTGTGTTTTATATTTTTTTACATCTTCTGTAGAGCATGCATTAATTAGTTTAATAACTAATTGATCAAAGCAATTGCAAAGATTACAGATAAATAATACATACTCTGTTGGATTAAGATAAACATCAGTCGCTGTTTCCACTGTGTAAACAGGATGATAGATTCCATCTTTTTGATTCCAAGTTGCATCAGAGATAACTGCTCCTTCTAAAGGAGTTGGGTTATTGCTTAAAAGCGTGTATAAATTAGTAGACCCATCTTTAATAGTAAAGGTGCTTAAAGCGCTTGTACCAGTAATAGTTGTGAGTGCTACTGTCTGTGAAATATTCACTGTGTATGTTCCACCGTTGTTATTTCCTGTGCCAGTAATAAGCGCAGTAATCTGTGTTCCAGGTGCTACACCTAATCCAGATAAATATTGACCTACGGTAAATATTCCTGAAATATGAGTTGTATCTGTGAAAGTTGTTCCTGATATAGTACCACTACCTACTGCAGTAGATACTGAGTTTTCAGTAAATGGCAAAATTTCTACTCTCGCAGAAACTACATCTGTTGTGTCAATGTTAGGAGTTCCCCATCCTCCATCGTTACTACCAAAGGTATAAGGGTTAGTAGATTCAGTCAATGTAATCTTGTTACATTTATTACCGAGAGATAAGGATATTTTAGGAACTAAAGCCATTGTTTAATTTTAAGTAAAATTAATAAAAAAATAGTAGCCCACCACGAAGACAGCAAGGTGTGGCGGGCTACTGAGGGTTGGAGAATTACTCGTTAAATGCTGCTGGGCTAAGTCCAAGAGCAGTTACTAGTTCCTTACCAGAAGAAACACCTGCACTTAATGAACCTGTACCTGCAACGTTAAGAAGGTTAAGGTAAATTACTGCATTACCTATACCATTATCTACAGAAACAAGACCTCTGATATCTTCTGTCCAAGCGATATTCAAACAAGAATATTTAGAAGTTAAAGCCGTTGCACCTGTGGTAACATTTGGAATTTTAACATCTTGATCGCGAGCGATAGAAGGCGTAGCCAATTGTTGGTTTTGACCTTCGTATCCGTAAGAAAGATACTCGTCCATTGCAACTTGTTGCCACACACCGTTACCGTTACGTGCTCCTACAGAAGGAGTAACAAGTACAGATGAATCAGAGAAAGTTGCTGTAAATCTATTTGCATAATAATCACGGAAAGTGTTCACATTAAATGGAGCAACAAGACCTGTGATTTTAATACCAAAATCAGCTGTAGCAGCCAAAGCAGCTGTTACATACTCGATAGTAACACCTGTAGCTGTATCACCTGTGTAAGGAGTAGCTAATGTAAGTGCTGTACCTACTACAGAAGTAATTTTGTAAACTGGATCATTAACAGTTGTACCGAAACGAATGAAATCACCAGCAACAAATGTTGTAGGCCCAGCGTTAAGTACTACTCCTCTTGAATTAAGAGTAACATCTGCAGAAGTTGCCGTAGCATCAGTTGCACCTGGCTCGTCACAGATAGCTTCAAATTTCAAGTAATGATTAGCTGGTTCGTCTTTGAAGTTAAGGTATCCATTAGCTACCAACAAAGTTGCAAGTTCTGCTTGAGTACCAGTTGCATCTGTTTGAACTGGACCAGCGAACAAACTCATTGGTTGAGAACGGTTAGCTGCATCGTTATCACGCTTACGGATTTTGATCCAATAGTCAGTGTTGTTTGCTACAGGCAAAGCTCCAGTTGTTCCGTTGTAACCAATGATAGTTACTTGTTGAACTGCAGGTTTGAACGAGTTAATAGTAAACTTGTCTTTACCTACTGTAATAACAGGAGTTTTCATCAATTGTTGTCCAAGACCTTTACCTTGTACAATACGATACTGATCTCCATCTACAAGAGCTCCAAAAGCTGCTGCATCAAGACGACGATTACCTAGGTCAGTAAGTACTACTGCACCTTTTGCTAAATTTGCATCAGTTACTAGTGCCCCAACTGCTGGAAGCGCCGCTGCTGCTTGTGCGTTATCATCTAAGATAACTGAAAACACGTTGTTTGCTTTTCTAAACATTGTTTGTTTATTTTATAATTAATAATCTATTTATTCTAGCTCTTTTAAAGGCTCTATTATTTGCAATTTTTGGTCTTTAGTTCTTTCCATCATTAAGTCTGCAGCCATCTGAACGATTACTAAATGAGTAGACTCATCTAGTTCTGCGTTTCTTTGGTTGGCAGGTGTAGTTCTGTCAACAACTATTGCATCAGGATTCTTTAAATATCTCATATGATACTGAGCTATATTAAAAGTTCCATCTGTAAACAGCTCATGGCGTTTAGCCGTTGCTGGTGCAGCTGGATTAATACCTGATACATTTCTTTTGTACTCCGACCTCCAAACTCTTGCGTCTCCGTAAGATTTGTAAAAAGGTCTTTTATACTTACTCCAATTATATCTTTGCATCTCATTGTGCGCTATTTGCACTACGTATGCATAGATTGGAATATTTGTACCACATTCTATTTTATCAAGAGTACACTCTTCATATATAGTATACATGTGGTCTGTTGGTAAATCAAAGAACTTTCCTACTACATTTGAGTTGACTATTATGCCAGCTTGTGAAGCAGAGGGAGTTAAGGAAGGAGCATCTACTATAAGAGCTCCTAATCCTTGGTCCCTAATTTCTATTTCTTGGAAGCCTTTACCCTTCCTGTTATTCATTTCATCGTAATACTTTTTGATATACAAAACCTCAGCCATTGTAAGTACTGAAGACAATTCAAAGTCTTCATAACCTGGCGATCCAAAACTGTCTGAACGGTCTAGGATGCGCTCTAATTCATCGGCCATTTGGTTTGCAGTCATAATTAATTACGTTTTGCCAATTCAACTTTTGACTTTATTCTAAGCTTTACTTCTTGATTATCTGGGTTAAGTAGGTAGTTTACAACATCTGTAAGTTCACCTAACTCAGCTCCATTGTCAAGAGTATATCTTTTATCACTTTTGCGAATAATTGCTCCAGCTTCAACAGCTTCTTGAACAAAGATACGCTCATTGTATTGTGGATGATTAACGATTTCTAAAAAGTATTCAGGATTGTTATCCACAATTGTTAGTACTTCGTTTTTCAACCAATCTTCGGTAGCAGTAGCAGGAATAGTTCTACCAAGAGATTTAATAAATCCGACGGTATTTTTCTTGTTACTTGTAATCTCAGCAAACTTAACATATGCTTGAGCTTTCAAGTTTGCTTCTTCTAGTTTCTTAACTGTTACCTTACTTTCTTCTACAATCATAAACTCATAACTTGCTTTAAGATCTCTCTCTTCATAAGAAGGTGAGATTAAAGATTTATTCGCTAGTAGAATAAGATACTTTAACATATCGATCGATTGATTAAGGTTTAAAGAAATTCCTTCTTTCGTAAGAATTACTCTACCTCTTCTATCGTTTCTCCAGAAGTTTTCTTCTGCTTTAAGAGTAGGGTTTAAATTTACTCCTAATTCCTTTTCAAAGAACTCTTTTTGTGTCATCCCCATTGGGTGTGACTCCATGTACTTTTGGATTTTAACTCTACGTTGGTCGTCCAAAATTACTTTAACACCGCCTCCTCTATTCTCTGCGTTTAGAGGAACTTGATAACTTCTTTTTACTTTGTTGTATAAGAACGGATCTTTTTTTCTATCCTGTCCTGCTACAAGTAAAGTACTCCATTTCCCTGATGATTCTACTGGTTTTACTGTAACAATTTTGTCAAGTAAAAAACTCCCGTAAACCACTTTTTCTTTTTCTGCTGTCTCCATTTTTGCTGTCTTAATTAATTCTCATTTTTTAAAAATGCCCCCTCGGAGTGATAAGCTCCAAGGGGATACATTTCTATAGTGATTATCTTTCTACTGAAAGACGTAGATCAACTACTTTTGTTGGGTCTTCGATCATCAAACCACCCCACTTCTGGAAGTGAACTGAATAACCGTCTACTGGTGAAGCTACCATTTTAGGTGAACCTTTTCCTGCAGGAGAGAATGGATCTCTCATACCTGGGATATATGCCCAGTTGTAATCAGGAACTCCTTTAGGCTTCACTCGGTAAATACCTGCATTGTCTCCATAATCAAGTGCAAGGATTCGGTGAGATTCTACGATACCTTTTCCATCAGGGTGTCTTTGAGGGAAATAAACATCATCATCAAAGAAATCTACGATTTCAACTTTGATAACAACTCCGTTATACCACTCATAAACATTCCACTGTGGTTCCATTAGACCTTTAGTGTTTCCACCTCCAAGGTTTCCAGGATTAGTGTTAGACATCAAGAACTTATCAGAAATTACTGTGAATTTACCTGTTCCTGATTTAGCTTGGATTTGCTTAGAGATTTCGATAGCACCAAATTCACCTGTCAACAAGTGGATAACACGCTTACCTCTTTCGATCTTACCAACACCCATATCCAACAACAATTCCAAATGCCAGTCAAGGTCATAAGTATTGTAGTAGTGTACGTTTGAAGGAGCGATTTGCTCAAAGAAACCTGAACCTGATTCGATAGCATATTTCGTCTTATCGTCTTTGTTCAAGTACTTGTGATCTGCTGTCCAGTTTTTCTTACCATACAACAACATACGAGCAAACATTTCTTCACACTGATGATGAGCAACAAGGTCTTGGTAGTTAATCCAGATAGACTCTTGCTGTCCTTTATAGTTAAATCCAAACTCCAATGGTTCGTTTTTACCTTTATTGATAGTATTACCTGCTACTTCATATTCCATTCTCATTGTACAAGGACGGTTTTCCATTCTCCAAGGAGAAGTGAAATAAGGCTTAGTACCTTGATAAGAAAGTGTGGAAGGAGACAAAGCATAGAACTTAGACCAACGACCACCAATGATCAATTCATCAGAAGGCATTGACAAAGTGCTAGAACTTGTTACCAATTCTACTTCATATTTGTAACGAGAACCTGCATCCATAGCTTTCTTAACCAATAGATGATAGTCATCAACATCACCACGAATAACGTCAGTTTCGTTGAAAAGAGGTTCGTCGTAAATCATATACCAACGTTCACCGTTAGCACCAACTTGTGCAGGGAAGTTACCAGCAGAAATAGTCAATCCTCCGATAGTCTCAGCGTCTACCAAAGCGATATTCTTATCATGCTGTCCTTGTAGCATCCAATTATAGAATCCATTCTCTTGTTCCACCTCTTTTACAGGGAAACGATCAACGAATTCACGAAGTTTACCTTGTAGATTTGTTTTGTAAATCTCACGAATTACATTAGAAATCAATTGAGGTTTTTGTTGATACAAAGCGTGAAAATGGTTGTCTGTTACCAAACCATTATAATCTACTGCTTCATACTTTTGTAATGGAAGTAATTGAGCCATTGTTTGTTTTTATTTTTATTGTTAAACGAATTTGTTTTTATTTATTTATTAAAACCTGCTTTTTCAAGTAGGTTTATAATTCCTTTTCCTTTTTCAGACATTTCTACTGAAGTATTACGTCCAACTCCTCTTTGGTCTTCTGTTGCAATAACTTTATCAAGCTCATTTACAGCTTGTGTTTTTGCTACATTTTTAATTTTAGAAATATCAGGTTTAAATTTACCTTCTTTATCTAAATTAAACATTCCAATAGAATCGTAATAGTTTATTAGCATTTCAAACTCTACAGGGTTTCTCAACTGCTTATACATTAAACTATTATACTCTCGTCCTTGACTATCTTTATGAACAACATTCATTATGTTGCTTTTAATTTTGTCTTTGGACACTTTGTTTAATTGTAATCCGTCAATGAATGAATCACGACTATCAATATTATCAATCAAACTTTTAAACTTAGCTTCTTCATCTGCAATTTGTTGTTTTGTTTTCTCTTCTTTTGCAAGACGAGATTTTTCAACAATACTATTAGTAGCTTCTTTTAAATTAGGTAAAGACTTTAAAGACTTTTCCTCTAATTTATTAATTGCTTCTGCGTCAGCTATAGCTTCCATTGCATCTTCGTTTGAAAAACCTTTACTAATCAAATCATTATAGTAAAGTTGTTTCTGAAGATTAACATCTGCTTTTATTGTTTCATCTGAAAGACTATTTAAGTACTCTAACCTTTGTGCCATTTGAATAGCAGCGTCAGTATCATCAAAAGCATCTTCGATTTCTAAGAATCTTTTTTTGGCTCCAGTCATTGACTTTTTCCAATTTTCTTCTTTATCTTTTAATTTACCATCTACTGTTTTTTCCATTAATGCTTTAATGGAATCAAATGTACCAGGCATTTCCTCTAATTCTTCTACTTGTTCTACAGTTAATACTCCTGCATTAACAAGCTCTTTCATTAAAGCTTTATATTTCAAATCTGACGAATTCTCGCTTGAATCCGTTGTTTTATTAGCAGTAGTGTCAATTGTTTTATCAATTGGTTCTTCTGCGTTTGTTTGTGAAATTACAGGTTCAATTGTAAAATCATCATTTTCTGTTTTATCTTCAGGGTTCTCCGTCCCTGTTGAAGTTTGTACAGCAGCGTTTAATTCTGCTGGTGTCATAATTTGAATTCCTTCAAATAGACTTTCATTTTCTGTACTCATATTTTGCTGTCGTTATTAGTTACAATATTAAAAACTTTTTAACATATAGTATTATTTTTTTTTATAATAGTTACTATATGGCTTTATTTAGTTCCTGTTGGTTTATTAGCTGCTTTTTTCTTAATTTCCTCATTAGCTTTATTAGCTCTTTGAGTTTCTCTTAATTTTTCTTCTGCTAATCTTATTTGTTCATTTTTATAATTTTCATCGACATCTACTCTTCTTAAATCAAGAGTATCATCAATTCCATTTTTATCTGTATCAACACGTTCTCCGTCAATCGCATGACGTACATTAGTGTTCATTTCTTTCATGCCTGCTATAGTAAGATCTGCTTGAATTTTTTCACGTTGAACAGCAATTTTATCATCATGTTCTTTAACTTTAAATTCAAGTTCTTGTTGTTTAACAGCATTAGCTTCTTGAGCCATTTGTTGATCTTGTTGCATTTTTTGTTGTTGCATTTTTTCTTGCTCTTCTTTAATTCTTTTAGCAGAATTTTCTAATCGTTTAGCAAGTTCTTGTGTAGATTCAGAATTAGATAAAGCAATAACATCTGCAAATGTAGCTTGACCATTTTGTATAGCAGGTTGAATCAATGCTTGTAGATTTCTGTATAGTTCCTGATCATTAGAAGAATTAGATACATGTAAATCAAAATCAGTATTACAGAACTCATCAAAATTAGAGACAAGTTCTTGTTCCATATCATCTAAAAGGAATTGTCCTTTTTTAGGATTTGCTTTATATGCATATTTACAGCATTCAAGGAATTTAGTAAGAACTCGTTTACGGAAGTTGTTATCAATAGCAAACCATTTTTCAGTAATGTGAGATGTTTGAGCAACTTCTCTTTCTACATTTCCTACTGCTTCTCTATTTTGTATTTGTCCTTCTCTTGCTCCAGTAACACCTGCAATTTTTCCTAACTTGTCTTCAATGTCTAACATTAAGTTAGTGTACATCGCAATCTCATTAGGGTCTCCTACTTGAACATTAGTAGCAGTAAGTGTATTGAAAGCTCCTGCAGATTTACCTTGAGAAGGTCCTTTTAAGATTTCATTAGTTGGGTCTAACCATGCAAACTTATTAATTGTTACATACCTCATCCACTCTTTCGGGTCCCAACCTGATGGTACAAGAGAAGAATTTAATGCAGTAAACGATCCTTTATAAGTAGCTATGGCAAGTTCACGTTTGTAGTACGCGATATCATAAGAGAAAGCTAATGGTTTCATTATATCCATTAAAGACTGTACTTTATAATCATTAGTACTGTTTACGCTTCCTACATACGGAGGTGTTCCTTTTGATTTATTAACAATTGATTTAGAAGCATAAGGAACAGGTCTCATATTAGTATAAATATGATCAGCAATTTTATCTGCTTCCATCCATTCATTTACCCAAATCCATTTAACAGATTCACCTAATTCTTTATTAGGTTTATAATCTTCAGGAACATAATCTTTTTGTTGAGAACCATCATAAGGATCAAAATATGTTCTTTCACCAATCTTTCTGCGAGATCTCCAACATACTTTAAGAACTCGAACATTACCGTAAGTATCAAAAGCTCCCGCAAAAGTTCTTGTTCCCATTTCGTTAGGATGGAATATTGATAATGCTCCTTGCTCTCCGTAATAATCATAAACAGAAATATCTCTGTTTAGACCTATACCTCCACCACCAGCAGAAGCATCGGATTTACCACTTTCCAAAAATTCAATATCGTCTTCGCTAAGTTTATCCCAATAATCATCAATTACTTGACCTATGGATTTATAACCATATTCTACAATAATATCAGCGTCTTCAATATACATTGAGTTTCCACCCATTGTATAAAGATTCATTGGGTTTACTCTTCGCATTACTGGATTACCACCAAGTACTCCACAATACATAATTTCTTCACCTCCTGTAAGAAGATCTTCAAAAGTTTTAAGAAAGATAAAATCAAAATCACCTTCTTTGTATTCTTTCTTTAAAATTTTATTGGCTGTTATTTCAGCAACATCTTGGAATTGTCGTTGCTCTTGTTCTAATTGTTGAAGTCTTTTTTGTATTTCTTCTGGACTAATAGAAGTAGATTTAATAACATCTGTTAATTCAGCTTTAATTTGTTCCATTAATTGAGACTCTTTTCTCCCAATACCATCAGAATCATTAGCTGAAATATATGCTTTAAATTCTTTTTTACGTTTAGAATATTCTCCTAAAAGGAGATTTATTTTACTATTCTCAATTCCTATATGTTGAAAAGATGCAGGAAGAGATTCAAGATCAAGATTATCAGGATTGATATATTTCTCAAAATCTTTAACATTAATAATGTTAGCTCTAAGATTATAATTAGTTTTTTTATTCTTAAAGTTAGATCTAAGATTGACATCAGAAGTTAAAAGATGTTCTGCAAAGTCTACGTTTTTTTTAAACCACGCATCGTCTTTTTTACTGTCAGATATTTTCTGTCTTGGGAAACTAATATATCCCTGCATTTTAATCGGAGAGCTTTGAGCCATAGTAATTATTTATTTAAGATACAAATCTATGAATAAAAAATTGAAGTATCTACAGTTGTTGTAGGTTTTTTAATTACCCCCATTTGTTTCCAATAATCATGTTCCATAAATCCTTTCACTTCTTCTACTTGTTTTTTCTGTTCTTTAAACATTGTACTATCTAGCCACATTAACATACCTAAAGAAGAAACACGGTCAAAGTTACCATCAGGATTCCACATAATTAATTCTGTTAACATTGCAGGAGAATAAATTGTTTCATAAACTCTTGTTTCAGATCTCTCTGATATTTTTTCTTGTAACCAAGATTTAATCATATTTCTTGCTTCAGCGTTAACCATTCCTGAAGCGTTAATTCCTTTAGCTGTATTCGTACCTGCTTTATAAGTATCAGCACTCCTTAATTGATAAGGTGTGTCAGCTAATAAATAAGTACATTTATGTGTATCGAAATAAGTATATAAACCAATAAGGTTCTTTTCATACATTCCTATAGCATTATAATACAAAAGCATTTTTCTACATATTTCATAGAAATCTTTTGCTTCATTTGTTCTACCTGTATATTCAGCTACTATCTGTCGAGTATATCTATTCATAACTACTATTGACGGTAAGGAATCAGTAGTTGATTTATCTTTATCAACAACGTCCATTCCTGCAATATACATTCCTCTAGGTACTACACCTTGATCATTTTTTTGAGGTTTAACCCATATTTCTACACAACCTTTCTTTTCATCATTTCTACTTAAAGGGAATTTGCGAATAGGTTGAGCATCTTGTTGAGTAATAAATTCTACCTCGTTATCTTTTGTAAACGATAAATGTCCTTTAAAAGATGCTTCTGTATATTTAAAATATTTACCTCCTTCAACTTCAGCTAATTGTTCTTTCAATTGTAGGATAGGAAAGAATGATCCTTCAAGTACTAAGAATGCTTCACTAGGAACCATCGGTCCGTTAATTATTTCTGTTTGATAAACAGTAGGATCAGAAGATTTCTTAGCTGCGGCTCTCTTATTTTCAATATAGAGTCTAGCTAACTCATCATCTGTAATTTTGTTAGGACCTTTCTTAAACTCGTTAAGTGTTTTAGAATAAGGAACAAAATAACCAATCTTTCCTCGATGCTCGAAAATATCTTCAAATTCTACACAGTTATAATCTTGTGGATTCCTAAAGATTGTTTCAGCGTATAACGCTGCTCTACCTGATACAAGACCACCTGTACCTAATGCCCATATAACAAGATTCTTCTTTTCCTTTGATGCTTGTAGTGCTTCAATAGAACCCCAGGCTTCTTTAATATTATACATGAAACCACACTCATCAAGAATACATAAGTTTGCACGAGTACCATTGGCAGCAAAAGGATTATCTTTAAATGTACGGTGACGCATTACAGAACCTGTCATAGTAGTAGCATCTTTATTCGGATGCAAAGAACCTGTCCAAGTAATAGCAAAAGGAGAAGGATAAATATCTCCATTAAGATCAAAGGAACCAGGAAGAAGTTCAATTGCTGTCTTGACCTTCTTCATTAATGGTTCCGTAAATTTTGTATCAATTGCTCCGATGATAGTATCGGAAG
>Ga0068876_10003607_pt1 | contig 11036 bp, 7 predicted proteins | sample NOAtaG_6_FD_66442 | JGI IMG/M metagenome (GOLD analysis project Ga0068876, IMG submission 66442) | Freshwater lake microbial communities from Lake Erie, under a cyanobacterial bloom - NOAA_Erie_Diel5S_2200h metaG | ecosystem: Environmental > Aquatic > Freshwater > Lake | place: USA: Ohio, Lake... | reverse complement strand
TGTGGTGGTCTCCTCCGGCGATCCGTCTCCAAAGTTCCAAACGTAAGATTGTGCATTGCCGACTGTATCGGTAAAAGCAACGGTAAGGGGCACGCAACCTAATGTATCGCCCGCCACATTGTTAATGCTGGAGCGAATAGCGCTTTGAACGCCCGATAAATTCATGGCGATCTTCACCATGGTGATGCTACAACCGGCACCACTTGAGTTATTGGAGGTAGACCACGATCCGGCCGTTACCGGAAAATTAGGACGAGGAACCGTGCCTACACTGCAGTTTCCGCACATGGCCTGATAGATCGTGCCGCGACTATCAAAGCGGCTGGTGCCTCCATCAACATGGTCGTTTCCGCCATTCTGGTTATTATCCTCTCCAAAAAAACTTCCGAATAAAATGCCAGCCGCATCTTTTCGCAGTACAATAAAATAAAAATCCTTACCATCGGTCACCGACTTAAAAGCATCGGGCGTCAATGGAAGTCCGGCCGTACCCGCACTGGTAAAACCGGAACCAAATCCGGTGCCACCCCAACCCGACATGTATACATTTTCGCAACGGTCCACCAAAAAAGCGATGGGCGAAATATTGGGCACCGAGGCTCCCGAACCAAATGCAGTAGAGTAGATGTACGCCGAGAGATCGGGTTGCAATTTTGCTATAAACTGTTTACCGGCGGGGTTATTGAATACAGCATTCGAAATGGGCCAGTTGCCGGTGGTTTGTCCCATCACGTACGGAAATCCGTTAATATCGAATTGCACACCAAACACCTGATCGATCGCGGCAGTTCCGATGTAACTGGTGCGAATGCGCTGCGTTCCGTCGGGGCTGATGATGGCTACATACCCATCGATGGTTCCACCCAAAGCAGGGCCTACTACAGTACCCGTTTGTGAGGCAGGGATCAAGTTGGTGCTTTCTGTTCCTCCGGCCACATAAATATTTCCGCTACCGGGCTGAACGGCGAGTACGTATCCAGCATCGTTACCGGTGCCACCGAGAAAACTAGCAAAGATCAAATTACTCAGGTCAGCAGATAATTTTAACAGGACCGCATCTTGCGTGCCTCCTCCAAAATTGGTTTGAAAAGCACCGCTCGTAGTCGGAAAGCGACCGGTACCCGTGGCAGACGACTGCGTATGCGAAGTAACCAGCACATTGCCCATTGCATCGAGAATAATTTCTCCTCGGCCATCATCCCCATAATTACGTTGTAACGAGTTAAGCGCACGGGCCGTGGCAATATTGACAGCATCGGGACCACTACCTCCTATCTTGCGAGATCCCATCAACACCGTTCCTGTAGCATTTATCTTGGATACGACAATATCAAACCCATCACCAGCCAGGGTACCGTTACCGATCACCGGATATCCATTGGCTCCATTGGGAGAATTGGTACGTCCTGTTACATACAGATTTTGCTGTGCGTCTACCACCAGGCTATGTGGTTGCTCATCGCCGGCTCCACCTAAATAGGTAGCCCAGATTCTTCTGGTTCCATCAGCACTCAGTCTTATCAGACCCATATCCATGGTACCACCTCTAAAGCTTGATTGAAAAGCTCCCGGACTTGACGGAAAGCTACCGCCTTCGTTAAAAACGATACCCCCCGCATACATACTGCCATCCGGGCCATAGGTGGCCGTAAATCCCCAGTTGTCGGCCGTACTTCCCGAAAAAGAACAAAAAACAAAAGAAGGATCGATGACAAGCGTGCTGGCAGGATCGTAAGGACCCAGATCGAAGCGAAGTAAGTTGTCCTTAAGTTGGTAGCGACAACTCACCTCTTTTCTACCCTGCTGTGATGGTTGGTACGTGTAGGGCGACGATTCCCGAAACGATCCAAGGGATGTAGTCACCACTAACTCCCGACTCTTGATAGAAAGCCCGTCAACGCCCTCGTAACGCAGTGCAATGCTTGCGGGGTCACCCCCGGGACGCACGATCAAATCGTATTTGAGCGTGCCGCCATCGGAATAATAGCGAAGATCGATATTGGGATATATATCCTTGACCGTGATGACCTGATAGACAGAGCAGGCCGAAGCCCAACGAGTAGCATCATTTCCCAAAAAATAATTTTCGTACGTGGGTAAAGGACTTTCGCCGGATAGCAAAGGATCGGAAGATACCAGCTGTTTTTTGGCGTCGATAAAATCGACATTCCAGGCGTGAGAACGAATATAGAATCCGGCGGTGTCACCATGTTTGACCTTTTGCATTCTTGCCACATCCTCGGGATGTTGCTGCAAAATGGTGAACCCCTTTTCGCGAATAAAAAAATAGCCGTTAGTAACCTGTCCACGGTATTTGACCTGATCGTTCCACTGCCCCTTATTCTGCACGAACTCAATGGCTGCCTGTGCCCTAAGTAGCAACGACATGCCGATCAAACCCGCTATGATGACAATTTTTTTCAACCAGCCAATTTCTTTTAAGGTAACAAAATTCTCTCTCGAGGAGTTCGAAAAAACTGTTAAGACTGGGCAGATAACCCCAATTTGACAAGAGACTGACAATTGGGTTTACTATATAACGTGTTTGTGATCAGGATATTTTGCTCCAGGATAGGGCCCCCTTACGGATTTTCATAAATTCCCGCAGGGGTCTGTGACCGGCCTGTTCCAAACCAGGGTCCCTGTCGAGCAATCCGGCGGCTTTTTCGCGAGCCACCTCGAGCAACGAACGATCTGTGATCAGCGAAGCCAGCTTAAAGGCCAAGGCTCCACTTTGGCGGGTCCCCTCGATCTCCCCCGGGCCGCGCAGGCTCAGGTCCTTTTCGGCGATCTCAAAACCGTTACCGGTCTGGGCCATAATGCGCATCCGCTCACGAGCATCGACCCCCAACTTAGGTCCTGTCATCAAGACACAATAACTTTTTTCGGAACCTCTGCCTACCCTTCCTCTTAACTGGTGTAATTGAGAAAGTCCAAATTTCTCTGCACTCTCAATGACCATCACCGACGCATTGGGTACGTTCACCCCTACTTCGATAACGGTGGTAGCGACCATTATTTGTGTATCTCCCTCCACAAATCGCTTCATGTTGATCTCTTTTTGTTCAGCCGGTTGGCGGCCATGTACCATGCTGATCCAGTAATGAGGCTCCGGAAAAAACGCCTTTACTTCCTCATATCCTTTCATGAGGTTTTCATAATCGAGCTTGGCACTTTCTTCGATCAAAGGGTAGATGATATAGATCTGGCGGCCTAGCTCAATTTCCTGTTTGATAAAATCCATCACTCTGGCCCGGTCTTTTTCGAAACGATGCACCGTTTTGATGGGCTGTCTACCGGGTGGCAATTCATCGATAATACTGTAGTCGAGATCACCATAAGCGGTCATGGCCAACGTACGAGGAATAGGCGTGGCCGTCATGACCAGCATGTGCGGAGGAGGCGACGACTTTTTCCAAAGCTGCGCCCGCTGTGCCACACCGAAGCGATGCTGCTCGTCGATGATAACGAGTCCCAATTTTTTGAATGCTACCGTTTCTTCGATGAGTGCATGAGTTCCAATGACGAGCGAGAGAGAGCCCTCTTTCAATTGCGCAAGCAACTGTTTTCGTTCCTTGGCCTTGGTTGACCCGGTTAAAAGTCCTACCGATAGTCCTATCTTTTCCAACAGGGCACGCACGGAGGCATAATGTTGCTGGCATAATATCTCGGTGGGCGCCATCAAGCAGGCCTGGTATCCATTATCGATGGCCAATAACATGGTGAGTACGGCAACGATCGTCTTTCCGCTACCGACATCCCCTTGTAACAACCTGTTCATTTGTTTTCCTTTGGCAGTATCGGCCCTAATTTCTTTAATGACCCTTTTTTGAGCACCGGTCAGCTCGAAAGGAAGATGATGTTTGTACAACTCATTGAAATAATCACCCACCTTCTCGAAGAGCACTCCCTCGGAGAAACGATGTCGCTGCCATCGTACCAATTGCATGCGAAGCTGCGAAACAAAGAGTTCCTCGAACTTTAAACGCTGCAATGCCTGCTGGTAAGCCTGCATACTTTCAGGAAAATGAATTTGACGAAGCGCTTGGCTTCGCACCATTAATTGCAGGGGCTTGAGTTCTTGGAGTGGTAAGGGCTCAGGGAGATCGCTATCTATTAGCTGAGCCAGCAAGGTTTGTGTTAAACGACCCAGCGCTCTGCCGCCCAAGCCCTTTGATTTTAGTTTTTCGGTGGTGGAATACACCGGCTCTAAAAATTTTTTCTCGAGCGGTTGCTCGGGTTCGATCTTCTCGATCTCAGGATGCACCAGTTGCGGACGGCCATTGAAAAAACTGAGACGCCCATAGACCAGATAGGAGTATCCCGGCTGCAACAATTTCTGCACCCAGTTGATACCCTGAAACCAAGCCAACTCTATAATACCTGTACGATCCTTGAATGTGGCAAGTAATCGCTTACCGGCCCGCTGCCCTACCACCTCGCTATTTACCAGAACACCGGCCAGCTGAACGAAGTCCATTTCGGGCAATAAAGAATCGATGGTGTTGATGCGGGTTCGGTCTATGTGCCTAAATGGATAATACTCCAGCAGATCACCAAATGTAAAAATGCCCAGCTCTTTTTTTAACAGCTCGGCACGAAGGGGACCTACTCCCTTTAGGAATTCGATAGGCTGCTGAAGCTTTTGTTCACCGGGCAGAGGCATAATGCATTCCTATTTAGGTAGATGAACGGGTAACATCTTCTCTACACGCAGAGAGTATGAGCGCCGCTTCGAACGCCAACAACAATCGTAGCAATAATCGTTTGCCGGAAAAGCGCTGCCAGCAAAAATAAAAAATTTGTCGCTGCTCCTGCATCGAGTCAATAAGCCGCAGGGTTATGCTTTGCTGGACCTTTGCCGACAAAAGCCGGGTAAGCCACCGCAGCAAAGGCGGCGTTAAAAAATACACAGCAAGACTAAAAATAAGAACGCGTACCAACGTGGTCATCAATAACGAATAAGGCAAGACGTAAAGGCTGACTATACAAGCAACCAGTAGAAAAAAAAGCCAATACTTAAATCGAGAATAACGAGGTCTTGATCCTACTGCCTGCGTAGTATGCATCTCTTGCTGATAGGCCGCTACGAGTGAGTCCTTTTTCTTTTTTATTCGATCGGGCCAATACCCAAACCAATAGCCAATTGACAGCCCTGCCAGAAAATAAAGCAGCAAATAGGCTATAACGATGCCCTTAAGACCAAGCGGCAAAAATCCAAACTGGGCATGCAGCTCATTGACCCAATCAGCTACAGTAGACCAGAAATCGGCACCAAAAAATAAATAAAGTACCAGCACCTTTTGCAGGGCAGTCTCGACCAATGCCAATACAGAAAATACGATCGCGGCCAGGCGAAAAGAGGGTATGCACCCAAATAACAGATAGGCAACAGTTCCCTGAAACAGCATCGCCACATAGGCGGTGAGTGGCGACTGTGGACTCAAGATCAGCTTTACGGCCATTACGGCCAGCGTAGCATTGAGCAGATCTGCCGAAAAGGTGCGAATCTTTTTTTTGTCAAGATATCCTCTAGTTACAGCGGCAATCGTAGTTAGACAAGCTGTTGCCGCACCTGCAAGAACAATACCGCGTAGAGGTATTTGTAAGGCATGGAGTATGCCTCCTAAAAAAGATTCTACAAAAGCCCAAAATGCTACTAACCCCCAAATGGCGGGGTTGAGATGTGACACATATTTTTTTTCTGCTATAGGGTTCACTACTTTCCGATACAAAACTTGCTAAAGATAAAGTCAAGTTGGTCCTCGTTAGTGATCTCTCCGGTAATTTCTCCCAGATAATGAAGACATCGACGCACCTCGAGCGCCAGCAGATCGCCCGGAAGCGACTGGATCAATCCTCGCTGTGCATCGAGCAGTGCTTTATGCACTTCTTGCAAGGCCTGAAAATGGCGGGCATTGGTCACGATGGTGTGCTCCGTATCGAGCGCTCCGGTCAGGACATGGGCCACCATCGCTTCAGTTAAAAGAGGCAGGCCTTGACGGGTCTTGGCAGCGATCAAAACAGCCTCTTTTAGTATAGGATGCTGCGTTACCGACGACGATGTATTTGTCAGATCACTCTTGTTGGCTACCAATATAAAATTCAATCCATCGGCCATGGCTTGTTGTTGCCAGGCGATGGCGTCTTCTGGAGGCTCCGTACTATCATAGACATAGAGCACCAGATCGGCCGAGCGCATTTTTTCGAGACTACGCTCCATTCCGGCCGACTCGATCCGATCGGTAGTGTGCTCGCGCAGTCCTGCCGTATCGATAAGCCGAAATAAAATGCCTTCGATATTTAGTACTTCCTCTATGGTGTCGCGGGTAGTACCGGGTATGTCGCTGACGAGGGCACGATTCTCGTTGAGCAAACTATTGAGCAAAGTAGATTTGCCCGCATTGGGCTTTCCTATAATAGCGACCGATACCCCATTGCGAATGGCATTTCCCAATTGAAACGATTGTAACAGCGTAGCGGTCGAGCGCTCCAGTTGCCCTAATAATGTGGTAAGCTTATCACGATCAGCGAACTCCACGTCCTCTTGTGAAAAGTCTAGCTCCAACTCTAGCAATGCGGAAAATTGCAAGAGCTGTTCGCGCAAGTGCGAAAGCTCGGCCGAGAAACCACCTTTGAGGCCTTGCAAGGCCGTTCGCTGAGAGGCGCGTGTACCGGCAGCGATCAGATCGGCTACCGCTTCGGCTTGGGTCAGATCAAGTTTTCCTTTTAGAAAAGCGCGCTGCGTAAACTCCCCAGGTCGGGCGAGACGAGCTCCCTCTGCCAGACAAGCCGCGATGATCTCTTGCAGCACATAAGGAGACCCATGACAACTGAATTCGACCACATCCTCTCCCGTATACGAGCGGGGATTTTTATAAAGAGATACTACTACTTCGTCCAACGCACGCCCCTGATGAGTCAGCAGTCCCACCTGTAAGGTATGGGAAGGTTGCTCCGATAGTTTCTTAGACAGAAATAAGCGATCGCCGATCGCTAGTGCTGCGGGTCCGCTCAATCGTATCACACCAATAGCTCCTATCCCTGGCGGCGTGGCCAACGCCACGATGGTATCATCCCAGCCCTGCAATTTGTTCATAGGGGCAAAAGTAACTTAAAAAAAAAGTCCCCTGTAAAAAGGGGACTTAGTAAGATGATGGAGTACCAATTTATTCACCCTCCACGCGGAACGTGATAGGCTGTTTACGGTAGGCCTTTACCTGACGACCATTTTGAACGGCAGGATTCCACTTAGGACCGCGCTTGATAACGCGCATGGCCTCTTCTTCCATGCCATATCCGTGATTGGTAAGGGCACGAACATCACTGATGTTACCTTCCTTATCTACCACAAATTGCACGACGGTCGTATAGGTTCCCTCCGGTGCGCCATTGTCGGTAGCCACTTGTCCATTGGCATTTCTCTCGAGATACTGACGCCATTTGCTGTCGCCACCAGGAAAGCTAGCCTCGATCTCTACCTTATCGAAGATCTTATTGTCGTCGAATTTCTCTTCAACGATCTGCTTACCCTGATCGATGTCGACGGGTGCAGCTAAACCTTCGTCTTTGATACCTTCCACATTCACCACATCGATCTTGGCTTCTTTCAGTTCCTCTTGTGGTGGTGGTGGCTTCTCTACCTCTTCGTCTTTTTTAATTACGGGAGGCGTAAACTGCTTCATCTCCACCTTAGGAGGCTCCTGCTTAGGTGGAGGTGGCGGCGGAGGTGGCGGCGGTTCTTTTTCTTCTTGCTTAACATCTTGCAAGGTCATTTCATTGATCTTGACCTTGGCATTTTCGTTATCGCTAAGGGTCTTGTTCAAAAAGGAGATTAGTAAGATCAAGGCAGCGGTAGAGGCCGTTATGATCAGGGCGCGCTTTACCCGCTCGTTGTAGGTCTTACGCAGGTCATAGGCCCCGTACTCCTTGTTTCTTCCCTCAAAGACAATATCGAGAATGTCTGCGGTTAATATTTTATTTAATTCCATGCTCTTTGTTTTCGGTTACTACTTGATACCGTTGGATTCTTCTGTCTTTTTGATCAGCTCATACTCCACTTCGGCGATCTTGACCATGGCATAGGTACGAACCTGATTGATGGTCATCTCATCGAGTATGTCTACCGTGTTCTTGTAGGTCGCATCGTCGCTAGGCTTGATGATGACCACAAAATCCTTATCGGCACAATTGCTGACGGGCTTTCCCTTTGCCTTGGCCTCGGCCTCGCAAGCGGGATCTGGACGCTGGTAATAACGGTCCATCACCTCTTTCTTCTTGTTGACGATGATGTCACGAATTCCCTTGAAGGTGGTTTGCTTGAAGTTATTGCCGGTAGCATCTACCACCAGTTTTCCTTCGTAGTAGTACACCTGATCGCCCTTGCCCAGCATAATGGTCAATACCGATGATTCCTTTACCTCGGTTTGCTCATCTTGCTTTTTGATATCCTTTGGCATATTTAGGTCGAGCGTGGTGGGAGAACTCATGGTTGCCGTAAACACGAAGAACGTGATCAGCAGAAACCCAAGGTCCACCATGGGGGTCATGTCGACACGGGTAGAAAGTTTTTTGGCTTTCTTTACGCCCGGGCCTTTTTTACCACCCTGCTCTGCACCACTATCTATACTAGCCATAGTGTAATGTAATTGGGGTTAATTAATTTATTTTTTCTCTTGCTCTTGCTCTGACTTATAAAGAGCCGTTCCAACAGGCACATCATCGAGCTGTGTGACCAGGTTGTACTTGAACTCCTCATTTTTCTTGAGCGCCTGCACTATCGCATTAAAGGTCGGATACTTGGAAAGCCCGTCTCCTTTAATGAGATAATTTAACTTTTCGCCTGCAAAAGCGGTCTTGGCCTCTTTGATCCACCAGACCAGCTGGTTATTGAGCGTATCAAGCACGGGAATACCCGGCTGGCTCAACTTGGTCTGGTCCTTGAAATCGGTAGCCAACAGTTGCTTAAGGCCCCCGAAGGGAACACCGACCAAGTAGGTCTTGCGAAAATTGGCCATCTCGTCAGGTGTCAGTCCCAGGTTTTGGCTGGCATTGATACCGCGAATGATAGCATCGTACTTCGAAGGGTCACGATCGGACAGTACAGTAAAGTAGACCCTATTGGCCGAGTCGATGGAGATCATCACGGCATTGTTCTCGGGTAATTTTTGCGACAGCACCGAGCCCGGTGTCGTGATCTCGACAGGCTCAGGTGGTTTGAATTTTGTCGCCATAATAAAAAAGGAGAGAATCAGAAACGCTATGTCCACAAAGGGGGTCATATCCGTATCCGTACTCCTTTTTGGTATCTTGGCACTTGGCATGGGTACAAAATTTTAAATAGATGAATGGATAGTACGTTGCAAAAGAGTCGTCTTGTATTACTTATACAAAGAAGCGAAGCTTTGCGTGAGCGTAAATCCAGACTCATCGATACCATGGGTGATAGAGTCGATACGGGTAGTGAACATGTTGTACAGGATCAACGCGATCGCTGACGTACCGATACCGAGGGCCGTATTATAGAGGGCCTCAGAGATACCTACCGCCAGGTCGGCCGCTGCACCACCACCGCCTTCTTCACCAAGGGCAGCGAACGAACGGATCATACCCAATACGGTTCCGAGTAGGGCGATCAGCGTACCCACCGATGTGATGGTAGAAAGGAACACCAGGTTCTTTTGCAGCATAGGCAGCTCCAGCGCAGTGGCCTCTTCTACTTCTTTTTGAATGGCGATCACTTTTTGATCGGTAGACATACCCGATTCATTGATCATTTCTTTGTAACGGCGCAGACCTGCCTTCATTACGTTACCAACGGATCCTTTTTGCTTATCGCACTCAGCCAGTGCAGCGTCTACGTTGCGGCTAGCCAATTGAAACTGAATCTTGCGAACGAAATCGTCGATAGGTCCGTTACCCAGTGCGCGACGGATGGTGAGGTAGCGCTCAATAGAGAACACCACTACCATTAAAAACATTCCGATCAGCAAAGGCACGATGATTCCTCCTTCGTAGATACGGTGAAAGGCATCTTTAGGTCCCATGTGATGGGGCCAGAATCCACCAGCGGGATCGGGTTCATTGAATCCTGAGGCATCTCCCATCATAAAACGCCAGATAGAATAGCCGGCGAGCACACACACAAGAGGAGCAATCCATGAGATGGAATTTCCACCATGTTTTGCAGGGGCCGAAGATGATTTTGATGCAGCTGTTGCAGTTGGTTTAGTCTCTGCCATGATCGTTGTTTTTAGTGTTGAGTTATTAGGTTTTAAAAGTTTGTAAAAACACTCCTCCCTGTTACAGAAGGAGGGTCAAGTTAAGGAATTTTTGAACTGCGCAAAGCCTAACCTAATAATTTGATACTAAATTGACTTAGCCTGCCAAAAACAGCAAAAAATGGGGTAAAAATTGTGGAAAATCAGCCGCTACTCGTAACGGAGTGCCTCGATAGGGTTCAGTTTTCCGGCCTTGCGGGCGGGATAGAGCCCCGCCAGTAACCCCACCAGGGTGCAAATAAAAATACCGTAGAAAACCCAGTTCCAGGGAATCACGAAGCCGGTGCCCAGCACCAACGCAAAAAGATTACCGACCCCCACTCCCAGTAAGATGCCGAAGAGGGCGCCAAGCACACTAATGATGATGGCCTCCAGTAAGAATTGACGACTGACCATTTTTCGCTTTCCCCCGATGGCTTTGATGAGACCCACCTCGCGGGTGCGCTCCGATACGGAGACCAGCATTATGTTCATCAGCCCAATGGCTGCCCCGATCAGCGTGATCAAACCAATGACGGTAGCAGAGATCGTCAAAAACCCGAGACTGTTCATGGCTTTTTCAGCGATACTGTCGCTGCGATCGATCACAAAATTGTTCTCTTCAGTAGTATTCAAACGACGTACGGAGCGAAACAATGACTCGGCTTCTCCCATGGCCGCAGGCACCCACTGTATCTGTGAGGCCTGAATGGCGATATTAAAAGAGGAGCCGCCACCAAAATTGCGATATACGTTATTGTACGAAGTAATGATCAT
>Ga0068876_10003601_pt1 | contig 11043 bp, 8 predicted proteins | sample NOAtaG_6_FD_66442 | JGI IMG/M metagenome (GOLD analysis project Ga0068876, IMG submission 66442) | Freshwater lake microbial communities from Lake Erie, under a cyanobacterial bloom - NOAA_Erie_Diel5S_2200h metaG | ecosystem: Environmental > Aquatic > Freshwater > Lake | place: USA: Ohio, Lake... | reverse complement strand
TCGGATCAACCCTCGCCGGTCGCAGTGACCGCACCCAGATGGGCGATGCGGCGATCAAGGTGCTCGCATATGCCCTGCGGGTCTGAACACGACGCGTTTCTGGGGGATTTCAACAGAGCAATCTGGTGTGCATGGGAGTGGCGGAATCACGACACGACAAAGAGTCAACGTCCACGGGCGAATCCGAAGAGGATAGCGAGGAGCAGAAGAGCGAACGAGGAACTCCGGTGGCCGAAAACGAGGCCGAAGCACGCTACGGTTGCTTTCCCGTTGTGAGAGTTGTCGATGCTGGCAGGCAAGCCGCGAGCCCGGTACTAGGCGAACACCAACTGGAATGCGATATGTCGATATCGGCTGACGATCATCAGAGCGGCGACACACCAAACATCTTCCGATCGTGCCGCTCTGATTTCGACAGGTAGATTGCCGCTGCTCGACGCATTCACCAAGCCCAGGCCCCAGCGAGCTGGACAGAGCGGTGGCCTGTACCTGACTGCGACGGTGCAGGTCGCCTAGAGTTTTGCGGAGGTCACTACATTGACTTAAGTAGAGTTGGTAACTAGCCAGAGGCCATGGGCAGTATCAATCAAATCAAGTACCTTCGCAAGTGCCGTGTGATCAGCTAGATCTCTACTAAAGTGAAGTTTTTGATTGACACGTAGAATGCAGTTGGGGCGATTAGATGAACCGACCTTCTCTATCCGATTTCTCTCTTACACCCGAGTTGGTCGCGAAGGTCCAGCAGCGGGAGGCCGAGCGGCATGACGGGCCGGGGTTGCCGGGTCTGGCATGGGCCGAAAAGCCCCTCAGTGAGTTGGAGAAGATGGGCTGGTTTGGCACGCTCATCGGCTTCTTTCTAACGTTTACCATTCTTTGGCCCTTCATTCTCCTGAGTATACTAGTCTCTCCACTATTCAAGAGATCGCCGCGTACCCCCGATCCATTAGTGAGGCAATATCGCGCGTATCAAGATGCAGTTATGACGTTCGAGTTGATCGAAGCAGAGCACAGAAAAACATGCGCTCGACGAGAACAGGCGTATTGGAAGAATTTATCTGGTACCGTCCTCGAGATCGAAGTTGGGAATCTCTTTGAGCGGCTCGGTCATCGCGTCCAGAGGGTCGGCGGCGCAGGGGACGGCGGCATCGACCTTATCATCGATTCGAGCACAGTTGTCCAGTGTAAAGGGCACGCCAATCCGGTAGCCCCGGCGGTCTTGAGAGACCTGCTCGGTGCGCGCACATTCTTCGGGGCGGATCGAGCGATTCTGGTCGCCACTTCCGGTGTCACCTCTGGCGATGAGGATTTTGCACGTAAAGCCGGCATTGAAATATGGGATGCGGCAAAGCTTGTTATGATCCAGAATCAAGTAGTTGATAATGCTACAATGAAGTAATCGGAATTAAGTTAAAAGTGCGCATTGAGTTGGTTGGTGAATATCACGTGAAGATAGGCGGCTTGACTGTGAAAAAAGAGTTCCATTCCCCGTCGATTGAGCAAACTGCATTTGACTGTCCGCATTGTGGTGCGTTTACCAGTCAGGAGTGGTTCAAGTTGCATGCAAGCAAGCTGGACGGCGAGCAGCGAGTGCCGAACATTCCCAATGGTGAACGCAGACGCCAGTTTGAATCGGATAATGAAATCCCAGAGCAAGTTAAAGTGATGATCCTTGAGTGGGTTGATAGAATGCGGGGTGGATTAGTTTTTTTTGATCGAGGCCATGAGGAAGTTAGATCGCATTTGGCGGTCGAGAATCTTTTTCTTGGCCAGTGTTACAACTGCAAAAAGATCTCCGTATGGGTCCACGAACGACTGGTCTTTCCACCGCAGGGCTGCGGCGTGTTGCCACATAGCGATCTCCCGCCGGAGATTGTTGCAGACTTTGAGGAAGCGCGACGCATCCTGGAACTGTCTCCGCGAGGGTCCGCTGCCCTGCTCCGACTGTGCGTCCAAAAGCTCTGTGTTGTAATTGGAGAGAAGGGGAGAAACATCGACGAAGATATTGGAAACTTGGTCAAGAAGGGTTTGAATCCGATCATCCAAAAGGCGTTAGATGTCGTGCGTGTGATTGGCAACGAAGCCGTTCATCCGGGCGTGCTCGATCTCCGCGACGATCGTGCGACGGAAGCACAGTTGTTTGAAATCATAAATATTATTGCAGAGCAGATGTTGGGTGGCCCAAAGAAGGTGCAGTCAATGTATGACAGTTTGCCGATTGAAAAGAGAAATGCAATCGATGCAAGGAACGAACGCATGGGAGCGCCCGACAGTCGCACGACCGGGCCGGCGGTGTAAAGTGATTCCTGATCCGTATTGCCCCGGCGGGCCGACCGAGAGTCAGATGCGCACAGTCAAGATGTTCAATCGACGATGGACTTTGTGCGTGCGATTGCCGGCAGGTTGGGCGGCCATGCTGGCCAAATTGTCGCGTCCGACATCTTGACTTGGTGCGCGACAATTGGTTGGGTGGGATGGGGATGCATAGCGTGGCAGTGATCTCCGTCGAGGCTGGCGGGTGTTGGGGCTATGTGTCAGCGCGCAAAAAAGAAAGACACCGCCCGGAAGGGCGGTGCCACGTTGTGCGGTGCTTTGCTGTGTGCCGACCGCTGCCGGCGAGCCTCGCTTAGACCTCGTTGGCCAGTTCCCAGCGGTCGGGGGAGCGCCACAGGCGGGAGCGGAACAGTTCGCGTTCGAAGATGAACTCCTTGGGGAGGCGGTCCAGGAAGCGGTCGAAGAGTTCTTCGTGGCTGCGGGCCTCGGCGGCGCCGGAATCACGCGTCACTGACATGAGGTCATGGAAGGCGGACTGCGGGAAGTCCATGCCGGCCCACTCGATGTCCTCGTAGCGGGGCATCCAGCCGACGGGGCTCTCGACGGCAAAGCCCCGGCCGTGAACGCGGTCGACGATCCATTTGAGCACCCGCATGTTGTCGCCGAATCCGGGCCAGATGAACTTGCCCTCGGCGTTCTTGCGGAACCAGTTGACGCGGAAGATGCGGGGCGGGTTGGTGATGCGCCGGCCGATGTTCAGCCAGTGGGTGAAGTAGTCGGCCATGTTGTACCCGCAGAAGGGGAGCATGGCCATGGGGTCGCGACGCATGGCGGCCTGGCCGATGGCGGCGGCGGTGGCCTCTGAGCCCATGGTGGAGGCGAGGTAGACGCCGTGGGACCAGTTGAAGGCCTGGAAGACCAGCGGCATGTCCTTGCTCATGCGGCCGCCGAAGACGAAGGCGGCGATGGGCACGCCGGCGGGGTTCTCCCACTCGGGGTCGATCGAGGGGCACTGGCCGGCGGGGGCGGTGAAGCGGGCGTTGGGGTGGGCGGCGGGGCGGCCGCAGTCGGGGGTCCACTTCTCGCCCTTCCAGTCGATGGCGTGGGCGGGCGGCTCGCTCATGCCTTCCCACCACACGTCGCCGTCGTCGGTGAGGGCGACGTTGGTGAAGATGGTGTTCTTGGAGATGGACACCATGGCGTTGGGGTTGGTCTTGTCGTTGGTGCCGGGGGCGACGCCGAAGAAGCCGGCCTCGGGGTTGATGGCGTAGAGCTTGCCGTCGGTGGGGTTCTTCTTGATCCAGGCGATGTCGTCGCCCACGGTGGTGACCTTCCAGCCCTCGAAGGACTTGGGCGGCACCAGCATGGCCAGGTTGGTCTTGCCGCAGGCTGAGGGGAAGGCGGCGGCGATGTAGGTCTTCTCGCCGTCGGGGGCCTGCAGGCCGGTGATGAGCATGTGCTCGGCGAGCCAGCCCTCGTCACGCGCCATCACCGAGGCAATGCGCAGCGCGAGGCACTTCTTGCCCAGCAGGGCGTTGCCGCCGTACCCGGAGCCGTACGACCAGATCTCGTAGGTCTCGGGGAAGTGGACGATGTGCTTCTTGGCGATGTCGGGCTCGCAGGGCCAGGGGACGTCCTTCTGGCCGGGGGCCAGCGGGGCGCCCACCGAGTGCATGCAGGGGATGAAGGGGCCGTCGCCCAGGGCCTCGAGCACCTTGGCGCCCATGCGGGTCATGATCCGCATGTTCACCACCACGTAGGGGCTGTCGCTGATCTGCACGCCGATCTTGGCGATGGGCGAGCCAATGGGGCCCATGGAGAAGGGGATCACGTACATGGTGCGGCCGCGCATGCAGCCGGCGAACATCTTCTTGAGGGTGGCCCGCATCTCGGCGGGGTTGGCCCAGTTGTTGGTGGGGCCGGCGTCGCCCTTGGAGGCCGAGCAGACGTACGTGCGCTCTTCAACGCGGGCGACGTCGGACGGGTGGGAGCGGGCCAGGTAGCAGCCGGGGCGCTTGGCGGGGTTGAGCTTGATGAACATGCCGGCCTGGACCATCTGCTCGCACAGGCGGTCGTACTCGGCCTGCGAGCCGTCGCACCACACGACGTGGTCGGGCTTGCAGAGGGCGGACATCTGCTCGACCCAGGCGTGCAGCGCCTTGTTGGCGCCCTTGTTGGCGTGGGCGTTTGTGGTCGGGGCGAGGGTCGTGGTCATGGATGTGTCCTTTCGGGCATCCGGCGGGTGTGTCTGCCGCGGCACACGGCGTTTGGACAGAAAGGGCCGCGGGGGCTGGTGCACTGGAGTTTACGGGGGCGAATTGGGCTCGTGCGATGTAAGGTGGGGCGGGGGTGGAGAAACGCCCTTGAATGAGGGGGTGAGAAAGAAAAAAGCCCCGCCTTGAGGGGCAGGGCTTGTGGATGGGTGGGAGATGCGAGGCCCAAGCGGCCGGGGCTTACTTGCCCAGGACGTGGATCTCGACGCGGCGGCTGGCGGCCTTGGTGGACTTGGGGTTGGCCGAGCCACGGCCGACGGACTCCATGCGGGCTCCGGAGACGCCCCGGGACTCGAGGTACTTCTCGACGGCGCGGGCGCGGGCGAGGGAGAGGGCCTGGTTGGAGCCCCACTTGCTGCGGCGGATGGGATCGGAATCGGTGTAGCCCTCAATCCGGAGGCGGTGGCCGGCGTAGCGGCCGTTGAGGGAGCGGGCGATGCCGTCGAGCTCGCGACGGCCGGCGGCGGTCAGGGTGTCCTGACCGGAGGAGAAGGCGACATCGCCGGCGACGGAGATGACCACGTCGCGCTCGGGACGATCAACGCCGCCGCCACCGCCGCCCGGCGGGGTGGGGGGCTGCTGCTGCGGGGCCTGCTTGGCGGCCATGGCCTCGGCGAGCTGGCGGGAGGTCTCGTTGCGCTGGGCCTCGCTCTGCTGGAGCTGGGTGCGGAGGGTGTCGTTCTCCTGCTGCAGGGTGGCAACCTGGGTCTGGAGGGCCTCGGACTCCTTGGCCTTCTGCTGGTTGCAGCCGCCGGCGAAGAGCGCGGCGGAGGCGGCCAAAGCGGCCAGTGCGGTGGTGCGAACAAGACGTGTGTTCATCCGGCCCAACATGCGAACCTCCATGCTCCCAAGGTGTCCTGAATCACGCGGGCCTGTCCGGTTCGGCTTCAGCCGCAACGGGAGACGGCAGGTGCGTGAACTTGGCGTAAGCGGACCTGCGACGGTCGAGCTTGCCCGACGGACGGAGCGCACCAGCGCACCGGCCGACGTGGGAAAGTGGGTGAAGTGTACCGCCAGAAAGGGGGCGGTGGACGAGTGTGGAGGGGGAAAGCGTGGGGGATTGACAGGATGTCCACAGCCGGGGGAGCCGCCGGCGGGGACGGCCGGGCAGCGGGCGGCTTGGGGCGCGGGGCGGGGGAGCGGGTGGAATTTCAGGGCAGGGCGATGGGCTGGCCCATGAGGCGGCCCAAGAGCCATTCGAAGAAGGGCTTGCCGAGGACGACCAGACCGGTGGCGACGGCAAGGGAGGGCCCGTAGGGCATGGCGCGGTTGCCGCCCTTGCCGGAGGCGGTGCGGGCGAAGTGCCAGACCAACCCGACGACGGCGGCGGTAAAGAAGGCCAGGACGGCGTCGATCCAGCCGACGGCGGCGCCGACGGCGGCGAGGAGGTGGACGTCGCCCAGACCCATGGCCTCTTTGCCGAAGCCGAGGGAGCCGATGATGCGGACGGCCCAGACGATGGCCCCGCCGATGAGATAGCCGAAGATGGTGGCGGTGAGGACGGCGAGCCAGAGGGGGGGCGGGGAGTCGGCCAGACCGGCGGCGGCGGCCTGGGAGGTGGCCAGTTGGCCCCCGAGCCAGGCGAGGCCGACGGGGAGGCCGAGGAAGGCGAGTTCTTTGAACATTTCGCGGCGGGCGTGGGGGTAGGCGATCCAGAGGTCGGCGGGGGAGTCGGGGGTTGGGGGGGTGGTGGGGGGGGTGGGGGTGGGGTGGGCCTGGGGTGCGGTTGGCGAGGCCGGATCGGTGGAGGGGGCGGCGGGTTGCTGCTGGGCGGCCTGCTGGCTTGCTTGCGGGCTTGCTTGCTGGGTTGCCTGCTGGGCCGCTTGTTCGGCGAGGGCCTGCGTCTCCCATGCTTGGTAGTCGGCAAACGAGCGGCGGATGAGGCCGAAGTGCAGCAGGGCCATGCTGCCGGCCAGGCCGATGACAGCGCCACCGGCAGCGCCGACGAACCACCAATCGGTGATGCCGTTGCCGGTGAAGGTGGGGATGCTCCAGACGGTGCCGGGGGCGGTCTGACGGAGGGTTTGCCAGGTGGTGAACTCGACGACCAGAGCCCAAGCGACGTGGCCGACGATGGCAACGGCGGTGGCGAAGTGGGGGAGGGCCAGGGGGATCATGAAGGTCTTGGCGTCGATGAGGGTCATCGCGACCAGACAGGCGAACAGGCAGAGGATGATCAGCAAGATGGGCCAGGTCTGGTCAAGCCCGGAGAGGGCCCACTGGGGGGCGAGGGTGCGCCAGTTGACGCCGAAGGCCGTCCACTGTGAGGGGAGCGTGTACCAGAGGGCGTAGGTGGCGGCGAAGAGCAGGCCGACGAAGGCCTCGACGAGGGGGTACTCGGGGCTGATCTTGCTCTTGCAGAACTTGCAGCGGCCCTTGAGGCGAAGCCAGCCGATGATGGGCAGGTTTTCTTTGAAGGTCAGCCGGGTTTCGCATGCGGGGCAGCGCGAGGGCGGGGACCAGAGGCTCTGCTCGAGCGGGAGGCGGTAGACGACGACGTTCAGCAGCGAGCCGACGCAGGCGCCGAAGGCGAAGACCCAGAGCACCGGCAGCCAGGCGGCGACTTGGAGCATGATCTGGTACATGGGGATGCCGAAGAGTTCGTCCAACGTGCGTCCTTGCGGTTGGCGGGTGGGGCTGTGGAGGAGTGAGGTGGCGGGGGAGGTTACTGGCCCCGGGTGGACCCGGGCTTACTGGCCTCGAATCGAGCCGGGCTTACTGGCCTCGGATCGAGCCGGGCTCGCGGGGGGCGGAGGGGGAGGCGGCGGAGGCGGCCTTGACCTCGCCCTTGGCGGTCAGTTCGGTGAAGCGCTGCTCGGCTTTGTCGAGGATGGCCTTGCAGTGGGCGAGGAGGGCGACGCCCCGCTCGTACTGCGTGATGGACTCTTCCAGGCCGACCTCGCCGGCTTCGACGCGGGCGATGATGGACTCCAGTTCGTCCTGCGCCTGCTCGAAGGAGAGGTCGGCCAAGGGGCTGGAGTCGGCGGGGTTGGGCTTGGGGGTGGACATGGCTGATCTTTAGGGGCGATCAGCCCGCCAGCGCGACCTGGGGTGCGGGGATTGGCGCAGCGGCGGAGGCGGCCAACGCGGGGGTGGCTGGCCAGGGGCCGGTGAGGGTGAGGGGGCGGAGGTCGGGGTTGTGGGCGGCGATCCACGCGGCGGCCTCGTGTAGATCGGCCTCGGCGTGGGCCGGGGCGAGCAGGGCGAGGGTGGCGTGGGGCAGGCGCGGGGTGGGCGGGCGGAGGGTGTGGGCGTGGGCGAGGGCCAGCAGCGGGGCCAGGCGGGTGCGGACCAGGGCGGGCAGGTGAGGGGGCAGGCCGTCAACGGCGGCGTGGGCGGCGCGGCGGGCGGCGAGGAAGGCCAGGCCGGAGGTGGAGGCGGGCGTGGTTGCGGGCGCGGGGGTTTCGGGCGTGCTGGTGGTGAAGACGGGGGCGCGGAGGTGCAGTGTCCACTCGCGCAGCGAACGGGTGGCGGAGAGGTCGGCCAGCAGGGCATCACGCCGGAGGTGGAGCACGCGGGTGACCGAGTCGGCATCGGGGTGGAGGTCGCCGAAGCGGGCGGTGAGGCAGTGGCAGGTGGCGGCGAGTGCGTGCAGGGCGTCGGCAAACTGGGGCACGGTGGCGGAAGCGGGGAGGCAGAGGGCGACCAGTCCGGACGCGCGGACGGCGGTGGCCTGGGGCGGCAGCGATGCGGCAGCGGGGAGGTCGCTGTCTGCAGCGATGGCCAGCAGCAGGCAGGGGGCGGAGGCGGGTACGGGTGTGAGGGCCATGGGCAGGTGCTCAAGCGGAGACGGATGCGGGGGTGAGCGGTGCGTTGCTGGTCAGGCCCGCGGTGGTGGCGGCGGGAGGCGGAGCATCGAGCACGGGGATGGCCGGGGTGAACGAGTAGAGCGGCCAGGGGCCGGTGACGCTGACGGCGATGCCCTTGGAGGCGAGCGAGGCGCTGGCGCTGTGGGCGGCGGCGAGCAGGCGGTCCGGGCCGTCGGGCATCGCGAGGAGCACGGGCAGGCGGGTGATGTGCTTGCCGTCGGCCTTGGCGGTGCGGGGCTCGCCAAGGCGGAGCAAAGGTGAGGGGGCGGAGAGCGAGGCGAGGGTGTGCTGCAGGGCGGAGGTGGCCAGCGAGGCGGCGGCGAGGGTGGCCGGATCAGGCTGGGCGGGCGTGGTGATCTGGGCCTTGCGGGCGGTGAGATACGCAGCGCCCGAGGGCCGGGGCGGCGGCGCGGCGGGCGGGGTGCGAACAGCGGCGAGATCGACCTCGACGCGGAGGGTGAACTCGGCGGCGTGGCGGTGGGCGGCGAGGAACTCGGTGATGATGCCCCGGGCGGCGGCGAGTGTGGCGTCGAGCGCGTGGGCGGAGGAGAAGACAGCGCCGAATCGCAGCGGGAGCACGGTGGCGCGGGCGCCGGCGGCGAGGACGACGGCCTCGTGGGCGGCGGCGCGGGGGGCGAGCCACTGCACGTCGGCCAGGCGCAGTTCGGCGTCGGCCCCGGTGAACATGGTGCGGGGCACGGGGATGACCACGGCGGCCAGAGCGGCGTGGTTTACCCCTTCACTGGCGGCTGGAAGGGTGCGAACCACGGCCTGCTGGCCGGGTTCCAGGCCGGGGTGGGTGAAGCCTGCCAGCGGGCCGGCTTCGCCGACGCAGGCGAGGTAGAGCGCCCGCTGCGGATCGATGTGGGCGGGGTCGGTGATCAGACTTCGAACTCCTCGGCGAGGGCGTGGTTGAAATCGTCGGGGGTGATCAGCACGGCGGCGGGCGGGGTGCTGCCGATGTCGGCGACGGCTCGGCGGACGGCCCGCATGGCGGCGCGGGCGCACACCGAGGCGATCTGGGCTCCGCTGGCTCCGGGGGCGCGGCGGGCCAGGTCGGCCGGGGAGACGGCCGGGTCGACGGGCTTGCCGCGCATGTGCACCGAGAAGATGGCAGCGCGGGAGGCTTCGTCGGGGTTGGGGATCTGCACGATGTGATCGAAGCGGCCGGGGCGGATGACGGCGGCATCCAGAAGATCCAGCCGGTTGGTGGCGCCCAGGACGAGCACGTCGCGGAGGTCCTCCACGCCGTCCATCTCGGCGAGGAACTGGGAGAGGAAGCGGTTGGCGACCTGGTCGCCGGTGTTGGCGGCGCGGTTGGGGATGACGGCGTCGATCTCGTCGAAGAAGATGATGCAGGGGGCGGCGCGGCGGGCCTTGCGGAAGATGTCACGCAGGCCCTTCTCGCTCTCGCCGACGTACTTGCTGATCAGTTCGGGGCCTTTGACGGAGATGAAGTTGGCCTGGCTCTGGGTGGCGACGGCCTTGGCGAGCAGGGTCTTGCCGACGCCGGGGGGGCCGACGAGCAGGATGCCCTTGGCGGGCTTGACGCCGGCGGAGCGGAAGATGTCGCCGTGCTTGAGGGGCCACTCAACGGCCTCGATGAGCTTGTCTTTGACGTCCTGCAGGCCGCCGATGTCGCTCCAGGCGACGGTGGGGACTTCGACGAAGACCTCGCGGACGGCGGAGGGCTCGATCTCGTTGAAGGCGGCCTGGAAGTGCTCCTGGGTGACGTGGAGCTTCTGGAGCGTGGCGTAGGGGATGGAGGCCTGCTTGAAGTCGATCTCGGCCATGATGGTGCGGAGGGCGGCCATGGCGGCCTCGCGGCAGAGGGCCTCCAGATCAGCGCCGACGTAGCCGTGGGTGATGTCGGCGAGGTGGTCGAGGTTGACCGAGACGTCCAGCGGCATGCCCCGGGAGTGGATGTCGAGGATGTGGCGGCGGGAGTTGCGGTCTGGGATGGGGATGGCGATCTCGCGATCAAACCGGCCGGGGCGGCGGAGCGCGGGGTCGATGTTGTTGGGGAGGTTGGTGGCGGCGATGACGATGACGTTGGCGCGGCGGTTGAGGCCGTCCATCAGGGCGAGCAACTGGGCGACGATGCGCTTTTCGACCTCGCCCTGGGTGTTCTCGCGCTTGGGGGCGATGGAGTCGATCTCATCGAGGAAGATGATCGACGGACCCTTGGCGGTGGCCTCCTGCCAGATCTTGCGGAGGTGGGCCTCGGATTCCCCGTAGAACTTGTGGACGATCTCCGGGCCGGAGATGGTGAAGAAGTTGGCGTCGGTCTCGTGGGCGATGGCGCGGGCGATCAGGGTCTTGCCGCAGCCGGGCGGGCCGTGCAGCAGCACGCCCTTGGGCGGGTCGATGCCGAGGCGCTCGAAGACCTCGGGGTAGCGCAGGGGCAGTTCGATCATCTCGCGGATGCGGGAGACCTGGGGCTTGAGGCCGCCGATGTCTTCGTACGAGATGCCCGAGCCAGGCTGGGAGGCGGGGCTGCCGGGCTTGGCGGCGGCGGAGGGGGCGCCGGAGATGACCAGCCGGGTGGACGGGTTGATCAGCACCGGTGCGCCGGTGGGGGCGGTCTTCTCAACGACGAACTCGGCGGAGCGGGAGCCGAACAAGGCAGCGCGGATGCGGTCGCCGCTGGTGACCGGCAGGCCGTCGAGGAGTGAGCCGATGTACTTGAG
>Ga0068876_10003593_pt1 | contig 11061 bp, 11 predicted proteins | sample NOAtaG_6_FD_66442 | JGI IMG/M metagenome (GOLD analysis project Ga0068876, IMG submission 66442) | Freshwater lake microbial communities from Lake Erie, under a cyanobacterial bloom - NOAA_Erie_Diel5S_2200h metaG | ecosystem: Environmental > Aquatic > Freshwater > Lake | place: USA: Ohio, Lake... | reverse complement strand
TGCACGGCATTCCGCGGCTGGAGCATGTGCTGATCGAGGTGAACCGTTGTCCGGGGGAGATCTGCAAGGCGCCGGGCTGAGGTCAGCGCGACCCCGTGGGTGCTCGCCAACGCGCGCTGTGACAACCGGGCTCGGAGCGGTTCATCCTGCTGTTGCGGCGCGCAACGCGATTGCTCAGGCTTGCAGGGCGAGCCGCACGGAGCCCCGAATGCCCCTTGTCCTGATCGTTGACGACGAACCCGCCATCGCGGACGCGCTCTCCTATGCGCTGGCTCAGGAGCACTTCGAGGTCGCACGTGCGGGGCTCGGGCGCGAGGCGCTTGCCTTCGTGCGCGAACGCGGAGCCGACCTTGTCGTGCTCGACATCGGCCTGCCCGACATGAGCGGGCTCGATGTCTGCCGCGAACTGCGGCGCTCGGGTGAGGTGCCCGTGCTGCTTCTGAGCGCGCGCGGCGCGGAACTCGACCGCGTGCTCGGGCTCGAGCTGGGCGCCGACGACTACGTCGTGAAGCCCTTCAGCCCGCGCGAGGTGGTGGCGCGCATCCGCACGATCCTGCGCCGCAGCGCCTCGGCCCCGCCCGCAGCCGCAAGCCTTGCCGCCGATGCGACACCCGCTCCCTTCACCATCCACGACGAACAGCGGCGTATCACGTTTCGCGGCACCGAGCTCGCGCTGACGCGGCAGGAGTACGAGATGCTGCGCTGCCTGCTGCGTCAGCCGCGGCGCGTGTTCAGCCGCGAGCAGCTGCTGGAGGCGGCAGGCGTTGCCGCGGGCGCGGGCTACGAGCGCAATGTCGACAGCCACGTGAAGGGCCTGCGGGCCAAGCTGCGCGCCGTCTCGCCCGAGTCTGACCCGATCCGCACGCACCGCGGCGTGGGCTACAGCTTCGAGCCGGAGCAGACCTGATGCGCCTGGGGCTGCGCATATTCCTTGTGTACTTTTTGTTCGTCGGTCTCGCGGCCTGGTTCGTGTTCGGCGCGGTCACGGACGAGATCCGCCCGGGCGTGCGACAGTCCACCGAGGAAACCCTTGTCGACACCGCGAATCTGCTCGCCGAACTCCTGCACGATGATCTGGTGGCCGGCACGCTGTCGCAAGGCCGCCTGCCCGCGATCCTGCGCGCTTACGGCGAGCGCCGTCCCGGGGCCGACATCTGGGGCGTGCGCAAGGCCGCAGTGAACCACCGCGTCTACGTCACCGACGCGCGCGGCATCGTGCTGCTCGACTCCGCGGACCGTGACGTCGGCGCAGATTACTCGCGCTGGAACGATGTGCACCTCACGCTCGCCGGGCGCTACGGCGCTCGCTCCTCGCCCGAGCCCGGCGAGGGCGGCGAGAGCGCCAGCGTGATGTACGTGGCCGCGCCGATCCGCGACGGCGGACGCATCGTTGGCGTGGTCAGCGTGGGCAAGCCCTCGCAGTCGCTGCAGCCCTACATCGAGCGCTCGCAGCGGCGGCTCGCCTGGCTCGGTAGCGGCCTCGTGCTGGCCGGGTTGGCCGCGGGTGCGGGGCTCTCGTGGTGGTTGTCGCGCGCACTCGGCCGCCTCACGGCCTGGGCGCGCGCGGTGAGCGCGGGCGAGCGCAGTGCGGTGGCGCCGCCGCGGGGGCGCGATGAGCTCGGGCAGCTGGCCGGCGCGCTGGAAACCATGCGCGAGCAGCTCGAGGGCAAGGCCTACGTTGAGCGCTACGTGCAGACGCTGACGCACGAACTCAAGAGCCCGCTTACGGCGATCCGGGCCGCGGCCGAACTGCTGCACGAGGACATGCCGCCCGAGGACCGCCGCCGCTTCGCAGCCAACGTCGACAACGAGGCCGCGCGCCTGCAGTCGCTGGCCGACCGCCTGCTGCACCTCGCGCAGCTGGAGCAGCGCCGCGGGCTGACCGATACGGCAGAGATCCCGCTGGAGCCACTCGTCATGGAACTGCTCGCAGCGCAGGAAGCCCGCGCGCTGGGGGCCGGCGTTCGGCTCGCCTGCGCGGTGCCTGCGAGCTGCCACGTGCGCGGCGAGCGCTTCCTGTTGCGGCACGCGCTGTCGAACCTGCTCGACAACGCGCTCGACTTCACGCCGGCCGGCGGTACCGTAGCGCTGTCGGCCGATGCCACAAGCGACACGGTAACCATCCGCGTGTGCAACGAAGGCCCCGCAATCCCGGACTACGCGCTGCCGCGGTTGACCGAACGCTTCTTTTCGCTGCCGCGCCCCGCCACCGGACGCAAGAGCACCGGGCTGGGGCTCGCCTTCGTGGCCGAGGTCGCGTCGCTGCATGGCGGCAGCCTGTCGGTGCGGAACGTGCCCGGGGGCGTCGAGGCCTGCCTCGCGATGCCCGCGTAACCACGATATCTCCACACGATCTCCTCCTGACGCCCACGGGCGCGCCACGCGCAGCCTCCAGACTCCCCTCCGTTCGCACACCGCACCGGAGGACTCCGCATGAACCGCAGGTTGAACATCAAGATAGCGACCGTGCTCGGGCTGGTCGTGTTGCTGCTCGTGCCGCTCGGCATGATCCGCGGCCTGGTCGATGAGCGCGCCCAGCGTCGCGACGAGACCGTCACCGGGATCGTCGATTCCTTCAGTCGCGAGCAGCTGCTGGCCGGGCCGCTGATCGTGGTGCCATGGCAGCGCACCGTACGCGACACCGCTACCGCACAGGGGAGCGGCGAGAAACGCGTGGTGGAGCGGATCGAGTCGGGGCGGCTGCACTTCCTGCCAGAGCGCTTCGCCTTCGACGCCCGGCTGGCCACCGAGGTGCGCGAGCGCGGCATCTACCGCGCACTGCTCTACCGCACGCAGGGCACGCTGAAGGGGAGCTTCCATGTGCCAGCAGACTTCGGCCTGGGCACCGAGGCCGCGCGGTACCGCTTCGGTACGCCCTGGATCGCGATCGGCGTCGGCGACATCCGCGGCATCGGCAACGTGCCGGAACTCAGGATCAACGGCCGCAGCCTGCCGTTCCGGCCGGGCACCCTGACCCCGCCGCTGCGCGAGGGCATCCACGCCCCGCTCGATGGCGTCGACGTGGCGGGGAGCACGCTCGAGTTCGAGGTCGGGCTCACGCTCGCCGGGAGCCGCTCCTTGCGGGTCGTGCCGGTGGGCCGCGAGACCACGGCCACGCTGACCGGCGATTGGCCGCACCCGGGGTTCGGCGGCAACCTGCTGCCCGTGGAGCGCACGGTGCGCGGAGACGGGTTCGACGCGCGCTGGAGCACCAGTTTCTTCGCAACGGACATGGAGAAGGTGCTGCGCGACTGCGTGGCCGAGCCCGACTGCACCGGCTTCCGGGGCAAGGCCTTCGGCGTGGAACTGGTGGACCCGGTGGACCAGTACCTCAAAAGCGAGCGGGCACTGAAGTACGCACTGCTCTTCGTGGGGCTGGCCTTCGCGGGATTCTTCCTGTTCGAGGTGCTGAAGCGGGTCGACCTGAACCCCGTGCAGTACACCCTGGTGGGGCTCGCGCTCGCGGTGTTCTACCTGCTGCTGCTCTCGCTGTCCGAGCACATAGGCTTTGCTGCGGCCTACGCGGTGTCGGCCACGGCCTGCGTCGCACTGATCGGGAGTTATGTTGGCGCGATCCTCGGTGGTGCCCGTCGCGGTGCGGGATTCGCGGGAGCGCTCGCCGGGCTCTACGCGCTGCTCTACGGGCTGCTCGGCTCCGAGGACTACGCGCTGCTGATGGGCTCGGTGCTGGTCTTCGCGCTGCTGGCAGCGGTGATGATCTTCACGAGACGGGTGGACTGGAATGCGACAGGGGCGCTGTGATGGCGACGTGGGGGAGATTTGCAAGGCGCCGGCGCCCTTACGCTCTCCAAACGTGGTTCATGTCTTTAAAGTCGGGTTTCGGCGACACGTTTGATTGACGTGTCGCCGCCAGCGACATACGCTCAGAACGTGTCGTCAAAATCTGATTTTTGCATCATGAGAAACGATTCCTCTGTTTGGCGCTCTGATCAGCCGCACAACCGGCTGCCGGCACTGCCGCCCGCAGTGGAGTTGGAGAGCCGGGCCGTGCTGAAGTCCTGCATCGAAGCCCGTGCCGCATTGGCTGAGCTGAAGCAGGCCGCAGAGCTGATCCCCAACCAGACGATGCTCATCAACACGATCCCGCTGCTTGAGGCCAAAGACAGCTCGGAGATCGAGAACATCGTCACCACGACGGACCGGCTGTTCCAGTACGCGCACAGCCACGCAGGCGGGGAATCCGCAGACCCCGCCACCAAGGAAGCTCTGCGCTACCGCACCGCCTTGCACCGCGGCTTCCAGTCGCTGAAGCAACGGCCGTTGTGTACCGCGACTGCAGTGGAGGTCTGCGGGACGTTGAAAGGGGTGGAGATGGATATCCGGCGAACGCCGGGCACGCAGCTGATCAGCGACCGTACGGGCGAAGTGATCTACACCCCCCCAGAGGGCGACGCGCGGCTGCGGGACCTGCTGGCCAACTGGGAGCGGTTTCTGCACGAACAGACCGATCTGGACCCGCTGGTCCGGATGGCCGTGGGCCACTACCAGTTCGAGGCCATCCACCCTTTCACCGACGGCAACGGCCGTACCGGCCGCGTCATCAACACCCTTTACCTGATCGAGGCAGGGCTGTTGGACCTGCCCATCCTGTACCTGAGCCGGCATGTCATTGCACACAAGGCCGATTACTACGGACTGCTCCTCGCCGTGACGCGAGATGATGCCTGGGAGCCATGGCTGCTGTTCATGCTGCAGGCCGTGGCCGAGACCTCGCGGTGGACCACGCGCAAGATCGCGGGCATCCGCAAGCTCGTCGAGCACACCTCCGAGCACGTGCGCACAAGGCTACCCAAGATCTACACACGGGAACTCGTGGACGTGATCTTCGAGCAGCCGTACTGCCGCATCGGCAATCTGGTCGACAAGGGCATTGCGCGGCGTCAGGCGGCCTCGCGCTACCTGCATGACCTGGCTGGGCTGGGTGTGCTTAGCGAAATGCCCGTCGGCAAGGAGAAGCTCTTCGTCCATCCAAAGCTATTGGAATTGCTCGGTAGGGATAGCTGTGCGTTCGAGCCTTATGCGTGACGAGGGTGCGCCTGAATTGCAATCGCGCCGAACCTCACCTCCCCGGCGCCTGCCCCCCGTCAATCGAATAGAACTGCCCCGAGATCCACGCACCCTGCTCGCTGCACAGAAACGCCGCGAGCGCTGCCACCTCCTCCGGCCGCCCCGCGCGCCCCAGCGGCACGTACTGGCTCAGCAGCCGGTCCCAGGTGCCATCAGCGCGGGGAATGTCATCCAGTCGTGAGGTGTCGATGATGCCCGGGCAGATGGCATTCACGCGGATGCCGTTGCGGCCCAATTCGCTCGCCATCGCCGCGGTGAGTGCCTGCAGGCCGGCCTTGCTGGCGGCGTAGGCGGCATGCTGTGCCGGCAGCAGTTTTCCGGCGATGGACGAGATGTTCACGATCGAACCGCCCGTGCCCTGCGCCACCATCTGTCGCGCCACGCCGTGGCTGAGATAGAACGGCCCGTGCAAGTTCACGTCGATGATGTGGCGCCACACGGCGGGAGCCAGATCGATCACGTTGCGGCGGTCCGCACCGCGCGCGGCACCGGCGTTGTTCACCAGGATGTCCACGCGGCCCAGCTCTGCCACGCAGCGTTCCACCAGTGCGAAGCAGGCCTCCTCGTTGCTCACGTCGCAGACCACGGGCAGCGCGCGACGCCCCATTGCACGGATTTCATCGGCTACTGATTCGACATCCCGCCAGCCTGCGGCTTTTTCCTCGTCCGGGTACAACTCCGGCGATCGACCGCTGCCGGTCATCAGCACATCGCAGCCGGCCCGTGCGAGCGACAGCGCGATCTCGCGGCCGATGCTGCGCATGCGGCCTGCGCCGGTGACGATGGCCACTTTCGACTCCGGTGCTGCGGGCATGGGCGCTCTCCTGCCAAAGGTGTCTGCGGATTATCAGGCTGCCGTAGCGCAGCCCCGGATTACGGTAGCGCAACACGCGTGCGCCAGCAGCGCCGGTGCTGCCCCGGTGCCGCGCCGCTCGTGTAGGCTCGCGGCTCAAGCACACGCAGGAGCCGCCCCATGTCAGACGCCATCACCGCTTTCAGCCTTGGCATCAGCGACGCAGAGATCGCCGATCTGCGCCAGCGCCTCGCGGCCACCCGCTGGCCCGATGCCGAAACCACCGGCGACTGGAACCAGGGCATTCCGCTCGCCTACACGCAGGAAGTCTGCCGCTACTGGGCGAAGGACTACGACATGCAGCGCCTCGCCACGCGCCTGAACGCCTGGCCGCAGTTCCGCACCACCATCGACGGCCTCGGCATCCACTTCATCCATGCGCGCTCGCCGCATGCGACTGCGCGGCCGCTGCTGATCACGCACGGCTGGCCCGGTTCGGTCGTCGAGTTCCTGAAAGTGATCGGGCCGCTCACCGATCCGGTGGCGCATGGCGGCGATGCTGCAGATGCCTTCCACGTGGTCTGCCCCTCTCTGCCGGGCTACGGTTTCTCGGACAAGCCGTGCGAATCGGGTTGGGGTGTGGATCGCATCGCGCGCGCCTGGGGCGTGCTGATGCAACGCCTGGGTTACCCGCGCTATTACGCGCAGGGTGGCGACTGGGGCGCGATGGTGACCAGCAGCATCGGGCAACAAGACACCGCCAACTGCCTCGGCATCCACCTCAACATGCCGATCGTGGCGCCCGACATGGACACCTTGTCCAGCCTCACGCCGCTCGAGCAATCGGCACTCGCGGGCATGCAGTACTACAACGACTGGGATTCCGGTTACAGCAAACAGCAGGGCACGCGGCCGCAGACGCTGGGCTATGGGCTGGCGGATTCCCCATCGGGGCAACTCGCGTGGATCCTCGAGAAATTCCACGCCTGGACCGACTGCGGCGAGGGCGAGGCACGCCACCCCGAGAACGCCCTCACGCGCGACGAGATGCTCGACAACGTGATGGTCTACTGGCTCTCCAATTCGGCTGCCTCCTCGGCGCGGCTGTACTGGGAGAGTTTCTCGAAACCGAACCTCGAGCCCATCCACATCCCGGTGGGCGCCAGCATCTTCCCGAAGGAGATCTTCCGCAGCTCGCGCCGCTGGGCCGAGAAGCGCTTCCCCAAACTCGCGCACTGGAACGAGCTGCCGAAGGGCGGGCACTTCGCGGCCTTCGAGCAGCCCGTGGCCTTCGTGGGTGAAGTGCGCGACTGCTTCCGGGCGATGGACGCGCTCTAGCGGTTGTCCTCAAACACGCAGGCGGGTCAACCGATCCCTGCTCGCGGCGTTCAGAGAGGCGGGAGTCATTTTCCCTCCCGAGGAAAACGCCATGCTGACCCGCCTGCTCGCCACGCTGACTGCCAGCGCCGTGCTGGCATCCACGCCCGCCCTGGCCGACCGCGACCGGCACCACCGTCACGGTGGGGATCGCTACTACCGCGAGTCCTACAGCACGGTGGTGTACCGCCCCGTCCATCGCCCCGTCTATCGGGAGGTCTATATCGAATCGCGCCCCGTGTACCGCGAGGTGTATGTCGAGCAAGAGCCCGTGTACGTGGAGCGGCGCTACCAGTACGATCAGCCGCGCTATGAGCACCATCACCGCCGCGGCTGCGGACACGACGACGCCTGGAAGTGGATCGGCGGCTCCATTCTGGTGGGTGCCATCCTTCACGAGGTGGCTCACTGAGGCCGGACGTACCGCAGGCACCGCTCATGGACGGGTCGGCCGCCGGCCCGGCGGCCCCGATGGTGGTTGAGGAGCCCAGTGATATAGCGGGCTTCCTGCGCACGGTAGAGCGCAGGGGTTTCCTGATGGCACGGGTGGCGCTTGGCCACGAGGCCGATGCACTCGATGTTGTGCAGGACACCATGCTCCGGCTGGTGCAAGGCTATGCAGCGCGGCCGCCGGAGGAATGGCGGCCGCTCTTCTACCGCATCCTGCGCAACCGGATCACGGATGTCCGGCGGCGCAGGAAGATCGAGTCCCTGTTCGGCGTGTGGCGCAGCCCCGTCGCCGAGGATGACGAAGACCCGATCGACCAGCTGCCGGATCCGGCAGGCGGCGATCCGGAAAGACTGGTGGCGGGTGAACGCCGCGGGCAGGCGCTGATGCAGGCGCTGGCCGAACTTCCCGAGCGTCAGCAGCAGGCTTTCATGCTGCGGTGCTGGGAAGGGCTCTCCACCATCGATACCGCGCAGGCCATGGGCTGCAGCGAAGGCAGCGTGAAAACGCATTACTTCCGCGCCATGCACGCGCTGCGCGAGAAACTCGAGGATCATTGGCCATGACCGACACCGAACGCGAACTTGCCCGTGCGCTGCGCGAAGAGGAGCACCTTCTGCCCGCCGCCACGCTGCACCGCCTTGCCGGTGCGCGTGCGCGTGCGCTGAGTGCGCCGCAGCCTTCGCTGCTCTCACGCCTGATGGCGCCCGCGATGGGCGCACTGGTGCTGGCGAGCGCCCTCGGCGTGGCCGTGCTGATGCCCGGGCAGCAGGACGCGCAGACGGTGCAGGGCAGCCAGCAAGGCGACAATCCCGAGCTCTATCGCGATCTCGATTTCTACCTCTGGCTTGCCGAATCCGACATGGGGCGTCATGGCTGAGCGCCGCCCCCGCGCGCGCCTGCTGCTGGCCGGGCTGCTCTGTGCCCTGCCTGTGGCGGCGGCAAGCGGCCGCGATGACGACCAGCGCCGCGAGCGCGAGGAACAGCGCGAACAACGCCGCGAGCAGCGGCAGGAGCAACGCGAGCAGCGCGAGCAACCCGAGCGCCGCCAGCGCGACGATCCGCAGGCACAACCCGCATATCGCCAGCCCGAACGCCAGCCGCAATGGCAAGGCTCCGACCAACAGCGCCGCCAGCAATACCAGCAGCAGTTCCAGTCCCTGCCGCCCGAAAAACAGGAGCGCGTACGCCAGGCCGAACGCCAGTACCGCAGCATGAGCCCGGACGAGCGCAGCGAGCTGCGCCGACGCTGGGAAGGGATGTCGGAGGAAGAGCGCGAGCGCTATCGCCAGCGCGCCAGAGAGCGACAGTAATCGGGAGCACCGCGCGCCTGGTGGATCACCACCGGGCGCGCCATGCAGGATGCCGGATCAGCGCAGCGCGTCGTCGAAGATCGCGACTGCCCGGGTCCAGCCCGCGGAGGCACCGCGGATCTTGAAAGGGAAGCAGGAGATGTAAAAACCGTCTGCTGGCAGTGCTTCGAGGTTGTGGAGTTTCTCGAGGTGGCAGTAGCCGATTTCGCGGCCTGCCTTGTGGCCCTCCCAGATCAGCGAGACATCACCGGTCTGTTTGTACTTCTCGGCAGTGGCCGAAAACGGCGCATCCCAGCTCCAGCCATCCGTACCCGTGAGCCTGACGCCGCGCTCGAGCAGGTACATCGTTGCATCCTTGCCCATGCCGCAGCCCGCGCTCACGTAGCCTGGACCTCCGTAGGCCTTGCCGGCACGGGTGTTCACCACCACGATTTCCAGTGGCTTCAGTTCATGGCCTATGCGGCGCAACTCCTGCTCGACATCGTCGGCCGTCGCAACATAGCCGTCTGCGAAATGACGGAAGTCCAGCTTCACGCCAGGCTGGAAGCACCACTCCAGCGGGACTTCGTCGATGGTCGACGCGCGCTTGCCGCCGTCCATGGTGGAGGCAAAGTGATACGGGGCATCAAGGTGGGTGCCGTTGTGGGTGATGAGCTCGATCCGCTCTATTGCCCACGCCTCGCCATCCGGCATGTCCTCGGGACGGATGCCGGGGAAAAACTGCACCAGATCCCCGATCGTCTGCTTGTGGTCGATGTAATCGATCTTCGGGCGATAGGGTTCAGGATCCGAAACCACCTCGTTTTCGAGAAAAATCGACAAATCCACAAATCGTCTGTTGCTCATCCCACCCTCCGGTCGCAATCCCGTTACATGAAGTCGAAGCCAGGGTATCCGCTCGCGGCCACACCCGTGGTGTGGTCACGGTAGCTGGTGAACCCTCCCAGATAGAGCTGCATCACCTGGGGCTTGCCCGGGATATTCGACCCGACGTACCAGTTACTGCTGTTCCAGAAAAGCGTCGGGCGCGCGATGTCCGCCATCTTTCCGGTCCATGCGTCGTCTGCCGCCACGGTGGACTCCACCGCCTCGAAGCCGTTTTTCTGCATGTGGCTGATCATGTCTGCGAACCAGTCACCCTGATACTGGACATTCAGCACGGGGTTGAAGAAGCCGGTGCAGCTGCCAGGGCCATTGACGAACAGCAGGTTGGGGAAGCCGTGCGTCATCAGCCCCGCGTTGGTGTGGGGCCCGTCACGCCAGGCATCCGCCAGAGTGACGCCGTCGCGACCGCGGATATCGATCCTCACGGCAGCACCGGTCACCGCATCGAAGCCGAGCGCGAAAATGACGTCGTCCAGATGGTGGACGGTATCTCCCGTCTGCACGCCGGACGCCACGAGACGGCTGATCCCCGTCGTGGAGATGTCCACCAGCTTCACGTTGTCGCGGTTATAGGTCTCGTAGTAGTTGCTGTCGGCGCAGAGTCGCTTGGTCAGGATGGGATAAGACCGGGGAATCAGCAGATCCGCCACCGCAGGATCGTCGATGCGTGCGCGGATCTTCTCGCGGAAGAACTCCGCGAGCTCCTCGTTCATCTCGGGGTCGAAGAGCAGATCCTTGAACGAGGTGTAGAAACTCAGGCCACCCGATTTCCAGCGGAACTCGTACTCGGCGCGCCGCTGCTCCGGGGTCATGTCGCGGGCGTTGTTGGGGTTGGGTTCCATGGCGTGGAAATCCACGGACACATATCCGCCGAAACTGTTCATCTGCTTCTGGCGCCAGCCGCGATAGTCCGACTTCACGCGCCGGACATAGTCGGGTTGCAGGGGGCCATTGTTTCGCGGCGCGCTGAAGTTCGGCGTGCGCTGGAAGACGGTCAGGGTTTTGGCCTGTTTGGCGATGACAGGTATGGCCTGCACCGCAGTGGAGCCCGTACCGATGATGCCCACGGCGCGGCCCGAGAAATCGATCTCCTCATGCGGCCAGCTGGAGGTGTGCAGGATGCGACCGGAGAAATCCTCAAGGCCTGCGATATCGAC
>Ga0068876_10003592_pt1 | contig 11062 bp, 10 predicted proteins | sample NOAtaG_6_FD_66442 | JGI IMG/M metagenome (GOLD analysis project Ga0068876, IMG submission 66442) | Freshwater lake microbial communities from Lake Erie, under a cyanobacterial bloom - NOAA_Erie_Diel5S_2200h metaG | ecosystem: Environmental > Aquatic > Freshwater > Lake | place: USA: Ohio, Lake... | reverse complement strand
CGCACCATGTCGTGCTGCTCGGCGCGGCCGGGCGCGCGCTCGGGGCGGGCGAAGCTCTCGAACGCGGGAATGTGCACATTGTCCTCGGTCGCGCCCTCGCCTTCGGTCGCCTCGTGCGCGAGGCGAATCGCGGCGGCCGCGACATCCATCGGGTCAAACTCCGAGGCAAGCGACTCGGCGACCGCGCGGTAGGCGTCGAGGTCGCCCGCTGTGATCGTGTCGCGCACAGAGCCCTTCGTGATGTCCATGCGCCGCGCCTTCACATCGCGCGGCGTCGGGACGGTGCAGATCGCGATCTTCTGGCGCGTCGCCTGCTCGATGTTGCGCAGAAGGCGATGCGCGCGCGGATCGACGAGCGTGATCGCCATGCCCTCGCGGCCCGCGCGGCCCGTGCGGCCGATGCGGTGGACATAGGACTCGGGCGACGACGGCACATCAAAATTAACAACATGCGTCAGGTGATCGATGTCGATCCCGCGTGCGGCGACATCGGTCGCCACGAGAAGGTCGACGGTGCCCGCGCGCGCGCGGCCCATCACGCGGTCGCGCTCGGCCTGCGACATGCCGCCGTGGAGCGACGACACGCGGTATCCGCGGCCGGCGAGGCGGTCGGCGAGCTCGTCGACATCGAGGCGCGTGCCGCAGAAGACAAGCGCCAGCGTCGGCGACTCGAGGTCGAGCACGCGCCCGAGCGCCGTCACCTTGTGGGCGCGCGGCACGATGTAGGCGACCTGCTTCACCTTCGGCACGGATCCGCGGTTCGCAGCGTCGCGCGCGATCAGGATGCGCTCAGGGTCGCGCAGGTGACGCTCGGCGATCGCAGCGATGCGCGGCGGAAGCGTCGCCGAGAAGAGCGCCGTCTGCCGCGACTCGGGCGCGGTCTCGAGGATCAGCTCGAGGTCTTCGGCGAAGCCCATGTCGAGCATCTCGTCCGCTTCGTCGAGTGCCACGATCTTCAGGTCGGAGAGATCGAGCGTCTCGCGCCGCAGGTGGTCGAGCGCGCGCCCGGGTGTCGCGACCACGACATGCGCGCCGCGGCGAAGGCCGACGATCTGGCGGTGGAACTCCTGCCCGCCGTAGATCGGCACGACCGAGGTGCCGAGGCGACGGCCGTAGCGATGGAATGCCTCCGACACCTGCACCGCGAGCTCGCGCGTCGGCACAAGGACAAGCGCAAGCGGCTTCCCTGGCGCAGGGCGTTCATCGGCCACGCGCTGCAGGATCGGCAACGCGAACGCCGCGGTCTTGCCCGTGCCGGTCGCGGCCTGCCCGAGGATGTCGCGGCCAGCGAGAAGCGGCGGAATCGCCGCGCGCTGAATCGGCGTGGCTTCTTCGTAGCCAAGCGAGGTGAGCTCGACGAGGAGTTCGCGCCGCAGGCCGAGCGCCGCGAAGGAGTCCTCGGCGGGGTCTGGGGCAGGGTCGGAAGTCGACTCCAAAGCAGGCGCAATGCCATCGGCAGCCTTCTCATCGAGCGTGTCATCAAAGTCGCCTGAAGCGTCCGTCGTCGGGTCCTGCATCGATGCAAGGTAGGCGAAACGACCTGCGGACGCGCGGCGGGGCGCTCTCGCCAAGTTCCTGAAGTGCAAGAACTTCCGATAGCCTTGCCCGCGAATTCTCATGCGGCTTTACAAGATGTGTAAAGTCATCATTTGCCATTAGATCCACGTCCGCCTAGCATCACCCATGGATGTTCGGTTCGACGACGACACGCTCCGCAGGCTCGAGGTCGACGGCGACTTCAACGGTGGATTCGGGCGCGAAGTGGTCCGGGGGTTTCGAAAGGCAATGCAGGCGATCCGCGCCGCTCCCGACACCCGCGACCTCTACGCCATGAAGTCGCTGCACTTCGAGAAACTGAAAGGCGCGCGGAGCCACCAGCACTCGATCAGGCTCAACCGGCAATGGAGGCTGATCGTCGAACTCGAGAGATCCGCAAACGGAAGGCTCGTCATCGTCGTGTCGATCGAGGACTACCACTGAAGGCATCCACGAACCGAATCGGAACGCCCGCCCACCCCACGCACGACCGCACCGTCCCTGCTTGAGACGACACGCCCGACGACTTGCTGCGAGACCCCCATGAGCAACACCGACATCATCCCCGCCGAGATCTTTCCGCCTGGCGAGTTCATCCGCGACGAGCTCGCCGCGCGCGGCTGGGAGCAGCGCGATCTCGCCGAGATCATGGGGCGCCCGGAGCGCACCATCAGCGAACTCGTGTCGGGCAAGCGCTCGATCACGCCCGAGACGGCCCAGCAGCTCGGCGAGGCCTTCGGGTCGACCCCGCAGTTCTGGCTGAACCTCGAGACGGCGTATCGATTGTGGCGGTTGCCGCGCCAAGACGGCTCTGTCGCGCGACGGGCGCGGCTCTACGCCCTGGCGCCGATCAAGGAACTCGCACGGCGCGGCTGGATCCGTCACTCCGAGCGGGTCGAGGTCCTCGAGGCCGAGGTGAAGCGCTTCCTGGGGATTCCGACGCTTGACGAGACTCCTGCAGATGCCGTCGCCGTCGCGCGGAAGTCAAGCGGAGATGCCGTCTTCAGCCCCGTCGAGCGCGCCTGGGTCTGCCGGGCGCGCCAACTCGCAAAGAAGGCCGATGCCGCAAAGTTCGACGCATCGAGGCTCGAGCTCCTGTGGCCGCGACTCAAGGCGCTGCGGGCTCGGGCCGAGGATGTCCGCGAGGTTCCGCGCGTGCTCGGTTCGTCGGGCATCCGCCTCGTCATCGTCGAGCAGATCGCGGGGGCGAAGATCGATGGCGCATGCTTCTGGCTCCCCGCGAAGCAGCCCGTGGTCGCGCTCTCGCTTCGGTTCGATCGCATCGACTGCTTCTGGTTCACGCTGATGCATGAACTCGGGCATGTCGCGGCGGGTGACGGCCGCGACTCCGAGATCCCGCCCGATGTCGAGCTCGTCGGCAACGCCGAGGGCACCCCCGCGAAACGACCAGCATTCGAGGCGGCGGCGGACAGGTTCGCGTCTCGGTTTCTGCTCGCGGAACGGGCGCTCGCGGAGTTCATCGCGAAGACCCGCCCGTACTACTCGAAGGAGCGCGTCGAGACCTTTGCCCGCGAGCACGCGGTGCATCCCGGGCTCGTCGTCGGGCAGCTCCAGCATCGCGGCGAGATTCCATACGCGAACTTCCGAAGCCATCTCGTGAAGGTTCGCTCGCAACTGCTCGAGACGACAGTCGCGGATGGATGGGGAATCTCGCCGATCGCGGAGGATTGACGAGGTTCGGGCGTCCCCTGCTGCGTCGCGAGAGCGGGCATCAAACGCCCTCGACCGATGCACGCTCCGCGTTCGTCCCGCTAGATTGCTCCCGTGCCCGACCGTCCCGAACGACTCGCGAACGCCATCATGGACGCGGCGCCCGTCAACGAGATGGGCGTGGTCTGTCTCTTCACCGAATGGGCGCGCAAGCATCATGTGCGGATCGAGACGATCAGGTCCAACTTCCCCGACTGCATCGCCTGGGTGAAGGCGGGTGGCCAAGAGCGGCGGGTCCGTATCGAGTTCGAGTTCCGCTCGAGCAACTTCAAGGCGCACCGCCACGCACCCGGCGGCTGCGATTGGATCGTCTGCTGGGAACACGACTGGGCGGACTGTCCGAGGCGGCTCAGGGTGATCGAACTGCGGCGGGAGTACGGCCTCGGATTCAATGTCTGGGTGCAGCCGGTCAGCGACGACGCCCCGGCGCATTTCTCGTCGCAACTGTCCAAGGTGAAGAATCGCTGCAACTGGAGCGTCGCCAGCCAGGCACAGGAAGGCGATCTCGTCCTGTTCTACCACTCGACGCCGCACCGAAAGATCGGCGATGTGTTTCGAGTGGACGGCCCCGTCGAGGTCCAGAAGGCCCGCGGCGGCACATTCGTCTGGAACGCGCGCCGGCGCGACTACTTCGCCGATCTCGTGCGCGTGGCGAAGCTCAAGAGCCCGGTGACGCTCGAGCATCTCAAGAGTCACCCCGCGCTGATGGACGCAGGGTGGATCCGCAACAACCTCATCTCCCGCGCGAAGGCGACGGTCGACTGGATGTTCATCCGCGAACTGATCGTCGAGCGCAATCCATCCCTGCGCGGTCGGCTTCCAGATGTGGATGGTCTCATTCGGAAGCGCTCGAGGTAGCGCAGACGGGGCAGACGCGCGGGTGATGCGCGCATCCGTTCCGAGTGCGTACCGCGCCGCCCTCGTGTCCGCACGCCCCCCACGCGTTCAGCATCGCCGCGAGGTCTGACGCTCCCGTGTCGCCGTTGCCGTCGAGGTCCCCCGCGCATGGCGCGGGCGCGATCGCGTAGAGGTGCAGCGCGCCTTGGTTGGGCGCCGCGCCGTCGGTGGCATAGGCGCCGACGGCGAGCGTTGCCGAGTCGAGCGCGATCGCGTGGCCGAACGCGTCGCCTGTGCCCGCCGTGGGCGCCGTGAGCGACCACGCGCGCGAGATCGGCCGGATTCGCGCCGACGAGGAGCGGTCTTACCCCCCCTTACCTAGCCGAGTTTGCCGCGAGTCATCTCGGACACTTCGGCCTCCACGCAGCTTGGAGGTTCGCGTGAAGAGATAGCGTTTCATGGAAGGGCGGATCGCCTACACCTTGCGCGAAGTGGACGCGCCGATGCCATGCACTCAGTCGCGTGGGCGGGCTGCCCTTCGGGCAGCGCGCCTGCTCACGCGCTGTTCGTCGACGCACGGACTGCGAGCAAGGCGATGTCCACTCCGCCGAGCACGGGTCCGTCGATCAGGTCCAGTTCCTCGAGGGAGCCGGTCCATCCTACGCCGCCATCGTCATAGCCGACCTCGAGCGCGCCGTGGCCATCGAATCGCCACTCGCCTTTGTATCGCTCGCCTTCATAGCGATACGACCGTGCGATCTCGTCTGGGTTCCCCGCAACGATGCGCAGCCATCGATCGAGCGAGAACGAGATCTCGTGCATGTCGTAGCCCCATTCCGCACCGATCGTCACATCGCCGAGCGCGCGCAGCACCTTGCGCGGCCGCTGAGTAACGAGCACCTCAAACGGGGGCAGCGCCGGAAGCGGCTGGCCGAGCTCGTGGGCGAGCACGGCTGCAATGAGCCAGTCCGCGTTCGCGATGCGGGGCACGATGTCGGCCCAGTCGATCGCCAACCCAAGCGCCTCAGCCGCCTCCGTGAGCGATGGGCGAACTTCGATGGTCGACGACAAACCGTCGACCCGCATGACTTCCCGCCATCCAGCGCCATCGCCTGAGCCCGAAGCGCCCGCTCGGGAAGCGATGACGGTGAACCGACCGTCGCGCTCGCGACGGAACTCCATGCGATCCGGTTCGCCTCCGTCCGCCGCAGCCCCCGCAGAGTCAAGCAGTTTGATGGTCATGGTCTTCACGCTCATGTCTCGATCCTTCTTGTGTGAATTGCGTGTCGTGGATTCGATGCCGCGTTCGCGCTTCATTCGGCGACCGCGCGATGCCGCTCGCGCCACCATTGAGCCTCGCCGCCGAAGGCCCACACCACGCTCATGCCGCCCGCAGCGATTCCGCGAGGCGATCGCGGCAACCGCCGAGCGGCCTGAACAGGTCGCGCAACTTGCACTGATCGCGCTGCGACGATGACTTCATCGCGACCGCGACCTGGTCGATCGTGTTGAGAAGGGAAGTCGCACCGACCTCTGCGAGCGACCTCGGGCAACTCGCGACGGCATAGAGGTCGAGAAGCGGCTCGAAGACCTCGTGTGGCGCCGCGAGCTGCCTCGGGCTGCTCCCCGAGAGAAGCGCCTCATGCGTCCGACAGAGCCCGGCGAGCGTTCGAAACAGACCGCTCTCCGCCGCCGTCAGCAGCTTGCGCGGGCGGCCGACCGCGCCGCGTGCAAAGTGGAGCTCGATGCATGGCTCGAGAAGGCGCTCGCGGACCTCGCGCCCGGCTTCATCGACCGCTGGACATCCTGCCGCGACCGAGCGCATGAACGTCGGATCGAGGCTTGCCTGTTGCAGCAGCCGCTCCCGGCGCAGATGCTTGCGAGCCTGGTCGCGCGCTTCATTGGTCGCACATTGGCGAAGGAACGCCTTCAGCGAGCCGGTTCCGCTATACCCCGCGAGGACTGGCTTGCCCGCCGCGATCCGCAGAGCAAGCTCCGAGCGCGCCTCTTCCGCGACACGCAGCCGACTCACGACTCCGAGCACTTCCCCAACGGCGGTCGCGCAGCCTGTGCTTGCCCGTCGGGCGAGGTCTTGCTCCGCGCCCTCGATGGTGGCCGCCATTGACCGATGCGCTTCACCTGCCGCCATGCCCTTGAACCACGCTGCACCGTTGGAAATGTCCATAGAACAGCCCGCGCCTTTCTGCCACATGTGAGTGACCTTTGTTTCGGGATGAGTCCGTCCGCGGCGATGCAACCGCCCAGAGGTCGCACTTCGGCCTCTGCCGCGAACCAGGATGCACTTTGGAGACCTCTTGGAGATCTCGAAGCAATGGACCCGTCAGGATCACAGCGCCCGTACCGACCGAGGAACAGCCTGAGAGGGGTGAACGAAGCAGTTCACCAGCTCCCGGAGGCTCTTTCCGCGGTATCAGCTCGCTGCGCGTCGCTGACGGCGCCGCAGAACAAGTCTACCGCAGCTGCCCCTGGCATCAAGACACTTGTGGTCGGATTTCGGCCCCCTGCGCCCGCGCGGCCTGCATGCACACGCGCGCGAGGCTCGGTGGTCCAGTCGAATCCTGGGCGAACCTTGCGAGAAATCCCGGCATCGCATCGTCGAGGGATCGGCGGCACGGCTCAGACCGACGCAACAGCCGCCAGGAGACACTCGACCATGAGCGACAATCACGACGACGAGAAGAAGGACATCGATCCGGCCCGCAACGGGCCCGAGTCCGAGCACATGGGCCTCGGCCGCAAGTCCAACCGCGCTCCGCGGCAATCGCAGGAGGAGTTCGATGCGACCGTCGCGAGAACGCATGCGGCGCTCGGGGAGATCATCGCACCCCAGAAGGCGAAGGCGCTCGACCTGCTTCCTGCCCTCGTGAACGCAGGCTTCGAAGTGCTGCACCAGTTCAGTGACTCAAGCGTGCTGGTCGGACCGCCCTACTTCGGCGGGCTGCTCGGCATCCGCGATGAGAACGGCAACCGCCTGATGCTGCGCTTCATGCACGGGGTCTCCCGCACCGCAACCGCTGCGCAGCGCGAGCGGTTCCTGGCGAACGCAAACGACCGCCTTTGGGCCAAGTACTGCTTCGACTCGGACGGCGATCTCATCATCGAGCACGCCATCTGTTGCGAAGGCGGCGTGTTCCTGCCGAACATCATCCGCACCATCCTGAACTTTGCTTCATTGTGCAGGTTCACCGTGAAGGAGTTCGACCCCAACGGCATCCTCGCCGACAACGGCGACAACCAGTCCGAGACCGAAGAAGGAGAACGCCATGCAGAGTGAAGGGTTCGACATCGATGCCATGCTGACCGACCCGACCACCATCATCCTCGTCTCCCACGGAGATCAAGCGCGCCTTTCCTCCGGCGAGCGCAAGGCGAAAGAGGTCGCCGCCTACCTGATGGCGAAGCTGCGCCACCAGCCGATTGCGCTCCTGGCGCTCGGGGGCGAGGCGGCGCAGCAGACCGCGCAGATCATCGCCGATGCAGTCGGTGGCGCGGCGTTTCAGGTCGACGAGCGATTCGCTCCCCGCGAGCTCGATATCGCCCGCAGATGCGTCGAAGTCGGGGATGGCGAGGCGCTCGATGCATCCGAGCGCATGCTCGAGACGCTTGAGATGCACCAAGCCCGCTCGATGAGCGAGGGCTCCCGCCTGGTCGTCGTGGCAGGCGCATACCTCATGGCAGAGCTCGCTGAGTCGCTGAGCCCGTGGAGCGATGCGGACGGCTTCAACGACGACGAGGAGGGCTACCCGCCGCATGAGCCCTGCCATATCACCGCGATTCACTCGGGCGTCGTTCGCATCTGGAACATGCCCCCCGCCGTTCCTTCGGATTCGCCCGCAACACACTGAGGAAATCACATGAGGGACACCCGAGACATCACCCTGATCCAGTCGACCATCTACCATGGCCACATCGTCTTCGCACGCAGCGACGAGAGCTTCTTCCCACACGACGCCCTCGGCGATCGCGGCCGCAAGGGCGCGCGAGGCGTGCCGGTCTACTTCTCCGCCAGAGAAAGCACCATCGAGACCGACATTCGCATCATGAGCGGCGTGCGCTTGAGCCCGCGGACCTCATTCATGCCGTACCTGAAGGCTGTTCGAGCGCGGGCCGGCGACCTGCTGCACATCACGCGAATCGGCGATCGCGAGTACCTCGTCGAGTATGTGCGCTGCGTGTTCTGACCGCAAGGCGCCGACGCCGCTGCGCGTACAGCCTGCGGGCGACTGGCCCGCCGTCGCCATTGCGCAAGCCATCGCGCCGATTCGTGGCATCTGCGCATGAGCGATGAGGTGCCGTCCATGCTGCTGCTGCGATCCACGTCCGCCACACCATCGAGTCGGACTTCTTCGTTGCACTTGCCGAACACATGCTCAGCCAGGTTGAGTCTGCGGTAGATCTCCACGATCGTCTGGCACGTCGACGCCTGCTCCAAGGCGTGGGAGATCCGCGCTTCCGTGAGATGCTTCTGCTTCACGCGAACCTCGAAGGCTCTTTGAGGGCGCAGTGCTCCAGAGAACCCGAAGACAGCTTGGCCGAGGAGGCGGGTGGAAGGCGCCACCCGCCACTTCTTCCGCTTCCTCAAAGCAATCCGACGGCTTCGCCGTCCGTGCTCTCGTCGGGTCAAGCTGCACGAAGATCATCGCTGCGTCCGCGCGGTTCTCGCTGAAGCGCACGACGTCGGTCGACAGCTGCGCCGCATCGCCATGAACGACCAGCGACCGAAACACTGGCGTCCCGTACTCCTCTGGGAACGAGTTCTCGAGCAGCCCGACGGCCCGGGTCATGCCGTCAACCCACAGCGTGATCTCGGTGGCCGACTTGGTGAACGGGCCGTCATGCGGCTCCGGTGGGCCGTGCTGGTAGAGCAGCACCCGCACCTCGTGGCCAGCCAGCGAGTAGGTGGCCTCGAACATGCCGATCTCCTCGACGCGGCATTCATCGGGGACGAAGTCGCAGATCAGGTCGCCATGCATTGCGCGCGTGCGCCGGAGCCCCTTCACGAAGACGCACTCACGCGTCACCGCAAGCGTGCCAGTCTTGGCGTCGAGCAGAATGCGCGTGGCGAAGCTCTGCGCTTCCAACGGCATGTCATCACTCCCGTCCACGGAAGCCGACAGAGCGACGGGCGAAGGCTTCAAACCCCTCGCGTGAAGGTACGCGACCGAGGCCGTGAGCAACACGCACAGCCAGACTCCGATGTACCTGTACGCCGATCGCCACCATGCGTGCCGACGCGGCGTGCCTTCCATCCAATCATCCTCCATCACTCGATCCTTTCCGCCTGGAGGCGCTGGCCGAATCTGGTCTTTCCTCGATCGCGCGGTGAAAATCCGTTCCTAGGCCGAGCCCTTCACGCGCCGCGGAAAGCTCGTCACCCGCACGGCTCTCGCCATCGTGCCTGGTCTGGCGGTGAGCCGAGACCATTCGGGAGTACGGCGCCCTGTTCGTTTTGCCGCAGTCCCTCGTACCTTCATCACAGCCGTCATCTGGATCCTTCATCAGATCCGTCCTTTCAATCTGACCAAGTGCATCCGCCCTGATCGACGCGACCGTGGCCAACACAACCCACAAGCGTGCCGACCCGCGCCCCCCTCGAGGCAGCGGGTGACGAGACCCCCATGTGATCGGTCGTGTCACCTCGTCACGCGGTCACTCGTGCACAAGAGAGAGGGACGGCGTGTGCCCTGACTTTCCGACCGCCTGTGCCGAACATTCACAACGTTTGCCTCGATCCCCGCGCCTGCAACGCGCAACTGACGCCCCAGGCTTCAGTTCATCGACGCCCTCATCCCCGCCACGAGTTGTGCGCGGCTTTCGCGGGCCGGGGCGTACAGCCGGCGAAGCGTCGACTGATCGCGTGGGGACGCCCGCTCAATCGCAAGGTCGAGGGAGTCGCCGAGGTCGATCAGGACTTCGGATGCGTACCAGATGAGGTCGTCGTCGAAGCCCTCGTGGCGGTAGTAGTGAAGGAGCGGGTCGAACGCCGCGTGCGGCATGCACACCATGTCGGGCCTGTCGCTCGAGCGGATCGCAAGGTGCGCGCTGCAGAGGTCGCCGTAGGTCTGGAAGAGCCCGCCTTCTGCGGCGGTGCGCAGCTTTGGGGGTCGACCCGGGCGGTCGGAAGCGAAGTGCAGTGCGTGACACGGCTCGATCAGGCGATCACGCACGGTGATCTGCCGGTGATCGGCCTGCCCGGAGTGATGGTGGGCACGGCTTCCGTCCACCGAGTGCTCGCGCAGCAGGTCCCTTCCATGCCGCTGCAGCAGCGTGTTCCGCCGCGCGGAGGTGCGTGCGACATCGATCTGCCTGCGAATCGCCATCTTTCGCAGATAGGCGCGGAGCGGGCGCGTTCCGCCGAATCGGGCCAGGACCCCGAACCCGGAGAGCAGCCGTGCGATCAAGTCGCTGCGGATATCGTCAGGCACCCGCAGCGCATCGACGATTGCAAGAATGGCGGATTGAGCGACCCTGCAGCCCCCGATCGCTTGACGCACCAGTTCGCGCTCGTACAGCCGTGCCTCGTCAGTCACATCCTCCGCATCGCCGTTCGACCTGAGTCTTTCGTGTCCCGCCGGCGGGTGGGCGTGGGAACCCACGGTCGAAACGAGTGAGATGCGGCGGGTATGGCTGATTGGCATGCGTCGAACACCTTCCTGCCGCGGGACATGCGGCGGTTTGCGAGATCCCCTTGCTGGATCAAGACGCGGGAAACCCCACGGGCAAACGACGCACCCTTTGCTTGATCCGCTTCATCCAGACTGTGGCTTGCGAACGAGTCGCAGGGTCTCAATCTACCAAGGCCGTTGCGAGCGTCAATCCCTGTTGAGCGAAACAGCCTTGAATTCGGCCGCGAGATGAATCAGCGACCGATCCGCCCGATGAGCGACGCGTTCACCGCGATCGAGCAGCACAAGGCGCTTGCATCCAAGCAAGGGGC
>Ga0068876_10003587_pt1 | contig 11071 bp, 7 predicted proteins | sample NOAtaG_6_FD_66442 | JGI IMG/M metagenome (GOLD analysis project Ga0068876, IMG submission 66442) | Freshwater lake microbial communities from Lake Erie, under a cyanobacterial bloom - NOAA_Erie_Diel5S_2200h metaG | ecosystem: Environmental > Aquatic > Freshwater > Lake | place: USA: Ohio, Lake... | reverse complement strand
CCCTCCTCCGCTGGTATTATTATCTACAAGCGTGAATATTCTGTTCCCTAAAGGAAAATCAGTTTTTGTTGGCGTAGCGGTAACTGTGGTCGTGTAAACTTCGTATCCATCGCGAAAATTTGGATCCGGACTCATAGCGTTCCATCGTAAAACAGTGTTTGTTAAGCTTACAGTTATAGCAGGTGTGATGATCCATTTATCGGAAGTAATAGAAGTTGAGTCTAACCAACTCGTAGAAACTAAAAAGGTGTCGTTTACGTTTGTATTATAACCAACAAGCCAGCCTTGAGTTTTCAAGGCAGAATAATTAAATGGCGTATTAGGATTTACAAATGATCCAACACTGTTGTTGTGTCCGTCATTTATCGTTATAAAATTCGATGGCGCTGTTGTATAAGTGCCGCTTCCGTTCGTGGCAGTATAACCATTTAAAGTTAACGTAGAAAACCTCTCTGAGAAAAGTATCTGAGAAAATGAATTTACATTTAAAAGTACGAGTGCTATTAGAACTAATTTTCTCATTATTTATTTTTTGCTTTCTGCTGCCTTAGCCGCCGCTCTTGCTTTTGCATCTTCCATATTCTTAGCGCATTTTGCTTCGCCATCAGCTTTTAGCTTTTCGCACTTTTCGTCCACCTTTTTCTTTGCTACCTCTGCTGCTTTTTTAGCCGCTACTTTTGCAATAGGGTTTCCTGCTTGCTCCACTAATTTGTCGGCCTCAGCATATCCGTCTGCTTTTTGCTTCTCAACATTTGCTGCAGTTTCTGCGTTTATTTGATCGCATTTTGCTTTTGCTTCATCTAATATTTTTTGTGCTTCTTCGGCCGCTTTATCAATCGCGTTGTTTACAACCGCCGTTGTAACGGTTGCCACTGCGCTTTGTGTATCTTCTTTTAAGCTTGTTTTAACTGTTGGTTTCATAGCTGTTCCACCAAACAATACGTTCACTTTTATTTTATCGCCAACGGCCATGTTGGTTCCCGCTTTTGCGTTCGCTTCTTTTAGTAATCCGTCAAGTGCACCGCTAGCCGCGCCGCCAAACATCGATTTTGGAACATCCATTTTCCATTTATAATCAATGGTTTGATCAATGCCCGTGCTTCCGCTGATATTTGTGTTTACACCGCTGATCTTGGTATCAAACGGCTCTAGAATAATTCTGCCGTTCTCCATTCTGTATTTCAAATTCAGGTCGGTAACTTCTGTGCTTTTTAATTTATCCATTTTTAGCGCCTCACCTAATTTCACAAACGGAGGGAAACCGCCAACTACTACTTTGTTGGTTTTAAATGTACCAAATGCTTTTACTGTATTAAGATCCGGTTCCATTTTATCGTTCATGGCTACATTAAAGTTTTGCAAGGTTGCGCTGAAATTTCCTTTTGAATATTCTGCGGCAGGTGCAATTTTTTTAACTGTATTAAATGTTTTGAATGTGTTTTGAATATCGAAATTCTCTATCACTAAGTTTAAGCCAGTAGTTGGCTTCTTAGGATTTGTTGTTTCATAAAAACCATTCACAACTAACGATCCGCCCAGGGTGTTCATTTTTAAATTGGTCATCTCTGCTTTGCTGTTTCGCACCACAATATTTCCAACTAGATTATCAATCACCATGTTCTGAAAAAGGATCTTGTCGATCTTTGAATCCAAAACAAAATCAATATTGCCCGGAACTTCAGCAGCTCCCGAGTCGGTTGATGTTGGTGCGGCGCTTGAGGTTGCGGCAGCAGTTTCGGTACTTGGTGGTCCCATCAATTCATTAAGATCCATCATTTTTGATGTTAAAGCAAAACTTCCTTTTAGCGCTTCGTCTTTAAACATGTAGTGCATAAAATTGTCAATGCGTCCTTTTGCTTGAATATCACTCTTGCCAAGTTTTGCATCGAAAATAGGAAGATCAACATATTCGTTTGTGAATTTCAAGATCATTGAATTCAACAACACTTCATATGTAAGTGTTGATGTTTTATAATTCATTTTCTCAATTTCTAAAGAGCCTTCCGCTTTAAAATTGTCAAAATCTTTTTTGTCAAGCGCGCTCATTCTTCCGGCTACGCTGATGTCGGATTTAATTGTTCCATTCAAATCATCACCTTTTTCAAGAGGAACAAATTCTTTTACGCTTGCTAAATTAATAACACCCTTTAATCCTGCTTTTAAATTTGGATCAGAAATTGGTGTGGTAACCTGAGCTGAAAGATCAACCGGATTCCCTGCTAATTCTACATGGAATTTATGTACATCAATTACAGTGGCATCTAAAACTCCGTTAGGGTTGTTTACATGTACATCAATATTAATGTTGTTAACCGATTTTGGAAGCGAAGGATATTTGAACATCGCATCTTTTACAACTAAGTTAACTGCAAACGCAGGCATGCTGCTTGCGTTATATGTTCCCTTTGCAAAACCATCCAGGGCTAAACTTCCGCTGGTTTTTACACTAGCAAAATCTTTGCTATACACAACAGGAATTAAAGAAAGAAGCGATTTAAATTCCGCTTGTTTTACTTTGAATTTAAGATCCATGTCGATATTTGTATCAGGCATTGATACATAACCATCAAAACCAAAACCAAGGTCGTTCAAACTCAATTCATTTTCTTTGAATGTAAATTTCATCTTAGGCATATCCATATCAAGGTCTGCTTTGAATTTTACATTGGCTTCGCTTAAGTAAGGAACGCCATCCATTTTAAATGTTGTTTTAGCGATCTCCAATAAATTAGATAGCACAAAATTATCTTGCGTAAAATCTCCATTCAATGAATAATTAAAGTCATCCAGCTTTCCATACATTTTTCCTTGTTGATCGTCGTAAACAATGTAGGCGTTCTTGATCTTAAATTCGTTTAGCTTCATGGCAAATTTACTTGGCTCTGAAGTTGCCGTTGGAGTTGCTTCTGCAGTTGAATCGGCTTTTGCAATATCCCAATTTGCTTTTCCGCTTGGTAATACTTTTCCTAAAATGCGGGCCTTATCAATAATGATAGAGTTAATTTTATATTGATCTCCTGAGAGAACAGATTTTAAATTGATGTCGGTAATTAATTCTCCTATTGAGGCTAAAGTATCATCTTTAAAATCATCCACGCCCACTACGCTTACGTTTTTTATCTTGAAACGAAAATCAGGGAAGGAAGAAATCAATGTAAGATCAAATTCGCCAAAATCAACTTTCGCGTTTAGGTTGGCGTTGGCTTGCTCTTTTACAATGCTCACAATTTTATCTTTAAAAATAAACGGTGCGGCAATTATTAAAACGATCAACACTAAAAGTGTAATGCCTGTCCACTTAAAAATTCTACCTATCAACGATTTCTTTGGTTTCGACTCTGCCATGCGGTTTTGTTTTAGAGGTTCAAAGATAAAAAGAAAGGGGGAAATGGCAGTGTTTTAGGGAATTTTAAGAGATAAAACGGTATTAAATGCCTTTAGAAGCAACAAGGTGGTTTTTTAGAGGCAGAAACCATGGAGGCGCACTGAGTTTTACATAGAGAGCCATAGAGAAATCAGGCTTCGTGTCACTCTATGAAGCGAAGCGCTCCGTGGGAAAAATAGGGTTTAGTAAAAACGCGAAAAGCCCCCCGGAACACAACTACCAGAGGGCTTTTCTTCACTAACTAACTAGAACAAAGAACGAAGTAAAAACACAAATTATTAGAACTATATGCAGAGTATTAACCTAAGTAAGCTTTCAACAATTTGCTGCGGCTGCCATGTTTAAGGCGGCGAACAGCTTTTTCTTTTATTTGTCGAACGCGTTCACGGGTCAATTCGAATTTCTCTCCTATTTCTTCAAGAGTATGTGCATGTGCGCCGGCTAATCCAAAAAACAATTTCACTACATCTGCTTCTCTTCCGGTTAAGGTTGATAAGGCTCTGTCTATTTCTTGTTTTAAGCTTTCGCTCATTAATTCTCTATCGGGCTTCGACGATGCGTCGTTTTCCATCAAATCGTACATGTTCCCGGCGTCTTCACCAAAACTTAATGGTGCATCCATGCTCATGTGACGATTGCTGTTTTTTAAAATATCTTGTATGTCTTCGGGCAGCAGATCCATTTGCTCACTTATTTCGTGATAGCTTGGCTCACGCTCTAATTGCTGCTCGAGTTTAGAAAATGTTTTATTTATTTTATTGATCGCGCCAATTTTATTCAATGGCAAACGCACAATTCTGCTCTGCTCGGCCAATGCTTGTAAAATACTTTGGCGGATCCACCATACTGCGTAAGAGATAAATTTAAATCCGCGTGTTTCGTCAAAGCGTTGCGCTGCTTTTATTAAACCTAAGTTTCCTTCATTAATAAGATCGGGTAAACTTAAACCTTGATTTTGATATTGTTTACTTACGGATACAACGAAACGTAAGTTTGCTTTCACTAATTTATCTAAGGCGCGCTGATCTCCGTCGCGAATCTTTTTTGCCAGAACAACTTCTTCATCAGCAGTGATCAACTCCACTCTTGCAATATCTTGCAAGTACATATCCAACGAAGCTGTTTCGCGGTTAGTAATTTGTTTGGTTATCTTTAACTGTCTCATGTTTGTGTGTTTCTATTTAATACGCACTTCTTTATGTTAAGGTTGGGCGATTCATGTAAGTGGTCGCTATAATTGAGTAAGTGTTTTAAAATATTGAGTAAGCGGTTTATTATATAGACTCCCTTATTCACAATACGCTGCCTGAGACTGACTGGTTGGGTGTTGAAAATATATTTTTAACGTTTGACATAAAAAGCCGACCTTTAGTTTAGTGCTAAAACGCCTATATATAAGTAATTATGCCCTGATAGAGGAGCTTGACGTGAGTTTCCCCGGACAATTAAGTGTTATTACGGGGGAGACCGGTGCCGGTAAGTCTATTTTTTTAGAGGCTTTGGGTTTAGCCTTGGGCAACCGAGCTGATGCAGGTTCGCTTCAAAATAAGGCTAAAAAATGCTTAATTGAGGCTGAATTTGATGTAAAAAACTACGATTTAAGCGATTTTTTTGTTAAAAACGGGCTAGATTTCGAAAATCCGGTGATTTTAAGGCGCGAAATTAATGGCGAGGGCAAATCAAGGTCGTTTATTAATGATAGTCCTGTAAATTTAACCGCGCTCAAAGAAATTGCAGATAATTTAATTGATGTGCACTCGCAACATCAAACATTATTACTCAATCAAACAAAATTTCAATTGCAGTTGATAGATTCCTTTGCGGGAACATCAAATGATTTTGAATTATATAAAAAGTCGTTCAAGCAATTGCAAGAACATAAAAAGCAATTAGAAGAATTAGATACCAAGGAGAAACAAGCGAAGAAAGATCTGGATTACTATCAGTTTTTGTTCAACGAATTAAATGAATTTGAATTAGACGAGAACGATGTAAAGAAACTAGAGGAAGAAAGCGAAACTATGGAAAATGCTGAGTTCATTAAATCGGCATTAGCAAAAACAGCAGGGAATTTGGGTGGTGGAGAAAGTAATTTACTTTCGAATATTGCCCAATTAAAACAGCAATTACAATCCATAACAAAATTCAACACTTCATACAAAGAGCTATTTGATCGTATCAACGCTTCACACATCGAATTAAAAGATGTTTACAACGAGCTGGAAAACGAAGAGGGAAAGTTGACCTTTGATCCTGAAAAATTAAACGACATAAACGATAAGCTCGATAAGATCAATCGCTTATTGAAAAAACATTCGGTTGGTTCTATTTCCGAATTGCTAAAGATAAAAGACGAGATTGAAGGAAAATTACAATTATTCAGTAGTCTTGAAGTTGAGATCGAAAAACTCAAAAAAGAAATTGCTAAAGTTGAGGCTTCTTGTAAAAAACAAGCAAAAGACGTGAGCGATAAGCGCAAAAAGTCTATCGGCGGTATTGAAAAAAGCATCGATTCTATTTTGAATGATCTGTCGATGGAGAATGCCAAATTTAAAATTGAATTAAAAACCAAAGAGGAATTAAGCGCTACGGGAATTGACGAGATCTCATTTATGTTCTCGGCAAACAAAGGTGGAGAATTTAAAGAACTACATAAAGTTGCTTCAGGCGGAGAAATGTCGCGCTTAATGTTAAGTTTGAAATCGGTTCTTGCCCAAAAGCGCGCTTTACCAACTATTATTTTTGATGAGATCGACACGGGCATCAGCGGCGACGTGGCAAATAAAATGGGAAATATATTTTCACAAATGGCAGGCAAGATGCAGGTGATCAGTATTACTCACCTACCCCAAATTGCAAGTAAGGGCCAACATCATCTATTCGTTTATAAAAACGACGACAAAGAAAAAACCAGGTCTTTTATTAAAGTATTGAATAAAGACGAGCGCACGGTTGAAATAGCCAAAATGCTAAGCACTGGTAAACCAACCGAATCGGCTATTAAAAACGCCAAAGATCTTTTAAGCTCGAATTAGGCCCGTAGTTTTAAACTATTTCTTTTTTCTAACGCTCCGAAGAACTAAAAAAAAACAATAGTCGCTAATAAAAGTAAGCCTAAAACAATTATTTCCGATCCTCCAAGATTAAGCATTGCTGTCATAAATCAAAACTACTCATTTTACCCATTTATTTGTTTGAGCGAACAGGCTAGATGACATAAATAGCAATTTGAAAGTCAGTGTCTTGTGTCTTGTTGTCCTGTTTCTTGCATCAATTATGTTATATTTGCATCACTAAAAAACTAACATGGGATACAATTTATTAAAAGGTAAGCGCGGTATAATTACCGGCGCTTTAGATGCAAACTCGATCGCTTGGAAAGTGGCACAAAAATGTCATGAAGAAGGCGCAACATTTACACTGACCAACGCCCCTATAGCTATGCGTATGGGAGAAATAAATAAGTTGGCAGAATCAACCGGCTCAAAAATTATTCCGGCTGATGCAACCAGCGTTGAGGATCTTACAAAACTATATACAGAGTCGATGGATGTTTTGGGCGGAAAAATTGATTTCGTTCTCCACTCTATTGGAATGAGCGTTAACATTCGCAAGAACATTCCATATACCGAATTGAACTATGAATATTTTAATAAGGGAATTGATGTTTCTGCAATGTCGTTTCATAAAATGTTAGCAGTGGCCCACAAAATGGATGCGCTAAACGATCATGCTTCGGTTGTGGCTTTATCATACATTGCTGCACAACGCGCCTACCCTTTTTATACAGATATGGCAGATATTAAAGCTATGTTAGAAAGTATTGCAAGAACTTTTGGATACCACTATGGTAAACAAAAAAAGGTGCGCATCAATACAGTTTCACAATCTCCAACCAAAACAACAGCGGGTGGTGGAATTAAAGGCTTTACTGAATTTTATGATTTCGCTGACATGCAATCTCCATTAGGAAATGCGAGTGCTGAAGATTGCGCAAACTATTGTTTGGCTTTATTCAGTGATCTTACCCGTTCGGTTACGATGCAAAATCTTTATCACGACGGAGGATATTCGGCAACAGGAGTTAGCCAAGAGCAATTGGCGGCTATGAGTAAATAAAACGTTCATCACAAAACGCCCTGGGTTTCCTGGGGCGTTTTTTTATTATCTTTGTTTTAATGATCATTAGGGCGTTCGTCTTCTTTTTTGTTTTCTTGCTTCAGGCGGAGTTGTTTTCGCAAAACACAACCCTTGCAAGTTTTGGACTAAAAGGAAGCGTGAAAAGTTTTACAGAACACGTTCAGTATAGATACGATAGCTTGAACCCGACCTCTGAAAGGCTTATTGTGAAAACCGAATATTTTTTTAGCCCAGTAGGCCTTTTGTTAGAAACCAGAGATTCCTCAGGGAAAGGCAAAACTGTTTATACTTATAACGAAAAGAATTTCTGTGTAAAACAGACTAGTTATAAGGGTAAAAAAGTTTGTTACTCCACGGTTTCGAAACGCACCGACACATGCATAGTTTCTAAAATTTATGACAGCCTAAATGTATTTATTTTCCAACAAATAATAACAGTAGACTCTCTAGACAGAATTGTAAGTAATAAAACCACCTCGCCTTCTGGTTATTTTGAACGGTCTTCTTTCAAGTATGATTTTAATTCCAAAGTTGAGTCGGCAACAAGCATTGTTGGAAGCGCTGAAAGCGAGATGGACAATTCGGCTGAGGCTATCAATAAATATATTTCGTATGATAAGAAAGGGAATTGGCTTCGGTGTTTTGTTGTTTCAGACTATGTTTTAAGTCAAGGAACAATGCATTTTAGGAAGATCCAATATTATTAAAACTGGTTTTCTAATCAATACTCTCTTGAAGTGAATAGGGTTCGTTTAAATATTCCCGCACACACCTTCTTAACAAGAGCCTGACATAGAGGGGTTTAGCATCAAGATGTTGACTATCAGCCACTTGTGCTTTTTATTTACTCGGCATATACGCTTTAGGTTTTTCACCCTTGATCTTTTTTGTTCAATATCGGTAAGTACAACTTTGTGTTTATCGCCCTCCGTTTCTGTTCTTGCTAAAACATAAACGCCTTTTGATTTTACTTTATAAATAAAATAGTCTAGCTGCTGATCAAATTTTATTCCAACAAGACTGTCGTTTCTTTTCCAACTTAACTCCACATTTCTAAACGTTATCACATCTCCTGGAAAAACACAATCCTTTGTATAATCAATTGCTTGCCCGAAATGATATCCGCTATATTCTAATCCGCCTGCTTTGAGGGTCTCCTAAAAAAGATCATTGCAATAATGGCCAACCGTTTTTCCGATCTTGGTTTTTAAATACGCCACTGTCTTTTTATTGATGGGTGGAATATTAACGCACTCATTTGTTGAAACGAAAACATATAGAGTAGGGCTGTAAATGAAAATAAAACGGCGGTTGATCTCATAAAGTAAATTTAATTTATGGATGTCAAACCTCAACCCTTTGCGTAAAACCAATCCCTCTTTAAGCCCTTTTCTATACCCTTTAAAGGATCCTGATTTGAATAAAGGTCAATTACCCTTCGGCCAATCCTAAGCCGGCTTTAAACGATCCTTTTGAATGAATGTGCATTCAAGGGCTTATTTGTTGAATATATTTAACAACACTTCTGGAGAGGTTTTTAGAAAACTATAGGATATCAATTCTTAATTATAATAATAAATATTCAATGCAATTCAAGTTAAAAATCAATTCATATTTATTTCTCAACTCAATAATTTTAGTATAACCATTCAAAATGGAATAAAAACATTTATCAATATAGAAAAAGTAGTCACTAATCATGCTTCGAATACTCATAAGTATTATAGTTCTATAAAAACTTCAAAAGCTCTACGAGAGTGCTGTTAAAAATATTGGCCATTAAGTGCCTTATGAATAGAATGAATGGTTGATAAGTATAAATTGTTTCACGTGGAACACGGACGTCCCAAATAAAAAAGCGCCCTGTTGGGGGCGCTTAAGGAATGCTTATGGATGGCCGTTTAAGGCTTCTTAAAGACGTATATAACGCTTGAGTAGTCTTTGGCTTCTTTAGCTTTGAGGTTTGATCTAAGACCGGCTAAAAAGGCTTTAATGTAACTAATACTTCCTGTCTTATATTTCTCACTGAGCATGCTTACATAGAAGCTGTCAAATTTCATGGGCAGAGATTCGGTGTGTTTGAATCCTGCTTTCTGAACTATCTCCACCATGGTCTTTTGATCAAAATGGTAGAGGTGTCTTGGAACATCATAGGCCGCCCAAAACTCTTTATAGCTTTGAGCATCGTGGCTCGTATAGTTAGGAACTGCAATGATCAAAGCTCCTCCCGAATTAAGTTTCTTGTTGAACCAAGACAGGGTTTCGTTGAGATCCATTACATGCTCTAAAACATGCCAAAGAGTAATGCAGTTAAACTGCACATCCTCTAGGTTTGAATTGGCCGTTTTCACGTCCGGATATACCCTCGTAATCTTATTCTCCTTGGTTGCAAATTCCCTGGCTCCGGGATCCGGCTCTATCCCAAATGCGTTCCACGTGGAACCGCGAGCTACCGAAAGAAACATTCCCGTACCGCATCCATAATCCAAAAGGTTTCCTTTTTGGCTGTGCTTAGAGATGAGTTTAAGCTTACCTTTCAGGGTATAATTCCTAACGGCTTTGTAAAGTTTACTGATCAAACCTTGGCTTGTGTTGGAATGAGAAATATAGCTTTCAGATTTATAGTAATCACCGATCTTATCTTCATCGGGACGTGGATTGGTAAACTTAAAACTGCAGCTTTTGCAGTTTACAATCTGAAATGTTTCCTGGCTTACGGTGTAATCCTTGCAGGAAATAAAAGGCTCAAAAGAGCTTCCGCCACAACACGGACAGTTGGATAAAGTAGTCATATAATAAAATGTTGCACGTGGAACACTAGCGTCCCATATGCACTAAAAGTATTGAAATGTCGGAAGGACTTACCCCGGAAATACGGCTTGCTTGGCCAATAGAAAAGGGCTTTAGCTTCTTCAGTTTTTCTTTTGCCTCGGTGCTTAATGAGGAAATAGAATCATAATCATAATCCGGTCTTATTCTTAATTCTTCCAATCTCTCCAGTTTATCCGCGTTCTCCCTTTCCTTCAAAAGATACCCTTCATACTTAATCAAGATCTCTGCTTGTAAAATAGTTTCAAAATCGAAGGGGTTTAAAAAAGACTCCAGTTCAGGATCTGCTTTTCGCATTTGATTAATGTCTACGTTAGGCCTAGAGAGTATATTGGTATATCTAATTTTTTGATTGATAGGGGCAGAGTCGATTGATTCTAAATATGGATTTATGATCTCAGGTTGGGCGCTAGTTTCTTTAATGTGCTTCATGATTGAGACATAATTTGCTTCCTTTTGAAGAACTACATCTAGCCTGTCTTTTTTAGCTAAGCCAATATCATAACCAAGTTTTGTGAGACGTATGTCCGCATTGTCTTGTCTCAAAAGCAAGCGGTATTCTGCACGAGAAGTAAACATCCGATAGGGTTCATCCGTTCCCTTTGTAACAAGATCATCTATCAAAACGCCAATATATGCCTCGCTTCTTTTTAAAACAAACTCAGGTTTTTCATTCACTTTTAAGTGCGCGTTAATTCCGGCCATTAATCCTTGGCA
>Ga0068876_10003581_pt1 | contig 11079 bp, 6 predicted proteins | sample NOAtaG_6_FD_66442 | JGI IMG/M metagenome (GOLD analysis project Ga0068876, IMG submission 66442) | Freshwater lake microbial communities from Lake Erie, under a cyanobacterial bloom - NOAA_Erie_Diel5S_2200h metaG | ecosystem: Environmental > Aquatic > Freshwater > Lake | place: USA: Ohio, Lake... | reverse complement strand
CCGCACCGAAGCCAGATCCCCCGCTTCCGGCAGGTCCGCGATGTTCGCCGGCCGCCCCGGGCCCATCGGCCCCGGCTCGCTTCGGCCCCGGTCAACGACCGCCAGCCGCAGCGGCGCACTGGTCGCGTGCCCGTAAAACGCCGCCCCGCGACGCTCCGCACCCCAGTCCCAGTCGGCGCTCGGCAACGTGCCGTACTTCGCCGTGCACCCGATGAACAGCGTCTCGGAACCCCCGTTCTGGGCGTAGGTGTTGAAGATCGTCTCGCCCGCATTCGCGTTGAAACTCGTCAGCCCCGCGACGCAGTTCACAAACGTCGCGATGCCGCCCCCGGCACCGCCCACATAGTGCGCCAGCACATGGCTGTCCCCGTAGTACGACTCGCCCCCCACCACCACCGCCCGGTCCTGGTTCCGCACCCGCAGATCAATCCCGTTCGCCTGCGTCGGGCAGTCGCTCCCCGGCCGCCCGCCCACACAGTCTCGCGGGTCGTCCATCCCCCAGCCCTCGGTCACGATGTTCTCCACCCGCGCACCGTCCGCCCACACCAGAATCCCCGGTCCCGTCAGCCGCGTCGCCATGTACGCCTTGCCGTCCGTCCGCGGGTCGGTCGCCAGCCCGTTCGGCCCGTGCCTCGGATGCACATACAGCATCATCCCCGCGCGATCAAAGTACCACGAGCCCTCGTTGGCCTCCACCGCCGCCAGCGAAGCCTCGTGCGAGAACCCGTTCGGCCCCCCGGCATTCGGACTGATCGGCACCATCTGCCGGCTGTACGGCCGGCTGCGGTCCTCATCCTCCTTCACCCACGTCACCACAAACGGCATCGGCCGCATGAACGTGTTCACCGTGCCCGGCCGCCGCTGCCACGCCGCCGGATCACCCACCGGCACAAACGCGCTCATCAGCGGCTTGGCCGCCGTCGCCTCGCCATAGTCCGCGATGGTTACGTTGCGCCGACTCACCACCAGCCCGGTCGGCCCGCGCCACACATCGCCCCGCCGCAGCAGAATCGCCACATCGCCGTCCGCGTCCGCGTCCAGCACCGCCTGCGCCTTGGCCAGCGACCGCCATGGCCTCGCCGCCGTGCCGTCGCCGCTCACATCATCCCCGCTGGCCGCAAAGTGATAGCTCACGCTCCGCTCACGCGGCGCTTCCACCAGCCGACGGGCGACCAGTTCGTCCAGCCACACCCGCCAGGCCGGGTCGGTCACCAGCGGCGGCGGCGGCGCCCACCGATCCTGCGCCAGCAACGCCTGCCCCTGCCCCGGGCACGCCGCCACGCCGATCACAGACAGAACGACAGCCATGGGCCGCGCCGCGGCCCTCTTCCACCACCCATTCCCAGCGACCATGCGACAACCCCTTGGGGCTTTGGCCCCGGCTCAACATCCCGCATCTGCCGTGCGATCACCCGCCCGGCCCCGGCTCCGCGGCCAAACCGCCGCCGCTTCGCCTCATTATGCGCATTTCACCCCATATCGACCAAGGAAACCGGTCAAATTGTCAGCAAAAGAACTGAGCCCGAACCGCCCGTTCGGATATTGACTCACGCGAACAGCTCTCCCACGCCCCGAAGCATTCAGGCGCTAGCCGCATCCATCGGACGGTCCTTCACCACCTGCGCCGGGTTGCCGAACACGATCACGTCCGGACCCACGCTCCGCATCACCACCGTCCGCGCCCCGACGATCGTGTTGTCGCCGATGCACACGTCCGGGCCCACGAACGAATCAGCGCACACCCACACCCCCGCGCCGATGCGGATCGCCGACCGAATCAGCGGCATCGCCGGGTCCTTGTAATCGTGCGTCCCGGCGCACAGGTGGCAGTTCTGGCTCACCGTCGTGTGAGCGCCGATCGCGATCGGCCCCAGGTTGTACACGTGAACGCTCTCGCCCAGACACGCATACTCGCCCATCTCCAAAAGCCATGGGTGGCGAATCGTCACCGTCGGTCGGATCACCACCGTCGGCGCCAGCCGCGCCCCGAACCGGCGCAGCAGACCGGCCCGAAACCGGTTGGCCCGCGGCAGGCTGAAGCGAAACAGCGTCTTCTCCACCAGCAGCCACGCCAGCCGCCGCAGATACTCCTGCCGCGTGTACGGATACGCCGCGTTGAGATCCAGCCGCTGGAAGATCGGCCGCGACGAAGGCCGCGGCTTGGGCAGGTCATTCACCAGAGCCTTGTCGCTCATCGCTCAGCGTCCTTCAGTCCCCAACCCGCAACCGCGCTCACCGCCGATCAGGCCGAACGCAACTTGCCTATCACGGGGAACAGGAACGAGGCGATATTGCCGGCCAGCCGCCGGCCGATCCGCCCGTAATCGTCAAAGTGTCTGTCCACCTGCTGCCGAACGTCCGCAGCGCTCAGGCCCCGTCGGGCCATCAACTGCTGCGTGAACGCGTCGGTCGCCCGAGCCTCGATCATCGCCCGGTCGTACTCGAAGTGGAACTGGAAGCCATACGTCCGCAGCCCGCAGCGGAACGCCTGCACCTTGCACGCGGGCGAAGATGCCAGCACCACCGCGTCCGGCGGAACTTTGGTCACCTCCTGATTGTGCGCCTGCAACTGGTGGTGCCGCCAGGGCACCCCCGCCAGCACGGTGTCCGTCTGCCCGGGGCCAATGATGCTCACCGGGCACATCCCCACCTCACCCTCGTTCGCCGGGCCCACCTCGCCGCCCAGCGCCGCCGCCAGCAACTGGTGCCCAAGGCAGATGCCCAGCACCGGCAACTGCCGCTCGTGCGCCCCCTTCAGGAACGCCAGTTCCTGGGCCATCCACGGACTGCCGTCCCCCACGCTCTGCGGACCGCCAAGGCTGATCACCGCCGACACGCCGTCGTAATCCGCCGGAACCGGCTTGCCGCCCTGAGCGGCCGGCAGGTCCAGCCGGCGAATGTCCAGCCGGTGCGCGTTATCGCGAAGAACCTGCGCCAGAATGCCCGGACCGTCACAAGCCGAATGCTGCAGTACGACAATCGCCATAGGCCGCCAGTTTACGCCGGCCACCCGCCGGACCATCGTCCCCCGCCCCCACGGTGCCTCGCCCAGCTCCGTCCCGACACACATGAAAAAGCCCCCGGAGGGTCGCTCCGGGGGCTGGATCTGCATCAATCAGGATTCATCCGCACGCCCGGACGAACCCGGGCCTGCTGCCGATCAGTGTCACCGACTCACGGGCAGCCGGCGGCGAAGGCGCCGATGAACGCGTTGAAGTCGTCACCGGTGATCAGGCCGTCCGCCGGGGGCAGACCGCCGATGCCGACGATGTCCGCACGCAGATCGTTGGCGGCGAAGGCGCCAATGAACGCGTTGAAGTCGTCACCGGTCAGCAGGCCGTCCGCAGGGGGCAGACCGCCGATGCCGACGATGTCGGCCACGTTGCAGCCGCCCGAGCCGCCGCCCGGCAGGCTGGTGTTGATGTTGATGGTGTACTCACCGGTGGCGGTCCCGGTGCTGGAGACACCCCAGTCGCAGGTGCCGAAGATGGTGTTGAAGGCGCCGATGACCAGATAGTACTCGCCCGCGTCGAGCGTCCCGTTGCGGCCGTCGTACGGCAAGCCGGTGCCCACCGCCGGACGGGGGTTGGCGTTGCCGCCGAAGGTCAGTTGGCTGTACAGGCCCGAGCCGCTGTCATCGTCGCTGGCCACCAGTGTGCCGTCAGCGCGGTACAGACCCAACTCCGGGTCGGTGATGCCCACCGAACCCTCGTTGTCGATGTCGACAAAGAGGGTGTCGGCATCGGTCGAGGCTGCGGTGGTGAACTTGTACCACTTCACCTCGCCGGGGTTGTCGATCGTGCCGTTCACCACCAGCGGCAGCGTCAGCGCCGTGCCGATTGTGCCCAAGTCCGACACCACTGCCGGAGCTGCCGCCGGCGGAGCCACACCCAGGCGGGTGCGGATCACCGCGTTGGCGGTCGGCGCCGCCTCGTCCGGGCAGGCCACGTAGTTGACGGCGAAGCCCCACAGCTCGCCCTGAGCGACGGCGAAGTAGTACTCGCCGGCGGCCAGTGCGCCGTTGCGGCCGTTGTACGGCGTGCCGTCACCCTCGGCCGGGCGGATGCCCGAACCCCAGGAGAACGCCGCGTTCAGGCCCGAGCCGGAGTCTAAGTCGATCGCCTGGAAGCCCGTGCCGGCCTGGTTGTACAGCACGATCACCGGGTCGGCCGAGGCATCGGTGCCCTCGGTGTCGATGTCCAGGAAGTTGCGGTTCGCGCCGCAGGGCGCCGCAATCTCCTCGGCCAGCGTGAAGCGGAACCACTCCACCGTGCCCTGCTCCAGCACGAAGTTGGTCGACACAAACTCGCCCGTGGAGGCCAGGGTACCCAGGTCGGTCGCCGTCGCCGAGGGGGCGCCGGGGTTCACCTGCGTGCCCGAGCGGACGCGGAGGGTGACATCGCCACCCGCCCCGGTGTTGTTCGGGCACACCAGCCAGTTGGCGGCGAAGGTGCCGGGGAACTCGGTCACCGCGACGAAGTAGGTGCCGGCCGGACGGGCCGCGCCGCCGCCGTAGAACCCGCCGACATCGCTCGCCGTCTGCGTCGGGCACCGCAGGCCGGCGCCGTAGGACAGCAGGCTCAGAGCGCCCGAGCCGGTGTCGTTGTTGAACCCGATCAAGGCGCCGGTCGAGTCGTACAGGGCGATCTGCGTGTTACCGCTGGCCAGCGTCGAGGTCTCGCTGTCGATGTCCAGATAGGTGCTCAGAGCCGCATCAGCGGCCTGGTCGGTCACGAAGCGGAACCAGCGGACGCTGTTCGCATCCAGCGTCGCCGTGCCGGTCACAAACGTGCCCGTGTTCGGGATCGTGCCCAGGTCGGTGAACACCGCCGGAGCGGAGGTCGGGGCACCGGTGCCGCTGGTGATGTTCAGGTTGATGTCGCCCGTCGCCGTCGATGTGGAGTTCGTCGCATACCCGTTGGCAAACGAGGAGAAGTACGGGCTCGCCGAAATCCAGATCGTGCCGCCGGGGATCGCCCCGTCGCGGCCGTTCCACGGAGCGGCGCCGGCCGGAGCGTTGCCGCAGCCGGGCGCGCCGTAGGAGATCTGGCTGAAGAAGTCGGTGCCGTCGTCGTCATCCGAAGACCGCAACTCGCCGATGTTGTTCTGACGATACACGCCAAGCATCGTGTCGGCGATCGTCGAGCCCTCGGAGTCCAGCACCATGAAGCTCAGCGGGTTGCTCGCCCACGCCGTCGGCACGTTCAGCTTGAACCACTTCACCGCGCTGGTCCCATCCAGCGTGGCCACGCTGTTGATCGGCGTGCCCGGCACCAGCGTGCCCAGATCAACGAACGGCTCCGGGGTCGACACCGGGGGCGGACCCGCGTCATCCAGCACGATCTGCAGACCATCGTCCCATGTCGCATCGATGCCGGCGGTGCCGCCGTCGTCAAAGCTCTCGAAGAACCGGAACGTCCACGTGCCGGCCGCCGGAACCGGCGTGCCCAGCGGCACGCCGAACGCCGTCGCCGTCACCGAGGTGAACACGCCGGTTGCCGTAAACGGCTGCATGATGAACTGCGACCCGGTCGGCGTCGTCACCTGAATGCGGGCCTCGCTCGACCACGAACCGTTGCCCGACGACACCAGCGTGCCGGTCAGCTCCACCCGGGCCACCGTGCCGGTCGCCGTCGAGGTCACCGTGACCACGCGGTTCACCGCGTTGTTCAGTGGGCCGTTGCTCGTCAGCGGAGCCGGGTCGCTCGCGGGGGGCAGAACCAACGTGTCCAGCGGGGCGGCATTCGCCGCTGCAACCAGGGCCGCCGCCGTGATCGCCGCTCCGTACACACCAATCTTCCTCATCTTGTCCTCTCCTAGAACGTGGGACCAATGACTCCCCGCCAGGCTGGATGTCCTGCTTCACGTGACAGAGTGGGAGATACAGCCGAGCGAAGAAAACCCGACCGAGCCGAACGAACAGAACGCCCTCGGACCCGGCCGACGGGCCAAAGTATAAGTCGGTTGCCAGAAAATGCCCGGAATCCGACGAATTCTGCCTCAAGACGATGCAGATTTGTCGAATAACCCGCCCGCCACCAGCCGACTTCCCCAGCTTCGGGGACACCGCCGATGCCCCGCCACCCGATCATCTTCCCCTCGACCGCCCTCACCCCCCCGGCTTAGGGTTCCTCCATGCCCGTCTCCTTCAAGCATGCCGTCCTTCCCAACGGCCTGACCGTCATCGCCGAGGTCGATCCGGCCGCCCTCACCGCCGCCGCCGGGTTCTTCGTCTGCACCGGAGCCCGCGACGAGGCCACCGCGCTCATGGGGGTCAGCCACTTCCTTGAACACATGATGTTCAAGGGCACCGCCAGACGCTCCGCCGACGATGTCAACCGCGACTTCGACCGCCTCGGCGCCCGCGCCAACGCCTACACCTCCAGCGAACTCACCGCCTTCCACGCCGCCACCCTGCCAGAACGCCTCCCGGAAGCCCTCGAGATTCTCGCCGACATCCTCCGACCCGCTCTCCGCGACGAGGACTTCGCCACTGAAAAGGGCGTCATCCTCGAAGAAATCGCCATGTACGCCGACGACCCCGTCTGGCGGCTGTACGAACAGACCATCCAGACCCACTACGCCCTTCACCCCCTCGGCCACCGCGTGCTGGGCACCCCCCAGACCATCTCCGACATGCAGCCCGAGCAGATGCGCGACTACTTCCGCCGCCGCTACTCGGCCGACAACACCGTCCTCGCCCTCGCCGGAAACATCGACTTCGACGCCATCACCGACGCAGCCCGGCAGCTCTGCGGAGCCTGGGAACGCACCGGTGCCGCCCGCGACCACGGCCGCCCCGCCTATGCCGAACACCACTTCCACCTCACCGACCCCAAGCTCTCCCGCGCTTACCGCCTGATGGTCGCACCCGGTCCGGGCATGAACGACCCCTCCCGCTACACCGCCTTTGTGCTCGCCCAACTCCTGGGCGGTTCAGACAACAGCCGCCTGCACTGGTCCCTCATCGAGCCGGGCATCGCCGAAGAGGCCGATGCGGGCTATGACCCCCGCGACGGCGTCGGTGATTTCCGTCTCTTTGTCGCTACCGACCCCGACCGCCTCGACGAGGCCTGGGCCATCGCTGGCGACGAACTTGCACACCTGGCCGATCGCATCACCGAGCAGGACGTCGAACGCATCGTCGCCAAGGTCGCCACCGGCGTGGTCCTCGCCGGCGAACGCCCCGACGGGCGGATGCACCGCATCGGCCGGCAGTGGATGTACCAGAGGGAGTACACCACGCTGGAGGATGAACTCGCCCGCATTGAGAAAGTGCGCGTTCAGCACGTTCGACAGCTGCTGGCCGACATGCCCTGGACCCCGGCCACCACCGGCACGCTGCTGCCCGCCGGCTGAGCGGCCCAGCCGCTCCGGCCGCCGCCGTCCCCTCAGGCCGCCTTCCGCGGCGCGTACACCCGAATGATGTCCGGGCCGGCGTTGCGGGCCGCGTCCAGCGCCGCGATCGTCACCCGCAAGAGGTCGTCCGGCTCCTGAAACCGCGTCCGTGATTCGGCATCGATGCAGGCGACACCTGCCGACACCGTCACATTCCGGCCGCCCGGCCCGGGGGCCGTCTTCAGTCCAGCGTTGGCGATCGACGCCCGCAGCGACTCGGCGCACCGCGTCGCGGTCACCCGGTCGCTTCCCGGAAGGGCGGCCGCGAACACGCCCGGCTCGAACATGAACGTCTGGCCTCCCACGGCCCCCACCTGCGTCGCCAGCGATCCGGCCAACGTACGCACCAGACCTTCGGCGAACTTCGGCCCCAGTTCCGCCGCAAGCTCCCGGTAGCGGTCGATCCCAAGCAGCGCGATCGAGAACGGCGTCCCGCCCGCCAGCGCCCGCTCGAAGCCCACCATCACCGTGCGGTTGAAGATCGTCCGGTTCGGCAGCCCCGACACCGGATCGGCGTCCGAACCGGCCGCCCCGCCGTCTCCGGGAAGCGGCAACTCCAGCGACCTCAACTGCGACTCCGCCTTGCTCAGCATCGCCGTCGTGTCCGGCAGCTTTCCCACATCCACCCCCAGCAGCGAGGCGATCTCCTTGCTGCCTGCGGTCACCTCCGCCAGCACCGCGTCCGCCTGCGCCGGAGTCATCCTCAGCCACTGCGACGCACGCTCGTAGAACTTCTTCAGCGGCAACGCCGGCTCGGCCGCGGACACCACGTCCGCCGCGATGTTCCCCAGCGCCACCGCCGTGCACAACGCCGCATGCTCCGGCGGCGCGCTGCTCGGCCGCTCGTGATACTTGATCGGTATCACCAGTTCCGGCGGGAGCTTCCACCGGATCGCCAGCATCGCGCCGATGTCCGAGTGGCAGAGCTCCATGATCTCGTACTCAAGTTTGGTCAGCAGGCGGTGCTCTCCGCCGGTCGACTTCAGCACCGCCGCATACTGCTCGCCAAGCGCCTGATACAGCGCGATCATGCCCACGTCCTGCAGCAGGCCCGACAAGAACGCCTCCTCCTCGCTGCCGGTCTTCGCAACGGCCGCGATCCGCTTGGCGGCCACTGCGGTCAGCAGCCCCCGCCGCCAGTAGCTCACATAGTCGAAACCCTCCGACTTGTCCTTCGCCAGACTCCCCACCAGCGAGAACCCCAGCGCCAGCGTCTTCACCGCTGACAGGCCCAGCATCACAATTGCCTGATTGATCGACGAGCACGGCTTGCGCAGCGCGTAGAACGGCGAGTTCACCGTTCGCAGAATCTTCGCCGCCAAACCCTGGTCGTTGGTGATCGTGTTGGCGATCTCACGCATCGAGACCGTCTCGCTGCCCGTCAGCTCGATCACCCGCGCCGCAATCGCCGGCATGCTGGGCAGCTTCTGGCAAGACAGCACTTTTTCCAACAGTTCAGAGTTCATGGCAGTACTGGCCGTGCCGCCCGCGCGGCGGGTGTCCGATCCGGTTCTTGAGTTGGCTCAACAACGCCGAGGGCCGCGGGGCCGTGGGCGGTTGAGCATCGTCACTCCAGACAACCGGCTTGGGGCTTGGCAACATACTTGTTGCGGCGCCGACTCAACCCAGGGCGCACAATCTGCCGTCCTTTGCACCATCCCGGACCTGACCCCGATCGGGCCACGCCAACCGCGTGTTTATCAGGGCCGTCAGGGATGAGAACTTTTTTCCCGCCCGTTGCTCCCCCCGCGTGGCAAGCCGGGAAACACCGAACGCACACTGGGGAGTTCCACACCCAGCAGGTGCCGGATGCATGCCGCCAGCAGCCGCCCCGCCCGCTGCACGTCCCGCTCGCTCACCGGCTCCCGGGGCACCGCCTCGCTTAAACCGCCCGTGACCGCCGCGATCGCCCGCACCGTCCCCGCCCGCACGCCCCAGAACCCCGACCCACCGGCTGCTCCACCCGCCCCCCCCGGCGCCCCCCCCGGCGCCCCCCCCGGCGCCGCTCCCGCACCGGCCCCTTGCCCGGCCCGAGACGCCCACCGCGCCGCACCGGCCTCACCACCGACACGATCACGATCACCCCGCACGAGCCCCCCGCGCAGCGGATCAAACCACAGCGGCCCGTCCCGCTCGCCCCCGCCAAACTCCGGGAGATCCGCCTCGCTGTCCGCCCACTGGTCCAGCACCGGCTGATAACCCGTCTCGCACAGCGCCGCCCACTGCAACTTCACGAGCGTCTCATCCACCCGCTCCGGCTCCCCCAGCGCCAGCAGGCACGACACCAACTCATCAAACAGCCCCGGGTGCGGCTCGCGATCAATCACCAGGTGGTGCACCACGTCCGCGAAGTACATCCCCGCGTAGTACGCGCGCAGGTTCCGCCGCAGGTGTGCAAACGGTTCCCGCAGGTCCCACTCGGTCAACTGCGCCAGTTCCGACGACGCCTTGATGATCAGCCCCGCGTCCCCCAGCGTCAGCAACTCCAGCCCGCCGCTGAACGGCGCCTTGGGCCGCAGGCTTCCCTTGGCCAGCACCCGCATGCCGCCCTTCCCGCGGCACAAAAGCGACGCCGTCTGGCTGGTCTCCGACCAGTCCCACAAACGAAGCACCACGGCATGGTCATGCTCCACGGGCACAGCGGGGCAGCGTAGTGGGGAGGAATGGCACAATGAAGGCACGCGGGCGAGAGAGGAGCGGTTGGTGCTCAGGGTGAGGTGGGCTCTGGGGGGAGGCTCCAGATGGTGATTGGGGTTTGGGAGTTGGTGCGGCGGTGGCTGCGGGTGGGGCGGGTTGTCACGGAAGTTTGTGGGGGGGTGTGTGTGGATAAGTCGGAGGGGGTGGTGGGGGTGGTTGTGGGCGTGATGGTGGTGGCGGTGATGCCGAGTTGGGCTTTGGCGCGGTAGACGACTTTGGAGCCGATGCGAAGGGTGGCGCACAGGCCGAGGATCTCGGTGGCGGGGCGGGGTTGGTGGCGGAGGCGCTCGGTGATGACCCGGGTGGCTTCGTCGAGCATGGGGCAGGCGGGTGGTGGTTCGTGGTGTGTGGCCTTGTAGTGCTGGCGTTGTTCGCGGAGGGTTTGCCAGTCGTGTTGGCGGCGGGTGAGTTTGGCCTGGTGGGCTTGCTGCTCGGCTTCGGCTTCGCCGTGGACGGAGTAGGGCTGGTGGAGGTAGAGGCCGGCGGGGGTCTTGATGGAGTGAGGCTGGGGAACGGGCGCGGTGTCCCAGGTGAGGGATTGGTCGGGGGCCATGGAATAGAAGAGGCGGTCGGGAGTGGGGACGGGGATGTTGGCTTTGAGGAGGCGGAGGCAGCGGCGGGTGGGGTCGCTCTCGGTTGGCGCGGGGAGGATGGTGTACGCGAGGCGGGGTGCGCTCAAGAGCAGTTCGGCTCCGGCGGGGCGGATGGCGTGTTTGCGGCCGCCTTCGGCGGTGTGGGTGATCAGCAGGATGGCGATCTGGAAGTGCTTGGCGGTGGTGTGGAGTTCGTTCAAGAACTGCCGCACTTTGGGGCGGTCTTTGGTTGAGAAGGGGAGCCAGGCTTCGAGATCATCGATGATGAGGGCTTGCAGGCCGACGGTGCCCTTGAGGTTCTCGGTGATGTGGGCGAAGAGGGTGCCGGGTGCCAGGTCGTGCGAGGTGGTGCCGTTGTCGGCCATGAAGTGGGAGGCGAAGGCGAGGTGGT
>Ga0068876_10003573_pt1 | contig 11093 bp, 9 predicted proteins | sample NOAtaG_6_FD_66442 | JGI IMG/M metagenome (GOLD analysis project Ga0068876, IMG submission 66442) | Freshwater lake microbial communities from Lake Erie, under a cyanobacterial bloom - NOAA_Erie_Diel5S_2200h metaG | ecosystem: Environmental > Aquatic > Freshwater > Lake | place: USA: Ohio, Lake... | reverse complement strand
TTTGTCGTATTTATTTGGCAATTAGCCAACACCTAGATTATATTTGTCGCCGATTTAAAGACATTGGTTTACAATCGGCCGTAGTAAGCAAATATCTTTATCCGTGAAACTGCGTGAAGGAAAGCGGTAACCGAAAAGCTCAAGAGTAGGAAATTATATTTTTTAAAAAAATGAAAACATTAGAGAAATTCAGTGTAAACAAAATTAATAAGAGCGTTATTAATAAAATTATAGGTGGAGCTGCTACTGCCACATATAACTCTAAGGGACTAAAAACTGATTGTGTAGATTATAGTTCTTCAAATGATAGTTGGGTTGATTTAAAAACAGGCACTACTGAGAAAGTTGACCTAAGTACAAATACATGTAATTGTTAATAATTTCAATTATCGGGTAATGCTGTAATTAACGATTGAAAAAGTCTTATCAGAGTTTAAATTGTTCATATTCAGCATTACCTTTTTTCAAACTCCAATTTATGATTTTGGTTCGTAATTTATTATTAATAGTACATTTTTTTTCTTTTTTTAAACCAACGGATGCTCAGGTAAATAAAGAAATATACAGAAATGATATACGAATATTAAAACACTATAACGATTCTAATTCCTATAAACAAACTGTAAGACGGGTGTTTAAATCAAACCCCGAATGGCTATTTAATGAAGAATTAGTTTATTTAACAAATTTATATTTAAATGTCAACAATATCGATAGCTCTATTATTGCTTACAAATATTGGCTGAAAAAATTTGATGTATTAGACGATACTTTATTAGTACAAAAAAGTTATGCCTCATTGTCAGAAAATAAACTCTTCTTAAGCAAATTTTCAAAAGAAAGTTTTAATCAACACTTGTTGTCTAGCTATATCTATAAAAACAACTACTTTTTAAATTGTAAAGAAGCCTTAGCGGAGCAAGCGGGAATAATGGCGATTGATCAATTTATAAGACAGAATGATGATGTTTTTAATATGCGTAAAGCTGTTATACTAATGGATAGTGTAAATTTTAACAATTTTGTATCACTTGTTAAAACTAATGGCTGGTATAAATTGCGCTATCAAGATAAATTCAGTAGTCATATTTTTACACCTTTTCTTTGGCATCACCTTAGAAATGAAAATGAATTTCCTGTTTTAATTGATTTGCTAAAAATGGGGGTTGATTCCGGAGAATTAGTAGGATGGACAATTCCAATGTCTATAGATTGCTATTTATCTGAAAAAAATGAACCAATAGTCTATGGTATTAATATTGTTTGTTTGAATAATGAAATTGAAAGTTCAAAATTTAAGGACATTAATGCAATAGATAAAAAGAGAGCTGAATACGGGTTAGCTCCACTTTATTTTGATGCTGTTATAGAAGGTTTTAAGTTACCAAAGGGATATGTCCCTGACCCTAATTACAAATGGTCGAAATTTTACGATTCGAAATTGTTAGAAAAATGATTTTAATCTTAACAGATCGTGATGATCCAACTTCTATTGATGTAATTGAGTGGCTTAAAATACTTAAAAAAAAATTCTTTGCTATTTATAATGATTATCAGATTGAAATTAGGAATATATATTTATCAAATAATCAGAACAGTTTCGAATTATGGGTTTTCGATTCCAAAAACATTCTTATTGCAAAAATTTTATCAAACGAAATTAAATCTTACTGGTATAGGAGACATACTTTCAGGGATGCAAATAAAATTAATAATATTGATAGATACTCCTTAAATTCTGAAAACAAAGTAGCATTAAATTTAATTGAAGATGAGAAAAGAATTATTGTCGAATATCTTGATTTCTATTTAAAATCTAATCGAATTAAATATCTTAATTCATATTTAGATAATTTAATTAACAAGCTAGAATGCTTGAGTGTTGCCTCAAATTGTGGATTAAATATCCCAGCAACATTATTGACCAATAATAGAAATGATTTGTTTCATTTCTCAAATGAACACAACAATTCAATAATTACAAAAAATTTATCAGTTTCAATTAAAGTCGGATTGTCTGCGGATAAACGATACTGTGTTGGTGGTCCAACAAGGAAGATCACTTTAGAAGATTTGAGTAATATAAAAAGCCGGACATTTCCAATTTCAAATTATCAAGAATGTATAGATAAGGAATATGAAGTGCGGGTTTTTTATATTCGAAATAAATTTTTTGCAGCGGCATTATTTAGCCAAGAGCACGAAATAACTAAGATTGATTCTCGGAACAGCAATAATCAAGTTAATTTAAGAATTGTGCCTTATATTTTACCGAATATAATTCTGAAAAAGCTTAAAAAGTTTACCCGCATGATTAATATCAATTGTGGTTCAATTGACTTGATTTATTTTAAAAATAAATTCTATTTTTTAGAAATCAATCCTATCGGACAGATTCAATGGATTTCATCTGCTACAAATTATAAATTAGAATATGAAATTGCTAAAGCTCTTTGATTATGAAATTGATAAATAAACTAAAATCACCACAAAGTGTAAAATGGAAGCTAAATGTCTATGATAATTATACCACCATACATCTTCAGAAAAAACATAATACGACGATAATTACAAATGAACTAATTGTTGACCCTTATCCTTTTTACAAAAGGATCAACACATTACTTTAGTGACAATGATGAAATATTTCAAATTACATTCAAATTGTATAATCCAAAAGGGAGTAACAAACGGAGTTATAATTGACATTCAGTTTAATGAAATTTATTCTATTTCAAATTCTTATTTAGATCTCTTTGATCAAAACGGAATTATAGATATTAATAAGCAAACTAAACAATTAAGTGGCTTAGATTTATCAGAATTTAAAAAATTAATTGATTTTTTGGAGGTTGAGAAACTCGGGATTTATATTAACCAAGATGAATCCTGCTTTCCAAGAATTAATTACCGAATTGTACCTAATGCAGAAATTACAAATTCAATAATTTGGATTTCTTCCGCAAATAATTACGAAAGCATTTTTAGGCAATTATTTCTACTAAACTGCAAAGCTATTCAATTGGTTTTTATTGAGAAAATTCCCCAAAAAAAACTTGTTGAAATTTTTAGTTCTATTAAATCTAAAAAATTTAATTCGATAGAAGTTTATGTATTGGCCAAATTCGAAAAAGAGTTTGAAAACATAATTAATATTGACGAATGGTCGAACCTAAGGAATCTAACATATTTTGAATCAATTACTGACCAGGTTTCAATAGTTGGGCATAGAAATATGAGGGCCTTAGTTTATACGCAAGAAAAATTATGCAAAGAAAATTGTGGTAAGATTAACTCCGAAATTTTTAATACTCATTTTGAATTTATTAACGAATCCCTCCACCACAACTCCTGCCTAAACCGTAAAATAAGCATAGATGCCGAAGGTAACATAAAAAACTGCCCAAGCATGAAAAAGAGCTTTGGTAATATAAAGGATACTACTTTAGAAGAAGCAATTAATAAAAAAGGTTTTAAAAAATACTGGAACATTAATAAAGACAAAATAAAAGTTTGCCAGGATTGCGAATATCGATACATCTGTACAGATTGTAGAGCATATACTGAAGATCCAAATGATATTTATAGCAAACCTTTAAAATGCGGATATAACCCCTACACCGGTGAGTGGAGCGAGTGGAGTACGAACCCTCTTAAACAGAAAGCTATTAAGTATTACGGTATGGAGGATTTAGTTAAATAGTATGTTTAAATTTCCCTTTTACCACCAACCCGACGCAATGGACTGCGGCGCTACCTGCCTACGCATGATAGCCAAGCATTACGGTAAAAATCACACCTTACCGGAGTTGCGCACTGCTAGCCATACTAATAGAGAAGGTGCAAGTTTAATGGGATTAAGCGAAGCCGCAGAAAACATCGGTTTTCATACTTTAGCTGTAAAAGTTGATTTTGATAAAGTAGAAAAAGAAGCCCCTTTACCCTGTATTGCACATTGGAACCAAAACCATTTTGTAGTTGTATATAAAATAAAGAAGAACACACCCCTTAATCCCCTCTCAAGAGGGGAAACAACCATATATGTTGCGGATCCTGCTCACGGATTGCTAACCTATACCAAGCAAGAATTTTTAAAAAACTGGGTTAGTGATTCTACCGAAATTGAAGGAGAAAAAAAAGAAGAAGGTGTTTTATTATTATTAGAACCCACCGTTGAGTTTTACAACAAGGAAGACAGCAAAGAAACCGATCGGAGTAGCTTTAAATATCTTTATAATTACCTGTTTAAATATAAAAAACTTGTTTTACAGTTAGCTATTGCGCTAATTGCAGGTAGTTTGTTACAACTCATTTTCCCTTTTTTAACACAAAGCATTGTAGATATTGGTGTTCAAAACCACGATGTAAAATTTATTTATTTGGTTTTAATTGGTCAGCTAATGGTTTTCTTTGGCCGAACTAGTATAGATATTATACGAGGATGGATATTAATGCACATTAGCAGCCGAATAAACATTTCTTTAGTATCCGATTTCTTTATTAAACTAATGCGCTTACCAATTGCCTATTTTGATGTAAAAATGACAGGCGACATTATGCAACGCATTGGCGACCATTACCGTATAGAACAGTTTTTAACTGGCGCAACCTTAAACACGCTCTTTAGTATGTTTAATTTGCTTTTATTTAGCGGGGTGTTGGCATGGTATAATGTTAAAATATTTTTGGTGTTTATTATTGGTAGTGTGTTGTACTTTTTTTGGATAACTTTTTTCCTTAAACGAAGAGCCGATTTAGATTTTAAACGCTTTAATCAAAGTAGCCAAAACCAAAGTAAAGTAATGGAATTGGTAACAGGTATGCAGGAAATTAAACTCCACAATGCCGAACGCCAAATGCGCTGGCAATGGGAGAACATACAAGTTAAATTATTTAAAACAAGTTTGCAAAGTCTTTCGTTATCCCAATGGCAAAACTCAGGCTCCTCATTAATCAATGAACTTAAAAACATATTAATTACCTTTTTAGCAGCTAAACTGGTTTTAGATGGGCAAATAACGCTAGGAATTATGTTATCCATTAGTTATATCATTGGTCAGTTAAATACCCCTGTTATTGAATTGGTAAGCTTTGTACAACATTGGCAGGATGCTAAATTAAGTTTGCAACGTTTAAGCGAAATACATAACCGTAAAGACGAAGAACCTGTTAATGCTGATAATGAAACAGAAATAGAACACAAAGAGGATATTAAATTTAAAGAGGTAAACTTTAAATACGATGAACTACAAAAAGATAATATTTTAGACCAGTTAAGTTTTACCATCCCTGCAAAAAAAGTTACTGCAATTGTTGGTAGTAGCGGAAGTGGAAAAACTACTTTAATGAAATTATTATTAAAGTTTTACGAACCACAGGGTGGAGAAATTACGATTGGCATAAATAAATTAAAAAATGTATCACCAAAGGCATGGCGTAACTTGTGCGGTAGTGTTATGCAGGAAGGCTTTATGTTTAATGATAGTATAGCAAAAAACATTGCCGTAGGAGTTGATAATATTGATAAGCAACGATTAAAGTACGCAGTAACCGTTGCTAATATTAGGGGATTTATTGAAGAATTGCCCTTAAGCTATAACACTAAAATAGGCATGGAAGGAAACGGAATTAGTACCGGACAAAAACAACGAATATTAATAGCCCGTGCCGTATATAAGAATCCTGAGATTCTTTTCTTTGATGAAGCAACCAGTGCTTTAGATGCTAATAACGAAAAAATAATAATGAATAATTTAAACGAGTTTTATAAAGATAAAACCGTAGTAATAATAGCCCATCGTTTAAGTACAGTAAAAAACGCCGACCAAATTATTGTTTTAGATAAAGGGAAAATAATAGAAACAGGCAATCATGCTGAGTTAACACAAAAGCGTGGAGCCTATTACGAACTTGTAAAGAATCAATTAGAACTTGGGAATTAATTTTGGAAGAAGAAAAAGAAATAGCAATTAGAACCGAAGCAGTAAATGAAATACTTTCTGCACCCCCTAAATGGATTATTCGTTGGGGTATTAGTATTGTGTTTTTATTGATTATTATTTTCCTAGTTTTAGCAAGTTTAATCAGATATCCCGACACATTAACGGGTAATGCTACTTTAACCACACAAAACCCAATAATTACCCTAATTTCAAAAACAGGAGGTAAAATAGTTCGTTTACCATTAAAGAATAACCAAGTAGTTAAGAAAAACCAAGTATTATGTGTTTTTGAAAATTCAGCAGATTATACCGATGTTTTATTGGTAGATTCAATATGCAGTATTGCTGCAAATCAACTCATATCCAACGATACCAATAGTTACAGCGAACAGTTAATAAACAATATTAACATTGGTGAAGTTACACCTGCTTATTTACTATTTGTAAAAAGCGTTAAAGACTTTAACCTATTTATTGAAACTAACTTGCAGGATAAAGAGATTTCTATTTTAAACCGGGATTTAATTGAACATAAAAATTTATTAGTAAAGTATCAGGAACAAATAAATATTTCAGCACAGGAATTTAAGTTATTTGAGAAAGACTTCTTACGGGATGAGGTTTTGTATGGTAATAAAGTCATCTCAGCAAAAGAATTTGAGGACAAAAAGAAATTATATTTTGCGGCACAAAAGAATTTTGAAAATCAGAAAATAGCAATTACTAACACCCGAATTAGCATAAATAACATAGAAAAAAACATACTCCAATTACAAATACAACAGTATGAGCAGAAAGATAAACTAAAACAGGAACTTAAACAAAACTTACAATCTTTACAAAATGCATTAACCGAATGGAAACAGAAATTCCTGGTTATTGCTCCTATAGACGGGAAGGTTTCGTTCTTTAATTATTGGAATGTGAATCAAACTTTAAAGCAAGGGGACGAGATGTTTACATTAATTCCTGAATTAAAGGAAAAGATAATTGCACGAATTGTTTTACCTGCTAATAACTCGGGTAAAGTAAAAAAAGGTCAATCAGTTAATATCAAATTAGTAGATTATCCTTTTAATGAACACGGTATATTAAACGGAAAAGTTGAAAGTATTTCATTGGTGCCGCAAAAAGGAAATTATAACATTGAAGTTTCGCTAAACAAAGGTATGATTACTTCATATAACAAAACTATTGAGTACAAACCCGAAATGCAGGCACAAGCGAATATAATTACCGACAACAAAACGGTTTTAGCTCGTATATTCAACCAATTTAGAAAACTGATTGAAAAATAAGTTTCGACCTTTCTATTTTACCAAAACTTTACAATTTGCATTTACCAAAATTGTTAATATCTTCAATTTAGCGAATTAAATCGTAGCACTATGCGAAAGCATAATAAACTGTATGAAAATCTGTATGTATATAAATAAAAAATACCTTAAATATTTGTATTACAGCGCTTTAAAATCTTTAAAATCCTAGATCTCTCGGGGTTTATAACAGTTTCTTTAAAGTGTTCCGCGTTTGGCTTGTTCTCTTTCTATTGATTCGAACAGCGCTTTAAAGTTTCCGGCTCCAAATCCTTTAGCTCCCATTCTTTGGATAATCTCAAAGAACAAGGTTGGACGATCTTCTACAGGTTTTGTAAAGATCTGTAATAAATATCCTTCCTCATCAGCATCCACTAATATGGATAACTTTTGAAGTTCTTTAATATCTTCTTTCATCATATCACGATGAACACCTAAACGATTTGGGATGTCATCGTAATAAGCCTGAGGTGGCGGGGGTAAAAATTCTACGCCACGGGCTTTTAACTCTCCTACCGTTTTGATGATGTCATCTGTAGCTACCGCAATATGCTGTACACCGGGGCCTTCATAAAAATCGAGGTATTCTTCAATTTGAGATTTCTTCTTTCCTTCTGCAGGTTCGTTAATCGGGAATTTAATACGTCCGTTTCCATTGCTCATTACTTTACTCATTAGTGCAGAGTACTCGGTAGTAATTTGTTTATCATCAAAGGTTAAGAAATTTACAAATCCCATTACTTCTTCGTACCATTTTACCCAAACATTCATCTCTCCCCAACCAACGTTTCCTACCATGTGGTCTACAAATTTAAATCCTACCGGGCTTGGATTATATTCACTCTCCCACTTTTGGTAACCGGGTAAAAATAATCCGTTGTAATTTTTTCGTTCAACAAACATATGAACGGTTTCGCCGTATGTATAGATGCCCGAACGAACAACTTCGCCGTGAGCATCTTTTTCTAACGTAGGCTCCATAAAAGGTTTAGCCCCTCTTTTTACAGTTTCTTCAAACGATTTGCGTGCATCTTCTACCCACAATGCTACCACTTTTACTCCATCGCCATGTTTTTTAACATGCTCTCCAATAGGAGAATCGCTATTTAAAGCTGTAGTTAATACTAAACGAATTTTTCCTTGCTGAAGAACATAAGAGGCTCTATCCTTAATACCGGTCTCTAATCCGGCATATGCAAGGGATTGAAAGCCGAATGCAGTTTTATAAAAATGAGCGGCTTGCTTCGCATTACCTACGTAAAATTCTACGTAATCTGTTCCTAATAATGGAAGGAAATCTTGTGCTCCTTCAAAAATTTTTTCTAATCCGTACTCTACGCTTTTTACTTCTTTTGCCATAACTTATTTTTTATGAGCTGATTAGCGAATTGGCTAATTAGCTTATGTTTGATTAATTATATTGTTTTTTAAATTTTTGAACTACTTATTATTTTAGTAAGTACTTAAATAATACAAACTAATTTACGAGATAATTTTAATGTTTCAAGGTGATTTTTTCAAATCATCTCATTAGCTAATAAGTGCTACCATTGTGCCATTTGCAAAGTCAAAATAATAATTCTTTTCATTTACTCAACCCAGCTTTTGTAATATTTACCGTCGTCTATTCTTAAAGCGTTTTCTGTTACCATTAATGGTCTGAAGGTATCCACCATAACCGCCAACTCTGGCGTCTCCTTTTGCCCAATACTTCTCTCGTAAGCTCCTGGTGCCGGACCATGAGGGATGCCTTTAGGATGCAACGTGATATGGCCTTGCTTTATATCGTTTCTGCTCATAAAATCTCCATCAACATAATACAAAACCTCATCACTATCAATATTACTGTGATTGTAAGGGGCAGGAATTGACTGTGGATGATAGTCGTATAAACGAGGAACAAAAGAACAAATAACGAAAGCATTGGTTTCAAAAGTTTGATGTATTGGAGGCGGCATGTGAACTCTTCCGGTTATCGGTTCAAAATTATGAATAGAGAATGCCCACGGAAAGTTATAACCATCCCAACCAATTACATCAAAAGGATGAGTTGCATAAATTACTTCGTGCATAAAACCTTCACGCTTTATTTTTATCAGGAAATCTCCTTTTTCATCGTGTGTTTCAATTTCGGTTGGCAATTTAAAATCACGTTCGCAAAATGGGGAATGTTCTAAATGTTGACCATGTGAATTTTTATAACGTTTTGGTGTGTAAATAGGTGAGTGAGACTCCACGTAAAAAATACGGTTATCTTCGGTATCAAAGTTTATTTGATAAATGATACCGCGAGGAATTACCAGATAATCACCATACTCAAAAGGAATATTACCCATAAATGTTCTTAACGTACCTTTTCCTTTATGGATAAATAAAACCTCATCCGAATCTGCATTCTTGTAGAAATAATTTTTTAAGGATTTACGAGGAGCGGCCAATCCTATAACACAGTCGCCATTTACCAGTAAGTCTTTTCTGCTATCTAAAAAATCATCTTCCGATTGAACATTAAAACCTTCCAGTAATCGAGGTGTAATGTTTTTAGAATCGGCAATTTTTGCACGCACATCGTATGATTTTATAATTTCTTTAATTTGAGTAGGACGATGAACCTGGTATAATAAAGATGAAAACCCACTAAATCCTTCGGTACCAAAAAGCTGCTCATAATAAAGGCTTTTGCCGTTGGGCTTATAAAAAGTTACATGTCGTTTACTTGGAAATTTTCCTAATTTGTGATATAAAGGCATACTTTAAAAGTTTATTTGTTTATTAGTTGTGTTTTTTTCGTCATTGCGGCCTCAGAGTCGTAATCTTTGTGAGCAATAGATTCCGAGCCAAGCCCGGAATGACAATTTGGTATTTGTTTATTCTCACTGATCAAAATCTATTTCTCTACTTTTATTTTAAATTAAATAAGACAAAAGGTCGGGTTTTTCGTTCAAATAATCAAATCCAAAACCGGTAGATTTTAGTCTGTTTAGCAACGGAATTATATGATTCTTATCATGCAATTCTACCCCGATAAGGGCTGGTCCTTTTTCTTTTGCCGTTTTCTTCTGATATTCAAATAAAACGATATCATCGTTAGGACCTAACACTTCGTTTAAGAATTGGCGCAGGGCACCGGCTCTTTGAGGAAATTTAATTAAAAAATAATGTTTTAAACCTTCGTAAAGAAGAGAACGTTCGCGTATTTCTTCGGTACGGGTAATATCGTTATTACTTCCGCTTACAATGCATACTATAGTTTTTCCAACAAGTTCATTTTTGTGGAGGTCTAAAGCCGATAATGTAAGAGCTCCAGCGGGTTCCACTACAATGGCCTCTTCGTTATATAAACGAAGAATTTCGCTGCAAACTTTTCCTTCGGGAACCAGCCAAACATCCTCGAGGGCATCCTTACAAATTTCAAAATTCAAATCTCCCACTCTTTTTACAGCTGCGCCGTCTACAAATTTATCAATTTTAGAAAGTGTTGTGTTTTTTCCGCTCTGGATAGACGAAAGCATAGAAGGCGCGCCTAAAGGTTCAACACCAATAATTTTGGTATGAGGAAGCAGTTCTTTAGCTGCCGTAACAATACCCGAAACCAAGCCTCCGCCGCCAACCGGTGCTAAAATAAAATCGATTTTATCCTTTAATTCGGTGGCTATTTCGAGCCCAACAGTACCTTGTCCCTCAATAACTTTCTCGTCATCAAAAGGATGAATAAAAACAGCATGATGATCGTTACAATATTTAGTAGCCTCTGAGTAGGCATCATCAAAGGTATCTCCAATTAATTTAACATCAATGTATTCCTTGCCAAACATTATTACCTGCTTAACCTTTT
>Ga0068876_10003572_pt1 | contig 11095 bp, 8 predicted proteins | sample NOAtaG_6_FD_66442 | JGI IMG/M metagenome (GOLD analysis project Ga0068876, IMG submission 66442) | Freshwater lake microbial communities from Lake Erie, under a cyanobacterial bloom - NOAA_Erie_Diel5S_2200h metaG | ecosystem: Environmental > Aquatic > Freshwater > Lake | place: USA: Ohio, Lake... | reverse complement strand
GTCGCATACCTTTCGAGCAGGCAAACTCAGCATCGTGAATTCGTAAATGTATTGACCTATATAAAGATCCACGGCCGATTCCGGCAATGAAATAAGGTCATCATCATCTGCGAATTCGTCAGCGTGTAAATTCACCACCATCTTTCGCACCCACTTTACCGGACTTTGAAATTGTCCAACACAGCGGTCACATTCCAACGTTACCGCACCTGTCGAGTTGAATTCCAACACCAACATTTGCGGCGATTTCGTTAGGTTCAGGTGAACCAGCACACTTCCATCACATATTTCAGACTGTGGATACGACTCAAAGAACTTTTTGTCCACAGCAAACTCCAACTGATGCGCCCCATCTTTCAGACCCGAAAACTTCACTACCAAATTTCTATCACGTTCCATTAAAGGCGGTTTTCACAAGAGGGTGGCAAAACTACTCAAAATCACCACAAATCAACAAGGTTTTTGTAGAAATTTGAGGGAAACGGATAAAAATATTGGTTTTAGCCGGCTATTTTTCGACCAAAAGCCTAATAACGCTCCCGATGTTCCTTTTGACGCGGCTGAAAAGGAAGAGGATTGGCAGCGATTTCGGACCATTCTTGTCTTTTCCGATAAATATCGATAGCGGTGTAGATAGCGTGACGCAAAGAACCCGCATCGGCGGTATTTTTTCCTGCGATATCGTATGCGGTACCATGATCCGGTGATGTACGCACAAAACTAAGTCCTGCGGTAAAGTTGACACCACCCGCGAATGACAAGGCTTTAAACGGCGCAAGACCTTGGTCGTGATACATGGCCAATACGCCATCAAAATTTTTCCAATTTCCAGAGCCAAAGAAACCATCAGCAGGATAAGGTCCGAAAGCCCAAATGTTTTCCTGACGCAATTGTTCTATTGCAGGGCTGATAATTTCCTGTTCTTCCTTACCCAATTCTCCGTTGTCACCTGCATGTGGATTCAAGCCTAAAATAGCAATGCGCGGCTTTCGGATTCCAAAATCGGCAATTAACGACTTGTGCAACATCTGAGCTTTCGCGATAATGCGTTCTTTCGTAATTGCAGCAGCTACGTCTTTTAAAGGCATGTGTCCCGTAACCAAGCCCACACGCAAATTATCCTGCATCAAAATCATCAAAGAGCCCGATGCGCCATCTTTTTCCTGCAGATATTCGGTGTGCCCTTTAAATCCCGGAGAACCAACGGCCACAGTATGTTTATCCAATGGTGCGGTAACAACAGTATGAATATTTCCGGCTTTGACTGCATCGACTGCTGCATTCAAAGCCCGCAAAGCGAATGCTCCTGCTATGCCATCTGGATTGCCGGGTTGCACATTAATCTCATCATCAAAACAGTTAAAAAGATTAACTTTCTTAGTATTGATCTGGTTCCAATCGCGCAACACATGTGGATTGATTTCTTCTTCGCCCAATAACTTGCGCCAAGCATGAAGCACCTTTTGAGAGGAAAAAATTACAGGAGTACATAATTCTGTAATGAGCGGATCTGCCAGCGCTTTCATGACCACTTCAGGCCCAATACCATTATGATCACCCTGGGTAATTCCGACAATAATTTTATCCTGTTCTGACATAACTAGCCTTTCTTTATTCCTGTGTCCAACCTAAAACTGCTGAGAGATCGCTATCTCCGACGGTTTTCCATTTACCGGACGATACGGTCCAAACGCCCGCACCCATTAAAAATCGTTCTCCGCCCATCAACATTTCCACCGGAAGAGCAATTCCATCCATACTTGTAGTTGCTGCAAACGGATCACAAAAGTACGTACCAATTTTCTGATCCTTCCACCAAATCGTATTACCATTGTTCGGATCAGGATTCACTGCGATAAAAAAGTCATTTCCTGCCGGCCATTTATCCATGGGTTTAACCATCTTTTTTGCCACGTCAATTTCCAGCAAGCCTGCTGCACATTTATAAACTAAACGACCATCAACTGTGGAGATGAACGTTGACATCATGTGATTTTCAGGGAGATTATCAAAACCTCCAACGCGCTCCGATCTACCGCTAAATACGTTGACTTTCATAATAGAAAGATTCGTGTGTGTAGCATTGTAATACGGATAAATGAACTCCTCCGTTGAAATCCAGTGCAAAGGCAATTGCGGTTTTGCATTCGGAATTAAACTCACGTCTTCACCATAACCTGCATCCTTCACTAACTCCTGTCGTGCAGCAGATTCCGGAAAATACCAGATTCTGAAATATTTCAAAGATCCGTCTGCTTCTACTTCACGGTTTTTTGCAGGACGAAATCCGGGAGCGGTAATTTGCTTATACTGCCCATCCTGTAAATTGAGGTAAGAATAATACTTGCCTTTGAAGATGTCATTAGTAAAGAAAAGAATAGAGTCTTTACTCAATTTTAAAACTTGGTCATGCCCATCCACGCTGACTTTTTTTTCTTTCAGGTCGATGACATTTCCATAGTGCGTGACCAACCATCTGTTCTTATGAATAGTATTCGGACCAAGATCGAAACGAATAGACGGAACTTTGTCGCCGGCCTTTTTTGTGACTACATCCATCCATGTTTCCGGGGCTTGCAAAACACCATTCAACACTTTGTGTCGTTTGATGTGCACGATGTGATTTGTCGCAGCCTGCGAGTCGTAAACAGCGTAATACAAATACTTATTGGTTGGCTGTTCCGACTTGAATGCAACACACAAAATACACCAACCGATGATCAGTAAAACCTGGTTCAGTGAATTTTGCGATAATATGCGCATGTTCTAATAACGAGAAATAAATTCGAATAAGAATCGTACACCAACACCCGTGCCGCCTTTAGGTTTGTACGTTTCTTTGGCGGCCAAAAAAGCCGGCCCGGCAATATCGAAATGCATCCAGGGTGCGGAAACAAAGCGCGATAAAAATTTGCCCGCTGTAATTGCTCCGCCGTAAGGACCGCCAATATTTTTTATCTCAGCAATATCTGACTTAATTAATTCGTCGTACTCTTCCCAGAAAGGAAACTCTGCAAGGCGCTCGTATACTGCGTTTCCGGCTTCACGCAATTTTTGTTTCTGTGTTTCGGAAGCTGTGCCCATACAAACAACGCCGTACTGCCCGATTGCAGCCATTGCGGCTCCCGTAAGCGTTGCGAAATCCAGCACTAACTCGGGCTTAAAACGTTCTGCATAACTCAATGCATCAGCAAGAATCAATCGTCCTTCAGCATCGGTATTGAGCACTTCAACAGTGAGTCCGTTGTACATAGTAATCACATCACCCGCTACGTATGCAGAACCGTTGATGCGATTATCAGTTGCCGGAACTACAGCCATTACATGCACGGGTAGTTTAGCTTTTGCGATGGCCCACATGGCAGCGCCAACAGCAGCAGCACCGGCCATATCACACTTCATGGTTTCCATTCCTGCGCCCGTTTTCAGATTGTTACCACCGGTATCGTATACTACGCCTTTACCAACCAGCATAACGGGCTTCTTATTTTTTGCGCCTGCGGGCTTATATTCCATGATGGTAAATGTTGGCGGTTCGTCACTTCCCGCATTTACAGCGAGCAGGCCGCCCATTTTGAGTGCTGTAATTTTAGATTTATTGAGCACCTCCACTTTAAATCCGGCATCTTTACCAAGGCGTCTGAACTCAGTTGCAAGTGTTGTTGCGCTTAAGGTATTAACCGGTTCATTGACCCAGTTGCGAGCGGTAAATGTTGCATGAACTACGATTTCGAGATGCTGCAGTTGTTTATCAGAAACGTGTGATCCGACGATGGTCAATACCTGCAAACCGGATTCCTTCGCATTCTTTTCCTTTTTCTTGTATTTGTCGAATTTATAGGCGCTCAGTAAAAATCCTTCGGCGAACGCCAACGACCACTGTTCATCGCTGTCTGCATCCAAGAATTCCACTTCACTTAATTTATGATCCGAACAAAGGCCTGCGGCTGATGCTCCTGCACGACGAGCATATTCTAATGTAAGGTGCTGCTCGTTCTTCTCTTCTTTTAACAGAACCAATAAAGTGCCGTGCGGACCTGTAAATAAAACTTGCTTCTTTTCTTTTCGGAAAGACTGTTCAATGTGGTTCACTTCGTCGGCACTAAAACCGTGAACAGAAAGATCTGCATCCTTTGAAGTAGCTATTATCAGTGCATCTCCGCCTTTTGCGGTTGCTGTGCGCTTCAATCGTATCATGTTTCGTAATTTTGTCAGCTAAAAGTAATTATTAATTACACGTGAAACAGTGTTGGTTTAGCCAACAAAATCATTCATGTGTTGTTATTTCATCAGCCCAAACATTAAGGCATGAACAACGAACAGCTATTACAACGCGCACTGAATGATGAATTTTTGTCCATTGAAGAGGGCATACAATTATTTCAAACGGCACCGACATCAGAACTGATGTTTGTAGCGAACGAACTGCGCAAGAAAAGAAAAAAGAACAGCAAGAAGGTAACATGGATAATTGACCGAAATGTCAATACCACCAACGTTTGTATTGCTAATTGCAAGTTCTGTAATTTCTATCGCATTCCCGGACATGCAGAAAGCTACATCACTGATATTCCTACCTACAAACGTAAGATTGAAGAAACCTTCCGTTATGGCGGTGAGCAGTTGCTATTGCAAGGCGGGCACCATCCGGAATTAGGTTTGAAATTTTATGCGGATCTATTTCGTGAATTGAAATCGTTGTATCCGAATTTAAAATTACACGCGCTTGGACCACCGGAAATAGCGCACATTTCGAAACTGGAAGGAAAAAGTCATACAGAAGTGCTAAGTGCGTTGATGGAAGCCGGGCTTGATTCATTGCCGGGAGCGGGTGCTGAAATTCTGAACGATCGTGTACGCCGTTTGATTTCGAAAGGCAAATGTGGAGGTAAAGAATGGTTAGATGTGATGCGTGCTGCGCATCAGCTGGGTTTAACAACTTCTGCAACTATGATGTTCGGGCATATTGAAACCGTTTATGAGCGCTTTGAACACTTGGTATGGCTGCGACAAGTACAATCAGAAAAACCCGCTCACAGCAAAGGTTTCATTGCCTTTATTCCTTGGCCGTTTCAGGACGACGGAACATTGTTGAAGCGGGTGAAAGGTGTTTCCAATTCGGTGAACGGGGATGAATACATTCGCATGCTGGCGATGTGTCGGATCATGTTGCCGAATATTGAGAACATTCAAGCTTCGTGGTTAACGGTAGGCAAAGAAGTGGCGCAATTGTGTTTACATGGAGGTGCCAACGACTTCGGCTCTATCATGATTGAAGAAAATGTGGTTTCTGCAGCAGGAGCTCCACATCGTTTTACGTACAAAGGAATTATGAAAGCCATTGAAGAAGCAGGCTTTGAACCCCAACTGCGCAATCAGCAGTACGAAGAGCGCGCGTTGCCGGAAATGATTGAAGAACAGCAAATCGCTTATTGAGGTTAAACGACCACATTCAGTCAATTTGTTACCGAATGTGAAAATCAGAGGAAATCTAACTTCAATTTAGTACCTTTAATGTTCGTGGTTATGAAAAGTATTCTTTCTATTGCGCTGATTGCTGTTGTCTGGAATTTCGTTTCCTGCAAACCTGAGCCCGTATATCCTGCTGAGCCGATTTTGAAATTCAAGGAGTTTTTGCAGACCGGCACAAATGATACACTGAAGGTCGTCTTCTCGTTCACCGATGGAGATGGAGATATTGGCGTTGCCGTTAATGGCACAGATTCCAACATGGTTTTAACATTGTATTATCAAAAGCCGGACGGATCATTTGCTGTAGTGGATAATCCAACAACCGTTGATCCGAATGATAGCGTGTTTTATAACTACCGCATTCCCGAGTTACCCGACGGACAGAAAGGTTTGGAAGGAGATATTTATTTGACCATCAATAAGGCATTTATTCCGTACGATACCATTCAGTTCAACGGATTCCTCTTGGATCAGCGAGACAACAAAAGTGAAGTGGTTCGAACACCGAGCGAAATATTAATTCGATAAGTGAAGTTAGTTGTCCGTCATATCGCCGCAATATTTGTGCTTCTTATAACGGGAGGTCAACTTTTTGCAACGCACAATATTGCCGGAGAAATTACGATTCGTTGCATCGGAAGCAATCAGTATGAAGCGACGATAACAACCTATACGAATTCAGCCAGCCCCGCAGATCGTTGTGAACTTGTTGTAGACTGGGGAGACGGCACAGAGCGTTTAGCCAATAGAACATTAGGTCCCATTGGATCTTGTCCGAGTCCTGCAACGATGGGCATTCCGCTTGGGGTGAACTATCCGAACACACAAGTCAATTATTACAAAAGTGTTCACACTTATAGTGGAGCCGGAACTTATCGCGTAAGTATTAAAGATCCCAATCGCGTTGCGGGAATTTTAAATATTCCGAATTCCGTGAACGTTCCTTTTTATTTGGAAACCACCATTACCGTCGATCCTTTTATTGGATGTAACTCGACTCCAACACTGACGAATATTCCGTTGGACAAGGCCTGTCGCGGAAAATGTTTTTACCACAATCCCGGCGCCGTTGATCCGGATGGAGATAGTTTATCTTACAAAATAGGTCCATGCCTTGACACGAACGGATTGCCGATAGGCGGATATGTAACACCTGATATTGCAGGTGGCGGCTTGATGCAAATTGATGCGGTGACGGGCGATTTGTCGTGGTGCTCTCCGCAAGTTGCAGGCAAGTATAACATTTGCATATACATTGAAGAGTGGAAGAAATTGCCTAACGGAAATCGCGTGAAGGTGAGTACGATTATTCGTGACATGTCAATAGATGTTTTGAATGATTGTAACAACGACAATCCGGATATTGATGATATTCCCGACTTGTGTGTGGATGCAGGTGCGCTGATTAACTTCAGTTTTGTGACGTCAGATCCTAATGCTGACTTAGTTCGCATTCAAGGATATGGAGGTCCATTTTTAGAAAGCCCTGCAGCATCCATCAATCCGAACAACAACTTTAACAACACGCCTTACGCTACCACATTTAATTGGCAAACTACCTGCGAGAATATTCGTTTTCAACCGTGGATTGTGACCATGAAAGCTACTGACGATGACCCTACAGTGCCATTGTTAGATATTGAAACATTTAAAATTACTGTTGTATCTCCCGGCCCGCCTGCATTGTTTGTGGATCCGCAAGGATCGCAAATGAATTTACATTGGTCGCCAAATCCATGTAATCCTGTGAGCAATCCGGTAAAGGGTTACAAGATTTATCGTCGTAATGGACCGAGCGGCTGGACACCCGCGCAATGCGAAACAGGAGTTCCGGCTTACACAGGATTTCAACTAATTGGCACACTCAATGCAGGTATCAACGACACCGTTTTTACAGATAACAATAATGGCGGCGGGTTAATTCCGGGAATCGATTACTGCTATCGTGTTTGTGCAGTATTTCTAGATGGAGCAGAGAGTTACGCTTCTCCTGAAGTTTGCAACGAATTGAAGCGCGATGTTCCTGTTATCACAAATGTAGATGTGCAAAGTACCGGAGGAAACGATACCATTTATTTACGCTGGGCAAATGCACTCGCTAACGGAATTGATTTTGATACGTTGGTTTATCCGCCTCCGTACCAGATTATCATCGAGCGTAATTCCGGCTTCCTTATTGGTACTTCACCTCAATTAGTAACCACGCTTACGGCTTCTTCATTCGCAACATTACCTGATAGTTTTGTGGATGTTGCTCTGAATACCGCGGGTACACCGTATACGTATCGATTGGGCTTCTTCAGCAATAACGGCAGTTTCTTTATCGGTAATTCGCAACCCGCATCTTCTGTCTTTTTAAATACACAACCGGCAGATAACAGTGTAATTCTGACATGGCAGGATTCTACACCATGGACGAATTACGAATACGCTATCTTCCGTCAGAACAATACCACTCTTGCTTGGGATTCAATCGGACTTTCTGTAACCAATACTTACACTGACACAGGACTCGTGAATGGTGTACAATATTGTTACTTCGTAAAAGCGCACGGCTCGTATTTTAACGCTACGCTTCCTTCGATGTTGCTGAACCGCTCGCAGCGCAAGTGTGATACTCCGCAAGATTTAACTGCTCCATGTCCGCCGGTGTTGGCGATCAACTCTGATTGTTATATCGGATTAAATCAGTTGGTATGGACTAACCCGAATAACATGAGTACGTGCGCCACAGACGATGTGGTATCGTATAATATTTGGTACAGCCCAACTGATACTTCAGATTTGGCAGTGATTGCGACGATAATCGTAAGCACGGATACTACTTTGATTTTTGACAATTTATTTAGTGTAGCCGGTTGTTATGCGGTAACAGCTTTGGACACTTTCGGCAATCAAAGTGTGTTGAGTAATATTATTTGTTTGGAGAACTGTCCTACGTATGAGTTGCCGAATGTGTTTACACCGAATGGCGATAATAACAACGATTTCTTTATTCCATTCCCGTATCGTCAGGTGGAAAGTATTGATCTGAAAATTTATGATCGTTGGGGTGTGCTTGTATTTGAAACGACTGACCCGGATATTATGTGGGATGGTCGCGACAGGAATTCCGGCAAACTTTGTACAGACGGTGTTTATTATTACACCTGTCGGGTTAATGAAATTCGTTTACAAGGCATAGTGCCGCGACAGCTGAAAGGCTTCGTTCATTTATTCGGCAAAGACAGCCGTACTTTCTAAGTTATGTTTACAGGGATTATTGAAACGCTTGGAACAGTTACCGCTGTCCGATCAGAAAACAGTAACGTTCATTTTACGATAACCTCTCCTATTTCAGGTGAATTGAAAATTGACCAAAGCGTTGCGCACAATGGCGTTTGCTTAACCGTTATTGCGTGCGATAAATCAAGTCACACCGTTACGGCCATTGCAGAAACATTGCTTCGCACGAATTTATCACAACTCAAAACCGGAGATCGCGTAAACTTAGAACGTTGTGTTCCTGCGCACGGTCGATTGGACGGACACATTGTGCAAGGTCATGTAGATACGGTTGGCGAATGTATTAGTGTGGAAAATCTGAACGGCAGTTGGAAATATTATTTCCGTCATCCAAAAGCCAACGAATTTGTAACGGTGCCTAAGGGCTCCATCTGCGTTAACGGAGTAAGCTTAACGGTTGTGGATAGCACAGAAGATACGTTCTCGGTGGCCATCATTCCTTACACCTACGAACACACTACATTTCAGCACATCCAAGTTGGAAGTAGCGTGAATCTTGAATTTGATATTGTGGGCAAGTACATCGCCACACTCTATCATCGCCAAAAAAATTAGAATACTTCAGAAGCAACGCGGCGCGTGCTTTCGCTGGTTCCCATGGTGTAGAAATGCAAGCAAGGCACATTGGCCTTTACCAATTCCTTCGATTGTTGTATGCACCACTGAATTCCCACTTCTTTCACTTCTGCATCAGTTTTGCATTTTTCTGCAGCCATGTATAAGTCTTGCGGAATATCGATATGGAAAATCTTTGGCAGAGAAATCAACTGTTTTTTCTGCGTAAGAATTTTTAATCCCGGAATAATAGGCACATTAATGCCCATTTCGCGGCACTTCGCAACGAATTCGAAAAACTTCGCATTGTCAAAAAACATTTGCGTCACAATGTAATCCGCACCGGCGTCCACTTTCTCTTTTAAAAATTTCATGTCTGCATACATGTTCGGTGCTTCGAAATGTTTTTCGGGATAACCGGCAACACCTATACAGAAGTTAGTTGGCGCCATGTCCACAATATCCTCGTGTAAATAGTGTGCGCTGTTCATCTCATTCACCTGACGAACTAAATCAATGGCGTAATGATGTCCATTGGGTTCCGGAACGAACTGTGATTCCGTTTTGATCGCATCACCACGCAACAACAACACGTTGTCTATACCAAGAAAGTGCAAATCGATTAATGCGCTTTCCGTTTCTTCTTTGGTGAAACCTCCGCAAATGATGTGCGGCACCGCATCCACATGATAACGGTTCATAATCGCTGCGCAAATACCCACAGTTCCCGGACGTTTACGTATAGACACTTTCTCCAGATATCCGCCATCGCGTTTCTTGTAAATGTATTCCTCACGGTGATACGTAACATCCACAAAAGACGGCTTGAATTCCATCAACGGATCAATTCCTTCGTAAATCGACTGAATGCTCTTGCCTTTTAAAGGAGGCAGAATTTCAATAGAAAATAGGGTTGATTTCGCTGAATTAAGATGGTCGGTGACTTTCATGGACTACAATGGTTAATGCGGTGCAAAAGTAAACAGAACACGCATAAATCAAAGCCTGAAAAAAAGAAGCCCTATTTTTACGTAATTTCGCGGCTCATTGGAACTATGAAACATATAAGAAACTTCTGCATTATCGCCCATATCGACCACGGTAAGTCAACACTTGCCGATCGGTTGCTGGAGATTACGAAAACGGTGTCTTCCCGTGATATGGAAGCACAAGTGCTGGATGATATGGACCTGGAGAAGGAACGTGGCATTACTATTAAAAGTCACGCCATACAAATGGATTACACCTACAAAGGTGAAAAGTATGTGCTCAATCTTATTGATACTCCCGGACACGTTGACTTTTCGTACGAAGTTTCACGCTCAATTGCATCTTGCGAAGGTGCTTTGTTGATTGTTGACGCAGCGCAGGGAATTCAGGCGCAAACCATTTCGAATTTGTATCTCGCGTTGGAACATGATTTGGAGATCATTCCAATTCTAAACAAAATCGATTTGCCGAGTGCAGAGCCGGAAGTAGTGAAGGATCAAATTGTGGATTTATTAGGCTGCAAGCGCGAAGATATTTTGTCAGCATCAGGTAAAACCGGCTTAGGTGTTCCTGAAATTTTGGAAGCTGTAGTTGAACGTGTCCCATGTCCGAAAGGCGACGAAGAAAAGCCATTGCAGGCGTTAATCTTCGATTCGGTATTTAATCCGTTCCGTGGAATTATTGCCTACTACAAAGTAGTGAATGGTGTTATTCGCAAAGGACAGAAAGTAAAATTCTTCAATACCGGCAGCGAATACAATGCCGATGAGATTGGAATTTTACGTTTAGGATT
>Ga0068876_10003571_pt1 | contig 11096 bp, 9 predicted proteins | sample NOAtaG_6_FD_66442 | JGI IMG/M metagenome (GOLD analysis project Ga0068876, IMG submission 66442) | Freshwater lake microbial communities from Lake Erie, under a cyanobacterial bloom - NOAA_Erie_Diel5S_2200h metaG | ecosystem: Environmental > Aquatic > Freshwater > Lake | place: USA: Ohio, Lake... | reverse complement strand
TTGCCGTCACGCAACCACAACCTCGCGAAAATCCCGAGCACCTTGATATGGCGCTGGAGCCCCATCAGGTCGAACCAGCGCAGGAAGTCCTGTTCAGGCACCGCCGGCAGGATCCCGAGGGCGGTGGCCTGTGCGGCATAGGCAAGGGCCCATCCGCGCACATGCTCCGGTGGCCAACTCACATAGCAATCACGGAGCAGCGAGACAAGGTCATAGGTAACCGGGCCGCAGACCGCGTCCTGGAAATCGATCACGCCGAGGGAGCCGTCATCGAGCAGCATCAGGTTGCGGGAGTGGTAGTCGCGGTGCACCAGTACCTGCGGCTGCGACAGTGCGCTCGCTACCAGCGCGTCGCAGGCACCCGCGATCAGGGCGGACTCGGCCTCAGTGGGTGTGATACCGAGCAACTGCTGCAGGAACCATTCGGGGAACAGCGCCATTTCCTGGCGCAGCAGCGCCTCGGAGTAGGGAGGCAGCGCCCAGTCAGCGGCCGCGACGGGCGCGCGCTGTATCTGCTGCAGCGTAGCCAGCGCGAGGCCGTAGAGGCGATCGACAGACGTATCATCGAGGCTCGCGCGGAGCAGGTGATCGCCGAGGTCCTCGAGGAGCAGAAAGCCCTGCAGAGGCTCGAAGGCGAGCACCTGCGGCGCGTGTACGCCGGCTCCTCGCAGCAGAGCAGCCACGCGGGTGAACTCGAGATTGCGCTCCTTGTCGGGAGGCGCGTGCACCGCCACCAGGCTGGGCCGGCAGCCCGTGAGCCGATAGTAACGGCGGAAGCTCGCATCACCCGAGACCATCGAGAGGCCAAGCACATGACCCTCTTGCGGCCTCGCGTGCTGCGCACACCAATCAAGCAGGCTGTCCATGGATAGACGAATCTCCGTAACCGGGGAGCGCCTGCCGGGACGGGCTGTGGGTATAATGCCGGCGCACCCGGAGACGGCGGGCATTATCCACGCCAGACCCGACCCCAGACACCACCTTCCTCGCCAGAGACGGCCCTTTCCGCGCATGCAGCACCGGCGTGCCTTTCTCACCCGTAGCATCGCCGTCGCGCTGGCAGGCATGTCTCTGCCTGTCTCCGCTCTCCCGGACGACCAGCAGTGGCAATGTCGCGCGGCTACTGGTGGCGGCGGCTGGGACTGCAAGACGGTGGCGGTAGCTCAAGGCGTGTATGCGCGGGCCGGACGTCTGGCACCGCTACGCGCGCCAGAGGCCGCAGTACCCGCTCCGGAATCCGCCTACCAGCTCGCGCAGACCATGGACTGGTCTCCCAAAGAACAGCTCACCCCCGAGCAACGCGCCAGCTTGCCAGCGCACTGCGAGGGCACGTACGTAGAACCCCCGCTTGAGCCGTTGCCTGCGGCATCCGCGGTCTTCGGCACGGTGCAGGCCTCTGCGGATGAATCCGAACTCCAGCGCGAACCCGATATCGCCCGCTTCACCGGCAATGTGATGGTGCGTCAGGACGAGCGCCGCCTGCGTGCCGACAAGGCCACGTTCTACCGCGATGAAGATCGCATCCAGATCGAAGGGGACGTGCAGTACCGCGAGCCCGGGCTGCTGGTGCGCGGCGAATCTGCCGAGTTTCGTACCACTGAGAACGCCGGAAATCTGCAGAAAACGCGCTTCGTGATGCACCGTGAGCACTCGCGCGGGGAGGCCGCCAGCATCCACCGCAACGCTGATCGCAGCATCGATCTGCAAGACGCGATCTACACCCAGTGTGAGCCCGGCGAAGACGACTGGGTCATTGGCGCCAACACGATTCACCTCGACCGCGATAAAGGCCAGGGCATCGCACGCAACGCCACGCTTCGTGTGAAAGACGTACCCGTGCTTTACACGCCGTACATCCGCTTCCCCATCGACGATCGCCGCATGAGCGGTTTCCTGTGGCCGGTGTTCACCAACTCTTCGCAGAACGGCCTGGACGTCGCCACGCCCTACTACCTGAACCTCGCGCCCAACTACGACGCCACCATCGTGCCCCGTTACATGAACGACCGCGGCCCGATGGCCGGCGGCGAGTTCCGCTACATGAACGACTGGAGCACCTGGGTGGCGAGCGGCGCGATCCTGCCGGATGACAACGTGTACGAGGGCAATCGCTGGCTCACCAGCCTGCGGCAGGGCGGGCTCTTCGGCGGCACCGTGAGCACGCACATCGACTACACCGAGGTGAGCGACGAGGACTACCTGCGCAACCTCGGCTCCACAGGCCTTGAGGTGAAGCGCGCCACCCACCTTACGCAAACCGGCTGGGCATCGTGGAGCCCGGACGACAACTGGACGCTCACCGCACGCGCCCAGGAATACCAGGTGCTCGACCCGGCTCTGGACGAGCCCTACAAGATGCTCCCGCGGATCGAGCTGGCGCGCGCCGATTCAGGCAAGGCCTTCACGCCGGATTACTCGGTGTATGCCGAGTACACCGCCTTCGAGCACAAGGAGGCTGCGCGCCTCACCGGTCAGCGCCTGTACCTGGAGCCCACCGCGAGCTTCCCGATGGAGTGGGCCGCGGGTTTCGTGCGGCCCACGGTGGGCTATCAGTCGATCAGCTACAACCTCGACTCGACCTTCGGCGCGCCGGGGAATGATTCGCCCTCGGTAGCGGCACCGATGGCGAGCTTCGATACGGGGTATTTCCTGGAGCGCGAGACGCAGCTCTTCGGCACCGCTTTCCAGCAGACACTCGAGCCCCGGGCGTTCTATCTCTGGGTCGACCGGCAGGACCACTCGGACATCCCGAACTTCGACTCGCAAGAGCTCACGTTCAGCTTCAACCAGCTTTTCCGTACCACGCGCTTTGCGGGTCATGACCGCATTGCCGATGCCAACCAGGCCTCGTTCAGCCTTACCTCGCGGCTCATCGAGGAGTCGAGCGGCCGCGAGGTTCTCAGCGCCAGTATCGGACAGTTGCGTTACTTCGAAGACCGCCGCGTGACCATCGCCAACACCGAGGCGGCGGTCCAGAGGGAATCCGATTCCGCGATCGCCGCAGAGGTACAGGCCCAGCCCGACGACCGCCTGATGGTGATCGCCTCGATGCTCTGGGACCCGGAGGACGGGCAGATCGATGAAGGCGGCATGATGGTGCACTGGACCCCCGACACCGAGACCATCCTCAACCTCGGGTATCGCTATCGCCGTGACCAGCCCCTCGTCGATCCTCTCGGCTTCGTGAGCATCGAAGACATCGACCAGGTGGATTTTTCCACCTCGTTCCCGATCGGCGAAAACTGGAAGCTGCTGGCGCGCTACCAGTACGATCTCACAAACGACACCAGCCTCGAGGAAACCACGGGCATCGAGTACAGCTCCTGCTGCTGGGCGCTGCGCGTGGTCTACCAGGAAGGAGTCGACTGGAATCAGGGCCGTGACTCCGGCGTCTACATGGAATTCGTGCTGCGGGGGCTGGGCTCTCTCGGCAAGAACATCGATCAACTCCTGCAGAAGAGCATCTTCGGTTATGGCCAACCCGACCGTGAATCCGGCCTCGTGTACTGAGCGCCGCCGCACCGGTGCCGCGTTCATCGCGACGCTGCTCTGTGCACTGTTCTGCATAGCCGCACCGTTGCGCGCCCAAACCGTGCCCATGGAGGCCGTGGTCGCCGTGGTGGACGACGACATCGTGCTCGCCTCCGAGTACCAGTACCGCCTGAAGCAGGTCACGGAAAACCTCGAGCGCCAGAAAGTGCAGCAAATGCCCCCGCAGGAGGTGCTCGCACGACAAGTGCTCGACCGCCTCATCCTGGAACGCATCCAGCTGCAGATGGCCGAGCGCGCGGGCGTGCAGATCAGCGACGCGCAACTGAACGAGGCCATCGGCACCATGGCCGCGCAGAACGGCCTCACGCTCGAGCAGTTCAAGACCTCGCTGGAATCGCAGGGCGAGTCCTACACGGCGCTGCGCAACCAGGTGCGCCAGGAAATGACGCTGCAGCGCGTGCAGCAGGGCAACGTGCGCTCACGCATCCAGGTCACGGAGCAGGAGGTCACGGATTTCCTTGGCTCGGAGGAAGGCCAGAAGCGCACCTCAGCGGTCTATCACATCGCACACCTGCTGCTGCCGCTCCCCGAGACCGCCACGCTGGAGGATGAGGGCAAGGCGAAGGAGTACGTCGGACGCCTGCGCGAGGGTCTGCTCGAGGGAGACACCTTCGAGCGCTTCATCCGAAACCCTGACAAGAGCCAGTACCCCTTCACGGGCGGCGATCTGGGCTGGCGCCCGGCGGCTGACCTGCCGGGGATCTTCGCCGAGGCCGTGCCCAAGCTGGAGGTCCGTGCCGTCTCCGAGCCCGTGCGCAGCGCGAGTGGCCTGCACCTTGTGAAGCTCCTCGAGAAGCGCGGCGGTGCCGGCCAGATCATGCAGCAGACCAAGACCCGCCACATCCTGCTGAAACCCTCCGAGATCCGCACTCCCGAGCAAACACGGGCACTGACCGCCAAGCTCCGTGAGCGCGTGCTGGCAGGCGAAGACTTCGGTGTGCTTGCCAAGGAGTTCTCGGAAGATCTCGGCTCACAGGCCGAGGGTGGCGAACTTGGCTGGGTCAACCCGGGCCAGATGGTGCCGGAGTTCGAGGCCGTCATGGCGCAGACAGGCGCAGGCGAGGTGAGCGCGCCCTTCGAGAGCAACTTCGGCTGGCACATCCTGCAGGTCGAGGACCGTCGCACCCAGGACCTGAGCGACGAGATGCGCCGCAACCAGGCACGCAACATCCTGTTCGGCCAGAAGTACGAAGACGAACTTGCCGTGTGGCTTCAGAAGATCCGCGATGAAGCCTTCGTCGAGATCAAGATCTGATCCTCCGCTCGCCCTCACGCCCGGGGAACCCGCGGGCGTGGGGCCCGACCTGCTGCTCGCGCTCGCGCAGGACGGTTTCACGCAGCCGCTGATCGCCATCGCAGACCCGAATATGCTCGCGGCGCGTGCCGCGCAGCTTGGCCTGCCGCTCACCATCCTCCCGCCCGACCCGTTGCCCTCCCCACCCGGCGCGCTGCGTGTGCTGCCGGTGGCGCTGGGTGCTCCGGCAGAGGCAGGCAGGCTCGATGTCCGCAACGCCGCCTACGTGCTGGAAACGCTGCGTATCGCCGTTGCTGGCTGCATGGAGGGTCGATTCGAGGGAATGGTCACCGGCCCCGTGCACAAGGGCATCATCAACGATGCGGGCGTGCCCTTCTCCGGGCATACGGAGTTTCTGGCCGAAGCCACCGGCACACCGCGCGTGGTGATGATGCTGGCAACCCCTGGCCTGCGCGTGGCGCTGGCGACCACGCATCTGCCGTTGTCGCAGGTGCCGGCGCAGATCACGGCGTCATCCCTCGAGGAAACCCTGCTGATCCTGCACCGCGCGCTGGTCGAGCGCTTCGGCATCGCCGTGCCGCGCATTCTGGTGGCGGGCCTGAACCCGCACGCCGGTGAGGGCGGACACATGGGGCGCGAGGAGATCGAGATCATCAGCCCCTGCCTTGAACGCTTGCGCGCGCGCGGCCTGCAGCTCGAAGGCCCGTTGCCCGCCGACACCCTCTTCACGCCGAAGCATCTGGAGCACGCCGATGCCGTACTCGCCATGTACCACGACCAGGGCCTGCCCGTGCTGAAGTACGCAGGCTTTGGGCAGGCGGTGAACATCACGCTGGGGCTGCCGATCGTGCGCACCTCGGTGGATCACGGCACCGCGCTCGACTTGGCGGGAAAGGGCGGCGCGCACGCAGGCAGCCTGCGTTTCGCCATCGAGACCGCCCGCGGGATGCACGCCTGATGGACCACGGTGACCACCGCCCGCGCAAACGCTTCGGGCAGAACTTCCTCACCGACCAGCGCGTGATCGCCGACATCCTGCGCGCCGTGCACGCGCGCCCGGGCGAGACGATCGCCGAGATCGGCCCCGGCCGCGGCGCACTCACCGAGGGCCTGATCGCGAGTGGCGCATCGCTGCATCTGATCGAGATCGACCGCGATCTTGCCGCACTCTGGCGCGCGCGAACGGGGCCTTTGCTGCAACTGCACGAGCAGGACGCACTGCACTTCGGTTTTGCCGCACTCGCGCCCGAGCCCGGCGCACTGCGCGTGGTGGGCAACCTGCCCTACAACATCTCGACGCCGCTGATCTTCCATCTGCTCTCGCAGTCGGCCGCGATCCGCGACATGCACTTCATGCTGCAGCGCGAAGTGGTGGACCGCATGGCCGCAGGGCCGGGCACAGGGGACTTCGGCAGGCTCTCGGTGATGGTGCAGTACCAGTGTCGCGTGGAGCCCGTGCTGGAAGTGCCGCCGGGCGCGTTCTTCCCGCCGCCCAAGGTGCATTCGGCGGTGGTGCGGCTGGTGCCCGGGCATCACGATCACGGTGTGGCGCAGTCGCCGCGCATGCTCGCGCTGCTGGTGCGTCAGGCCTTCACGCAGCGGCGCAAGACGCTGCGCAACGCGCTCTCGGGGCTGCTCGACAGCGCGGGCATTGCAGCACTCGGCATCGACCCGCAACGCCGCCCGGAGACGCTCTCGGTGGCGGAATTCGTGCGCCTCTCGGATGCCGCAGACGCGGCCGGCGCGGCGCTAACGACAGAGAGTGACGGCTGATGGCCACCTGGGCGATCGGTGATGTGCAGGGCTGCAACGCGCCGCTGCAGTCGCTGCTGGCGAACTGTGCGTTCAATCCTGAGACGGACCGCCTGTGGTTCGTGGGCGATCTGGTGAACCGCGGCCCGGATTCGCTGGGCGTGCTGCGTTTCGTGATGGGCCTCGGCGAGCGGGCCGTCACGGTGCTGGGCAACCACGACCTGCATCTGCTCGCGGTGGCTGCGGGTGTGCGCAAAGCCTCGCGCAAAGACACCTTGCTCGACGTCCTCGACGCGCCCGATCGCGACGAGATCCTCCACTGGCTGCGCCATCGCCCGCTCGCCTATCGCGAGAGCGGCCTGCCACACCTGATGGTGCACGCGGGCGTACCGCCGCCGTGGAGCGCGGAGTACACGCTCGCACGCGCCGCGGAGGTGGAAGCAGCGCTGCGCGGCCCGCAGTGGGCGGAGTTCCTGGGCCATATGTACGGCGACCATCCCGACATCTGGAGCGATGCGCTGCAAGGCTTCGAGCGGCTGCGCGTGATCACGAACTACCTCACGCGGATGCGCTTCTGCACCGCCGAAGGCCGGCTCGACATCGACAATAAGGGCAGCCCGAACAGCGCCAATGCAGGCTTCGCACCGTGGTTCTCGCACCCCGGCCGCGCGGCTGCCGGCACGCCCATCGTCTTCGGGCACTGGGCCGCGCTGGAGGGCAAGGCCGACACCGACCACGTGCACGCACTCGACACCGGCTGCGTGTGGGGCTCACGCCTGCGCGCCATGCGCCTCGAAGACGGCGCGCTCGTTCACTGCGCCTGCTGATGGACATCTACCTGGTAGGAGGCGCCGTGCGCGATACCCTGCTGGGCATCGAGCCGCGCGAGCATGACTGGGTGGTGGTGGGCGGTAGCGAGGCCGAACTCCTCGCGCTCGGCTACAAGCGCGTAGGGCACGATTTCCCGGTCTTCCTGCACCCGCGCAACGGCGAGCAATACGCGCTGGCGCGGCGCGAGCGCAAACAAGGGCACGGCTACGGCGGCTTTGCTTTCGACACCGCGCAGAGCGTGAGTCTGGAAGACGATCTGCTGCGGCGCGATCTCAGCATCAATGCGATGGCGCAGCACCCTGATGGCTCGCTGATCGACCCGCACGGCGGCCTCGCTGATCTGCGCGCAGGCGTTCTGCGGCATGTATCGCCCGCTTTCAGCGAAGACCCACTGCGCGTGCTGCGCGTGGCGCGCTTCGCGGCTCGCCTGCACGCGCACGGCTTTGCCGTGGCACCGCAGACGATGGAGCTGATGCGGGAGATCTCGGCAAGCGGCGAACTGTCGTATCTGGCAGCCGAGCGCGTGTTCGCGGAGATTGCGCTGGGGCTGGATACCGCCCACCCGGAGATCTTCATCAAGGTGCTGCGTGACTGCGGCGCTCTGGCCGCGCTGCTGCCCGAGGTGGACGCGCTCTTCGGTATACCGCAGCCCGAACGCCACCACCCGGAGATCGACACGGGCCTGCACATCCTGCTGGCACTCGCGATGAGCGCACGCCTCGGGCTACCCGACCTCGCGCGTTTTGCCGTGCTGCTGCACGACCTGGGCAAGGCGCTCACCCCGCCCGAGAACTGGCCCGCGCACATCGGTCACGAAGGCCTCGGCGCGCGCGCTGCAAAAGCGCTGTGCGAGCGGCTGCGTGCCCCGCAGAAATGGCGCGAACTGGCCGTGATGACCGCGCAACTGCACACGCGCTGCCACGTAGCGCTCGAGATGCGCGCGAGCGCGCTGGTGCGGCTGCTCGAAGAAGCAGACGCCTTCCGCCAGCCCGAGCGCTTCGCGCTGTTCCTGCAGGCCTGCGAAGCCGATGCCCGCGGCCGCACCGGCTTCGAGGAACGACCATACCTGCAAGCAGAGCGACTGCAGCGCGCGCTCACCGCAGCCACTGCCGTGACCGCCGCCGAGAGCCTTGCCCGAGGCCTCACGGGGTCCGCCGTGGGCGCAGATCTGCACCAGCGCCGCTGTCGTGCCGTGGCCGCGGCGCTGCGCGAACCGGAAGACAACACATGAGCGACACACGCGTGGCACTGGTGACCGGCGCGGCACACCGCATCGGCGCAGCCATCGCGCGCGAACTGCATGCGGCGGGCTGCGCTGTGTTGCTGCACTGCCGAAGCTCACGCGCAGAAGCTGATGCCCTCGCGGCGGAACTGAAGGCCATGCGTCACGACAGCGCAGCGGTACTGCAGGCGGACCTCTCGCAGTTGCAACAGGTCGAGCAACTCGCAGCAGCCGCCATCGCGCACCGGGGCCACATCGACCTGCTGGTGAACAACGCCTCGGGTTTCTTCCCCACGCCGGTGGGAACAGTGAACGAGGCCGAGTGGGACAGCCTCTTTGCCTCGAACCTCAAGGGCCCGTTTTTCCTCAGCCAGGCTCTAGAGCCTGCGCTGCGCAAACGACGCGGGGCGATCGTGAACATCGTGGATGTGTACGCGGAACTGCCACTCGCGCAGCACGCCGTCTACACCATGGCCAAAGCCGGCATGGCGATGATGACGCGCGCGCTGGCGCAGGAACTGGGCCCCGAGGTGCGCGTGAACGGCGTATCGCCCGGCGCGATCCTCTGGCCCGCGGAAGAGAACCCGGAGTTGGGTGGCGCGAAGGCCGAGGCACTGCTCGCGCAGACCGCGCTGAAGCGGATCGGCGAGCCCTCGGATATCGCGCGTGCGGTGCGGTATCTGGGGTTGGAGGCGGGGTATGTGACGGGGCAGATTCTGGCGGTGGACGGGGGGCGGACATTGTTCTGAGGACAGACGAGGGGCTAGACTCGTCCCGTAACAGTTGCCGCACGACGCCGAGCCTTGACCTACCAGTGGGCAACGGGGGTGAGCAGCAAAGGCTCTGCTGTCCACCACATCATCTTCGCGCTGGGTCCCGTCGATATACGAGGGATTGACCGGGCCGCCCACGCAAGCCTTCCCAGTAGCTCTGCTTGCGAGTGGCGGCGTAGCTTGTGACGCCGGTCCACGACCTCACTTGACCGCGCTCCCGCTCGAACACTGCAACGCAGCCCAGCAACTGCCTACGCCCCACATCGAACCGGGACAGGAAGCAAAGATTATCTAGGCTTGATTGCGAGTCGCCCAGCAGCCAGATCTCGTCGGGCGCCTTGATGCTTTCGGCCATGTGCACCAACCACTCCGCGCGCTCGCCCTTCTGAATCTTCCATGCGTTCCTTCGGCGCTGTCGGAACAGTGATTGGTCGATCAACAGAGGGTGACCCACCGGACTGGTGAATTCCTGCTGCCTGCCGCCACCAAACTCCAGCATGAATCGCTGGAACAACTGGTCCTGTGTTTCGAGGCGCGCGCGTGAAATGCCAGCCCCACTCCTCGGCTCCGGCATCGCGCCATCCATGCGCGTAAAACCATCCATGTTCGATCACCGTGTTGCAGCCACACCCCGCTCAATCACCACCCCCACCTCCTCCGCCCACGGCACCGCGCCGGGCTTCGCGAGCTTCAGCCTGAGCCAGCTGATACCAAACTCGGCGATCAGCGCAGCCGCAATCCCCTCGGCCAGTCCCTCGATGAGTTGCAGGGCGTTGCCCTCGACCATCGCCCGCACACGGGTGGCCACGGCGTGGTAATCGAGGGCATCGGGCAGTGCATCGCTGGCTGCGGCTTCGCGCGTGGAGAAGCGCATCTCCAGATCGATCACCAGCGTCTGGCGGATGTGGCGCTCCCACTCGTAGACGCCGATCACGGCATCGGCGCGCAGGCTGCGGATGTAGACGATGTCGCTCACGCGATGGGCTCCAGGCTTTCCATGGGCCAGCGGGCCTGCGCGCGCACGGCCAGGCCATCGTGCTGACCGGCCTGCAAGCGGAGGCAACCGGCCAGCGCAATCATCGCGCCGTTGTCGGTGCAGAACTCCATGCGCGGGTAATACACGCCCCAGCCGCGGGGTTCGGCCATTTCGCGCAGCCTGGCTCGCAGGCGTCTGTTAGCGCTTACTCCGCCCGCCATCACCAGCGTTGTAAGGCCGGTCTGCTCCAGCGCGCGGCAGCATTTGATCAGGAGCGTATCGACCACCGCCTCTTGGAACGAGGCCGCGATATCCGCTCGCTCGCGCTCGCCGAGCCCGCCCGTGCCTGACGCGACACCCTTGATCAACGTCCCCGTGAAGGTCTTCAAACCGCTGAAACTGAAATCAAGCCCGGGGCGCGTGGTCATGGGCCGGGGAAAATCGTACCGGGCCGGGCCGCCGCCCTCGGCCAGGGCCGCGAGTTGCGGGCCGCCGGGGTAGCCCAGACCAAGCATCTTGGCCACCTTGTCAAAGGCCTCGCCCGCGGCGTCGTCGAGGGATTCACCCAGAATGCGGTAGCTCCCCACGCCCGCCACCTCTACCAACTGGGTATGGCCACCTGAGACCAGGAGGGCCACGAAGGGGAACGCCGGGCCCTCTGGCTCCAGCAAAGGGGCGAGCAGGTGACCTTCCATATGGTGAACGCCCACGGCGGGCACGCCCCAGCCAAAGGCG
>Ga0068876_10003563_pt1 | contig 11113 bp, 12 predicted proteins | sample NOAtaG_6_FD_66442 | JGI IMG/M metagenome (GOLD analysis project Ga0068876, IMG submission 66442) | Freshwater lake microbial communities from Lake Erie, under a cyanobacterial bloom - NOAA_Erie_Diel5S_2200h metaG | ecosystem: Environmental > Aquatic > Freshwater > Lake | place: USA: Ohio, Lake... | reverse complement strand
TACTTTGCGCCCATGATAGTCGCCGGATCAATGTAAGCACCGGACTTCTGAACGTCACCATATCCTCTGACGCTCAAACCCATTTTCTTTAGATCGGTAGCGTCAAAAGTATTCTTTGATGTTGTTGCTTGTTGTGCTACAGTTCCAACGTCAGCTTGAGGCATTCCATAGGAGCCTCTGCCACCACCCGCTGATGCGTCTGGCTTTATCCCTAAACGATTGAATGTGGCATCTGTCTGATTTGCTTGACTACCATATGGAGTGAATGACTCATCTAGTCTTTCGATCTTAGATGCAGATACTCCTGGAATCTTGTTTATCTTCTCTATCACCCAATTCATGCCATCAATCATGACATTGCCAAGTTTGGCAAACAATGGGCTCACTAGACTGCCAATGAGATCAAAACCACTCTTGAAGCCTGCGATAACGCTATCGAATATGTTTAGACCGGCACCCTTAATTTTGTCCCAATCGAGGGTGAACACACCAACGATCAGGTCTACTAGATTCTTTAGGACGTTCAACGCGCTGTTCAGTGTGTCGCCAATATAAGCACCTATCGCGGAGAATATCTTCTGCGCAGTTTCTGAGAATAGAATTTCTTTGAAGAAGCCAAAGAGTCTTGTCACACCATCAAATGCAGAAGCGAACAAATCTTGCGCAGTTGCGAAAATCTTTTGTGCAGGCTCTGATGTGATGATTTTACCAATGAACTCCAAGAAAGACTTTACTCCAGACAGAATGTTGTCCGTTAGTAGCGCCACTGTCGTTGTCAGATAGTCCTGAATTGGTGTTCCTTCTCCCGTTTGAATTCCCATCATCTTGCCAAGGAAGTCAAACAAACCACCGATACCACCAATGAAGCCACCCACGAAGCCAGCTATTCTCTCCTGTATGCCAATGTTTTCTTTGCCGAATGTCTTCTGTAGGTACTCGGTGTCAAGCATAGTGCTGAAGCCGTCGAATATGGAAAGAATGACGCCTAGAGGTCCTAATACCTTTCCTATACCCTTCACGAACGCAGTCACATCTGTAAGTTCACCCAAAAACTTCAACGGTCCTGAAAGTACGGCTTTGAACCCAGAGAAGAAATCGCCGATCTTAGACATGATGCCACCTAGAAGAGATGCATCCTTAACAGCATCTCCAGCCTTAGCAACGGCAGGACCAAACTCAGCTAGTGCGTCACCGGCTTTAATGGCATCCTGAACAGCGCCAGTTCCCTTAGTGGCATCTTTTGCTGCATCAGCAACTCTTGTGACAGGACCAAACTCATCAAAGGCTTTTGCAGCACCATCTACTGTACCTGGAACCTTAAAGCTGTCTCTGATCTTCGAAAAGTCATCAGACAGTGCAGTTAGAGTTTTTCCAATTCCACCACTAACACTCTTAAATGCAGTAGATAAGTCATCACCTATACTTGAGAATGCTTTTCCTATATTACTATTCTTCAATCCGTCAATAGCTTCAGTCAGTTTAGATGATGCGCCAGAAGATATGCCAGTAATGAATGTCTTGATTGAATCGAAAACGTTTGATAATCTTTTGCCGATGTCTGCAATAGAATCTAGTATTGATGTTTTGATATTATCAAGTTTATTTCCGAACGATGTCTTTAGATCATCAAACTTAGCTTTACCAATATTCTTTAGTTCGTCAAATTGAAACTTAGCAAATTCCAATACCAATGCGAATGCACCAATAAATTTCTTGGCTTTTAGTGCGAGATCATCCAGCTTCAATAGTTTAGCTAGATCATCAAGTTTCAATAGTTTCTTTAGTTCACTTAGAAAATCAGCTAATAATGCACCAGTTTTTGGAAACTTTAATTTATCAAAGAACTTGAATAGTTCGTCAAAGAAACCACCAATGCCAGTTTTGAATCTACCAAACATACCCTTGAAGAAGTCTGGTATGCCTTTGAAGAAATCTCCAAATTTAGTGAATAGCCCCTTAAAGAAATCTGGTATCTTTTTGAAGAAATCTGGTATTCTTTTGAAAAACTCTGCAATAACTTTTATGAGTTTTCCAGGCAATGCGCCCAGAACACCCAACATATCTTTGAATTTGTCCCACATGCTTTTCTTCAAGTGTTCCAGAATAGCACGAATATCTTTCGCTATACTCTCAAGGTTGGCTGCCATGCTCTTCGTGAGAGCAAGAATAGTCTCATCATACTTTCTCTGTTCGTTGACACGCTCCTCTTCAAATCCCTGGCGTCTTTGTTCAGCTTCAGCTTGATTTCTAGCGGCTTGCGCCTGGGCTTTAGACTGTGAGTTGAACATCTTACCCATAGCACCAACCATAGGTGCAAACACAGCAGGATTTGCAGAGATGAACGATCCCTTTATACCAGTCGCAAAATTGCTGATAGATCCACTGATCTTTTCAGAAATCAAATTGCCTAGTTTTAGTGCAGATGTTTCAGCCATTTGTGTTACCTGTCTTCTCTATTGATGCTTGGAAATTGACGTTCTTCGTAGTTTTCTTCGTCGGTCGATCTAGATGGAGTTCGCGCATACGATTGTCTGTTGATAGGAGGGCTTGATAAAGTCATCTTCTCTTGCCCGCGACTCCATGCAGTCACACCCAGAATGGCACCCATAGACAAATGAAAAAGCCCAGCCCCCTGAAGAGTCAATGGGGACCAGGCTTCTGTTACATTACCCTTGTACATCGCCATGAACAAACTCCATAGAACAGGAGCAACGATGAAATCAAACAAGCATATGATCATGTATGACCATGCCATAGCTGGTCTCCATTTTCTATTGAACCACGTGTCTAGTTTGCTTAGGTCTTGTGTCATCTTTTCTCATCTTCGTCTGCTTGAAGACTTCATTCGTGCTTGTTCTTCACGAATTCTGTCGTTTTCTTCCTTTATGTGTGCAGCTAGAAGAGTGATATAGATGTCTCGTTCAAAGGGCAGCATATCTTCCAGTTCTGTCAGACTGTATTTATGATGCTGCATCAGTGCAAAGTTTGTTTTGTAATAGTTCAGTAGGTTGTCATGCCCAAGACTTAGCCGAAAAAACTAGCCATCCCCTCAAGGTCTACAGACTCTTCACAACCACACTCTGCGCACTTCCACTTCAGTGTGTGCTTTAGCTTTGGCATACTGTTGAAGAAGTCAGTCAACATCTTGAACTGGTCCTGTGAGAGATCATTGACAAAATCCATCAACTCTTTCTTTGAACTTTCTTTCGCAGGATACACATTGTCGTTGTCGTAGATGTAATCGATGCTATCTGCGACTAGATTCAGAATCACTTCAATCTGCGATTGCTTCTCAGCAGCTTGCAACTTGTCTGCTAGTGCCATCGTAGGATACTTGAGACAAACACCGATGCCCGATTCCTTGTCTAACACGATCTTGTTTGAGTGACCCTTTTCTTTTTGAACCTCAACATCCATCAAGTTCAAAGTCATCTCAGTGATGTGCTTACACTCTTGCCCATCAGAATTACGCGCAAGAGGATGGTTCAACCTCAACTCAATGTTCTCACCAACAGACTTAGCCCTCAACTTGATGAAGAAATATTCCAAGTCAAACATAGGCAAGTCATCTACAACAATCTTATCGACTGCGCAATTGTTGATGATTTGCTTGATCGCACGGATCATTTCCTTTTGCTCTTGAGACTCTAGAGCCATCAAAAGCAACTTCTGCTCTTTCACTAGGAAGGGGCGATACTTTACTTCTTTTCCGCTTGATGGTAGTGTCAACTCAAAGATTGGTGAACTAATTTTTGGTAATGCCATGTTATAACTCCTCAGTTATGATTAAGTGAATTCAGCAGTATGATATCTGTATGATAAAGTCACCGCGAATCGTTGATAAGTATCCGTTTCTCCCCAACTCAAATTCATTGGGCTCAATTGAATGGGATATGCATTATATAGTGTGTACTTGGCTAATACTGTTCCTTTGTCATTCAATTGACGAATTCTGAACAAACCTGATGCATAATCACTGTAATACTTGATCAGCCCGCCTTTGAATTCACTACTATTCAATGAAGTTGGAGTAACTATTCTATCCATCCAGTCTTCAAATAGTTTTCTCTCTTTCATATCTTCAGATGCAATAATCTGAAGATTGATATCATTATATGTCACATCGTATGCTAGTTTTGCAGTTGGTCCAAATGACATATCATCAGTTGTTGCGATAGTTCTTCCTGGTAACTCAGCGACTTCGCATCTATAAGAAAACTTTTCAGCATCTCCAAATGATCCAAGCCCATAATCAGAAAGAAATACGGGTGGAATAATGTCTACATAGAATAGATTTGGGCGAACAATCTTTAGATTTGCTTTTAACTGTGATATACTGAACATTTAGTTTACCTTTAGAAGTGAATCCACCCATACATCTTGTGCAGACGCTTTCTTGAAATTCTCAGTCGGCAAAAAGATAGCAATATCCCATTCTTTTGCAGTAATTTCTAGATAAGGTGATCTCACATGTTCCTTTAGATATCTCTTGACAGTGGGTTTGAATAGTTTGAACTTTGATGCAGCAGCCAATACTTTATATGTCGCAAGAACCTTTGTATTATCATCGAATCTCTTGTCTGTGGTAATAGTATACAGAGCATTCATGAGTTTAGCCCGAGAAACTGGCGGCAAATAGTGAAAGTTTATGCCCAAGAAACTATCAGTATCAATATCTATAGGGAATATGACAGGAAAAGTATCGTAGTATGGCAGAGTTTTCTTATGCTTAGGGTCATATCTAAACATATACATCATGCCAGGCTCCATTTGACCAACTTTTCTCTTTGGTTCCCAGTGTTTCTCAGCAGTCTTTGGACTCAAACCACGCGCACCGTCTAATACTTGCCCAGCGGCATTTCTGTACCATTCGCGGGCTGATTTAGTTCTAGCTGGAACTTGCCCAGCAGTCAAACCACCTCTTAGAATCTCTTTGAATAGAAGCATATGTTATTTTATCTCCGTTATTGACTATATTTATGTCAATTCTTTCTCAGTGATAAGTCGGAACTCCCATTTTCTGTCGTCGCAGTATTCACCAGCAGCCTTCCATTTGGCACTGTTCACACCCCACGTTTTGACTTCGTTCAGGAACCGTCTGGTGGGCTTCCCGTCAGGGCGCTTTGGTGGCGAAGTCTGACTCTTCGGCTTGACCTCAACCAAGACCGTTTTGAGCGATCCTGAAGCATCTCTGTACTGGATCATGAAGTCTACAAAGTACCGGTGCCATCGGTTATCGATTGGAGACACATACGGAATAACTACTTCTTCCGAAGACCATTTTAGAATCTTAGAATTAGTATCGCAGTATACCATAAATCTACGTTCAAGTAAACTCCGATAGATGATATTGGTCGGGTCACCATCGTATTTCTGTGGATTCTGTGGTTTGTATTTGCCTTTGTATGCCATATAAATAGAATATCTTTATTGGGAGAAGAAATGTCAACTAGAACCGCATTTTCGTTAACTTATGATCCATCGTCGGCGAGTGGTGGGCAAGCTGGGCAAGCGGAAGGAAGATATGCGTCTATTGGTGCTGCTGGCAAATCTTTCTATTATCCATCTAGTTATGACAGCGGTTTCAATGTGCCTCAAGTATCATTCAATTTCTTGAATGCATACGGTGATCCTATTTCTGCAAGTCCAATTCTTCAGATAAAAATGCCTGGTTTATTTAACGTCACAGGTATATCAGATTACTCAAGAACTGAAAATATATTTGGTGGTGATGCATATAGTGCATTCGCAACAGGTGCACTCCAAGAAAAGGGCGCAGCAGCACAAAAAGGTGGTGCAGCGCAAGACGTTCTAGATCAAATTGGTCTAGCTGGCGTATCTGGTGCAGAAGCATTCCAATACTCAATCAAAAAGGGATTGAGTAGTATTCTAGGTTTCGTTGGCTCTGCTGGTTTGAATAATATTGGTCAGTTTGAATTCAATGCAAGACGCGCAGTTAATCCAATGGCGCAGTTACTATACAAAGGACCTCAAGTCAGAAGATATCAATTTCCATTTGCATTCAAAGCAAAGAACAAATTAGATACAGAAAACATTAGAAAGATTGTGGGTGTATTTAGAGTAGCATCAGCTGGATCCGTATCGACAAGCGCAGGTGGTGAAATGAATACTAGTGGAACAATAACAGGAACTGTTGACGCTGGTGCAGGTAACTCATTCACATTTGGATATCCACACCTAACTGAGTTCAGAGTTAGTTTCTCAACACCAGAAGGCACAGTAAAACATCTATTCAGAAGTAGAGTATGTGCAATTGAATCTGTATCTGTAGATTATGGTGGTCAGAAAATGGCATTCTTTGAAGATGGTTCACCAACTGAAGTCAATCTAACCATTCAACTCACTGAAGTAATGCCACGTACATTGGGCGATGCTATTGTTGACGCTAATGATTCCAATATCACTCTAGGATAACTAAATGTTCAATTACTATCCAAAAGTTTACTATAGAATAAATGATTTCGACTATCTCAAAGTCAGAGATATTTGCATCTATACAAAGTTGAAAGATTATGTCGCAAGATTTGGATCTGTAGTATCTACCACATACTCTATTCAGAACGACGAGACTCCAAACTATGTGTCATATAAGCTATATGGCACTCCAAAGTTTGACTATATTATTCTGATGTTGAATGATATCAGAAACGTATATGATGAATGGCCAAGAAACACAAAAGACTTTATAGATTACATTGAAGAAAAGTATGGATCATTGACATATGCACAATCAAACTATGCAAACTATTTCACATCAGACGGTATTACAATTTCAAAAGATGCATGGCTTGAGTTGGTTGATCCTGGAAAATACTATGAGTCATACTACGATTATGAAGAAAAAATCAACAAAGCAAAAACTCAGATCAAAGTTATGAGTCATTCATATGCAATATCATTTGAAGTTGAACTTCAAGAATATCTGAACGATGTGAGAGAAGTTGCATGAACGAATTATTTGACGTAAAGTTATTTGAATCTCTTGGTAAAGTTCAGAGAATAGTATCCAATGGTTCTTCAGCAGTAGAAAGAAGAATCAATAATACTTATGGTCTCCATGAACTGTATATTGAAATCAAAGACGGCAGAAAGATATCTCTAATTGAAACTCTTTCTACCATGGTGATATACGAAGATGTATTCTCTAATGCAATCAATGGCTATATTGAAGTTGTCGATTTTGCTGGTGGTCTAGAGAAATTCTATATTACGGGCGGTGAGACATTGGGAATGAAAGTTCTCAAGCCAAATTCTTCTGATATCATAATCTCTAGATCAGACTTCATTATTCATGAAATATCTAAAATCGACGCCAATGATTTGAATGGATTGAAATACAAACTATTCTTTGTTTCATTGTCTGGCATCAATGATAAGAAGAAGCGTGTATACAAAGCATTCACAAAAGAGAAGAAAGTCTCAGAGATAGTATCGAAACTATTCTCTCAAGTAGATTCGCCATCCAATATTTCGTTGAATATTGAAGATGAAGATACTAAAGTCAAGCTAGAGAAAACGTTTCTTTGCCCAGGATATACTCCATTTGAAGCCATCGATTATCTGGTGAAACGCACCAGTTACAGTGGCGATTACTATATGTTCTTTGAAAGACTCCACAAATTCAGAGAAAAGACACACGTATTCGCTGGTTTCAATTTTCTCACTGGCTATTGGAGAGGTGTAGATTACGTTCCAAATCTATTATATCAGCCTCAAACTACACATATAACTTCAGGTGATCCTAGGGCTATAAAAGTAATCTCAATGGAAATTCAAAACAATTTCAGTCATGCTGGAAACATGATGATGGGATTCTATAACTCTAGACTTAGAATGGTCGATCCACTGACAAGAAGATTCACCGACGCAAAGTTGAATTATAAAGATATTCAGAATGCAAATAAAGCTAATAAATTCTTGACAGACAATAACGTCTTCATGAATTATGACGATTCATATCCAGAGTATCCCGGTGAAAGATTGATGATTCGCCCTAGACATGATATTCTAGCCAATAAGAGTCAGTGGATAAGAAATGATGTATTCTATAGTGTTCTACTCAGTAATATCAGAGTCAACGTAGAGATATCTGGCGGTGATAATCTATTATCTGCTGGCAATTTAGTCAATCTAACTATTCCTAGTATGCAAGCCAAGTCAGATGAAGTAACTGCATCTGTAGTTCGCCCAGATGGTGTATATTCTGGCGTTTATTTTGTCACAGCAGTTCAGCATACATTTACTATATCTGGATATACAAAGAAGTTGGAATTGAGTAAAGATTCTGGTAAGTTGAATCTAGAGAATATGATCAGCAACGTATCTAATTCACCACCACCAACTAACGTAGAGTTTATAGATACTTCTAGAAATTCACCTGTTGTACCAAGTACACCAGTTTCTCATCCTGCACCACCAGTGTCAGTGCCAGCGCCGCCTGCTCCAGTGGTTGCAGCTAGCCCAGCGCAAAGACCAGCGCCGGCTGCGCTATCTCAGAGAAATATTCCTAGATTCAATCGTAGAGGTAAGTACGGTAATAATCTATACCTAGAACCATAACACAAAGAGAGACTTAGATGAAACTCACATTCCTAGAACACGTTCAGAAAAGAGACTATGAAGTCTCACTTCTAGCAGAGAAACAGATTGTCTACGGGACAAATCAAAATTATGGGCAGATTGTGTTTCTTGCAGGTGGTGCTGGTTCAGGCAAAGGTTTTGCTATTGATAACTTCATGCACGGCGAGAAGTTCAAGATTCGCGATGTTGACGCAATGAAGGTTGCATTCCAGAAATTGGATGACATGGGCAAGTTCACAATGGAAGACTTGTTGCAAAAGTACGGTAGCAAGATATCGCAGTCTGACATGCAGATCATCAACGATACCGTGATCTCCAAAGGATTGTCGCTGAAAAATCTGAACCTGAAAACTCCTGAACATGTGTATGCACTCCATGTCCTTGTTCGCGCAACAGGAGCAAAAGACAAGACACTAGACTTGATCCTTGATGGTGCAAAGAAAGGCACTCTGCCTAACCTCATCTTTGATACCACATTCGCAGACATGGGCGACTTGAACAACTACGTGCCAAAGCTGATTGAGATTGGATATCAACCAAAAGACATCCACATCACATGGGTTCTGACCAACTATGAGATCGCAATCAAGAACAACGCAAAACGCGCAAGAGTTGTGCCTGCTGATATTCTACTGAAGACACACACAGGCGCAGCACGTACAGTGTTTGGATTGATCACAGGAAATCTACCTAGCACGGTTGATGGAGGCTTCTATGTCATCCTCAACAATCCAGAGAACACGATGTTCATTGTAGATCCAAAGACAGGTGAACACTACAAGAATTTCAAGGGCAACAAAGTCATCTCAAATTTCACTTATCTGACACTGAAAAAACCAGGCAGACCAATGACGACAGAGGCTGATGTCAAGAAACAGTTGTTTGATTGGATCAAAGCGAACGTGCCTGGTGGTGCGCTAGATACATCAGAGATAGACAAGCAACTATGATGAAATTCAAAAACTACATTGAGAGTTCTCCTGCATCATCAGATGAATGGGAAGAACTTGTATACGGACCCGAGATTCTAGAGATGCTTCAGATGGTTGACGGTAGATGGGCACTTGTATCAAAGAAGACTAAGCGCCCACTTGCATACTACAAAGGTGAAGGTAAGCCATCCGATGAGTGGGTTGCCGATCAAGAGAGAAGAATTCAGTATTTCAAACACAAGGGCTAAATTATGTTCTTAGGGCAAGACGGATTTATATGGTGGCTAGGAGTCATTGAAGACATAGCAGATCCAATGCTTCTTGGTCGCGCAAGAGTTAGAATCTTTGGCTATCATCCACAGCACAAAGTCGATGAGAATATAAATCCAGACACATCGATAAACAAGGTGCCCATCTCTGAGTTGCCTTGGGCTGTGCCTGTTCTGCCTGTCAACATGGTGAATGCATACGGGCACCTGAAACTTGGTGAGTGGGTGTTTGGTTTCTTTCTGGACGGCAAAGACGCACAAGAACCTGCGATGCTTGGATACATTCCACACATACCACCAAAAGACATGCCAAAGCCAGAAGAGTTGTTTGGCAAGTACGGTGACAACATCAGAAACTTCGCGCACGTATACACAAACGCACTGGGTGAACCATTCAGACCACAAGACTTTGGTCAACCAGGCAAAGAATACTCACACAGACTGGATAGATTCTCATTCAAGACTCCATCTGGGCATCTGATTGAGTTGATTGACGATGTTACTGATATTCATACCAGAGATATGCAGATATCTCATGCGAATGGATCCAGGATAATAGCAACGTCAGACCATTTGGGCAATCATGATATTTCACTCAGTGAATCTGGTGGGCAGAATATCAAAATGTCTACCACATTGACTGGTGATTGCACTATAAATATATCGCATCCAAAGGGAGCATCGATAGTGATATCTCCTGATGGGCAAGTGACTATAAATTCACCAGAGAATGTTTCAGTTGTGAGTGCAAAGGCAGTAAATGTTAATGCTCTGACAGTGAACTTGAATAGCACAACGACGAATAATCAAGATGTTTTGAATACTAAGTCGCTGAATGCTATGTCAATCAATTTGACTGGTGTTGGTGATTTAGCAGCTAAGATAACATCCATGGATGCACAGATTGAAATAGCTAAAACACTACCACCACCTGCTTCTTAATGAATTCTTATAGTTATTCATTGTCATAGTCTACACAGTAAGTGTAGCACTTTGTCAAGTCTTTGTCAATACTAAAAAAGGAAAATGTTATGACACAAACTCATGAAACTCTAGTAAGCCTATTTGAAACTTACATGAAAGACAACGAAAAATTTGTTGTCAAGGGAAACAAAGCAGCTGGAACACGCGCACGAAAGGCATTGGCTGAGTTCGCAAAACTAGCCAAAGATCGCCGAAAAGAAATTCAGGAAGTAAAGAATTCCGCTGAATAATTCTTGTAAAATAAATAGAAAAATAGAGACATATGGCAGCAGAAACTTTTTACAGCGATATTCCACTGAATTTCATTGCAAATCCAGTGACTGGTGA
>Ga0068876_10003561_pt1 | contig 11117 bp, 20 predicted proteins | sample NOAtaG_6_FD_66442 | JGI IMG/M metagenome (GOLD analysis project Ga0068876, IMG submission 66442) | Freshwater lake microbial communities from Lake Erie, under a cyanobacterial bloom - NOAA_Erie_Diel5S_2200h metaG | ecosystem: Environmental > Aquatic > Freshwater > Lake | place: USA: Ohio, Lake... | reverse complement strand
GATCCGTCTCTATTTGAAGGTTGTAAGGCAATCGGTTATAATCTTGGGCAACTACAAACATTTCTCTTTTGTTTTTAGTAGGCTTTACTAAAGAATATCTGCGCCCCAAATGAGGCCGACATCGTACCCGTCCCTGTGTAACTTACTCGGTAAAATGGGAAAGGTGCGCCTGTTAGTCGCCAATGATATGAAGCGGTTGCGTCAGCAGCGGTATGTGTAGGCAAAGCCGTAACGGTTTCAATAGTACGAAGTGCATAGAAATTCACTCCGTCAGTAGAACCTAACAGCGAAATAGTACCTCCAACAGTTCCAGAAATCTTAGTCACGTTTACTTGAACCACCGTTTGCGTTGCGCGCTCTTGGTTGATCCTGCGAGTAGTGATAAAGTTTGTTGCCGCGTTCGTCACCGTGTCTGTTTGTGGAAATACTCCAGCTGTTGACAACGGATTGAAGAACGGTACTGTTTGCGCGTCAGCAGAAAACGCCAGCAAGGCTACCAAGCCAGCGATCAAAAATAGTTTCATCTTTTTCATTTTCGTTTTTAAAGATTAATCAAGTGCTGAAATTGCAGCTGCGATGTCGGTTACCTTACGGAATGCGTTAAGGTTTACGTTGCGCACTAACAAAGCAGTACGCTTGCGAGCTTTAATCGTCATCATGTCATTGATGAACTGATTTGCAATGAAGCCCATCTCAACCTCAACGTCTCCCATATTGAACTGCTCACCCCAATTGAAATCACCAACTAGCATAGTGTTAGCAGTTGGCAAGGCATGAGGAATAACTTTAATACCGTTTACGTTTGCTGTTCCATCTGGTAACAGTTGCGCCCATTCAGGACGTACATAGTGACCATCAACGGCTTTCTTAATCAACAAACCGCTGAAGTCAGCATAAGAAACTAAGCAAGTGTTTGCGCGGAATTTGCTTTCGCGTCCTGCATTTATGTCCTCCTGAACCTTTACGATCAAGTCGTACAAGTTAGGATCGTCAAGAGCCAGGTCTGGAGCAGAATACGTTGGAGCGTAATCAAAAATACCTCTGATGTTAGGAGCTACTCCGTTGGCATTCCAAAGGTCTTGATCTTCTTTCAATCGCACGTTAATCTCAAGCAATGCCTGAATCTCACCAGCGATGTAGTCAACATCATTGAACGCCTCAACGGATACAGGCACTTGATCGCCAATCTTTTGAATGTTCAAAGTGTATTCTTGCCAAGGGAAAGTAGACTCTGGGAACGCGTTGTTTTCCGCTACCGCTGCCGCTGCACGTGTAGGCGCTGACTGATCGGTGTAACGGATTACTCCGTTGCTGTTTGGCGCTACCGGACGTTGACGGAACAAAGAAGAAAGTGTAAGTCCACGATGCGCAACCTGACCAATGTCATCCAAGCGCATCGCCTGAGTGGTGTTGGTAACGCTTGCACGTAATACGGGAGCCTTCACAGTCATCTTAATGGTTCTGTTTTTGTCACCCGATGCCAACGCTTTCAACTCTTCTTTCTTTTCTTCCAGCATTTGAGCAATCGATTTGTTTTCGCTGCCACCTTTGCCGGAGATAAACTTTTGCAACTCGATGCCTTGCTTCTCAACTGCCTTTGTCAGCGTCTCGATAGTGTCGGCCTTGATACCGTTTTTCTCTAAAGTTTCGGCTAACTTTTCGCTGGTAAGCAATCCTTTTGTGGCCTCGCTCACAGCATCTTTTACAGAGCTTTCAATCTTTGCCCCGTTCTCTTTTCCTATTTTCTCAAATAGGTCTTGAAATTCTTTCATTTCGATTTCCATCTTTTCAATTTTTAAGGTTTTGTGAATAAATACTTATCAACTTGCTGACGTTAAGAGTGGCTTTGATCGGCTCTTTGTCCTTACCAGTGGAAATATCCGGCTGGATTTTATTGTTCAATGTTGGTGTAAGTTCGTTTGATCCAAGCAATACGGCAGAGACTTCAATCAACTTCGCCTCCCTCACTGCAAAGAAGTATCCCTTTGCGTCTGCTCTGTCTTTATTGCCTAGTAATGGGTAGACTTCCTCCCATGTGGCGTATTCTTGTTTGTAGTTCTCGTCATTGATTGCAACGTCTACCTTGACGTAAAGCATCCCGACCGAGTGCTGATCGATGGCATCCGCTTTGTACTCGTCATATATTCCGGGATTTAGTTTCTGCTCAATCTGGCTTTCCATCAATAGCGCAATGGTGTCCCCGTTTTTCGCATGACCTAAAGCCCTCCACTTCATATGGGCTTCGGTAAACGATAACGCCCGTCCTACTTTGGCTCCAAGCTCAAACTTATGATCGTGTAGGTGTGGGATGCGGTTGCCGCGCTCCTGAATAGACTTTGAGAATATGCCAGCAAGATGCACGTCATCGTGCGAGTCCATGTAATTGTAAGTGTTGGCGACAATGGTTCGCTTTAGGATGCCTTTAGTCTCATCGTTTTCGTAAAGGAACTTTCCTTTGGTTACGGCTTCTTCCGGTTTAAAAATATCGCACGTAAAGGCATCAGTAAACTTTCGTTTCTGCGTGGTCATACGAAATTCCTTTTCCTGTAAAAGCGATTCGTAAAAGTCCTTTTTCATTTCTTTACAATTTGATTGTTAGAAATAATTTTATCCCTCTTGTCCTTCAAGTCCTTGACCTGCTTTGGCGTTAGCTTTGGCTGCATCTTTTCTTTGTTTACGGTTTTCGATAGCACGATTAAGTCTGTCGATGTATGACTTTGGCAAAGAGGAAAATTCCTTCTTTGCTTCTGGTGACTTTGGTTGTTGTTTTTTCTTTGCCATATTAATCTTCTGTTTCGTCTTCTGTTTCTATTTCAGTTGAATCTGTCGAGTTATCTTCTTCTTCCTTTTCAATTTCCTTTCCGTCACCTATGCCAATCTTTTGAAGCTCTTGCCTATATTCCTCGTTTGTGATTTGCTGATCCTGTAAAAGTTTAGACAGGTAGTTGACCTTTGCCATCTTTGAGTCAGACAACATTTTTAAATCTTCATCGAATACTGGCAAATGGAAATAGTCGGCAATAATCGAACTCTTTGACGTGTCGATAAATTCAGAAGCGATACCCATTGCCCACTCATTAGCTTCTGGAATGATAGTGCGTATATAAAATCCTTTCTCCGCTTGCTTCTGATTTTCGTAAGTACTGCCTTGAGCGCGAACGAACATTTCAGGAGGCACACCGAGCGAGTCAATGATTTTATTAAAGCCCTCTAAGGTTTCCTCGTATAGTCCAAGGTTCTTTGGATTGTTAACCCCTGCCTGATTCCAAACCAATGGCATTGAAGTCACAATGGTTTGATGTTGGCCTTTCATTGTGCCATACTTTTTGAACGCTCTTTGAAATTTATCTACTTCATCTGGGTCAATAAATCCAGCGGTACCGATTCCGTCCTTGCCAGCATTAGTCCACGCCCCGTTTGCGCCTCGGTATTTTAGAATGATGCCCCGGCTCTCGTAGGCCATGCGGATGTTGTTTATCACACACGCCAAAGCAGATAATTTACTTTCACCATTCAATAGATTTTTGTCGGTAGCGTTTTCGATTACCGATCTGTTATCATTAAAGTGGATAACGTATTTACTGTCAATTTCCAAGTCAGGCTTATTGTCCTGTTTGATTTTGTATATTACTTCCGGCCTCTCCGCGTGGTAAAAGAACGGGACTGAATTGTCGTACTTAGATTTTACAATGTTTGCGGGGATGCTATACAAAGCCTTTACCCGATCTATTTTAGGATCGAACCCTATTGGCGTGGTCTTGTAGATGTACTCATTGCCAAAGGTTTCACGTAATACCTTAGTGTGAATTAGAAACTCTTTGCCCTGCTGAAACCAGTTAGGCTCTTGAAGCCTTTTGATTAGTGCCTGTCCTTCCGGTGTCTTGATCTCTTGCCCGTCTTTATCAACCTCTTTTAGTTTAAGGTTAGAAAAGGCTTTTGACTTTAAATTGATTGGAGCGTTTACTTCTGGGATTTCGCGATAGGCCTTAAGACAATCTACCTCATCAAACGTGTCAGTTTTACCATTGATAGCATAGAAATAGCTTCCCGCATACTTACGCACGGTGAGATTATTCCAAGTAGCAATAACCCTGTCAACTAATCCCATTTTAGGAATATCATGGTTTGGATGGGCTTTTAATTCCCAACAAAGTAAACTATTCCTAAAATGGGAAACAAATAAATGTTTGGGAATATTTACAGCCTATTGGAAAGGCATGTATATCTAACCGGATCCCAGATGTGATTGTGTGCGTCAATAGGGTTGTCAGTGCGAACCATTACCCCGTTAACCTTGGCCATTGCAATGCAGTACCCGGCTTGTTCTTTTCGCATTTCGGGGGTGTCGACTAAGTATAGTTTGTACTTTTTGATTATGGCTATCCCGTCTTTGATGCTGCCCGGGTAAACATTGGCTGCGAAGATGTTGAGCTTTTCGCGCCTTGCTGATGAGATGTAAAGCCTACCCCCTGACTCCCCTGACGGGTCTGCCCATGCGGTACCGTCTTTTAGGATAGGCTTTACCATGTTAATATAATCGTTAGGCGTTGGGGTAGGCTGGTAGGCCATGCACTGAATAAACATATCAGTCCCTTTGATTCCTACCTTAACCAGTGTCGATGGATCAACCGTGTACCCAAAGTCAGTACCCCAATAGATAAGCTCAATGTCTTTTGGAAATTCCTTTATCCATGTGACGTTAGGAAATATTATGCCCTCTTGTGCCATTCGTTCACCGAGTCCGTAGACCTTCCAATCGTAAAGGCTGGCGGTTCCTGCTTCATCGTTGCGCTTGCATCGATCTAATTCGGTCAACTGTTCCACGTGGAATAATCCCAAATTCTTTTTGGTATCGTATGCAATAGCCTTTTTGATGGCGGAGAACTTAACTGCCTCGTCCTCGCTGCCGGATCCAAACTTTAAAGCAATGGCCGACATACTGACGGGCTGGTAACCCTCTATTTTGATACGTTCGTTTGGGCTTATGAAGTGATTGTCCTTGTACGTGGTCTTTAAAAACGCCACGTCAGGACGGGTAACCGTTGAATCGTAAATGTCATGGTTGGCAAATTTAGGGTTGTAATCCATCCACCAGAACTTCCTACACCTCATTTCGGCCTGATTCCTTACACCCTTGGAAATGTCTAAGGCTTCGTTAAAATAAAGGTAGTCGCAGCTTACCCCGTGTTGGGCACTTTCCGAATCGGCTCCTATCAGGTTTATCTTGCTGCCAAATAGCTTGAATGACTTTACCTCCTGCCGGTTGGCAAATGGTGAGTCTATGCCATACATTGGTAACCGCCTGTTAAAATCATCGTAAAGCGTTGTTTTGAAGGATACATAGGTTTCCTTCATTATGTTGATCGTTACGTTGGTTTCAACCTTTGATGTGATGTAGACGATGAAGTCTAGGCTACTCCATGTCTTAGCCGATCGGCTTGAACCCTCCAGTACGGCACCCGATTTAATACCGCGTTCAGCGCAATGTCGTTTGTATTCCTCGAAAGCCGCATCCTTTTGTAGCGGATGGGATTGGTCGTAAATCTTGATTAGTTCGTTACGCTCGGTGGCGCGAAGGTGCTGGCATAGAAAGCGGAGGTTTGGGTTGATTACTTTGGCCATTCATCCTTACTCCGTTTTATCCAATTCATCCGGAAACATTTCACCAACTACCTTTCTATTGTCGTTTAGGTTAACGTCAGACTGTTCTTTAAGCCCTTCTAGTCTGGCTGCTATGTTCTGGTTGTACACCCCGGCTAATGCCCCTGTAATCACATCCGCGCTACATTGACGCTTAATCACGCGTATGACGGGCAAATAATCGCTATAAGCCTCATTGGTATTCTGCTCATAATGTTGCAATCCGGTTAAAATACCTTGTTCAGTGAGCCATCCTTCAAACCCTATCCATGTTATTGGGCGTTCCCTTTTCTTCCAGACTTCTTCAGCATCCTTTCCTACATAGTCGTGCCATTTGTACGGGTTAGCCTTTGCCCATTCTTTGAACTGGTTAAATAGCTCAAGTAGCTTTTCTGGTGTTTCTATGGCTTTAGTTCCTAATGGTCTACCAGCCATCACCATTTCCCTACCGGGCAGTTAGCTTGTTTAACCCTTAGTTTGGCCTGACGAAGGCAGCCACATTTTCCGCATGTTCCGTTAGAGTTCATCATTGGGCATTGTTGGCAGATTGCTTCGCGATGTTGGTAAAGTTCTTCATTTTCGCCTAAAATAAGGTTAGCATACCCCTCCGCTATCTGGCCTATTTTGCTCAATTCTCGTTATTAAGTTTGGCCTTTATTCCATTCATTGACACCCCGGTGCGCTTGATTTTTCGGTAAATGAAAAGGCTATCAACATCAAACATTCCGTAAATTATCCACATCAAAGCTAGTTTTTGCCTTACCTTTTCCATGTTTAAATCAAAGAGGCCAACCTAGCGCAGAAGTCAGCCCCTTTCTAAGTGATCGATTCATTACCTTAGATTGCCGTAATTGTGGCATGCAGTACAAAGGTAGCAAATTTACCAAATTAGCCAAATACCAGAACAACACAAAACGAACTTTACAGCCCACCACGCGTCAGAGTTGAAACGGTCAAGTATGGCTATCGTGCCTGAGTAGTTCCAAGCCCGGCCGCGCATGAGGTTCAGTGCCACATCGAACGGGAACCAGAACGCAAGTCCGCAGCCGATGCAATAAACAACCGTGGTTACAGGCAACACTAACTCCCTGCCAAAAATGACCACGGTTGAAAGCTCTAGGTCAAACTTAAAGAAAGCGATAAAGATTACCACAAGCGCGCGCAACGCCCATCCGCGGGCGTGATTGGGTGTTTGTTTTAGGCGTTCGATCACGTACCAGTTACGGGCAAGCTCGAAGAATAGTAGTATTAGGAAAGGTATCATTCCGGTAGGGTTTGGGTTGTTCGCTCTATTTCGCCCGTCAAGTCATGATAGGTTGAAATCAGCTTGTCTAGTTGCTTGATCGCTTTTATTGCTTTTCTGGTTGCCTCTGTAAGTCTGACAATCTCCTGAGCGTTGGCCTGAATGCTGGCTTGAAGCTCGTCTCTTTTAATTTGTAAGTCCATAGGTTTATTTGTTTATAATTTTCTGGTTATGAATATTTTGCAGCCATTCTTTGAACTGTTTGCGGTCCCCGTATTTTTCATGGCAGGATCGACAAAGAAGCATTAAGTTTTCGATCACGTCTTTTCCCTTAGTGCCTCCCATCTTTCGGCTGTCTATGTGGTGGATGTCCACGCCTTTAGCTCCGCATACCTCGCATGGCATAAACTCGCTGCCGTCATAGCCGAACGCTTTAAGGTATATTCTAGTGTGGGGTTTCATTTTGTCAATTACGTTGTTTCCATTATTTGCTCGATCTTTGCCCAGTAGTCCGAGGTCTTAATGTAGCCGTGAGCGTTGACCGTGATACCTCTACTTTTGTACCACTTTTCGCGCTGAAGCTTATAACAGGCTGTTTTGATCTCCTCGTCAGTTAGTTTTATAGCGCTTATTTCAGCCTCTTGTCTTGCTTTAATTATTTCATAATCGTTAGAAGCTGCCGTGTTAAAGTCTCCTTCGTTGTTAGATAAAGCCATGTTCGGTCGGGTTAAGTAGTCCATTATTTCATTTCGATTCTTGATACTTCACCAGTTTCGCTATTCACTATTTTTGTTTCCAAAATATCATTTTTTCCATCATCTACCCAGATAAAATGACTTTTGGCAATTTCCCAATTAGTTTTGTCTTTGTAATCGGGAAACTGATCCCTTACCTTTTCGTAGGTTTCTATTGCGTAAATTAACCACAATGTTAGGTCTTTACTTATTGCCTCAATGTTTTCGCGATTGACTACGTTTATCAATTTTTCAAATGAATCTATTTCGTATTCCTTTGGCTTCATCGTTTCAAATTTAGTTGTTTCATCTCAATATCCATTCAGTAAATGTAAGTAAACTGCCAGAACAAAGCCACTGCTGGTAAAGCGCTCGAAGTACCCGCAACTCGGTAGGGTCTGACGTTCCGAAAAAATCTCTAGGCTTCATAAACTTCTATAAAGATTTCACGGGCTTCCTCAAGCGTCCGGGCTACTATCCTTTGATCCTCTACATCGAAGGTCTTTAGCTCTCCAAGATTTAGCTTATCCAAACCCCTAGATTTAGCCGCTGCCAGCTTCTTTTCTTTGATTAAAAGGTAGGAATCAGACGCATCCTTTGCGGTTTTAACTTCCTCTTTAAATTGCTCGTATCCGTCCTCGTGGACAATTTTGTTAATCTTTTGTTCGCGCTCTTTCAATCGGCTTGCCTCAAGTCTGGATTTATACTCTTCGTAATCTATGGCCGTATGTTCTTCGTTCTTTTTAGAGTTAGAGTTGTCGCGCTCCCTGTACATGGACTTTTCTTCGATATGCTTTGCCATCCATTCCATGATTGTAGCGCAATCCAGTTTGTGGTATGTGTTCCCGTAAAACCCAATGGCACCGCGTTTAAACACTAGGATAAAGTCTGCTAGGCTTTCCGTTGGGTACGTGTTCAAAAGCGTCTCAGCAATAAAAGGAAGCTGGGTCGCGTTGATGTTATGAGCAACGTTGATCTGATTTGCCAGTTTAATGATTTCGGTCTCGAGCATTTGCTGAATAGTTTCCTTTCCGACTTCGCGCACCAAGTCACAAATCAGTCTGGCATCCATTATCTTCTCAACGCTGTTCGGTACAGCCTTTACTATTTCGTCAAACCTACGTTCCTTGAGTAGAGTTATTACCCCACCTTTTGGCGTGACTGATAATGAGTTCGTCTGTTTGTTGTTGCTTTTTGTTAAACCCTGTTCCATTTGTTTGTGATTTAAGGTCAAATAATCCAGCCCATCCCTGTGTAATACTTTGTTCAATAATCAAAATAGCTATTTTTTCCGGCCGGCCGGCTAAAAATTTCAACTGTTTTTTTGCAGTTGATTCCGTCAACTTTTGTTTTTTTTCTTTCTTGTACTGCTCCCATTCAGTCCATGCATTCCAAAAGTCTAAAGATTCAAAAGGTAAATCCAAAATGCGCGGACGCGTATCTTTCACTTGTACTTCCTCTTGCCCTTTCTCTTTCCCTTCTACTTGTACGGCAGGGGGTACGCTACCCCCATCGGTAGGGGGTTCGGTAGGGGTTAAAATTATTCCTGTCTTATCTTCGTATCCTTTTACCTGACTATCGATACTATTAGTTTGGCTTATGTATGCGAATCTAGCGTTGCCAGTGAGGTTTTTCGGCTTTATACCCAAGAATTGCCTGTCAAGTAATGCATCTATAAACATAACCTTTTCCTTATCGGTTAGCTCATTATAAACATCGAAGTAAGATCGAAAGAAGTTAAACCCTTTCCTTTTGGTTAGTTTCATAGCCATAAGAAAAAAGTATCCGACCCTACCAAAGGCGATCCGGTGGGACATGAAGTCCGCTTAGGCAATGATAGGAGTCGGAATATTTTTGATGTTTTCATACCGTAATCGCACTACAATAGTACAAAAAACCTTACACAATTCCCAAATTTGGGTAAAATATTTAGTGGAGCAAAGGGGGTAACGATCCCCCCAATGCAGCCCGATGGGTTAGTCCCCATTGCTTAGGCTATCGGGAAAACACTCCGATGCCGTTGCCCCAGTTATCCTATTTTCCTATAAACTATTTTTCCGTTGATGTACTCTTTAACACTGCTCAATCTTGTCTTTTTGCTGACCTTTTTAATCCTGATAGTGTAGCGATCCTCAAGATGCCTAACGTTGGAAAATATAAACTCAGAGCGACATTGTATGTGCAGCTTGTTGGCCTCAATTATTTCTGCAAGGTTTATTTTGCTGGCTTCTATCATTGCGCTATCTCTTTAAGGATTTCCAATAGTTGCGGCTGCGTCTCGGTCATACCTTTAATTATCCCGTGAAGGTCATCGTAATTTCCCCTCATATAGCGCGAACAAGTGCCGTCCTTTCCAGCTACTAAAAGAAAAGTATAGCCGTGTTGATCCATAAAATCGACAAGCGGATTAATAAGCGAAAGCAATTCATCGTGATTGGTTTTGTAGACTATCGGTAGTTGATTCATAACAATTTCAATTGAAGGCTTGTAAAAATCCATTGAACCGCTTTCCTATTTGTGGAGGGATCGACCACCTTTTCACCGTCTTTAACTATTCCTAATTTGTGAAGTCTATTTATCCTTCCGGTTACGCAATTGATTTGCCAGTCAAGATAGGCCGCTATTTCCTTATTTGTAGCCCGTCCTTTGAGCGCAATTAAAGCACCCAGCACTAACTTTTCTTTTGCCTGTAAGTCGCGCCTGATTGAATTGTAAGCCTCTAGGCTAGTGTCTCGCATTTTTGTTTTCATTTGTTCAATACTTTACGTTTCCAAAATCTAATCAAAAAAGGAATCAGGGCTACACTAAAAAATAACGCAGATAAAATACGCGATGTTGCCTTTGAAATACCTACAAAATAATTGTCAATAACATGACCGTAGTTAACCACCAGACCTATAAGGATCATTCCTAACGGAAGAACAACAAAAATAAATACAACTGGCACGAGTAGCCATTTGTCGTAGACTTCGCGCCCCACCTCGTAGGGTAGGCATTTGTGTTTTACTTGTCTCATATCAAAATTCTTTTAAAGGTTTTACAGGTGAGTTAGGTGACGCAAATATTGCAAGGTTACTTTCATCAGTTACGATATAATTAGGATCGCTTTTCTGGTATAACTTATACCTCGTTGCGCTGTTCTTAATCGTGAAGGTATCCCCTTCGTTCAAGTCTTTGAGAAAGCAATCGCGCCCCCTCATTAGTTGTTTTGCTCTTGGCTTCATTTTCTGATTACTTTAAGTCGGTATAATGTTACTAGCTCATCTTCATATTTACCAGCGTTTTTTTTTCTGGTCAAATGATAGTCAATGGTATCGCGTGATTTAATGGGATTTTTGCGCAGGAACTTTGATAGGGTCGAGTAGCATTCTACTCGACCGTCTGACCAAATGGCTATGATTACTTTGCTCATTAAAATCCTTTTACAAAATCTGAATCTGAGCCACCAAGTAATCTGTTTGATTCTTTGACGCTTTCGTTTGAAGGATTATAATTTTTAG
>Ga0068876_10003560_pt1 | contig 11117 bp, 10 predicted proteins | sample NOAtaG_6_FD_66442 | JGI IMG/M metagenome (GOLD analysis project Ga0068876, IMG submission 66442) | Freshwater lake microbial communities from Lake Erie, under a cyanobacterial bloom - NOAA_Erie_Diel5S_2200h metaG | ecosystem: Environmental > Aquatic > Freshwater > Lake | place: USA: Ohio, Lake... | reverse complement strand
GTGCTCGAGACCCGTGGCCGGCAGTGACCTCACTGAAGACGGTGACCCCATGAACGACGCTTCGACGACGCCACCAACCGTCCGACCGCTCGATGCCAATGAGCGGCGGGTGCTCGGCGTCTTGATCGAGAAGGCGAAGACGACGCCCGATCAGTATCCGCTCTCGCTCAACGGCGTGGTCACCGGCTGCAACCAGAAGAGCAATCGCGACCCGGTGATGACGCTCGACGAGGAGCAGGTGATGCGGGCCCTCACGAGCCTGCGGCATTCAGGCGCCGTCGCGGAGGTGTTTGGCAGCGGCAAGATTCCTCGCTATCGCCACCTCGCCTACGAGTGGTTCGGTGTGGAGAAGGAGGAACTCGCGATCCTTGGCGAGCTTCTGCTCCGCGGCGAGCAGACCGAGGGGGATCTCCGCGGCCGTGCCAGCCGCATGGATCCGATTCCGGATCTCGACGTGCTCCGCGGCCATCTTGACCGGCTCGCCGCGAAGGGACTCGTCGTCTGGCTTTCGCCCCCGGGCCGCGGGCGGATGCTCACGCACGGGCTGCTACCGCCGGAGAAGCTCGAGAAGGTGCGGTCGCAGCTCGGCATGACGTCCGCGCCGGTCGCCGCGCCGGTCGCCGCGGCGGCCCCGACGCTGCCCTCGCTGCCGCCTCGCGAAACTCCCGCAGCCGAGCCGGATTCAGGCGACGGCGAATCGCTCGGCGACCGCGTGGCCCGGCTCGAAGCGGAGTTGGCGGATCTCCGCGGCCGGCTCGAGTCGCTCGAGCGCGACCTCGGCCGCTGATCGGTGATCGTTGATCGGTGGCTGCGGTCGATCAAGATGGACCCGTAGTCCGCTGCAAATCGGGACGACCACGGACGCGCTGACGCATCCATCGTGGCCTGACCGGCGCGTGGGGCGCGGGGCGGTGCTCGTGCAGTCGATGCGGCTGCTGCGGGGCGATCTCCGCCCGGTATCTCCGCTCCGCTTCCGGGGTGCCCGCCTGCCGGTGCTGGAAGGCTCCGAAATAGGGATCGGGGAACTGCCAGTCGTTCTGCCCGTGGGCCGCTGCCCCGGCAAGCCACAGCGATGCGACGAGGACGGCGGCGGGAAATCGTCCGGCGGCAATCAATACAACGAACGGATTCCACCAGCATCCCACCGGCAGGGTGATGAATTTCATGCCGTGCTTCCTTGAAACGGATTTCAGAAATCGAAGGCAAGACGCGTGCCGAAGCCGTGAATCCAGCCGCTGCCGTCGTAGGACGTGCCGGGCACCACCGCGCCGGTCGAGTCCTTCCGCCACGGCGTGCTGGCAAAGTCGCGGTAGGTGAAGTCGTAGTTGAAGTAGACGCGGGCGTTCGGGTTGAGCAGCCAATTGAGCCCCAGTGTGCAGCCGTTGAGGACGCCGCCGTTCACCTCGCCGTCGCTCAGGCAGAGGTAGTTGTAGCGCAGGCCGACCTGCCACGCACCCTCGCTCAGGCTGATCCGCCGCCCCGAACCGCCGCCACGGAGCAGGTAGAAGTTGTTGTGCGGTACGGGCCGGTCGAACCGGTACTCGAGCCGCGAGTAGGTGCGGCTCTCACCGGTCAAGAAGTAAAGAACCTCGGCATAGCCACTCTGGAAATAGACCGTGCCGACGTTCGTGCCCGGCTGGGGCTGGTAGCCATTGGTCACGAGCGGTCCGGCGGACGTGGTCTTGGCGTTGTAGAGCCACGACCCGAAATACTCCGACTGAAACGACCAAGGGCCGTTGTTGCCCACGAGTTCCAGGCCGATCATGTTTTGCCAGGTGCCCTCGAGCAGTCCGCTGTCGGCGTAGATCGAGTTGAGCGGGCCGGGCGGGCCGTTGCGAATGCTGCCGCGGCTACGGAAGCGAACGGCCGTGATCTGATCGCCGACAGGCAGACCATTGGCGAACGACGTGTACTGCCGCCGTGGCTCCATCGTCCGGCCGGACAGGCCGAGGTGAACGAGTTGTCGCCCCTCGTCCTCGAAGACCGGCAGATAGACGAGCCGGCCGACGGTCATGCTGCCACCGGTGGAATTCGAGAAACCGAACGGATTGGACGTGTTCTTGAACTGGCCGATTTGCCAGGCGAGGTCGCCCTCCTCGTTGTTGTTGAGAATCTGGATGCCGGGGAGAAATCCGTTGTTGAACGGCCCCTCGAATGCGTCCTGGCTGAACGACCGCTCCATGAAGTTGAGCCAGCGGCTGCTCGTGAGGTGCTCGTAGCCGTAGGGATCCTTTTGATTGCCGACGCGGATGATTCCGAGCAGCGGCACCTCGCGAACCTGGAGCCACAGGTCGGTAACCGCCGTGAGCGGGCCCGAGTCGCGTTCCGTCGGAAAGACCTCGTTGTTGACGTTCACCTGGTTGACGAAGTCGTATTCGCAGGCCCAGTCGTAGAGCTCGTACATCCGCCCCTCGATCCGGAAGCGGGCGCGGCGGAAGTCGACCGTATCGGCCAGTTCCGGATCGAGGCCGCCCTGGTTGGACGGTTGATCCGGCCCGCTTCCCGCCGTGAACGCCACCGCGTCTACCTGCGTGCGGCCGCCGATCTTGACGCGAAAATCTTTGTTGGCCGACTCCGCCTGGAACGAATCGGCCCACTTCGATGTCGTGAACGTCTTGTCGCTGCCCACCTCATAGGGCTCGGGCGGCGGCTGATCGGCCTCCTTGGCCTGCGGCACCGGCAGCGGCTCGGCGGCCTCTGACTCCTTCTCGAGCGCCTTGAGCCGGGCCTCGAGCAGCTTGATCCGCTCACGATCCGCCCGTACCGCCTCCGACACCTCCTCGAACGTGGCAAATCTGGTAGCGACGCTTGGCAGATCGATCCCGCCCGCCTCGGTCTCGTCGGCGACGACGAGGAAGTTGTCAGCGATGTCGGAGCCACTGCGTTCCGCTCCTTGGGCGAGTGCGGCGAACAAGCCCATGGCGATGACCACGAGCTCGCGGCCGATGCACGGGCGCCGGCACGGGTGCGCGATCGAAGGCATGCGAAATCGAGCGACCATTGGATTTCCCGGCGACGCGCGGGCCAGGCGCGGAAACTGCCGGCAAGGACAACGCAGCCCGCGTATCCCTCCTGAGCGGAATCAACGGAATCATCGGCACCGATTCCCGGAGAACATGGCTTCGAAATGCAAAACTGCCTTACGTTCCCCCCAGCCAGGCGTCGAAGTGCCTGCCCAGTTTCCGCAGCCTACCTCGAAGCCGCTGGTTGCCGCGGGGTGTCGGCAGGCTGATGTGGATCTTGGGAAGGGCATGAACGTGCCCGATATCTGCCGACTGCGAGAGCGCATCTGGCTTACGTGGAGCGGTAGCCGCAGTGCCTGAAGCAGTTGCGGCACTCGGCTTCGGTGAACCGGTCAAGCAGCTCGCCACAGAGCGTCCATAGGGCATCGACGGTCCTTGCCGAAGCACTCTTCAGGAGCCACGTGAACTTCGAGAAGACAAGTCAGGTCAGACAAAGCCGCTGAAGCGCCGTGCACCACGTCTGAATCGACAGGTCCGTCCGGAGTTCAGCCTCGAGTTCCCGGTGCGTCAGGTCGGGCTTCCGTTGAATCAGTTTCCGCAGCTGGTCAGCAAAAGCCGCCCACAGCGGGATCCGGCGCCGCTTGCGGAAGTGCCGTTGGCCGACCTGTTTTTACTTGATTGTGGTCGGTTTCGCCGATAGTGTCACGTGATGAAGCGGGGTTTGACCCTGCTGGGCGACAGAAATTCTGAAGGGTTCACCACGATGAGTACTTTCTTCTCTCGCGGGTTTGGCAACGTTCCGTCGCGCAAAAACAAGTCCCGGGCCGTGCGTTTCCCAGCATGCGTCGCCGAGCAGCTTGAAGCCCGCGGGATGCTGAGTGGTATTGGCATCGCCGTGATTCCACCCCTGGTCCCCGCCAACAGCGCCCCCGCAAACACCGACTCACCCGTCGTCATCGCCCCGCCGCCGGCGGCAGCTTCAGGCAGCGCGTCGAGCCCCGTGACGCTGCCCGTCGTCCGTGAATCGCTACGGATCACGATTCCGTCGCAAGCGCGGGCGGGAGTACCGATCAACGTCACGGCCGTCGCGGTCGACGCCGCCGGAAGACCGCTCTCGTCGTTCAATGGATTGGCGACGGTCGTCAGCAGCGATCCGGAGGCGAGTCTGCCGCTGGTTCCGGTGACATTCCGGAACGGGCGGGCATCGTTCCAGGTGACGCTGGCGACCGCCGGCCGGCACTCGATCACCGTGAGGTCGCTGAGTGACGCACCTCTATCGGGGACTGCGATCACCACGGTCACGGCCGCCCAGGTGGCCTCGAGGTTCGCCGTGACGCTGCCGCGGGCCGTCGCCGTGGGTGTGCCTGTCAGGGTGACGCTCATGGCGGTCGATGCCCAGGGGAGGCCCGTGACGTCTCATCGCGGGATCGCGACGCTGACTTCGACCGATGCGCAGGCCAGGTTTCCCTCGACCGTCACGTTCGTGAACGGCAGGGCGACGGTGCGAGTGATTTTTGGCACCCTCGGCCCGCAGACGCTGTCGGCGAGCCAGGGGACTCCCTCGGCGCCGCCCAGCGGGGACATCGTGGGCAGCGGCACGACCCAGGTCGGCGAGGTGGTCACTCAGCGGATCGGTCTGTGATGGCCATGCGGGACATCTGACCGCTACCCGTCTTTCCGCCAATCGCGTTTTTGCGGCGTTCGCTCGATGACCGCGGCGGCCCACGACCTGCGGCGGGCCTTTGGCAAGTGTTGGGCCGCCAGATTGCGAACCCCGTTCTTTCCCGTCGAATTCGCAATGCCGGAGGTGGGACTTGAACCCACACGCCCTTGCGGGCAACGGATTTTGAGTCCGCCGCGTCTGCCATTCCGCCACTCCGGCTCGTGAGAGGCGTTCACGCACCTCCGAGATTACGCCGCCGACCCGCCCTTTGCCAGCAGTGGCCTCCGCACCGGGAGATTGCCCGTGGTAGGGTTGACGCTAGGGTGACTCAATGCGTGTGATCGTTTTCGAAGACAGCCGCGTCGATCGGCTCGGCGTGCTCACGGCCGCCCGGCCGGCCTGCGATCTCATGATCGGAGCCTCCACGCTCCACGATGCCCTCGCCCACCTCGGCCACGTGCAGCGGGTCGTCCGTCCGCACCTGGCCCACCACATCGCCGCGCTCGCCGGCCGCCGGATCACGCTCTGGGGTGGCGCCACGCCGCCGGCGACGAGAGATCAGCCCGCATCGACCCACGGCGCGACGGCCCTCGCCGTCAACGCCCGCGTCGTGCCGAGCCGCCGCAACGTCCAGGCGCTGCGAACCCTCGTCGAAGCCGGCCACCGCGGCACCGTGCGCGAGCACGGCGCGATCGCTGCGGCGGTGCTGCATCTCTCGGCCGACGGCAGCGGACCCGACCACGCCGCCTGGAATTCTCTGCGCGACACCGGCTCAACGGCCGTGCTCGAAGCGCTCGAACTCGTGGAGCTCGACGGCCCCCTCGATCTGCTCCACGATCCGCACGACGTGATCTCGGCCCACGAGCAGGCAATCGAAGGATCGCTCGCGATGCGGCTCGACACCGGCCGTTTCCGCGAGACGAAGCCCGGGCTCTTCGTGGCCGATGGCGCGAGCGTCGCCGATCAGGTCGTCGTGAGGCACGGGCCGGTGGTCGTCGAAGCCGGCGCCGAGATCGGCCCCTTCGTCTGTCTCGACGGGCCAGCCTTCATCGGTTCCGGCGCCCGCGTGAATCCCCATGCCTGGATTCGCGCCGCCACGGCGCTCGGCATGGCCTGCCGCGCCGGCGGCGAGATCGAGGCGACCATCATGGAGCCCTTCTCCAACAAGCCGCACGACGGCTTCCTCGGCCACAGCCACGTAGGCAGCTGGGTGAATCTCGCGGCGGGCACGATCACGAGCAACCTCAAGGCCACCTATGGCCCGATCCGTCTCCACATGATGCTCCCCGACGGCAGCCGCGAAACGATCCACACCGGCAGGCAGTTTCTCGGCGCCATGATCGGCGACTTCGCAAAGACGGGGATCAACGCGTCGATCCCCTGCGGTGCGCGGATCGGCGTGGCGGCGACGGTCGGTGGAGCGGTGCCCGAGGCGGTGGTGGCATTCACCAACACGCTCGCCAACGGCCGCTCCACGGCCGAACAGGCCGCCACGATCCTCGAACGCATGATGGCCCGCCGGGGCCTGGAGATGCTGCCGGCCGACCGGGAACTGCTCGAAGCGCTCGCGAAGTAGGCCGTGGCGACCAAAGCAGCCATTTCGCTCGGCGGCGAAGCACACTACGATACACCGCATGCCACTTGAAGACGCCTACACCAACGGCCGCTTCGGCCTGTCGTTCGAACTCTTCCCGCCCAAGACGCCTGAATCCGAGGCGCTGATGTGGCGGACGGTCGACGACCTGATGGCCTTCAAGCCGTCGATGATCACCTGCACCTACGGGGCTGGTGGATCCACCCGCGGCACCACGCTCGACGTGCTCAAGGGGGTGCTGTCTCGGCACGGCCTTCCCGTAGCGAGCCATCTCACCTGCGTCGGCAGTTCCGTGGACGAACTGCGCGACTACCTGCGCGAGGCTGCGTCGCTCGGCGTCAGCGCGATCGTGGCCCTGCGCGGCGATCCGCCGAAGGGGGAGACCAGCTTCCAGCCCGTGGCGGGCGGCCTCCGCTATGCCTCCGAGCTCGTCGCGCTCATCCGGAGTGAATTCCCGGGCTTCGGCATCCTCGTCGCCGGCTATCCCGAGACCCACCAAGAGGCCGTGAGCCCCGAGGCCGATCTCGAGAATCTCAAGCGGAAGTGCGACGCGGGGGGCGACGTGATCGTCACGCAGCTCTTCTACGACAACGCCGATTTCTTCCGGTTTCGGGATCGCTGCGCCGCGCTCGGCATCCGCACGCCGATCGTGCCCGGCGTGATGCCCGTCACGAATTACGCCCAGATCCGCCGGATCGCCACGCTCTGCAAGGCGCGGCTGCCGGACGAATTCACGCGGGCCTTCGAGGCGGCCGGCGACGACGAGGCGGCCCAGTTCGAGGCGGGCGTCGAGTTTGCGACGCGGCAGGTGCGGGAATTGCTCGACGCCGGCGTGCCGGGCATCCACTTCTACGTGCTCAACAAGTCGCCCGCCACCGCCCGCGTGCTCGAGCAGGCGGGGCTCCGGCCCGGAGCGTGATCGACGGGGGTGCCGTTCATACAAGCCCCGATGCGCAAGCACGGGGATCTTGTGCGTTCCATCCCGCATCATCCCCCGGCTTGCGCCTGGGGGCTTTTATTTGGCAACGCGCGGCCGCGTCACCGCGGCGGCTGATCGTCGTCCATCGTGCGGATGTAGCTCCGCAGCCGCTCCAGCTCGTCGCTCACGTGACGGAGCTTGAGCATGTTCTCCACCCGCTTCACCAGCTCCACCTTGTTGACCGGCTTCGAGAGGAAGTCGTCGGTGCCCGCCTCCACGGCCCGCTCGATATCGCCGAGCTCGCCCAAGGCCGTCACCATCAGGATCATGATCCGGCTCGTCGCGGGGTTCGACTTGAGCTGCTGGCAGACCTCGAAGCCGGAGAGCTTCGGCATCATCACGTCGAGCAAGATCACGTCGGGCTCGAAGCTCGCCACCTTGTCGAGCGTGTCGCGGCCGTCGACGGCGGTCGCGATCTCGCAGTCGACGTCGGCGAGATAGACCTCGAGCAGCTCGCGGTTGGGCTCGTTGTCGTCGGCGATCAGCACGCGGCTGCGACGGGGCTCGGCGGTCGGCGACGCGGGTTTCGGGGTCGATTTGGGCATGAAGATTCCAGGGAGCGGTTCGAGGGAGAGGCGGGCGGCGTGGTCACGCGAACTCGAAGAGCGACTGGCTCTTCACGATCGCCCGATCCTCGGGAAACGTATGGAACGCCTGTACGAGCAGGCCGCGGGGACGGGTTTCGATGTCGATGAAGCTGACGGCGCCCAGGGCCAGCCGGCCGCCGTCCTGGAAGCGGTGCAGCAGCCCACGCTTCGTACCGGCCGCGACGAGCTCCTGCTGGAACGACCAGAGCACATCGTCGGCCACGGTCTCGAGCTGGAAGCAGGTCTGGTAGGTCACGCCGCCACGGCACTCCAGCCGATCGCCCCGCTCGCCGGCGATCGGGTGTGAGAGCAGCCGCCGCTTCAGGGGCAGCGGCTGGGCCGCCGACGTCGCCACCTCAGTGAGCGTGAGGCCCTCGCGGCGCCAGGTGAGCAGGTGCCCCGCCGTGGTGATCGCGATCGTCGCGGTGTAGCCGCCCCGGTCGATCGACCGCGTGGCGCAGATCTCGAACAGCTCGGGGTGCACGATCCGTCCGTAGAGCTGAAACACGAGGTCGGCGGCGTTGGGACGGACCGACAACACGACGCTGAATCTCCTCTGCGGCGAAGGCCGGATGTGCGGGGCTCGCACACCCGTCACGGAACAGTCGGAAGTATAAAACTGGCAGACGCAGGGCACCAAGCCTCATGGCTGCGGGGCTTCTACAGCCGCTCATGAAGGGGTCACACGAGCCCGACGAGCAGGTCGTAGAACGCATGCGTGCCCGCGGCGATCCCGAAGCCGCGCAGCAGAAACACCACGGCGAAGAACACGCCGGCCGCGAGGCGGAACGTAAAACTGTAGAGCTCGAAAGTGTCGCCGAGGGGCCCGACGTAGTGGGCGAGGCTGAAGAGCGTGCTCGTCACGAGAATCGCCAGCCCGGCGGCGGTGATCGGCTCCATGCCGAGCCGGCCGAGCAGCCAGGCCACCGCTGGCAACAGCAGGAGGCGAAACAGCACTTCCTCGTAGAGTCCGGCGCCGCAGTAGCCGACGATCCGCGAAAACACCCCCTCCCAGACACCGGCTGCCGCCACGGGCAGGCCGTCGAGCGCCAGCGGCGGGGCCTCGAGCGCCAGCGGCCAGATCTGCTGCTGCAGGCGGGCGATTCCGATCAGCGCCATCGCCCACAGCACGCATTCTCCGGCCATTCCGAGCAGCACGCCGGGGCTGAAGTGCCAGCGATCGTGCTCCACGTGGTGCCACGCGAGCAGCCCCACGATCGTGAGCGCCGGCAGCAGGAAATAGGCACCGAATCCAATGGCGTCGAGCAGCTGCCGCAGCCACACGTCGGCCCCGTTGCGGGGCGTTCCACGGCCGAGCCAGAGCACGCCCCCTTCGTAGGCGAGCACGAGAGGCAGCGAGAAGACGAGGCTCGTCAGAGGCGTGCGTGAGAGGGCCCAGTAGCTCGGCGCGGACGGTCCTGACGGCACGTCGGCCGGTGCGTGCGCGGGCGCAAAATCGCGATCCAACTCGGCGCAGAACTCATCCGCGGCGATTTCGTGCGGATTCACCGACGGATCATCGGATTTCATGGACATGTGGCGGCGAAACGAGGGCGTCGAGTGATGGCGTGGAGTTCGGAGTGGGACCAGTTTCGACAATGCATGCACCGCTGTCGAAAAAATTTTTTGTCAATGCACTGTTGGTTTCACGGCTCCCGCCGCATGGCACTCGCGATCACGCTCGCTCAGGCTCGCGCCGCCTTGACAACCGTGGCGGTATTCACAGAATGCGATCCATCGCGGCAACGCTCCTGCTGTTCGCAGCAGCGGCGTGCGGAATGTCGGCCCAAAGCGAGCCCGGTTGTGGTGAGCAGGGAGGGCAGGCATCGCTGCGGTGGAATGCCTAGCGAAAAAACACCGTCTGACGGAATATTTCGGGGGGCGACGACTTGAGGGATCGACTGTCGACGACCTTGGTCGTGGCCTGGATGTCCCCCCCGCTTTCATTCATTTGCCTTGGCGAGGTCATCGGCCTGTAGAATACGGCAAACCGGCTCGGTCGAGGGACGGGAAAAGCCATGGCACGATGCCTCATCGGATGCGGCTCCAATCTAGGCAGGCGGCGTGAGCAGCTCGACAGGGCCGTTGAGTTGCTGCGGTTCATGCCGGGCGTGAAGCTCACGGCCGTCAGCCGTTACCGCGAAACCCGTCCCGTGGGCGGGCCCGCCGGACAGGACGCGTATCTCAACGGTGCCTGTCTGATCGAGACGGATCTCGGCCCCGAAGACGTGCTCGGCATGCTCGCCGCAGTGGAGAACACGCTTCACCGCGAGCGGACCGAGCGGTGGGGGGAGCGGACGATCGACCTCGACCTGCTGCTCTACGACGATCTCGTGCTCGAGACCGAAGCGCTCACGGTGCCGCATCCGCGGATGACGACCAGACGATTCGTGCTCGAGCCCTGCGCAGAGATCGCGGCCGATCTCACCGTTCCCACCGCCGCCTGCACCGTCGGAGACCTGCTCGACAACATCTCCGTGTCGCATCCGCTCGTGGCCGTGGTGGGCGTGCCCGGCAGCGGCGCCCACGAGGTGGCCGAGGCCGTCGCCGACGCCACGCTCTCGCGGCTCGTGCGGGCGCCGGCGCCGCTGCCCTCCCTGCTGCCGCCGGGATCGGCCGCCTGGTCGCAGACGCTCGCTGCCTGGGCGCGGCCGCTGGCGGCTTCGAGTTGGCACGATCAGCCGCACGGCGCGGTCGCCGACTACTGGCTCGACGCACTCGCCGTGGCGGCCGCCGACGACCTGCCGCGGGAGTCGCTCGCGCGGCTCGAGGCGGAACTCGACGCCGTGGCCCGCACGACCGTCTCGCCACACGTCGCCATCCTGCTCGTCGCCGGCCCGGCGGCGCTCGAAGAACGGATCGCCTTCAGCTGCCGGCAGGCCGACCGCTGGTCCAACGTGTTCGCCGACGTGTCGCGGGCCGGTGGCGCCGTCTGTGATTCTCCCGTCGCGGCGGTGGCCGCGCTCGTGCGGATGCAGGAGCGGCTCGTGCGCCGGTTGCGGTCGCACGACGCCCGTTCGCCGCGGGCCCCCAGGGCCGTGGTCGTCGTGCCCGCCGACGACCTCGGACAGGCCGCCGCCGAGGCGACGGCCGCCGTCGAGGCGATGCTCTGATGGAGGCGGAACGGATCCGTGACCCGGCCGGCATGCGGGCCGCCGTGCTGGCCGCCCGGGCCGCCGGCCGGCGGGTGGGTTTCGTGCCCACGATGGGCGCGCTCCATGCGGGCCATGCGAGCCTCGTCGAGCGGGCCGCGGCGGAGTGCGACGACGTGGCCGTGTCGATCTTCGTGAATCCGACCCAGTTCGGCCCCGGGGAGGACTTCGACCGCTAT
>Ga0068876_10003559_pt1 | contig 11118 bp, 9 predicted proteins | sample NOAtaG_6_FD_66442 | JGI IMG/M metagenome (GOLD analysis project Ga0068876, IMG submission 66442) | Freshwater lake microbial communities from Lake Erie, under a cyanobacterial bloom - NOAA_Erie_Diel5S_2200h metaG | ecosystem: Environmental > Aquatic > Freshwater > Lake | place: USA: Ohio, Lake... | reverse complement strand
GGTTCCTGCTGTCACGCTCTTCTCCAAGGTTTTGATGCGGAAGAAAATCTCCTCCGTTTGAATGACAATCTCTTTATATGCCGGTGCCATCGGCTTGTAAACACGGTAGATGCCGTTGTATTGATCCAACAGGCTCTTCTCGTCATCACTCAATTGTTCCGCCGTGAAAAACCGCGCCAATTGCAGGAAGCTGTCCATCTCCTGCTTGCGTTCGGAAATCGTCACCATATCGTAGCGAAGCAGTTCCTTCACTTCCCGAAACATGCCCCATAAGCTGTCAACACGCAGCTGCTGTTGTGCCAACTCATCGGATTTGCTTCCCCCACCCTGTGTACAAGCCGCGAAACCTGCAGCCAGCATCACCATCAATCCACGGATTTGCATATTATTGTCTTTCGTATTGCTTCAAAACTAATGGTCAGCGGGCATTGGTCCTTTCTAAAAGATGTCATGTTTCTGGGAGCTGCCGCTTTCGGTGGCCCTCAGTCGCACCTGGCGCTCTTTCAGAAACGACTTGTGAAAGAGAAAAATTACCTGAGCTTTGAAGAGCTCATGGAAATCCATTCCTTCTGCCATGTGCTTCCAGGGCCGAGTTCCACTCAATTGCTCACGGTGGTAGGTTTGCGCAGGGGTGGCCCTCCACTTGCTATCCTGACCCTGTTGGCCTGGGCTTTGCCTGGTGCCATCATACTGACAGTGCTGACACTTTCACCGCGTTTTCTGGGCTCCAGGCAATTGTCTTATCTGCCGGCACTGGTAATGGCCTACCTGCTCACCGGTAGCATGTTTATGCTCAAAAGCATGCGCAAAGGCGGATTGTATCTCGGCATCGCAGCACTGGCACTCATTGCAGTCTTGTTCTTCCCTGCACCCTGGCTATTCCCTCTGGGTATCATCGTCGGAGGTATGGCCAGCTCTTTATTCGGAAACAGAAAGTTTACTCCCAATAATGAACAGTTCGGGCCTATTCGTTGGGCCAATTTCAGCCTCTATCTCGGCATCTTCCTGTTCATCGGTTTCTTAGGGCAGCTGCAGTTTCTTTTTCCTACTACCGCCGCTTTTACCCAGCCTTTCACGCTTTTCGAAAACACCTACCGCATGGGTAGTTTGGTTTTCGGTGGCGGAAATACCCTGGTGCCCATGGCGCTTGAACAGTATGTGAAGCACAAGCCGCGCATGAGCAACGAGGAATTCAATACCGGCCTCGGCTTGCTGCAGGCTATGCCAGGACCGGTGTTCAATATCTCCGTCTATTTCAACGGAATCGCCATGAAGAACTTCGGATATGGCCTGCCCGGTCAGTTACTGGGTTGCATCATCGGTTTCGTCGGCATTTTCCTGCCCGGATTGCTCTTTGTGTTTTTCGTGCATCCAATCTGGGGAAGACTGAAACGCTATCCAATCATGATGCGTGCACTCGATGGGATCATCGCCGCCGCAACCGGATTCGTGTTGTCTGCCCTGGTTGTTATGATCTTGTTACTCTGCGACAAAAGTCCTCAAGTCTTCACTAACTATACCTGGTGGATCGTATTTGCAGGCAGCGCGGTTTACCTCAACAAAAGCCGCTTGCCAACACCCGTGCTGGTGATTCTCGTCATTTTGGTGGGGTATTTGTTCCCGCCCGCCTGATTCTGTCGCCGATTGGCACTTGCTTTGCAGATATTTGAACCATGATGAAACGGTATGCCTTTTTCTTGCTGTTGCTGGCCATCTCGATTGCGAGACCGTTGAAAGCCCAAACCCAGGACCCGGGTAAAGAGAATTTTGTGCAATTCAGCGGTCTTGTATTGACCGCCGATAGCCTGCGCGCCATTCCCTTCTGCGTTATATCGCGCGGAGTGCACGGCGTGGCAGGATACTCAGACGTAAATGGTTTCTTCTCCTTTGTGGCCGAGAAGGGCGATACGGTGAACTTCTGGCATGTGGAGTTCGAAAACTCCCGCATCATCATACCCGACACCATTACCCGTTCCCGTTACTATATCATCAAACTGCTCACCCAGGATACCATCAACCTGCCGGTCGTGGTTATCCGGCCATTCCCTACACGTGCCGCATTTGATCATGCCTTCGTTCACCGCCCCATACCCGACGATGAACTGGAACGCGCCCGTAAAAACCTGGAAGCTGAAGAGCTGAAAGAACAAATGCGCATGAAAATGGCCGATTCACGCGAAAGCTACCGCGCACTCATGCAACAGCGCCAGCAACTCCTCTATTATCAAGGTCAGGCGCCTCCGATGAACATCATGAGCCCGCTCGCATGGAGCCAGTTCTTCGAAGCCTGGAAACGCGGTGATTTCAAGAAGAAGAAAAAGTAATCCGGCCCACCTTTCCTGCTTATTGTTACTTCAGGTTCAATGTTCCTCAGGGCGGCCGATGATGATGCCCTGCATGAAACCCTGCTCCATCCACTTATCCGCTTCAGACAGTCCCGGTGCTGCAGTTGAAAGCGGCAAGTCAGGCTGTCCGGCATTAACCCAGGCCGTATACCAATAAGCTGCAACCATGCCAATGCTTTCCCTGAATCGACGCACCACCATTCCCTGCAACAAACTGTCATACGCGGCGCAGTAAGCTTGAGAATAAACCCGAACCAATCCGTTTCCACGGTTTTCCCAGCTGTATTTTAAATCCGGCGGAAACGCAGCATTGAGTCCGCGCTCGAGCCTGAGAACACTATCACTGGCAGCATAACTTTCCCCAATCACTTCCCAAATGGCTTCCATCGGTCGGTTCAAATAGGGACTTGTGCCAATCAGCTTGTCGTAAGAAGTTGAATACAGTTCCGGGATTCGCGACTCCCAGAGTCCATGTATGCCATGCTGGCCCGTGCGTTGTCCGTTGTAGTTGCCACAGGCATGCAATGGCACATGGGCATCGGCAATATAATGCCCGAGGTCTGCCGAAATGCGCAGGATGCGGGCAATGTCTTTTTCTTTGAAAGCTTCCGTCAGGCGCTGCAACATAAGATAGCAATGCCATGGAACGATGCCGTGCGCCTGAAGCGTATCAGCGCCATATTGTGCAACTGCATCATGCCACCACATGGGCAGCGTGTCCAGCGGAGCAGCATGTTCATAGCGATCGCAATCCAGGTAATGCCGGCAGGCTTCTTCAGCCACAGCGTAACGTCTCTTGTCGGCATCGGTCGCATGATCCGCCAGCCAGTCGATATGTGTTTTGTAAAATCCGAAAAGCGATTCCGGTAAACAGAAGACTGCATAGCGGTTGATGAGCCGATGACTATGAAAACCCCACGCATACGCGTCTTTCCCTGTAAAAATCAGGCAAAGCAATCCGAAGAACAGCCGTTTCATTCCGGGTAAGCGAGTTTGGCCTTGTACATCTGGATCGTGTTGTGCAATCCGAAGTACAAAGCATCACAAATCAGCGCGTGGCCGATCGATACTTCCATAAGACCCGGCAAATGCCCCGCCAGATAAGCCAGGTTCTCCAGGTCCAGATCGTGGCCGGCGTTCAGGCCCAGGCCAAGTGCAGCAGCCCTTTCCGCAGCCTGGATATACGGTTGGAGCGCCATCGGCCCCTTGGTCGGGAACTGGCTGGCATAAGCTTCGGTGTACAATTCGATGCGGTCGGTGCCGGTTGCAAATGCAGCTTCAACCTGCCCGGAATCCGGATCGAGAAACAGACTGCTGCGTACGCCCGCTTCGCGAAATGCCAGCAGCGTGTCGGTAAGGAAATCTTTATGCTTAACCGCATCCCAACCGGCATTTGAAGTCAGAACATCCGGCGGATCCGGAACGAGCGTAACCTGGGCCGGTTTTACTTCCAGAACCATGGAAATGAAATCCGGACTCGGGTAGCCTTCGATATTGAATTCGGTGCTGAGCACTTCTTTTAACGCATAGACATCGCTGTAGCGGATATGCCGCTGGTCAGGACGGGGATGAACGGTGATGCCGTCGGCGCCGAAATGTTCGCAGTCAAGTGCCGTCTGCACTACATCGGGCCGTATCCCGCCGCGTGCATTGCGCAGGGTGGCGATTTTGTTGATGTTAACACTGAGTTTGATCATGGGGTTCAGATTTGAAATCGGATGAGTCCGCTGAAAGTTGTTTGTGCCTGCATAGCATCGTCGTAGCGGAAACGGGCGAAGCGCAGGTATAGCCGCAAATGTCGGTTGATCGGGCGCTGGACAAGTACATACATACTGCGCCCCTTGCCCTGAAATCCACGTACGCTGAATACCTGTGGCAGGTCGTTTTCATAGGCAAAGATGCGCGCATTGAAAGACGGAACGTGAAAGATACTCCACCTTGCGCCCAACCGCCAGCCTCCGACGGCAGGTTTCCATTGCATATCCTGAAAAACGAGGCTGCCGCTAAACTGTTTGCCATCGGGTGAACTGTATTCTAACCGGCTTGCCATTTCCAGCCTTTTCCCAACAGGATAATCCGCGTGAAACCGCAGGTGATAAACGGTCTCCTGAACAGGATAGGCAATCTGCTGCTGTGCTGAAATACTGTTCCGCGAATTTTCCTGCATCCGGATGCGCACATACCAGACATGGTGCCGGCTCAGCGCATAACTGCATTCCAACAGGCGGCTGCTGCCATGGGTTGGGGCATTGTTTCGGTAGGAAGGAAGCGGCCGCTGCCAATGATCCTGATAGGCCGAAATGGTCCAACGCGGGATTGGCCGCCATTGGAAACCGAAATACAACCCTGCTTCGTTGCTGCTGAACTGACCAAATCCACTGCCGGAAGCAGCATCGTACGAAGCGCTGTATTGGCGGTACAACAACGACATATCTACGCGGGTATGCAGGCTGGCTAAGAGGCCGATTACCCTTGCATCCGGGCTTTTCACAGAACGGGTATTGCGGCGTTCCTCGAAAAAGAAATGAAAATTGCGCCAGGTGCGGTCACCATAAACAGAGAACGATGCGCTTCCAGAACCCCAGGCAATTGCCGAACCGGTGTCAAGTCCGTTTCGGTCATGGCGCAGGGCCGCGCCCAATTTGCCGTTGCTTGTGCGGCGCATGATGTTCAATCCGGCCAATTGTTCAATGGCGCGCTTCCGGCTTTCCCACTCGGCTGCAGTGCGGTGCAGACCATCGAGGTCGAGCCTGAAATCGAGCGGAGCTTCCACGCGCATGCTATCCATGTTCATGCGGGTTGAAACACGCCGGGATGAGAATAGCAAATCGGCTTGCCAGGCGCCTTTTGAAACCCCGACGGCAAAACCGCGCAAATACCGGCTTTCATTGACCGAACGGAAAGGCCGGATGCCGGACGCATTGCGCTTTACCTGCATCACCAGGGCACTTTGGCTGAAACCGAGACCGGTTCCTAGCAAAAGCCCCTGCCCGCAATTGTACTGAAAATCACCCAAGGCCAGGCGACGCAAGAGTCCGGTATGCTCCACGAATACATGGAGGCTATTGAAATCCATTAAGCCTCCTTGGTGCAGCCAGGGTTCGCCGGGGTCTTTTTCTGCCGCCCATCCTACAGACAACAAACCGGGAACCTGGTAGCGGTAGCGAATATGGCTGCGAAAAGGGTCTCCGAAAAAACGGTTCGCGGCACTATCAGGCAATGCATACCGCTTGTCTGGCTGCGGCCAGCTGCGCAAGCCGTACAACAGGAATTCTTGCTTCCCGCGGTGCATGCCTTTCTTCAGGCGGTACCACAACAGCTGATCCGGGCTCCGGCATTCAAGCCAGGGCAGGATGCTGCGGATGAATGCCGCGTCAATGCCAGGCAACACCTGCAACTCTTCCAAACTAAGGAAAGGCCCGAAACGCTGTCGGTGAATCAGAATCGCCAACACATGCGACAAAGTCAGACCGGGAACCTGCTGCAATTCCTCCGCTCCGGCGCGGTTGATATCCCGGCGCAAGGTGAATTGCTCCTCCAATTCACTCAGGTCATTATTGCCTTCGAAGTTCTCGCTACTCCGCTCCACGGCATCTTGAACTTCCCCGGCCGGCTCCTGCTGTGCCTCCGCGGTCTGCGGCAGGATGAATGCGACCCACAGCGCCCAGGTCAGGATTTTCCTTTCCATACCATGATACATTGTGGAGTGAAGCCAAGAATACTGTGATAATCAAAGCCCAAAGCCATTTGCAAGCGACGTTCTTTCCAGGAAAGCGCAAAGGAGTAGGGGCGAAGTCTGCCCCCGGTACCGAACATCATGCCCATGCGCGTATTCAGGGCATAACAAAGAGCAGTCTTAACCGAGGCCTTGCCGGTGGCTGTGCCCGATTGGGCTTCCAGTTCGGCCATAACGCGCAGTTTGTCTGAGACCGCATGCCCCAAAGCCAGATGCCATGTTTGCGGCGGGCTGGCCTCGTTCCGTTTTGCAAAGCCGCTGTAAAGGCGCATGCCGAGACTGGTTTTTCTGCCGAGTTGCGTCTGTAAACCGGCCCTGACAAAAAGTTCTGGCCGCTCAGGATACAAATGCGTTTGGCGTATGCCATCGGCAGTTAAACCAAACCCGATCACGGTGCGCTTGTCGATGCGGTTGGCGAGGCTGAGGCCGATTTGTTGCCGGTGGAAATGCCGGCTGCCGTCTTGCAACACCGAAATACTCCAGCGCAGATGGCCTGCGTCGAATGCCAATCCGGCAAAGCGATGACCCAGCCCGGGCAGATTGTGCTGGCGTGAAACGGCTGTTGCAATAATAAACCCTGAGTCGCGGCAGGCTGGATTGCTGAACACCAGCGGAAAACCCGGCGGTGCGAGCGCATGCAATCCGTTCGGCAAGGGCAAGCCCGTACCGATAGTCTGCTGCGACCTTGCTGCAACGCCCGTACCGAGCAGAAGCAGCAAAGCGCAGCATTTACGACTCATTCAGTTCTTCTTTCAATTGCAGGAGGGCCGAACGCAAATCGCGGAGACGCTGGAGCAGGCGGTCTTGAACTTCCTGCTTCACCGCCGGCTTGTTGAGGTGCTTGCGCACGCCGTCAAGCGTCATGCCTTTTTCCTGGGTGAGGTAAATAATCTGCCGGATCAGCTCCAGGTCTTTCGCAGCATAAAGCCGGTCGCCCTTGCGGGTTTTCATCGGTTTCAGCCGCGGCAGTTCCTGTTCCCAAAAACGCAGCTGGCTCGGATTAACGCCGAACATCGCGGCCACTTCACCAATGCGGTGAAAGGCTTTGGTTTCTTCGTTCTGTTCCATCGCAATCCAATTACTCTAAACTCAACTGCACCCGAGAATCGTTGTCGATATTGGTGCGCTTGTCAAACACAAAATCCACGAAACGCGCTTCTCCGGCTGCCATTTTCACTGCACTCCGGCTGCGGCCCATCTCGAGGCCTTTCGGATCATACACCTTCACCGAAACCTGTTGGTCGATGGCCTTGCCGGCGATCAGATAAATGCTCAGGCGGTTGTCTGTTCCTTCGCCGTCGTTGCCGAGCTGTACCTTGCCCAGGCTCAGTCCTTTCAAACGAAAAGCTGTGTCGGTTTCGGGTTGGATTTCAAATGCCTGATCTACGCCGGAGCTTACACCGCGGGCAATTTCACCCACAGCACGGCCGGCCTTTTCGCTGCCTTCGCCAATTTTTTCGGTAACCCCCGAACAGGCAAACAGGCCGCAAACAGAAATGGTAAGTAAATAATACATCTTGTTCATATCAGTCGAATGATTTGGTTGTTTCCGAAGCTTTTTGGAGCATCCGCGCATAGTCGGCATCGCTCAGGTCGTTGAAATAGAAGAAGGCCGGGTTGAGGGGATGATTGTTCTTCCGCACTTCGTAATGCAAGTGCGGCCCGGTGCTTTTTCCGGTGTTTCCGACGAATCCTATCAGTTCGCCACGCACCACCCGCTGGCCTTTTTTTACCTTAAAGCCGCTGAGATGGGCGTACACCGTTGTGTATCCGTAGCCGTGTGAAAGGATGATATGGTTGCCGTAACCCCATTCATCGCGGCGGATGTCTGATACAATTCCATCTCCCGTGGCAAAAACGTGTGTGCCGGGAGGTGCCGTAAAATCCATGCCCGCGTGGAACTTGGCCGTGTGGTAAAAGGGATCAATCCGATATCCGTAGCCACTGGCCATGCGGTTGAGGTCTTTGTTTGCAACCGGTTGAATGGCCGGAATGCTGTTTAGCATCGCGGTTTTGGCCTTCACCAACTTCTCGAGCTGATTGTATGATTTGTCTTGCCGCGACGCCAGATGGTGCAGATTGTCGAGCTTGGTGCGCAATGACGCAAGCAACTCGCCTTCCGGCATCCGCAAAAGATCAGAGTAGCTCTGGATTTTCTCCTGATCCGGTTTCAGCGGATCGGCCTCGTAAATCATCCGGTAGATTTTGTTGTCGCGCTCGGCGAGTTCATTCATCTTCCGGTCAAGCTCTGAAACGTGTTGGTTGATGGCCTTGATCTGATGGCGCAGCTTGCGGTTCTCATCGATCAGCCCTTTCTCAATTGGTGTAGCAAAGAAGCGGGTGAAAACGAAAGCCATTCCCACGCCGATCACCACTGCCAGCGAAAAGAAACCCAACGCCCGGTATATCAGATACCAATAGTTCTGGGAAACCTTTTCAAAGCTCAGGCTTTTCGGGTTGAAGAAATATTTCGTTTTCTTGGCCACTCGCTCAGGCGGGGCGTAATTTTGTCCCCCATTGCAAAAGTAAGGCATTTCAAACTACAGACCCCGCAGTTACATGAGTATAAACGCTTACGAGATACGGAAATCGTTCCTCGACTTCTTCGCCGGTAAAGGCCACCAGATCGTTCCATCGGCTCCCATCGTGGTTAAGAACGATCCGACCCTGATGTTCACCAACGCCGGGATGAACCAGTTCAAAGACCTTTTTCTGGGCAATGCCGAAGCCCGGCATACGCGCATCGCAGATACCCAGAAGTGCCTGCGCGTGAGCGGAAAGCACAACGATCTGGAGGAGGTTGGCGTCGATCATTACCATCATACCATGTTTGAAATGCTGGGCAACTGGAGCTTTGGCGATTATTTTAAACAGGATGCCATCGCATGGGCCTGGGAACTGCTTACCGAAGTATATAAACTCGATCCGGACCGTTTGTATGTGACCGTTTTTGAAGGCTCAGAAGAGGAAAATATTCCCTACGACCGCGAAGCCTACAACCGCTGGCTGGAATTCGTGGAGCCCGGTCGCATCATCGATGGCAACAAAAAAGACAATTTCTGGGAGATGGGCGATACCGGACCTTGCGGGCCCTGCTCCGAAATCCACGTCGATATGCGCAGCGACGAAGAGCGCAGCAGCGAAAGCGGGCGCGACCTGGTGAACACCGGCCATCCGGAAGTGATTGAAATATGGAACCTGGTGTTCATGGAGTACAACCGCAAAGCCGATGGTAGCCTGGAGAAACTTCCTGCGCAGCATGTCGATACCGGCATGGGCTTCGAACGCCTTACCCGCGCCCTCCAGAACAAAAAGAGCAATTACGATACCGATATCTTCAGCGGTATCATAGCCGAAACCGAGCGGATCGCTGCCAAAGGATACACCGGTACAGATGAGCCTTCCGATATCGCTTTCCGTGTCATTGCCGACCATATCCGTGCAGTAGCTTTTTGTATTGCCGATGGACAACTTCCCTCCAATAACGGTGCCGGCTATGTGCTGCGCCGCATCCTGCGCAGGGCCGTGCGTTATGGTTACAGCTATCTCGGGCTGGAAACGCCTTTCTTCCACAAGCTGGTGGCTGTAATGGCAAAGGAAATGGGCGCATTTTTCCCCGAACTGCAGGCTCAGGAGTCGTTCATCGCCCGCGTAATCCGCGAAGAAGAGGCCAGCTTCTACCGCACCTTGGCCCGCGGCATGGATATCCTCGAAAAACACTTCGCCCAGGGCGGCGGTGACGTGGATGGCGCCACAGCCTTTGAACTCTATGACACTTACGGTTTTCCGCTCGACCTCACCCAGTTGATCGCCCGCGAACACAATCATAGGGTAGACCTGGATGGCTACAGCGAAAAACTGGCCGAACAGAAAGCGCGCAGCCGTGCCGATGCGGCCCGCGAAACCGGCGACTGGCATTACCTCGATGCCGATGCCGAAGAAGACTTTATTGGTTACGATTTCCTTGAGGCAGAAGTACGCATCACCCGCTGGCGCGAACTGACGCTGAAAGGGAAGAAGCAGATCCAGGTGGTGCTCAGCAACAGTCCGTTCTATGCCGAAAGCGGCGGACAAGTTGGCGATACCGGCACCTTGCACGCTGCAGATGGTTTTGTTGTGCAGGTGCTCGATACCGTGAAGGAAAACCAGTTGCATATCTGCCTGGTCGATCGCTTGCCGGAGGAACGCAATCAGTTGTTCCATGCGGAGGTTGACAAACAACGCCGCGCTGCCATTGCCTCGAACCACAGCGCTACGCACCTGATGCATTCGGCTTTGCGGGAGACGCTGGGCACGCATGTAATGCAAAAGGGAAGTTTGGTGAATCCGGAACGCCTGCGCTTCGATTTTTCGCATTTTGCCAAGCCGGAAGAATCGGAGCTGCAGCAGATCGAAGACATGGTGAATGCCCGCATCCGCATGGCTATTCCCTTGAAAGAGGAACGCAATGTGCCGGTGGAGGAAGCGATGAAGGGCGGCGCGATGGCCTTGTTTGGTGAAAAGTACGGCGACTCGGTTCGGGTCATCACCTTCGACGATCAATACTCAAAAGAACTTTGCGGCGGCACACATGTGAGCAATACCGCCCATATCGGCTTCTTTAAACTGGTTTCAGAAAGCTCAGTTGCAGCCGGCGTACGTCGGGTTGAAGCGCTTACAGGCCAGGCGGCACTCGATTACCTGCGGCAGCGCGAAACACAATGGGCGCAGGTAGCAGAGCTGCTCGGCAATCCGGCGGATGTGCAAACCAGCCTGCGGAAAATGCTCGATGAACAACAGGCGCTGCGCCGGCGTGTGGAAGCCTTTGAGGCCAGGCAGGTACAGCAAACCATAGACGATTTGAAGACCCAGGTTGCCGCAGGTGCCGGTTTCAGTATGCTGGCGGCGCGAGTCGATCTACCCTCCGCGGATGCGGCGCGCACCATCTGCTTCAGCCTGCAACAGGAACATCCCGACCTGGTTGCGATGCTCGGGTTTGTAGCCCAGGACAAGCCGGGTTTGGCGCTCATTCTGCCCGAAAACCTCGTGGCCGAACGC
>Ga0068876_10003558_pt1 | contig 11118 bp, 2 predicted proteins | sample NOAtaG_6_FD_66442 | JGI IMG/M metagenome (GOLD analysis project Ga0068876, IMG submission 66442) | Freshwater lake microbial communities from Lake Erie, under a cyanobacterial bloom - NOAA_Erie_Diel5S_2200h metaG | ecosystem: Environmental > Aquatic > Freshwater > Lake | place: USA: Ohio, Lake... | reverse complement strand
CCGCCGCCACGGCCACCTTGGCCACCGCCACCGTTTCCACCGACGCCGCCTTGGGTTCCGGGAACCCAGAATCCGGAAACATGGGTACCCGCAGGTCCAGCTGTACCCACGGCACCCAATACACCTACAGCCCCAGCACCGCCATTGGCACCGCCACCACCACCGCCGCTACCGCCGCCGCCGCCTGCACCTCCACCGCTCGAATTGGTTCCAGCTCCACCGGAAACGCCTCCACCCAATCCGCCTGCACCGCCTGGATTGTTCTCACAGCCACCATTTCCGCCGCCGCCGCCACCGCCGCCGCTCCTAGAAACCGTGGAGGTCACGCCTGCTCCAGCTTGGGTGCCGGAATTACAGCATCCACAACCGTTGGTATCACTCGTTCCGTTTCCTCCGTTGCCACCTCCTGTAGCTCCGCCTGCACCTCCTGTTCCTCCTACCAATGAGCAGTTATTGGCTGCATTGAAATTTCCGGTCGCATTTCCTCCTGTAGCACCTACTGTGGTGCCGCCACCGCCACCGCCGCCGCCGCCAGCTCCGGCGTCTTCTTGATCATCGATGTCCCCGGCTGAGCCGTTTCCACCTGCTCCACCTACTATCCCGGCACTACCGATAGAGCCAGCCAAACCAGCCGTTGCGTTCCCCGGAAGGATTTGGCACCTTACAAAATCGTAATTGGAGCAAGAGGACATGTGTACACCATAGGTGGACATCCCGTTACCGGTTGCACCTGCTGTTTGGATGGTCAAATCCTGAAAACGGACGTTGGAGGCTCCTGCCAAATAAATGGCCACCAAACGCTGTTGATTGGCCGCTCCTTCTGGATTCAAGGCAGAACGGAAAATCGTGGTCGCACCGGGTTGGCTTGTTTTGCGCCACCCTTGGGAGGGGTCAAATCCTCCCTCCAAAGTCACGTAACCAGCTATGTTGGTAATTGGAGCGTTGATGGTATAGGTACCGATGGCCATTTTAATGACCGTATTGTTGCAGGATGCCAATGAAATTGCGTTTGCCAAACTTGCCGGACTGGCTTGAGTACCTGTGCCGCTCCCTGTTGGAGAAGCGTAAATGACGTTGCAACTGGTGGCACTGGGCTGGTTCACATTCACCGTCACGGATGTCGAATTTTGACATCCATTTGCATCGGTTACCGTAAGGGTATAGCTGGTTGTGCTTGTGGGTGACACCGTGATGTTGGCGGTAGTGGCACCTGTGCTCCACGAGTAACCAGTTGCGGTGGGAGCACTGGAAGTGAGGGTAATGGGTGCTCCCGGACAGGTAAATGCAATCCCCGGCGTGATTGTGACCACAGGAAGCGGATTGACTGTGACGGTCAGGTTGTCGGAAAGGGTACAGCCATCGGGGAAGTTTGCAGACACGGTGTAGACCGTAGTGACTGAAGGAGATGCGACCGGGTTTGAACAATTTGTGCATGAAAGACCAATGGAGGGTGACCAACTGTAGGATGTGGCACCCGTGGAAACAGCATTGAGGTTGGCCGAACCACCCGGACAAATGCTGCGATCCGCACCTGCACTCACCGTGTTGGCAGTCCCCACAACTTGAATCAGGTAGGAGTAGGTATTGGTTCCGGTCACAGGACAGGCATTGTCTTCAGCCGTAATGGTGAAGAAATTAGCACCTACATCGGACAAGGTCGGTGTCCAACAAAAAGTTGCAGTCGGAGAGGCCCCATTGTTTCCGTTGATGGTCAGTACACCACCCGGGATACCGTTGTTTTGACTCAGGCTGATGTTGTTGCCGTTCGCATCCGATGAATTCAAATTGAAACAGAATGTGGAGCCAACACAAACCGTCATCTGGTAGTTGTTACTTCCGTTGATGCCCGATACCACCGGAGCTTGGTTGCTGCAGTTCAACACACGGAATTGCATGTCACGGACCGTGGAGCCCACCAAAACACCATTTCGATATTCATCCACACGAACGCAGATGACTCCAATTTGAACCGCACTTGGGGTGAAACTAATGGTTCCGGTCAAAGGGTTGATGCTAACGCCTGCTGTTGTGGTGAGGGGATTCGCTCCAGAAAATCCGCCGTTGTAAGCCACTGAGGTACCTGCTGCCTGTTGGCAGTTCACCAATGAAAATCGAAGGGAATCTCCATCCGGGTCGGTCACTCCATGGTTGTAGGACACTGCCTGGTTCACGCAAACGAAAGGTGTTGGCAGGTTGTTGAAAACCGGGGAGTTGTTACAGGGTGCGAGGGTATTATTGAGGTTCGCGGTGAGGTAGATGTTTTGGTTGCCGGGTCCCGAAAGGGTGGTGATGGCGTTGTTTCTGCAACACTCCGTCCAGCCCAAGACCCAATCAGAACCGCAAGCGGGAGGAAGGTTCAATGTACCTTGGAATGTCCATACCTCCACACCGTAAGGCCCGCTACCATTGCAGTTGGTTGTCTGCGTGGGGCAAACAGGAGTCACATCCACGGGTGCTCCCAATTGGTTCAAGGTGATGGAGGAGTTAACCCCGCAAGTCGCACTTGAGTAAGTGACTGTTTGGGTGGAAAATGGCGTTACGCCAGAGCAATCACGAAAGAATTGAAGCGTGACCACATATTGCCCGTTGCCGTTGCAGGTCCAGGTGAGATTGCCGCCCATCCCGTGGGTGGCATGGGCATTCTTTGCCGACAGGGTCAGGATGAGAAGGAGAAGCCAAAGGCTGTGGTTACGAAGCCGGGTATTGATGCGCATAACAAAGAGTTGTTTGTTGATTCAAAACAAGATACCAAACCGCAAAAACAGAATAAACACAACATTAATTCCTCGATTCATTCACCAAAATTTTGCCGAAACGGTGCGGAAACGGACAAAATATGGGGAAGGAAACACAATTGCCTACAAGGTAGTACTTTTTTCCACCCTGTGAAAACAACCCAGAAGAAATGAGGCGTTGACGCGGTTTGCTGGAATCAGAAAAGCAACTCCTTGAGGATGATCACGATGCCCATCACGAGCACAAACCATCCGAAAAAGGGCTTCAACTTGGCACCATCCACTTTCTTAGCGAGTGCCGTGCCTATCAAAATACCGAGGATTGCAAAGCCAGTCACCGACAACAATAAGGCCCAATCGTAGTGGTATTGTGTCCAAGTTCCGACAAATCCAAGCAAGGAATTTGCTCCGATGATGACCAAAGACGTACCAACCGCTTCTTTGATGGCGAGATCGTTGAAAATGACAAGGGCAGGGATGATGAGAAAACCTCCACCTGCTCCAACCAATCCGGTCAAACTTCCCACCATCAACCCGTTGAGGAACATCAAGAGGTACCTGGGCCGGGAAATCAAAATTCCATCTGACTTGTATTTGCTGGGTCGCTCTTTGCGGATCATGGAATAAGACGCAGCCAGCATCAAAAGAGCGAAAACCAGCATCAAAAGCAGGGATTTCGTGACTTGGAAATTATTCACGCTGAATACGAGGTCAGGAATGGCAGGAACAATCCAAGCCCTGGTTGCAAAAACTGCAGCTACGGAAGGGATTCCAAATACAAAAGCAGAGCGAAGGTTGACAAGACCCTTTTTGAAATAGGAGTATGAACCTACCCAAGCCGTAGTACCCACAACAAACATGGAATAAGCTGTTGCCGTAACCGGTTCAATCCCGAAAATGTAGTACAAAATCGGTACCGTCAGGATGCTGCCACCACCACCTACTAGACCGAGGGTGATTCCAACCAAAACAGCAGCAAAGTATCCAATCAGCTCCATGCCATGGGGTTAAGTGCGCAAAGATGGGATGGAAGTACCTCGAGTAATGCCACATTCGTTACACATGGGCAATTGTTCCCTTCGGAGGCCCTAAATTCTAGGCTATCCATCACCGCAAGAGGGTTAAATTGCCTTTGGTTTGGACATCTTTCCCCCTTGCATCCGTGCCTTCCAGTTGAAAGAAATATACTCCTTCAGGAGCTAGCCCGTTCCCAACCCTGCCATCCCAGTATTCGGATTTAGATCGGGTTTCGAATACGACTTTGCCCCATCGGTCATAAATCGAGAAATAAAAGGTCTCCAATTGGTTGAAATTGGTTTGAGCCCAATCATTGACGCCATCACCATTCGGGCTGAATACGTTGGGTATGAACAGGATGGGGTCTTCTACGACAATTGTCCGGGAAATGGTATCCGTGCATCCAAAAATATCCATTGTAACCATGGTGACCTCATATGGTCCAGGCCCGGGGAAAACATGGACGGGATTTTGAAGCAAGGAGCTGTCCCCATTTTCAAAATACCACCACCAAGATGCCCCACTGATGCTTTGATCGACAAATTCCACCAAATTATCTGGAAGATTGTTGGCAAAAAAATCAGCTGTAGGCCCAAAATCCCCTTCGATTTCCAGGGCGGCGCTGCTATCGGAACCGCAGGAAGTCCGCACCACCAGGGTGTAAGACCCTCCTGAATCAATCGTTAAAAGGGTTGAAGTGTCTGCTTGAATCAAAACGCCATCCCGATACCAAAACAAGGAATCTCCCCCTTGACCCAACAAAACCAAGGAATCTCCCCTGCAAATCAAGGCAGGCCCGGCAAGCAATATTTCGGCGAGGGGTTCAGCTCCGGGAAAAACGGGTGTAAAGGAAGAAACGTATTCGCAACCAAAGATGTCTTGGGCCTGAAGGGTGTAAACTCCAGCGGTTGTGGCCAAGTGATTGACTGCAGTCTCTCCGACCAATGGAATGTCGTTCAATAGCCATTGTACCCCTGTGCTGCCCGGTGCGTCTCCAATCAAAAGGACCGTATCCCCGGGGCAAATGAACGGACTGCCAACCAGCTGGATGCTTGGAATTACGGGAGGAAAATATGAAAATGCCAAGGTGGAGGAAGTGTCTACACATCCTACGGATGAGGTAACCACGACCGTGTAGTCGCCTTGGGTGCCAGCAAAAAGGAAGTTGGTGGTGTCGGCAATCGGAAGTTGGTTGAATAGCCATTGGTAGCTCCCCCCGCCTGAAGCCAAATAGAGTGCAGAGTCACCCAAACAGGCTATCGGGCTCACTGCTGCCGTGAGGCCGGCCTCCACGGTGTCGGAAAATACCAGGACTTGGAGGGAGGTGTCTCTGCAACCCAAGGGCCCCTCAACCACCACTGAAAATTGACCACTTCCATACGCCGGAAAAATCGAGTCGGCTTGACCGACGATGGGCAGGCCATTCTGGAGCCATGAAACGACAGTTCCTCCGGTTGATGACAACAATACAGAGTCGCCCGCGCAAAATGCCAAAGGTCCTGAATTGGAAATCGAAGCGGTGGGAAGAACACTTCCAACCAAAATCAAACTATCCGAGACCGATGTGCAACCACCTCCGGATGTCACCGCAACTTGATAGAAGCCCGGTTGAGAAGCGAGAAAGGTATTGGATGTTGCGCCCGGCACGTCTGACCCATTGAATTGCCATTGGTAGTTGCCCGAACCGAAGGCATTCAATGTTATCTGTTCACCTGGGCACAAAACCGTATCTCCGCCCGCGAAGACGAATGCAGAGGGAGGGGGCGAGAATGTAATGTTCGTTTGGGTTGACAAACCTGCGCAACCGACCGGGTAGAAAATCTGCACGCTGTAGGCTCCTGAGCTGTTGACCACCAAGAAAGAGTCATTGGCGGCCGGAATCGCCATTCCGTTCAGCAACCATTGGTAGGAAGCGCCGCTCCCGCCAGAAGTTTCCAGAAGAACACTGTCGCCCAAACAGGAAGAAATATTCCCCGCGGGATTGATTGAGGCTGATTGCGGTGGAATGACGTTCACAATAAGGGTGTCGGCATAGGCCACACAAGTACCACTCAATACCTGCAACCTGAAACATGTCGTGGAGGTGATGCCAGAAGGAGGATCATAATTCAAGGAATTGGCGCCTGGGATGTTGCTGAAATTCCCCGTGCAACCCACGGATGACTGCCATTGGTAGGAAACTTGCCCATATCCGCCTGTGGCTGGAAGGCTGTTCAGGTTGCCCGGATCTCCCAAGTAACAGAGGGTTTGCGTTGCAGGCGAAAGGCCGCCGGGGGAAAAGGGCACATCCGCACCTGCATGGTAACTGCCGGAGGCTGCAGCTCCCCCGTTGCCTGTACCACCCGACAATTGGTTGGTGGGAGAAACAATGTTGCCTGGAGCGCAATCGTTGTAGAATACCTTGATCCTTCCCCCTCCTCCGCCGCCGCCTTGTCCCGAAGAATTTCCTCCAGTGGTGGATGCAGTGGTAGTCGAACAAAACAAACCTCCGCCCAAGCTCAAATTGGGGCCAGCTGCTCCTCCTACGCCCCCCGGACCTCCGTTTCCACCTGTGGCGCTGATGCTTCCCGTAACGATGGCTATCCCTCCGCACTTCAACATGACACCACCCCCACTTCCTCCTCCGGAACCCCCTCCTGCACCACCGGCACCTGTATGCGTGTATTCATCCACACCATCACAACCATCCGAACAACAACGCGGGGAAGGTCCTGCTGCGCCTCCATTTCCTCCTGCCCCGCCTGGGTTGCCGTTAGCCGAAATCGATCCCGTGAAAGTCAAATTGCCGGAGGATTCCACGTATACCAACCCTCCGCCATGTCCTCCCTGGGCACCTGAGGTGCCTGCTAGACGTCCTCTGCCTCCACCTCCAGCACCACCTCCGCCGGCCCCTTTGTCAATGTCAATCCCGGATACCGTGCCAAATACCGAACCCGCATTGCCTCCGTTGCCTCCAAAACCGAATCCAATTACATTCGTGGTGCATGTCGAAATGGCGGAATTGACCGTGGGCAATGAACCTGCACCACCCGGAGCTCCGCCATTGGCTGACCCACCGTAGCTTCCCCCTCCTGCACCACCAGCACCTCCACTTCCACCAATCCTGCCGCCGTCATCGTTGAAGGTAAAACATTGGTTTTTTCTCCCGCTGCCATCCAAACCTTGCGCGCCAGCAATACCACCTCCCCCAGGATTGCCGGATATGCCTGAACCTCCACCAAACGTGACTACTGCACCACATTGATCTGTGGGTGCAGGACAAGATTCAATGAAGGAAATGTTATTGGCAGTTCCTGGTTGTCCTCCGTTTCCTCCGGAAAACCCAGCTCCATTGGCTTGAATGCTGCCATCAATTTGAACATTGCCAGCAACAATCACCCTCAATTCCCCGCATCCCCCCGAACGGAAGGGTCGCACGTGAATGGTCACACCCGCAGCCACTACAAAGTTACCCGAAACGAAATAGGTACCCGAAAGGGTGTCTCCCAGGGCCGGCACAAAATTGCCCGAAATGTTGGTAGTGGGACATTGCCCACGAGAATGGGTGTGCAATGCCACCAAGGCCAAAGTCAGGACCCAAAACCGAAGAATCATTCTTCGAATATAGCTTTCAACCCATCCATGTCCAAAGCAAATCGACGCAGAATTCCTTGCAAACCATCTAGGCTATGGGATGGGTTAAAATCACATCGGACCTGATGACAAAAGCCTGCTGATTGGCTGACGAAAGTCAATGTTTGACCGAAAAGGGGCACCTAGCTTTGCCCTGACTAAAGATAAACATGATCAACTTGACATGAATCCTCACAAACACCCTCGAAAGGCAATTTCAGAACGCAAAATCGTCAGATTGCTTCCATCCATCTTCATTTTTACCCTTTTGGTAGTCACCGGAATGGGAAATACAATGGCACAAGCCCCAACCTGCGGGTCTAACGTACCATTTGAAAACATCAACCTCACCGGCAATCCGGACTCGCTTTGGACTTCAGCCCATACGGTCCGATACGGGCAGTGTTGCGCTGTTTCAAGCCCCGACCGATGCCTCTCTTATTCGATCACCCTTGACCCCAACACTGCGGGCGTAGTCATGCGGTCTGATGAGGGAGCATTGCCGCGTGGATCATATTTTTATCAGATTAACTGTGGGCCGATGCTGTATCTGGATTCGGTCATTTGCCTTACCGGGGTTGGTCCACACTATGTCACGTTTTGTAAGCCAGGTGGGAATGCCAACGTCTATTCCATCCAATCCGTTGCCAAACCTACTTTTCCCCAAGATGACACGACAAGGGTGGGTTGCTACATTCCGCTGACCACCTACGGCCTTGACACCCATACCGTGGTTTGGAACTCCGTCTTCCCAGGAGCACGTGGAGACTTCAATGGATACCTCAACGCCACATCCAACGCAACCCGCGTGATTTTCACTCCCGACGCCAGCTCTCCCTCTTACATCGAATATGAAGTTTGTGGGCAACCCACTGCTGACGAGTGCGGTTATATCCTTTACACCTGTGATACGGTGGGCATTTGGGTTTACCCAGCCCTGTCAGTCACGGTATCTCCCAATCCTGCCAACTATTGTGCCTCCAGTGGTGGAATGACCCTGACTGCGAATCCTGCTGGAGGTGACGCCAATTATGACTATTTATGGATTGGTCCAGCCGGAGATACCCTATCAGATACTGATACCGCAAGGGCAACCACGGCAGGTTCATACCTCATTTACCTCAACGATGGTTTGAGTGGATCCACATGCGGTGCAATCAATTTAACCGTTGCGGTACAAATGACACCTGACCCGGTAGTGAATGCAGGCAACGACACCTTGCTTTGCCCGGTCAACCCAGTGGTAGACCTTCAGGGCTCCATACAAAATGCGCCAGGTGGTATTTGGTCGGGAGGTTCGGGGTCCTTTTCAACCAACCCCCTTGACTTGACCACGCAATATACCCCTACTCCGATTGAAATAGCTGCAGGTTCACTTACCATGTACCTGACATCCCAAAGCGCCGGTACCTGTCCCGATATCATGGACTCAGTTACCATCAACTTTGGGGACACTTTGTTCACCGACCTCCCTTCCGGGAATATCCTCTGCCACAATGACTCTACAACACTGTCAGTCAGTATTGTTCAGGGAAACGGCGGTTATTCTTATGCTTGGGGAAACGGTGCAACGACTGCCACAATCAATGTCCCTCATGGAGCCTATTGTGTTACCGTAACAGATGCCTTGGGTTGCCAATCGATTCAGTGTGAAGCTTTGGCGAATCCCGCAGTACTTTCCGTGACGGCCACAGCCACAGATGCCACCACGGTGGGAGGATCGGACGGCACTGCAACAGCAATTGCCAGCGGAGGAACCGGAAGTTACAATTACCTATGGAGCAATTCCATGACCACTTCCGCCATTACAGGTTTAGGAATTGGAGTGTATGGGGTTTCGGTAACGGACGGCAATGGATGTTCGGCCTTTGCGGGTGCGGTCGTGAACGACCCTTCCTGTTTCGGGTTCAATGCCACCGCGGTAGGTGATGCAGTTGATTGTTTTGGTAGCAAGGAAGGGAAAATTTATGTTGCGAATGTTTCGGGTGGCAGCGGAATGTATGCATACACTTGGCTGACCAATCCGCCTCAACTCTCAGACACTGCATTCAACGTGGGCGCCGGCTCGTATTCGGTCATTGTTCAAGATTTGGTGACGAATTGCAGCCACCAAACTTCAGTCACGGTCACCGAACCTCCAAAGTTGGAAAACTTCATGACACACATTGACAATGGGATCATTGGTGGTAACACCGGTTCAGCCCAAGCCAACCCAAGCGGTGGTACGGCTCCCTATGGATTCAATTGGAGTTCAGGGCAAAACACAGCCAGCATAACCAACCTAACCTCCCAAACCTATGTGGTAACCATCACGGATGACAACCAATGCAGGGTTATCGACTCGGTCCTGATTTCCGAACCTCCTTGCCAAGCCTTGGAAATTTCATTCTCACACAATGATGTCAGTTGCAACGGCCTTACCGATGGCAGTATCACCTCGTCCATTTCCGGAGCCACACCACCCATCCAATACCTTTGGAACACTGGAGCCAATACCCCTGCCATTACAAGCTTGCCCGCCGGGATGTATAGCCTAACGGTAACCGATTCAGTGGCATGTACCAATTTCGGCAACATTCAAGTCACAGAACCCTCAGCGCTGTCTTTGGCGTTCATTACCTCGGATGTATCCTGTGCTGGAGGCACCAACGGCTCAATCGACTTGACAGTTTCAGGTGGAACAACACCCTACACGTTTGAGTGGTCTAATTTTTCAGGATCGGAAGACATTTCCCAGTTGTTGCCAGGTAGTTATTCCGTTACAGTAACGGATGCCAACAATTGTAAAGCCTACGGAACCAGATCGATTGGCCAACCACCTGCATTGTCAGTTACCGGGTTGCCAGTTCCTGTAACTTGTGCCGGAGGAAACAATGGCTCCATCAATTTGACTGCATCAGGTGGATTGGGAGGATATCTATTTGCATGGAGCAATTCACAACCCACGGAGGATTTGACAGGTTTGATTGCAGGGACCTACTCGGTTACTGTCACCGATGGCAATGGGTGTAAATCGACCAAAACATTCGGGGTGGTTCAGCCAGACAGTGTTCGCATTGATTCATTCTTGATGGGTTGCGTGGATCCAATTACCGGCCAAGCCGAAATAACCGCATTCATTTCAGGTGGCAATGGAAGACCTTGGAACTTAAGTATTGACAACGGAACCACATTTGGTGCGGCCGGTGATACAACTGCAATTCTATTGGCTGGGAATACCTATCAATTGGTTGCATCTGACGTTCAAAATTGTCCAAGCATCCCGGAATTTGTCCAGGTAAACCCAGTTCTGGAAATCACATCCGTCAACCATCCATTGTGCCATCCTTCGGGATCATCAACTACCTTGTTAAGCGTTAATGCTATGGGTGGTGCTGGTGCCCCCTATGAGTTAAGCCTTGATGGAGGAATAACTTTCGGATCTGCAAACAATATCGACAGCATTGTTGCCGTTGGGAATAGTTACACCATCACCATACAGGATGCATTTGGATGCCAATCCAAGGATAGCCTCATTTTGATACCATCAACGTTGGAGCTTTCCACAGCAAGCCCAACCTTCAACTGCGGGTACAACGTCAGCTGCAACGGCGCAAGCGACGGAAGCGCGACCGCATCGCCGGTAGGTGGCGTTGCACCCTACTCCTTCCTGTGGAGCGACGGACAGACCACCGCTACCGCGACAGGATTGGCCGCAGGCCAGTACAAGGTCACCCTCACCGATGCAAACGGATGCTCCAGGACGGACTCCGTG
>Ga0068876_10003557_pt1 | contig 11118 bp, 10 predicted proteins | sample NOAtaG_6_FD_66442 | JGI IMG/M metagenome (GOLD analysis project Ga0068876, IMG submission 66442) | Freshwater lake microbial communities from Lake Erie, under a cyanobacterial bloom - NOAA_Erie_Diel5S_2200h metaG | ecosystem: Environmental > Aquatic > Freshwater > Lake | place: USA: Ohio, Lake... | reverse complement strand
TGTTCTGCCAGATCAAGTGTGAGGTTCTCCCACGAAAGAATCGTCTGTCGCGGCGCTCGTTGACTTTCGCCGCGTTTGATTTGTTGAGTAACTCGCGAAGTAAGAATCCGTTTCTCAACCGGCTTCGTTACATAATCATCAGCACCTGCACCTAGCGCCAATTCCTCATCTACAACTTCACCACGGCTGGTTATCATCAAGATAGGGACGGTGGAGACGGCGCGAATCTGGCGGCAGATTTCTAAGCTCTCAAGCGGAGCATGTCCGAGGTGGATTAAAACAAGGCTGTAATCTCGAGTTGAAAATAACTCACGGGCCTCTTGAGCAGTTGAGACATCAAACACAGCAAAGCCCATCACTTCTAGTTGAAGTTTGATCTCTAATCGATCTCCCGCATTATCTTCAATGAGTAGGGCATTGGGTTTAGGTTCATTCTCTGAATGCAATGTCCCCCCCCCCAATCCTCAAAGTAGTTTTCGTAAGAATCTTCCACCATACAGCAAACTTTTACTTTGACTGATTTCTCCCTCTCAATTTACGAGTTTCTTCTTGACTTGTGGGTAAGTTGCTATTGATTCGTGAGGAAAGGGGGAGAAGAGAATGACCTTGATGCGTCTAAGCAACATCGCTAACTATCTAGCTTTCGAACGAGATCTCAAGACTGCTGTGCAGCATGTGGCGCTCAATGGTTGTAAGTCAGGCGAACCAAGCAGATTTTACTTGGCCCGTCTCAATAGCGATCTCACACTTGATCACATTGTTAGCTTTGGATTCACCGAGGAATTCCTCCAGGCAAACAACGAGTTTTCTCTTCTTAATAATCCATACCTTAATCGCGCAATTCATTCGAACTCTATCTCAATCAAATTACGAGATGCGAAGTTTCTTGAAGAGTTCAGTGAAATCGCAACGCTAGAAGATAGCGCTCGATGGAAGTCCACTGTCTTTCTTCCTTTGCTTCCGAATTATGTTGCGACTTTTTCGACTCAAGTAATCATTGAAGATTCAGAGGAGAACCAAGAATACTTTGAGATGCTCCGCTCATTAATGGCTCTCTATTTACACTCCCCTGATATTCAAGCAGCAACTCAAACTCAACGCCCAACGAAGGTTCGAGACTCTGAGGTAGGTAAAAAGCTCACAGAACGACAAGAATTGATTCTGTCCATGATTAAAAATGGAATGACCAACAACGCAATTGCAAATCGTATGGGTTATTCCGAATCGCTGATTCGCCAGGAGACGATGAGCATCTATCAAAAACTTGGCGTTGATGGTCGACGTGAGATCATTAAAAATGATTCTCTAGACGAAAACTCCAATAACGAGAATTACGGAATATAGACTCAAATAACTAATGGAGCCGTGAAAGATTCGGCCTGCGCTCTTTTCGATACTTCCTTTATTCAGTCCCATGACTTGAGCGATGAAAATTATTCCCAGAATCGCATTGAGCGCCCAGAGCCAATAAGGCAGATCCGCGCTATAAAGCGTTAGGAATGAAGTAATCACCATGGCGATGGTGTGAAACCACATCTGTTGTGAGACTTTTCGCATTGGGGCTACGACTGGCAACATCGGTATTCCTGCCGCTTCATAGTCATCGCGATACTTAATTGCCAGAGCCCAGAAATGTGGCGGAGTCCAGAAGAAGATCACCATAAAGAACCAGAACGCAGTCCACGAGAGAGATCCCGTGACTGCCGCCCATCCGATCAGCACTGGGAGGCACCCAGCGATTCCGCCCCACACAATGTTCTGGGAGGTTCGACGTTTGAGTCCAACTGTGTACCCAAACACGTAGAAAGCAATCGCACTGACAGTCAGAGCAGTTGCTAATGGATTAGTAAAGAACCAGAAGAGCAGAAGAGAAATAACGGTAATCACGGATGCAAATACCAGTGCTTGGCCTTCGCTAATCTCTTTATTGACGATCGGACGTTTGGAGGTTCGCCCCATGAGTTGATCGATGTCGCTTTCAATAATCATGTTAAATGCATTTGCAGCGCCTGCAGCAAGTGTCCCACCGAGCAGAGTTGCGATCGTTATATCGAGTGGTGGAATTCCATCGGCAGCTAAGAAGAGTGCAGGAAGTGTGGTGACCAACAGCAACTCGACAACGCGCAATTTCATTAGCGCGATATATGGCTTGATCACGTAGCGAGATTACCCTGTAGATTGCGGGCATGCGTATTTCGGTGAGATGGGCCATAGTTTTTGCTCTCATTTTTCAATTTCCTTTTACTGTTTCAGCCAGCACCAGCTCGGATATGACGAGGTTGAAGTTAGAGAAAACGATTACCGGCAACATCTCGCCAAAGTCCGTACGTGCCTCTAAAACTGGCTTTGTCTCAGCTCATAACATGATGTATCGCCACTCGGTGACCGTCTACAACGCCGAGAACCTTGACCTCGTTGAAACAATCTCTGATCAAGTCAGGCTCTCTGATTTTGGCTTTAAGAGCTACTCTGGGCTCCACCGCGGCGCTCCTGTGGAAGGAGCATTTTCTCCTGATGGCCAACACCTTTATGTCACTAACTATGCAATGTACGGAAAAGGTTTTAATCGAGAAGGTACCGATGTCTGCAAACCCGCAGATAAATACGATCGTTCATTTGTTTATCGAATTGATACTGATTCATGGAAGATTGATGCCGCATACCGCGTAGGTGTTGTTCCTAAAGTCGTTGAGGTGACGCCTGACAATAAGTTTGTGTTGGTAACTAACTGGTGTTCGTACGACTTATCTGTAATCTCAATCGACGAACAGAAAGTTGTTAAGACGCTCAATATCGGCGCATACCCACGAGGAATAACGGTCTCTCAAGATTCACAGTACGCCTATATCGCCCAGATGGGTGGCGCCGTCATTCATCGAGTCAATCTCAATACCTGGGAGAAGGACCTCCTGAATATCGGTTCAAACCCGCGCGCACTTGTTCTCTCGCCTGATAACTCGATGCTTTACGCAACTTTAAATAGTTCTGGTCGCGTTGTTGCATTTGATTTAAACCTTAAGAAGGTTGTGAAGACTGTTAAGACTGGTTCTGCGGCTCGCAGTCTTGATATATCAGCAGATGGAACAGCGCTTTATGTCGTGAACTACATGAGCGATACTGTTGCAAAAGTTCGCTCGGCCGACTTTAAAGTCCTCCAGAAAATCAAAGTCTGTAACGAACCCATTGGTATCACTTACGAACCACTGCACAAGCGAGTCTGGGTGGCTTGTTACGGAGGCGCTGTTAAAGTCTTTAGTGATTCCCTTTCACAATAGTTCCCAACAAGCGATCCATTGCAGCTCTAGCTTTATTGCGTGACGAGAGCGTGGGGGTTATTCCATCGGCAAGAATCGCAAAAACGAACTCATTATCGCCATCGTAAACATAGCCCGCCATCGTCACGCTGCGATTGACCCAACCAGTCTTCGCATGAACATTTCCTACGGCATTTGGAGCGGTTTCCAAGAATCTCTTTTGTAGCGTTCCCGTTATGCCACCCACAGGAAGTCCTTCATAGATTGAGGCAAATGTTGGGTTATTCCGAATCTTCGCCAATAGCTCAACAATCGTTTTTGCCGAGATTCTGTTGGACTTGGAGAGTCCACTCCCATCCATGGCTTTGAGCCCCGTGTGATCAATACCTAATTCACTTAAGGCAAGTGCAAAGGTTTTAGTTAGCCCCTTGCCGCTAGTTTCGTAGCCGATTTTTCTTGCCGCGCTATTCGCCAAACGATCCGCAAGTCGATTGTCACTCCAGAGATTTACAAATTTCACCATCTCGCTCAATGGCTCCGATGTCACAGATGCAATCTGGTCACGGGCAATCTCTGTGGCCTTAGTCGAATCGATCTTTTCAAAGGTTGCTTTGATTTTCCGTGCTTTGAGATTGACCTTTAAATCATAGATATCTCGCTCAAAGAGTCCTGCGTAATAGATGGCAATCTTTCTGTTTTCAGGGTTAGCTTTGTTGAGTAATGAGGGTAAGAATCTCTGGTTGTTTTTCTTAGATAGCGTGAGATTGCTTGTGAGCCACGGATCTAGCGAGCCCTTCAAGAGAAATTCATCGGCATTATCTGTCTTGAAAATTGCTGTCTCATAACGTTTTTCTGGGCCAACAAAATGCAGCGCCGCCGTAGTTGAAACTAGCTTTAAGACCGATGCTGGTACACGCAGGGATTCTGGCGAATTTTGGGCAATCACTTTTCCATCTGCCGGATTAATGATGAGAAGTCCAGGTGATGCTAATTGCTTCGAAGCGACGTACTTGTCGAGAGAGTGAAGCGCATGACTCGGGCTCGATCCCACCGTCAGCAAGGTGGCAAGCAAGCCGATGAGAACCTTGTTACGCATGGTAGAGAGAGTAATAGTCAATTCTGTGAGATGGCTTTAGGCTTCGCTGCATGCGCACAGGTTATGTCTATCACGAGATATTTGGATGGCACGATACGGGAACTTATGTTGGCGACATGCCTTCAGATCCAGGCGCCGGACTTCAGCCATACATGAATTATGAGAACGCAGAAACAAAGCGTCGTATTCATGAATTGATTGTCGTTTCTGGATTAATAGACCACCTAGAGCGCGTGCCAGCCCGCAAGGCGAGCGAAGCAGAATTAGAGACTGTGCACACTAAAGAACATATTGCACGGATTAAGAAGGAATCTGATACTCGACTTGGCGGTGATGGCGGTGATATGACTACGCCTTTTGCGCGCGGTGGGTACGAGATCGCTGCAATGGCAGCCGGTGGCGCAATTGAATTATTCGAATCAGTTTTAAGTGGCGAACTAAAGAACGGTTATGCCCTGATCCGGCCACCTGGACACCATGCGGTTCGAGAGACCGGAATGGGTTATTGCATTTTTTCTAATATGGCGGTTGCCATTGCAGTTGCAAAGAAGACACATGGTGAGAAATTGCGCGTAGTTGTGGTGGATTGGGATGTGCACCATGGGAATGGCACCGAATCAATATTCCTTGATGATCCAAATGTCCTCACGATTTCGCTTCATCAAGATCGCTTATATCCTCACACAACAGGCGATGTTGATGTTGTAGGAGTCGGAACAAACATCAATATCCCACTTCCTCCGGGAACAGGACACGGTGGTTATTACTACGCGTTCGACGAAGTAATCATCCCTGCCATTAAGAGATTTAAACCAGACATCATTGCTGTTGCATCTGGTTTTGATTCATCGGTTTTCGATCCTCTCGGTCGAATGCTCATCACAGCTGAGGGCTACCGAAATATGACTCGACGCTTGATGGATGTTGCTGATGAAGTCTGTGGCGGAAAGTTGATGATGACCCACGAAGGTGGATATAACGCAACGTACGCTCCATTCTGTGGACTCTTTGTTCTACAAGAACTATCTGGCGTTACAAAACTTCCCGATCCCTTTGCACACGGCAATGAATATCCAGGCCACGAATTGAAATCGCACGAAGCTGCAATCATCGATGAAGCTAAGAAGTTGGTAGCAAAGTTATGACTCTGCCTCCCGCAGAGATTGGCCCCGGTGAGTTCTACCCCGTAGTCGGAGTCGGCCCGCATCCCAAACCATGGCCGATGGGAGATCAATACGATCCAGAGCTACTTGAAAATGGCGATCGCCGAAACGTGCTTGATAAGTATCGTTATTGGAGCGTTGAAGCAATCGTCGCTGATCTCAACACCAAGCGTCACTCACTTCGAATAGCGATTGAAAATTGGCAACATGATCTCAATATCGGCTCCATTGTGCGCACGGCAAATGCCTTTAATGTCTCAAGCGTTCACATTGTCGGAAAACGTGACTGGAATCGACGTGGCGCGATGGTCACCGATAAATACTTGACGGTGATCCACCACCCAACAGTTGCTGATTTCAAAGCTTGGTGCGACGAGCATAAAGTAGCCATAATCGGTATCGATAACGTTGACGTTTCTACCCCGATTGAGAGCGCAGAGTTTCCGAAAGATTGTGTACTTTTCTTGGGACAAGAAGGCGCTGGAATGTCAGACGAAGCGGTCGCGGTTTGCCAGCAAGTACTAGCCATTTCTCAATATGGATCGACCCGGTCTATGAACGCATCGGCTGCAGGTGCGATTGCTATGTATGCATGGGCAATGCAGCACTTACATAAGTAATTGCTTTATCAATCCATCGGTTGCTTTTTCCACCATGGTTAAAACTTCTTCAAAGGCAGAATCTGGATGCGAATATGGATCTGGAACTTCTAGCGAATTAGGATTTGTGGGGTCAAATTGACGTAGGTAGAAGATCTTCTGTTCTTCTTCATCGCTGGTGACATATTTTGAAACTTCTTCATGATTGTTGCTATCCATCACTAGTACCAAATCTGCAGCAACTAATCGTGAGTAATTGAACTGTGATGCAATGTGACCGAAGGAATAGCCGGCCTTTTCCCAGGTGCGCTTTGAAGGTGGGTTAGGTCCTTGACCGACATGCCAATTCGAAGTCCCAGCAGAATCCACAACAATCTTTGGTTTATCGATAGTAGAAACTTTGTTATGCAAAACGGCGGCTGCCATAGGCGAGCGACAGATGTTTCCGAAACAGACCATCGTCACGATGATGGTCTCGTGATCTTTCAGATGCGAGAGGTCAGGAAGACTCACAAATTATTTTTCTAATTAATCTTCAAGAATCTCTGAGATAGCCGTGATGCGACGTTCGATCTCGCTTGCCTCATCCGAACGCCCCTCAGCATGAAGAATTCCAGCGATTCGACGCTCAATTGCGACGATAAATTCGAAATCTTTGGGTTCGGCATCCGCAGCGATATCGAGGACTCGCTCGAGGGTATTGAGCCCCTCATCAACTTCGCCCGAGAGCACTTGTGCTTTACCAAGTTCGAAGGATGCATAGGTCAAGCGGCGGTGATCATGTGCGGTTGTGAATACATCAACCGCTTTCTGGGCCGCTGCCAGGGCTGATTCAGCATCGCCTAGTTCGGTATAGCAATGAGCAATTTTCTGGTCGCAACGCGCAACATGGATAACTTCGCGCGCGCTCTTGAAATATTTTCTTGCTTCATTGAAAGCTTCGAGCGCCTCGTGATACTTCTTTAGTTCTCGATATGCGCATCCGATCAGGTGGAAGTCTGTGGCTGCACCAAGTTCATTTCCATCAATCAGATGTTCGCGCGCGCACTCTTCCATGCACTCGATTGTGTTGGTGTATTCCTTTGAACTAAACCACCATTCGCCAAGAGTGCAGGCAAGTTCGAGCGCCATTGGTGATTTATTTTCGCGGAGCAATTCGACCGCTTTGCTCATCGCAGTAGCCGCTTCATTCATACGTTTGAGTTGGTTGAGGTTGTAGCCAATTGCAGAATATGCCTGGGCTAATCCTTCTGTTGGCGCAGCAGATCCGAGTTCGGAGTAAATATCGCGCGCTGTTTCTGCGAGCGCAAGCGCTTCGTCGTATTGACCCCGCGCATAAATTCGGGCGCTTAATTCGTAATACGTACTGGCTCGATCAATCCCTTGAGTTTCAGGAATTCGCTCCCACAACATCTCTTCCGTGATGATTTCGTCATTCACATCGTCATCGTTGTGCTCATCAGCCAATGCAGTACTCCCTTCGACTCTCTTCCAAACCTAGCAGGTGCTCGATAGGCACGAGGGTCAATATCTGCGACTTTAGAGCGAGTCCGCTTTGCCTAGTACGACCGAGAATGTGCGTGAACCACCTGATGGCATATCTACTGTGATTTTCACAGTATCGCCCGGTGCGTAAGCACGGATGCGAACGATTGCTGAGACAAGGTCTGTGATTTTTCGTCCCTCAATCTCTTTAATGATGGCGCCGGCAGGGATACCAGCTTTTGCTGCTGCTTCACCTTCGACAAGTCGCAAGATGCGCGCGCCGCCACCGGTATAACTCGGATCGAAGTTAATTCCTAGGAATGGTCTGGTGGATTTTCCAGTCGCGATGATTTCATCAACAACGCGTTTTGCTTGATTGATTGGAATCGAGAATCCAAGACCAATGGACCCCGATGCGCCAGAACTGAGAGTTGCAATCGCGGAGTTAATTCCAACCAGCGCACCTGTTGTGTCAACAAGCGGACCGCCAGAATTTCCTGGGTTGATGGCAGCATCTGTTTGAATCGCATCGATAAATGATTCTGCTCCCGTGCTACCTGTTGTGACGGGACGATTAAGCGCTGAGATAATTCCTGAGGTGACGGTTCCGGCAAGACCAAGTGGTGAACCAAATGCAACAACTGGTTCGCCGATGATTAATTTGTTGGAATTGCCGACCGCGATGGGCTTGAGATTTCCACGTTCGATTTTCAGAACTGCAATGTCATAAGTGACATCGCGGCCCACAATTGATGCGCGTTCAATATCGCCATTGTTGAGCTCGACTCGCACTGTGCCGCTCTGGGCAGCAGAAGAAATCACGTGATTGTTGGTGATGATGAATGAAGATGTGGGATTACTGCGATAGATAACGCCTGAACCTGAGCCATTTCCGGCAACAGATGAAACTGCGATAGAAACAACCGAGGGTGAGACTGCGGCAGCAATAGTCTGGACATCTACGCCTTTACCAACGATCTCCATCAAAGTACGGGTTCTCGAGCAGCTGCCATCAGTTGCTGCGAAAAGAGCTTTGCTGCGATTATCAACGCAGACTTTCGTTGGGGGCAGATCTGGTGTTACTGCGACGGCTACTCCACCAGCTACGACTGCGCCCATCACGAAGCCGATCATGAGTTTGCTGAAAGTTGAGACTGTTTGCATGCTCTTTACCCAATCACTCTTTTCTGAAAAGAACCTTAATGGTTATTGAACCCTTGCTGGGTAGACTGCGCAACTTATGGATCTCGCACTCCGCCGGGCACGCCTTGCCGTAACCGTCACATTTATTGTCAACGGCTTCACTGCGGGAACTTTCGTCGCACGCATCCCAGATTTTAAGAAACTCCTTGAGATCTCCAATGGAACTCTCGGCGCTTCTCTCTTGTTTGTATCAATCGGCGTATTTCTAGCACTTAAACCTGCTGGAAAGAACTCTGCAAAGTTTGGTAGTCAGCCAGTCATATTCTGGTCGACCATTGCGGTTGCAATCTCGTGTGTTCTTGTTGGCTTACTTCTCTCGTTGCAATGGTTCTGGTTCTCACTCTTCTTATTGGGTTTTGCACTCGCTACTCAAGATGTAGCGATGAATGCACATGCTGTTGTTGTAGAACAGCGAGCAGGACGACGATTGATGAGCGTCTTTCATGCCATGTTTTCGGTCGGCACGCTCATCGGCGGAATTCTTGGTGGAGTATTTTCACAATGGGAAGTTACCCCGCTCAACCAATCTCTTCTCTTGATGGTGATTTACATTGCTGCTGCATTTATTGTGAAGCCGCTATTTCTTCCAGCAGATGCAGATAAGCACGACTTCTCAAAAGGCAAACGCGCCAAGCACCCATTTATCTTCTGGATTCTTGGCTTCTTTGGCCTCTTTGCCGCCATTAGCGAAGGCGCAGCCGGTGACTGGGGCGGAGTACTTGCCCGCGATGCTTTTGGTGCAACACCTTTTGTTTCTACTCTGCCTTACATTGTTTTCTGTACTGCGATGATTATTGGTCGTTTATCTGGTGATTATTTGGCACATCGTTTTGGTGCATCAATCGTGATTGCCACTGGTGGAATCATTTCTGGAACAGGCCTTACTGCCGGGCTATTTCTTGGAGGTATTCCAGCAATTATGATTGCGTGGTTCTTGTTGGGACTCGGACTTTCTGTTGTGATCCCGCTGATGTTTAGCGCTGCCGGCACGCTCGCAAGTACACGTTATGCAGGTGTAATCGCACCCTCTGAAGCAGTCGCAAAAGTTTCTGGTGTTTCCTACTTTGGCTTTGTTCTTGGTCCGCCACTGATCGGCTTTATCGCAGATCTCATCGAACTGCGTTGGACTCTCTTGTTGATTGCAGCATTCTCTTACTTATTGATTTTTGCTTCTAAGTTTGCGCGCGAAGCTTAAATTATTTACCCCACGAGGTATGTAGCGGTCTTCCTTCGGCATAACCTGCAGCTGATTGAATTCCTACCACGGCTTTCTCGGCAAACTCTTCCAAACTCTTTGCTCCGGCATATGTGCATGACGATCTCAGACCTGCGACGATTTCATCAATCAAATCTTCAACTCCGGGTCTTGCGGGGTCGAGATACATCCGCGAGGTCGAGATTCCCTCTTCGTAGATCGCCTTTCGCGCACGATCAAAAGCATCTTCAGAGGATGTACGCGCTGCGACTGCGCGCGCGGAAGCCATTCCGAAAGATTCTTTGTAGAGCTTTCCAGTGGAATCTACGCGTAGATCGCTCGGCGATTCATATGTTCCAGCAAACCACGAACCAATCATGACGGAGGAAGCACCGGCAGCAAGCGCTAGAGCAACGTCGCGGGGATGGCGAACGCCACCATCTGCCCACACATGTTTACCTAATTTCTTTGCTTCTGCAGCGCATTCCATCACAGCAGAGAATTGAGGGCGTCCTACACCGGTCTGCATACGAGTGGTACACATTGCTCCAGGACCGACGCCAACTTTGATGATGTCAGCACCAGCCTCAACGAGGTCGCGAACGCCTTCTGCGGTGACAACATTTCCGGCAACGATAGGAATTTTTGGATCTAAAGAGCGAATGAGTTTAAGCGCTTCAATCATCTTCTCTTGATGGCCGTGTGCAGTATCAACTACGAGAACATCTACGCCGGCGCTGATTAAGCCAGCTGCTTTTGCTTTGACATCACCGTTGACGCCAACAGCTGCGGCAATTCTTAACTTTCCATGGGCATCGAGCGCTGGTTGATAAAGCGTTGCACGGAGCGCACCAGTTTTAGTGATGATGCCAACAAGATTTCCAGCAGCATCAACTACTGGAGCAAGGCGACGATTCTTCTCGTGCAGAAGATCAAAAGCCTCACGAGCATTGACGGTATCGGGAATGACCATGAGGTCCTTCGACATAATCGCGTGCACTTGCGTGAAGCGATCTACGCCATCCCAATCTTCTTCCATAACAATTCCAAGTGGTTTGTTCTCATCAACTACGACAATTGCGCCGTGAGCACGCTTATGTATCAACGATGCTGCATCTGCCAC
>Ga0068876_10003556_pt1 | contig 11120 bp, 12 predicted proteins | sample NOAtaG_6_FD_66442 | JGI IMG/M metagenome (GOLD analysis project Ga0068876, IMG submission 66442) | Freshwater lake microbial communities from Lake Erie, under a cyanobacterial bloom - NOAA_Erie_Diel5S_2200h metaG | ecosystem: Environmental > Aquatic > Freshwater > Lake | place: USA: Ohio, Lake... | reverse complement strand
CCTCGCATTCGTCGATGGCCTCGTTGATGAGCGCGTTGATCTCCGAGCGAGTGACGAAATCCTCGGCCTCAAGATCCAAGTCCTGCTCGATTTTGCTGCGGATCTCCGCAAGCGTCCAGCGCCGCATCAGGCGTTACCCCCGGCAGACACCCCACCCAGGTTCGTCTGGGTCTTGCCGAGTGCCGCATAGTGAAGAGTGTACGATAGGAGGTTCAAAACCTCATCTTTTCGGTAGCCTTTCAAGACCCATTTCTGCGTGCCCGTGGGGGCCGTGTTGCCCGGATCGAGGAAGGTCAAGGTGTCGGGCGTCCGAGCCGTGACCAAGTACTCGCGCGAGTAGTTGTCCACCTCAAACGAGATGAAATAATCCACCGCGTCAAGGGGCCAGTCCGACGTGGCGGGCATGTCGAGCGTGGCCTGTTTCGTGACCCCGTTCACGGAGGCCGTGCCCACGTTGTCGGAGTTCGTCACAATCGTGTAGGCGTTCGTGATCTCGATCTGGAGGTACGAGCAGCGGAGGCCGCGCGCGGGGAATCTGCGCCACTCCTCGATCACGCCCTCGGCGTTCCAGATGCACTCCTCGTTGCCCCACGAAAACTCCGGGTCCCCCCAGACGAAGTTGTTGCGGTAGCGGATGGGGACCAAGGGGCGGAAGAACTTCCCGTCGTCGTTGATGGCGTTGATCTGAATCGAGATGTTCGAGAGGTTCTTTGCCGCAAGAACGATCCTGGGAACCCACTTCCTCACGAAGTCCGTGCCGAAGTTCGACGCCACCGACTTGTAGCGGTATATGATCGCAAGGCGCGCCCACTCATCTTCGTCCTGAAGGAGATCCACCTTCGGGTCGGTGAAGATGTCGTAGCGGTGCTTCATCACGTAGCCCCGCGAATCCGCCCGGTACAGCTCCTTGTTGAAGAACGTCAGAAACGTCGGGCGGAAGCTCGCCCCGCCCGTCCACGTCTCAAAGCACATCTCTTCCGAGATGCCCCACTGAAGCTCAAGGCACCACACCGTGTCGTTCTCAAACGACGCCGTATCCGCCTGCACCGCCCAAAGGATGCGTCGGTTCTCCTCGTCAAACGTGCCCGTGATCCGGTCAAGCCCACCCGTCTCCTTGGCCGCGGCGATGAGCTGCTTGTAGGCCGAGTTCAGGTGGTCGGAGATTTTGAAAACCTTGTAGCCGTCCGTGCAGTAAAAGCCGTCGTTCCCGGCCCAATAGAGCGCCTGCTCCGCTTGCACGCACGAGTTGTTCGACACGCATCCAGCCGAGTCGTGGAGGCGGACGTGGCGCATGAAGCCGCGGCCCTGCCGGTCAAACGCGCCCTCGATCCGGTAGATGCGCTTTGTGCAAAGAACGACCGGGACATCTCGCACGGACGAGAGCCCCGTGATCTCATCTTCCACGGTGTCGCGGTTGGCAGCGGGCACGGAGTCAGGGTCATCATCGACGCTCTGAAGAACGTCCCCCTTCCTGATCTCCGTGCCTTCCTGGATGTAGGCGTAGTAGCACTTGTTGTTCACCACGTGAACGAACTTGCACCGCGGCGGAAGCGAGTTATCGAGATCGCCCCCGTCCGTGTAAATCAGCGTGTTGTCCTGGATGCCTGCATCCGACAGGTTGTCGAGGAAAGTCGTCGTGCCGTTCGTCACTTCCCCGATGCGGTAGAACGTCGTTCCCGCGTCGATTGAGCGGTAGACTGCGACCTTGATTGTGGCCGTGTCCCAATTTCCGGTCGCCCCGTTCGCGAGCACCGGAATGCCCGTGATGGAGTTGGGGTTCACCGAGGGATCGCCAGAGCCATTCACCTCGATTGCGGTTGTCGGACCCTGATCGAGGAACGTCTCGGTTCCGCGCTGGTAGCTGTACTCGTAGTGGAAGGCGTAGAGGTAGTTCCGGGTGCCAGCCACCCCCACCGTCACGGAAGGGTCTGCGGCCAGCGCCGGAAGACCCGCCGTCCTGAGCTGAAGCACGCCCGCCCCGTCGCGGAAAATCTTCTGGGGCTGCGAGAGCGCCCCGTTCGTCACAATCGTGTGGCCCTTCCACTGAGTGAAAGAGGGCGCGCTCGCCGCGTCCCCGTCCGTGAACACGTGGTTTCCGGTCGGGCCCGTGAGCGTCGTGTAGGCGAGAGGGTTCCGGTAGTACGCGCGTTTCGCGCTGACGACGAGGAGAGCATCGTCGTAGTCGTGGTTGATGAGCGCGGAAATGCGCTGCGCGCCTACCGGAATCTGCGCGTGGAGCGGGTCCGTGGTGTCTAGGACCGAGCCCGGGCGCATGAGGAGGGACTTGTTTCCAAGTGTGACGAAGTTCTCAAAGAGCTGCCCGCGTGAAGGTTCTGCGTTCACGTAGTCGTCGCAGAACCCTCCCGAAAAGTCGTTTACTGCGGCGGGCTGAGTCTCAATCACTTGAACACCACGCTCACCGTCTCAGCGGGCTCGTTGATGAAAAGCTCGTACTGCGTCGAAGAGAGCACCCGCACCGTGGGCAGGAACACCGAGCCGTCCGAGAGCCTGAAGCTCATCTGCACGTTGTTCAGGTTGATCCCTGCCGGGGCCGTCACCACGCGCGAGAAGAGGCCCGGGATCGCAGTCGCCACCCAGCCCGCAGGCGTCAGCACTTGCGTGACGGCCAAGGTGGAGCCAGGGGCCAGCGGAGCCGAGTCCGTCCCGTTGTGGGTGTGGTCGTTCAACTGCTGAATGTTCTGCTCAAGCGCAGGGAAAACGACCGGGCCCTTGTCCTGAGACTGAGGCTTCTTGAATCCGTAGGTCAGTGTCAGCATCGCATCCCCTCAAAGTGCCCGCGAAAGGCCATACCCCGTGAGAACCCCCACGCCAAAGAGCACCGCTTTCCCCGGGGCCGTGGACCAAAAATCCGCCGCGCACTTCCTATTTTGGCAAGCGGAGAGCCCCTTTTCCACGGTTTTAAGGTCCTCTTTGCAGAGGGCGTGCTCTTGGATGATGTCACTCATCCGTTCGATCTCCCCCCGTTTCAGGCACCGGATCGTCTCCTGCGCCTGCAAGGGCCTCGTTAACGATGTCGAGGTCACTGCGGCCATGAAAACGATCCATGTGCCGAATCCGGTTCTCAAGCCGCTCTTTTTCAACCTCAAGCGTTTCAGCCCTCCGATTGGCGTCCTCAAGCCCCTTCTGGCCCGCCACCTTCCCAAGGCCAAAGGCCATGATGAAGCTGGGCAGGTACTTCTCAAGCAGCGTCAGGACTTGGGTGAGGAACTCTTTCACGCGCTTTTTTCGGGCTTCTTTTGGACGTTGTACATCGAAAGGAACTGAAGCCAGGGGGCGACCCGCGTGTAGAGCGCCTCAACTTTGACGGCCAGCTCAATGAGCTTCATCCCCTTCAGCACCGCCGAGAGCGCCTTCGCCACGGCCATGAAGGCGGTCGCCAAGGCCGTCATGACGGCTGCAATCATGCCCAGCCACTTCATGATCTCCACCAGCACGGGCCCAACGATTGGGAGCGTCATGGCGTGGGAGACGGCCTTCTCAAGCCACTTGGGCGGCTCAAGCGCCTCTTGGGCCGCGGCCTCGGGCGTGATGACGACCGGGGGCAGGAGGGTAGCCGCGGGGGCGGGTTCCGCGGTCGCCACCGCGACCGGGATCGGGGCCGAGGCGGGGGCATCCGCCCACGTGGCCGTGTACATCGCCAAGCTCAGTCCGAGAACCATCATCGCCCAAAGTCTCATGGAATCCCCCTGTGGTGGTTGAGGCGGCGGAAGACTTCAGGCAGTCCCCCGCGCGCGTAGAAATTGCGAAGCTCAGAGAGCTTCAGTCCATAGTCGATCTCCACATGCGGAAGATCAACGATCTTGAAGTCCCCACCCCACTTGAGGCCGTGGCCCTCGGCAATCTTTCCGTAGTCCCCCCAGACCGCCTGCGCGCGCTTGGGGTCCTCACGCCTGAGCTTCTCCAGATAGGGGTCCGTGCCCCGGAAGCAGATGTCGATGGCGAGGCCAAAGTTGTGGAGGGACTCGCCCGCCTTGGCGTTCGTCACAATCCGGCCCGGCTTCGTCCGGCCTTGGGCGAAAAGGGCTTCCTGCTCTTCCCAGGTACGGAGTCCGTGGGTTACTCTGACCACTTTTCCATGCAGGTGCCAGAGGTCGCGGAAAACGCGGAAGAACCGATCCGAGAGATCGGGATAGAGCTGGGCCAAGAGCTGCTCTGAGTTCCTATCGAGCTTCATGGGCCCCTCCTTGGGCGCTCACGGTCCAACCACTTCTCAAGCCGCTTGGCGAATGCTTCGAGCGGCCAGTACATCAGTTCACGGAGCCAGTACCGCATTCACCTTTGGGCAAGCCCTTCATTTTCCTTCTCGGGCCTTCTTGTTGCGAACTAGGGTGGATTCTTCCCCCACCGGAACGGTTTCGGTTTCAGCAAAGCTGCCCAAGCCCTGCCCCCGCACGAGTAGGGCAAAGAGGCGCTGAAACGAGGTCTGGGTGTCGCACACGGACTTCGTCAGGTGCTTCAGCTCCCCGTGATGTGCGTGGAGCTGCTCGCCGATCTTGTTCACGCGCTCCGTGAGCTTGTGGACCGCGTTCGCCAGATTCAGGAACAGGTCGCGCATTTCCTTCATCTCGCGCGAGCGGTTGGACTCCTCAAGCATCTGCGCCTTCTGCCTGATCTCCTCGTACCGCTTGAGCAGCGACCCAGAAAGCGTCCATAGGCCGCCGAACAGGATCGCTCCGATCGAGCAGAGCGTGAGGAGTTTCTCCAGAGTCAGCTCCATCCCTCAGTAGCTCCTAGTTCTACCTTGCCTGTACGCGACCGCCGCGGCCCAACCTTGGACCGCGACGATCTGCGTGACGAGGCTGCTCATGTCATTGGAATCCATCAGCGGGGTCCGATGCAGATGAAGGATGGACGCGAGTCGATTGCACCACCCGTGTTCCCAACGGTGCAGGTGATGAGCGATGTTGCCCCGCTCCCGGTTAGCGTGCCTGTGCAGTTGTGGTTGGAGGCACCGCGCACGTTAGTCACCACGCAGACCGGGTCCGATGCGAACGGAGGAGAGAAGTTGATAGTGTACGCGCCGGTTCCAGTCCGTGTGACGCTGGAAATACCCGGAGTGGACGTAGCCGCCACACAGGGGGAGGCTGTGCAATCAGAGGAAGTGCTTGCCCAACGCTCCAACCGCTCCTGCCCCGCGCTGCTCGTTCCGACCGATCCGACGATGAACGGCATGGCCGCCGTCGTGTCGAACGCGCGGACGCAGTAGTTCACGTTGGCGTTCGTGGGGCGAGTTTCTGTCGAAGTGGTCCCACTTGCGCCACTCGTGCCTTGGCTGTGCGTATTTCCGTAAACCGTGGGGTCGAGCATGTACGACGCGGCCCCAGCACCCAAGCCAGCCCGATCGGCGCGGTTCCAGAAGTAGTTGTGGCTGTGGTTAGCCAAAGCACTTCCTTGGACGGAACCCACACTATCTCCAGTGTTGCCTCCGGTGTTGGAAGCGGTACGCGACGTTCTATCCGGGTCCCTGCCGATTCCACCGTCAACACCACGCAAGAAGCGACCGCGGTAGTCGGGGAGGTGGAAGGTCGTCGATCCGTCCCCGCTACCGTGCGCAGTACCCATCCGAGCGAACAGTTGCGGGTATGCGGTACGAGAGACAGTGGCTCCGTTCGCCGCAAGCCAGCCAGTAGGGCAGGCCGAGCCAGCAAACGACATAATCTCACCCGCAGGCTGTAGCGCCGCAGAGTCCATGCGGTAAACCGTCTCTCCTTGCGTGGGGAAGCGGTAGACTTGGATGGTGAAATCCGCCAAGTCGCCGCGGATCTGCGCGGCGGAGCTGGCGTTGTTGGTGATCGCTTGGACGTTGAACGTCACGTTCGAGCGGGCAACGGCGTTCTCGATGTTGAACACGGCACCCGGGACAGAAATGTCTCCCGTGCCACTCGCTCCAGTCGCCACTGCAAGCGACGAAGAGGTCCCATCAGAAATCCTGAAGTTGGATGTAGCAGTGGCACCCGCACCCTTCAGGAACGCTCCGCTGACTACGAACTGATAGCGCCCAGCCGGGAGAAGCGGGAAAACAATCGCCGGGATCTTCGTCCCAGGAGCGGTGGCGGAGCCTTCCGCAGTCGGGTTACTGCACGCTGGTACGGCGGCCAAGTTACCCCAAACGCCAGACGTGGTAGACCAAATGCAGCTTCCAGCAGCAGGGTAGTTGACGCTGCCAAAGAAGGTCGCCTGCTGTACGTCCCCTACGTTGAAGTCTCGTCCGAGGTACGCCTCGTCCAAGTAGACGATCGCGGATGCCGCCGTAGACACGAGCCCAAGGCGGAACTGCCCAGAAGCCGGGCACTGGAAACTCACCTGCGCCGCGCGGTACTGCGGGAATGCTTGCAGCGTAGCCGCTCCGAGCACGTTGCCCGAGCCATCTCGGGCTTGGAGCTGGAGGTTTCCGCTCCCTCCTTGGATGTTCGCTCGTGCAAGGCAGGACTGACCGGCAAGGCCCGAGGGGACAGTCACCAGCTCAGACAGAAGCGTCTGCGCTCCAGCCGTAGCCGTCCACGCGCCAGCCGTTGTTCCGCTACCCACGTTGGCCGCGGTCGTGGTCGTCGTGAGCGTTCCGCCCGAAGCCGTCCACCGGGTACGGCCCCCCTCGAACCCGCCGTTCGAGAGCAGGTTCTCAGGAGTGACGTGTTGCTGCTCAACCGCAGGAAGGCCAGCAAAGGCTTGGCCCGGTGCGATCAGAAGAGCCAGCGTCAGGCTCAGAATTTTAGAGAAGGTTTTCATCGTGTCTCCCATCAGCCAAAACGAATGTCGGTAGCGTTCGGGATCATCCGAAGCTCCGCGGTGTCTGTGTCAGTGTCGCGGAAAAGGCGGATCTTGATGACGTGGCCCGGCTGGACCGCAACGCCATTGATGAGGCCAGCCGCGTCCGTCAGGTCCATCGTGAACACGCGCGTCTGGTTGGCGACCGTGTTCGTCAGCGCAGCGTTCGTCGAAGTCCGCTGGTTGGCTACCGAGCTGAAAGCGTCCGTGCCCGGGCGAATCAGCGTGCTCTGCGCGCGCAGCAGAATGGTGTTCGCGCTGCTCGGGCTGTAGGCCGCGACCACGAGCTGGATCTGCGTCCCCGGGGCATAGGAGGTCGGAACCTGCACCGACGCATGAAGCTCCTGCCCAAGCGCCGCCTCAAAGCGGAAGATCCGCGCGCTGAACTCTTGATCCTCAAGCGCGGCGTTGCCCGCGATCTGCGTCCACTGGAAACCAGCCCCGCCTCCGCCCGCACCCACCGGGCGCTCAAGGCCAGCCGAGTTGATGTAGTAGGGCCGCCCGTCCGTCTTGAAGTAGAGGCGGTAGCGGTTGGCGGCAGGAGCCGAAGGAGTGGCAATCTCGCCCATGCCGATGAAGCCCGAAAGATGCGCGTCCTTCCACGTCAGCACCGCCGTGCCCAAGTCGCGCGTCCCGTTCGCTTCAGGCAGGAGGCTCTGCGCGAAGCTCTTGCCCGAGAGCTGCTGCGTGTCCGTCGTACCGACGACTGCGCCCGTGATGCCGTGAACGCCAGAACTCGCGCCCGTGTGGGTGAGGAGATCGCCTTCCAGATCCTTCCACACCGTGCCCGTGTAAAAGCGAAAACGGCTTGTGGCCGAGTTGAAGTAGACCAAGCCTTGCGGCGGGCTTGCCGGGTCTGCGGCGAGCACCTCAAGTTGTGCCCGCTCAAGCTGTCCGAAAATCTTAGCCATTCCTTAGCTCCTTCTCACTCGATCCCGATCAGTCGGTAGCTACCCGCAGGCAGCGCAGGCGTCACGTCGATCCGCACCTGGGTAGCAGAGATCGCCCGGATCGAGACGAACATCTGTTCAAAGTCGTTGGCGTTGTCCTTGAGCGACCAGATCGCATTGCGCGCGTCCGTGATCTCACTCGACACGTCTACCGTCTTCGTTGTTTCTGAGCCACTCCACGTCGTGTCCACCACGAACTTGGAAACGCCGAGCACTTTCACGACGCCGCCCACATCAATGTAGGCTTTCTGCACGTCCGTCGCAAACATCACTCGGCCCGTGTTCTGAGCCGAGCCCGCAGGCAGAGTTGCAAACGTGAAGTTCTCAAGCCGGAACCCACGCGCTTCCCCGCGCATGTGGAGATCGCGGAAAGCGAAGCTCGCGGCACCGATGTCCGTTCCGCTCCACGAGCCTGAGAAGGACGCCGCGGTCACGGGCTCCAAGCGGTCAGCGAACTTCACCGCCCCGCGCGTGACGTTCGACGTGCTCTGGAGGGTCAGGTTGTTTCCTGCCGCAGTACCTCCGATGAGCGTCTGACCGCCCGCGCGACCGGACAGTAGAGCGTACTGCGTGTGGTCGTCATCCAGCAGGCCCGAAAGCTCGCCGTGGTCGATCTCGGTGTCGGGGTTGGAGGCGACGAACTTCGAGCCATCCCAGAAGAGGGAGTCCCCAATGGCTGCCCCAACCGTCACGTCGCGGAGCGCGAGCAGGGTTACAACCGAGATCGAGTTCGTCCCGTCGCTGACGCCGCCATTCAGGAAGAGGTCGCGGAAGCGGGTGCCGCTTTCGCCCAGATCAAGCGAGTTTCCGACACTCGGAACCACGGACTTCGTGACCTGAACGACGCCCGTGCCGTCCGCAGACAGAACGAGGTTCGTGTTGGGCGAGAGGATCGAGATCGTATTGCCGTCAAGCAGAAGCGAATCGACCGAAATATTCCCTAAGCTGACCGTGATGTCGCCCGTGACGAACACGTCTTGGGTGTCCATCGGGCCAAGAATCTCAACGCTCCCCGTTCCATTTGGCTCAAGCCGCACATCTCCGTTGGGAGTCGTAGCTTTGATCTTGTGATCGAACAGGTGGAGCTGTCCGACAAAAAGCCCATCTACCGTCGTGACGCCCGCGTTGAGCGTCCCCGTCGTCGAGAGGTTCTCGTTGCCAAACGAGATCGCGCCCGACACCGACGTGATCGAGCCCGCGGCGAGAACTAGGTCGCTAGAAACCGTCGTGTCCCCAGCAGCGAGCGTGCCCGTCGTGGAAAGGTTTGCAGTGCCAAAGGAGATCGCCCCAGACGTGTCCGTGATAGATCCTGGGGCAAGCAGGAGTGCGCTGCCGATCTCAACTTGGGTCAAGAACGTGCCCGTGTTGCCCTCGACATCCGCCGTCGAAGTCAGGTCGCCCGTGACAAGAAGCTCACCCGCCTGCGGCTGAATCGAATCGACGGAAACGAGCATCCCGCCGATGGAGGCGGTGCCAGAGAGGTAGAGGTCTTTGAACTGCTCGCTACCCGTGCCAAGATCCCACGCCGCGTCCTGAGTCGGGCGGAAGTTGTCGTCCACTTGGACGAAGCCCGTGTGCGGGCCAACGCCATCGCCCGAGTTCGCGCGAAGCGTGAGGTTCTGGTTTGCTGCCGCCCCGCCGTGGATCGTCTGGCCCGCAAAAACGCCAACGATCGGTGTGCCCGAAGCGTCCAAGTCCTCCTTGCCACGTGCGAGCACGTAGAGGTCTTGGGAAACGTCAAAGAAGCCCTCGAGAATACTCTCGGTGCTCCAGTCCACGTCCATGATCTTGTGCCAAGACGGAGTAGCCTCACCCTCGCGCTGCTCCCAGCGGTAGCCCGCAGACTTGCCGTCGCCATCGTCCGTCACGACGCGGTAGTCGTTGAGGGAGTTCCCAGCAAGCGGAAGATCGCCCGGGGTGGCGACCGGAGCCTTCGCGTTCGGGTACAGAACCGCGAGCATCCAATTGAGCGCGCCCTCGACGTTCGTCACGCCGGGGAGCGCGGGGTTCACGTACGAGAAGTCAGACAGCGTGTGCTTGTACGGGTGCTGGAGGGCGTTCCAGATTTCAAACCGCGACTTCTCGAAAATCGACATCAGACCTCCGACACCGTGAAGTCAGCGTCCCACGCCGAATCCCAGGTCGCGTAGCCCTCTTTTCGGGCCTGAATCTGCGTGGTCACGGGGCCGCGGTAGATGTACTCGGTCACTTCGCAGGGCTCGCCGTGCTTCGCGCCCGACATCGCCGTGTAGACCTTGGACGGTCGATCCGCCCCATCGTACTCAATGAACTGCTTGACGAGTTCGGCGGCGTGGGTTTTCAGGAGTTCCGTCTTGGTCGTTGGTTTGCTCATTTCCCCTGCGCCAACCTTTCGCAAATCTCGAAAATCTTCCGAGGGCCCGCGCTTTCAAGCTCCTCGTCCTTGATCTGCACCCCGACGAAATCGCGGAGTACTACCCCCACAAGCTCCGAGCAAAACCACGACTTGCTCCGGTCAGAAAATGGGTTCTTCTTCAAATTAAACAGCCTTTGGACCGCAATTCCAAGAACTGCCTTGACCCCGTACGGAGCCCCTGCCTCACGAATTGCCCATGCAAGGTACTCGCGGTACTGGCGCTCGGAAATCTCGAACTCGAACTCTTTGACTACCTGCGCCACGCGCGAAAAGTGGCGGAGGCCCATGAAGTTCACTTGGGTTCCGCTGGCCTGATAGATCAGCTCGCTTGAGGCCATCGCGGAGTAGGAAGAAACGTACACGTGCGAGTAGGGGGTCCCCTCCACCGCTTGGATCGCCCATGCGAACGGTGCGAACCAACTGCGTGGCTTGGAGAACCCCACCCGTATTCTCACGGCCAGCCCAGAAATTCCTTCATCTGGGAGACAAGCCACTCTTTGCGTTCCGGCGTGATCCAGTGCTGCGGGGCCGTCATTTCATCGGGCTCCCCGTAGATCATCGCAAGGCACGCCGTTTCAATATCCCCGGAACTGAACATGTTCATCAGGTCCACCGTCAAAACGGCCCCGCCAAGCTGCGGAGGAAGCGTGACCTTCCAAGCCGCCGACCGCGCGTGCATGTGGATGGCCTGAAACCACTGCATCCCCTCGTTAATGTTCTTTGCCTTCAGGGCGAGCAGCAAATCCCGAGCAAATACCCGCCTCGACTCGAGGTCAGCCACCTGCCCGGGAGTGCCCAAGTAGTTCGTGTACCGCATCAGCGCGCCGTGCTCCGATCCAGCTCAAAGTAGTACCAGTCCATAGACAGGTTTCGTTGGCTAGTCCCCACCGTTTTTGCGATGCTGACACCCATCCCGAACGCCTGCGTCGGGCCCTGGGGTACCGGGGAGGGGGCCGTCACCGTGTTCGTCAAAACCCCGTCGATGAAGA
>Ga0068876_10003553_pt1 | contig 11124 bp, 10 predicted proteins | sample NOAtaG_6_FD_66442 | JGI IMG/M metagenome (GOLD analysis project Ga0068876, IMG submission 66442) | Freshwater lake microbial communities from Lake Erie, under a cyanobacterial bloom - NOAA_Erie_Diel5S_2200h metaG | ecosystem: Environmental > Aquatic > Freshwater > Lake | place: USA: Ohio, Lake... | reverse complement strand
CGTGCCCGCTCAGAACCCCATGTAGGCGCGTACGCGCGGTTCGATGCGCTCCGGCGTCCAGGGGGGTGACCAGACCAGATTGATCACCGCGTCGGTGACGCCGGGCATGCCGCGAAGCTGCGTTTCGATTTCGCCCATGATTTCGGGACCCGACGGGCACCCCGGCGACGTGAGGCTCATGTCCACGCGGACCACGGGCCCGGACTCCGTCGCGTCGATGGCGATTTCGTAGATGAGCCCCAGATCCACCACGTTCAGGTTGAGCTCGGGGTCCTTCACTCGGCGCAGCACGAGACGCGCCTGATCGGCGGTCACGCCGCCCGCCCCGTCCGCCTCGGCGGCGGGTGGTTCCTCCGGGGCTCCTGCCGCCGGTGTCATGTCGGTCGAATCGCTCATCCCCGCAATCTAGCGGGTAGCCACCCGCCGCTCCGACCCCTTGGCGGCCTTCCCGGTCCGCCCCTTCGCCGCCGTCTGTTTCGTGCGGGTCTTGCTCGCGGTCGCCTTGCTCGTGGTCGCCTTGCTCGCAGTTGTCTTCTTCGCGGTCGCCTTCTTCGCGGTCGGTTTCTTCGCGGTTGGCTTCTTCGCCCTTCCCGCTGTCGCCGTTCTCGCCCCCGCCTTTCCCGCTGTCGCCGTCCCTGCTGTCGCGGTCCCCGCCGTCCCCCTCGCCTTTCTCGCCGCCGCCGCCCTCGCGGCTGCCGCCCGTCGCCGGGCTGCCGCTGACTGTGCCCGTGTCCGGGTCGGCCGATTCCAATCTTCCGCCAGGTCCGCCCGGAAGCTCGCCGGCATCGCCAGCACACCGCCCGGGTCGTCCAGCACCGCCAGCGTGGCCGCGTCGGCCAGATCGTTGCGGACGTCCGCGATGACCTTGGCGGGGCGCCGCGCCTTGGCGGCGTGCACCCGGTTCGTGAGCAGGACCACGAACATCTGGCGGTCGGGGTCGATCCAGAGCGACGTACCGGTGTACCCCGTGTGGCCGAAGGCCTTGGGGGACATGTATTGCCCGCAGCCCCCGTCACCGTCGCAGGTGTCCCACCCCAGAGCCCGCCGACCGGCGGCGCGACGGGTGAAGAGCGTCACCGTGGAGTCCGAGACGATGCGCACCCCTTCGTACACGCCACCGTTGAGCAGCATCTGGGCGAAGACCGCGAGATCGGTGGCGGTGCTGAAGAGGCCGGCGTGGCCGGCGACGCCGCCCAGTGCCCAGGCGTTCTCGTCGTGCACCTCGCCGCGCAGCGGATAGCCACGCGGGGGGGCCACTTCCGTCGGTGCCGTGCGAGCCACCTCGTCAGGGTCCACGCCGAAGCGCGTATCACGCATCCCCAGCCGGTGGAACACCTCGTCCTGGAGAAAGAGCTGCAGGGGGCGATCGGCCACCGCCTCCACGATGAACCCCAGCAGGTCGGCGCCGAGGTCGGAGTAGGTATAGCAGGTGCCTGGTGGGCACTGGATCGGCGACCGCAGGACGGCCTCGCGCGCCTGGGCCGGCGTGCTGGCCACCCGCCAGAGCTCACGCCCCGCCGGGAGTCCGCCCCGGTGCGTCAGCAGGTGGCGGACCGTGACCTGCTCTCGCCGGTTCCCCGTGAACTCCGGCAGGTAGCGCGACACCGGAGCATCGAGCTCCACAAGCCCCCGGTCATACAGCACCATCACGGCCGTCGTAGTGGCCACCACCTTGGTCAGCGAGGCCACGTCGTACAGCGATTCGTCGGCGGACACGCGGGCGCGACGGGTCCAATCGAGTGTCCCGAACCCCTGCGAGAAGACGGCATACCCTTTGCGGCCCACGACGACTGCCGCGCCCGGGAAGCCCCCGGCCTCGACCCCGCGCTGCACCACCCGCCGGATCGTGGCCAGCCGTTCGGCGGACATCCCCACGGCCGCCGGCGCGCGCTCCGGGAAGCGGCGCGCGACCGGAGCGCCGACGCGTGTGGCGTCGGAGGCGGCGATCGACAGGGAAGCGAGGAGGAAAAGCACGGTGCGCTGATATGTGACAGGGAGACTACGGCACTATTCCGGATACGACGAGGGGTAACATTTCGCAACGCGAATATTTCGCTCGTCACCAAAGTTCTCGGCTGTTGGAAAGCCAAGCTGAAGAACGCCGGCCAGCAGGGAAACCCTGAGGGCCGGCACGGTGACAGACCCACTGTCCACCACATGGAAACCGATCCCGCCATCCTTCGACGTGCCGCTCAAGGCGATGACCGCGCCATGCGTCTGATCTGGAACCAGCATGCCCCGCAGGTCGAAGCCGTCGTGCGCCGGTTGGCCGGCGACCCGGAGCTGGCCAAGGATATCGCCCAGGAGGTGTGGATCCAGATCTTCCGGGCGCTCCCCTCGTTTCGCGGGGACGCGCAGTTCGGGACGTGGATTCACCGGATCGCCATCAACCGCACTCTGAATGCCATGCGGCGGGTGCGTCGCCTGGCACTCCTCGAGACGGATCTCGAGCCCGGCGTTGCCACGGTGGAGCAGGATACCGAGCATCGGCTGCTGGCCCGGCACATTGCCGATGCCGTTGCCCAGCTGCCGGCCGGAGCCCGCGCGGTCTTCCTGCTGCACGACGTAGAGGGATTTACGCACGAGGAGATCGCGGCCGAGCTGGGCATCACCACGGGGGGCTCCAAGTCGCAGCTCTTCAAGGCCCGGGCCCGCCTCCGCCGTCTGCTCTCTTCCCAGATCGATCTTCCGCTCCCCGCGGTGTCCCGTCCCCTGGCTGCGCCCTGACATGACCTTGACCGAACATCTGCCGGCGGAACGGCTCGCGGCGTTCGATGATGCCACCACCATGGATGAGTTGGCCCACCTGGCCAGCTGTGCCGTCTGCCGACAGGAACGGGCCGCCTATGCGCGGCTGGTGGCCCAGGCTGCATCGGACGTGTCCGTGGATCCCGAGGCGCCCCGATTGGTGGCATGGGAAGCCATCGCGGCCGGATTGATGGCGTCCCCGACGGTCAGTCGACCGGCACGGGTCCGGTCGGATACCGAGGGCCGGACTGACGGCACGGAGGGATCCGGGGCTTCCGGGACTTCCAACCGTTGGTGGCGGTACGCCAGACGCGCCGTCGCGGCGGTTTTCCTGCTGGCCGCCGGCGCCTCGATCGAACGTCTGAGCGCGCCCGAGTTCGGGGAGCGGCCGGAGGCGTTGGCCGCTTCGCCCGCTGGCGGAACCTCGGCTGGTCCCACGGAGGCCGGCTTCGCCACCATCGACGACGCGAACGACGCCCTCGGCCGCGCGTACCGGGATTACGAGCGGGCCGCGCTCTGGTTGGCGGCGAACGACACGACCCATCGGGAGCCGGAGGCCGTGCGCGCGCGCCTTGCGGCGCTTGACCGCATGTTGGCGGCGTCACGACTCGGTCTTCGGGAGGCCCCTCAGGATCCCGTGCTCAATCACTACGTGCTGTCGGCATGGGCGGTCCGCGAAGCCACGTTGCAGCAGTTGGGCGGGGTCCTTCCCGTGGGAGAGTCCATTGCGCGCTATTGATCGCCGCTGTCGCATGGTCGGGATCGGGGCGCTGCTGGCGCTGCCGGCTCCGTGGCCGGTGGCCCCGCTGTCGGCGCAAAGCGCCGGGGCCCAGCCCGGAGCGGCGCCCAATCGCTGCACGCTGGCGTCATCCGAGGCACGAGCGGTCGGGGCGCCCGAGGGTGTGATCGTTCTCCGGATGCAGCGCGAGCTGACCAGTGCCGCACAGTCGTTGCAGGACGCCCGCGCGGCGCAGGGACCGCCGATCATCCGCCTTCGGGAAGCGCAGCGGCAACTCGACTCGCTCCGCGAGGCGCTCCGCGCCGGGCCGGGCGCCCGCACCACCATCATGCTCCGGGCGCTGCAGCCCGAGGTCGCCGCGCTCACGGACGTGGCCGAGGCGAAGCTTCCCGCCCGCATTTCGGCCACCTCGGGCTATCTCGGCGTCACCCTCTCCGGGGCCCAACTGCGCACCGTGGAGGCCACGGGCGTGCTCACCAGTCACTGCCGGTATCCGCTCGTGGAGAGTGTGGAGGCGCAGTCTCCCGCCGAGCAGGCGGGAATCCGCGCGGGGGACACGCTCGTTGCCTACAACGGGGTCGACCTGATGGCGTGGGCCGTGAACTACACCGAGCTGTTGGCCCCGGGCGGAACGGTGCGCGTGCGGGTGCGTCGCGGCGGGCCGCCACGCGAGCTGCCCGTGGCGGTGGCCCCGCGGCCACGGCCGCCCCTGCCGGTCCGCTCCGATCTCACCTCGGCCATGGTGGCGCTGGGTGGCGCCCAGTTCGTGGCCCTGGATGCCCCGGTGGCCGCCACGCTGTCCGTCGAGGCGGGCGTGTTGGCGCTTCGGGTGCCGCCGGGGACACCGGCCGCCGACGCCGGCCTGCGCGGCGGTGATATGGTGCTGCGGGTCAACGAGGCGCCCGTGCGCGAGCTGGGCGATCTGCGTCGCACCCTCCTGTCGGCCGGACGAGAGGTGCGGCTGGTGGTACGAGGGCGCGGGACGCCGGAGCGCACCGTGGTGGTGACGCTCCGGCCGTAGGAGCACTGCCGGCGCCTACTGCCCCTGACCGAGCGAGAAGCCGGAGACGCCGTCGAAGGTGTAGAGATGCTCCGTCTTCACGAAGTCGAGGCCGGCGTTGCCCACGCGCATCAGCAGGCTCAACACCTGGGCGCGGGTAATCGGGCGGGCCGGGTCGGCGGCAGTGAAGCGGCAGCGCCAGTGATCGGTGCAGAAGGTCTCGGGGATGCCGTCCGGCCAGACCTTCACCCCGCGGTTGGAGATCATGGTGAGCGCCAGGCCGTCACCGTTGAGCTGGTGGAGCTGATCGCCCAGCGCGGACGGGGCCCCCTGCCAGTGGAGGAAGACATCCACGCCCACCAGCTCCTTCCGCGACGGCTTCGTGTGCGTGACCCGCCCCGCCACGGCGATCGGCGCGCCCCCGGCGTACTGCACCGCGGCGAACTGCTGCGGCCGCTCGCCCAAGCGGGAAATCACCGCGTCGGCGAAGGCCGCCGTCCCGACCTTCAGCTCCGACACCTTTTCGTGGTAGATGTCGCCCGTGTGGACCCCCGCTTCGAGCGTGGCCAGCCACGCGTTGTGGATCTTCTCGGCGACCTCTCCCTGCCCGATGTGCACCAGCATCATCACGGCCGCCAACAGGAGCCCGCTCGGATTGGCGATGCCTTGGCCGGCAATGTCGGGCGCCGAGCCGTGGACCGCCTCGAACATGGCGCACTGGTCGCCGATGTTCGCCGATCCCCCGAGCCCCACCGACCCGGTCACCTCGGCCGCAATGTCGGAGATGATGTCGCCGTAGAGGTTGAGGGTGACCACCACGTCGAAGTCCTGCGGTCGCGTGGCAAGCCGGGCCGCTCCGATGTCGATGATGAGATGGTTCGTCTCGATTTCGGGGTATTCCGTCTTCACTTCATCGAAGACCTTGTGAAAGAGGCCGTCGGTGAGCTTCATGATGTTGTCCTTCGTCATGCAGGTCACCTTCTTCCGGCCATTCGCCCGCGCGTACTCGAAGGCGTAGCGGATGATCTTCTCGCAGCCGGGGCGCGAGACGAGCTTGAGGCACTGGTACACCTCGTCCGACTGGCGATGCTCGATGCCGGCGTAGAGGTCTTCCTCGTTTTCGCGCACGATCACGACGTCCACCCGCGGGTGCGGCGTGGCCACCACCGGGTGATACGAGGTGCAGGGGCGCACGTTGGCGTAGAGGCCGAGCGTCTTCCGCACCGTCACGTTGAGCGACTTGAAGCCGCCGCCCTGCGGGGTGGTGATGGGCGCCTTGAGGAAGACCTTCGTGCGGCGGAGCGAAGCCCACGCCGACGGCTCGATGCCGGCGCTCTGGCCGCGGGCGTAGACACGCTCGCCGATCTCGATGACTTCAGGGTCGATGCGGGCGCCGGCTGCGGCGAGGACGCGGAGGGTGGCCTCCATGATCTCGGGGCCGATGCCGTCGCCGTAGGCGACCGTAATGGGGACGTTCATGGGGAGTGCTGTGGGGGACTCATGGGCGGGACCGCCCCGCCGCCGCGCAACCTCATCGAGGAGGTGGGACACTGTCAAATGCGTTCGGTTCCTCCGGGCCGACGGTCCCGGCCGGCACGCCATAGAGCTGCCGGATGGTGGCTTCGTCCATCGGACTCAGCGACCGGGCGCGAATCCGCGGGGCCATGATCCGGGTTGGGTCGGCCACGTGGGACAGCCCCAGCAGGTGCCCCACCTCGTGGAGGGCCACCGCGTGCAGCTCCCCCGGCGAGAGGGGCGCGCCGTCCGCATGGATCCGGGCCAGCCAGATGGTGCCCTCACGCAGCCAGCCGGCCGCATTGCGACGCCAGGTGGTTCGCCCACTGATCCCCTCGGCGAGGCGTGCCACGGTGCGTACCGTCACGTCGGCGTGCGCCGGGGATGCGACAAACGTGAGGCGGATCGGGATTCCCGTGGCGACCCAGCGGTCGAAGGCGGTGCGCACCGCGAGCACGTGGTCGGCAGACCAGCTGCCGGATGCCGCCGCGGTATCCACGAACACCCGGAGCGGGCGGGTGATCCGCTCCGCCCATCGGCCAATCGCTCCGTCCGGGGGGGCCCCCGCCTCCGCAAGGGCCATTGCCGGCGCCTCCTGCGCGTGCAGTCGGCTCATGCTCCCGTGCCCCGGTGAGGTCCCGCACACCAATCCCACGAGCAGGACAACCGCGAGGCGCATCGGGAGGCCGGAGGATCAGGGGGGAGGCGTGCCCTCGCGCAGAAACCCGTCCACGACGGGGAAGAAGGCGTCGGGGGCCTCCCAGAACGGGTTGTGTCCCGCCTCGGGAATCGGCACCAGCCGCGCGTGCGGAAGGAACGCGGCCGTCGCTTCCGCCTCGGCGAGCGGGAGGGCATCCGCTGCGCCATGGACGACGAGCGTGGGGACGGCCACGTCACGGAGCGTGTGACGCCAGTCATAGCCGTCCCGTCGCAGCCGCGCCGCCACCACGGCGCCGGTGGCGCTGTCCCCAACGAGCGGCGTGACGTTGCGCGCGAAGTGCGGGTCTGCGAACCACGCGGGAAAGTACGCCCGCGCGTAGGCACGGTGCCGCTCGAGCTCCGGCTCCGTCAGCGAGGCCGGATCGAACGCGGCGAGTCGCTCGCGGGCCTCACCGGTGAGGCGTGTCACCCCGGTGGCGTGAAGCGGGGACAGCCACCGGCTGGTCACCCCCACGGCATTCACGAGCACCAATCGGTGCACGCCGTGCCGCCCTTGCGCCTGCTCCTCGGCGCAGGCCAGCATGGCAATGCCGCCGCCCCACGAGTGCCCGAGCACGTCCCATGCGGGAATGCCCAGCGCCTCGCGCAGCGCCACCACATCCCCGGCATCGAATTCGATCCGCGATCCCTGCATCCCGGGAGGGACCGCGCTGGCCCCGCGGCCCCGCTGATCGTAGAAGATCAGCGGGCGGTGTGCTGCCAACGGGGCGAGCGCTGGCCAGAGAATGCGATGGTCGAAGAGCAGGCCGCCATTGATGCAGAGCAGCGGCCGGGCGGTCGCCACGGCCGGCGTGCGATAGACGGCGAAGTCGAGACCGCGCGCGCGGACGGTCAGCCGCTCCAGCGGCGGGCGCGGAGGCTGTGTGCGTCGGAACGCCAGAAAGCGTTCCAGGGTGGAGGCAAATGGGGGCCCCGGCATGTCGTCAATCTTACGCGGCGCGCTCCCACGGGGTGACGGCGTCCGCCACCCGCCCGGTTTCGATCAGCTCGTGGAGTACCTCGCCCAGCGCCTCGGTGCGAGCGGCCACCGCCTCCCAGCGGGCGATCCGTTCCGACTCCGGCAGGTCGTAGAAGTCGCGCCGGTCGGGGATCTTGCCCCCGGGGAGCGAGGCGACGAAGGCCGGGGAGGGCGCAACGAGCAGGGTGCGATCGTGATGGCGCGCACTCGCGCGCCGCCACGGGAGCCCCTTGTCGAACCACCCCGGGACGAGATGTCCGTAGAAGTGCGGGTAGAGGACGAGTCCATCACCGGCCGGCCATGGCAGGTCGAGATGGTAGTCGGTGATACCCCCATCCCAGTGCACGCCCGAGGTGCCGGGGATCGTGACCCCTTCCATGAGCAGCGGGATCGACCCTGACGCGAGCAGCGCGTCGCGGAGCGTGGCCGCGGTCACCAGATGATGCGCGGTGGGCAGGTCCCGCAGGTGCGTGAACGCCGACGTGTCTCCGCCGTGCCACACGGTGCGGGTGAACAGGGTGGCCAGCGTCCGGCGCGACAGCGCATTGAGTCCGGCCGCGCCGGCCAACACCGCGGAGAGGACGGGGCGTGGGACGCCCGCAGTCCAGCGACCGGCGACCGCCGTCACCACATGCAGGTGGTAGGTCGGGTGCGCGAGAATCTCCTCCACGCCCGACGCACCCAGCAGGTGATCCAGCGCGCGGGCCAGCACCGTGGTGACTTCGCGCGCATCCGGCGACGCGGAGTAGCGTTGGTGATGGATGTAGGCCTCGTGGCCGCGGGCCAGCGCCGCGAGCGGGTCGTGCTGCGCCAGGCAGGCCAGACGCCAACTCCCGATCGAACTCCCGATCAGTATCAGGGGGCGCGTGCGGGGGGCCTGCAGCAGATGGCCGAACAGGTAGCGATCGAGCCCCGCGATCCCGAGCCACTTGGCGCCCCCGGAGGCCCCGGGGACGACGTCGACGTCCTCCGCCCGCAAGCCGCGCTCGCGCAGCAGCGCGAGCGCGGTGGCACCGGCCCGAAGCGTGAGGAGCTGATGCGGCTTCAGGCCCAGGCCAGATTCACCGTGGATAGCGGGAGCTGCCGCACCCGCTTGCCGGTGGCCTGATAGATCGCGCCCATGAGGGCCGGGATGAGCGGGGGCATTGCCGGCTCACCGATCCCGGTGGGGGAGAAGGTCGTCTTCTTCCAGTGCACTTCCACCACCGGTGGCGCCTGCTTGAGACGGAGCAGCGAGAAGGTGGAGGCGTTCCCCGCGTTCATGGTGGCCGGCGCGAAGTTCGACTGGTCGGCCTTGCCGCTGCTGAAGGTGATCGCCTGACCGTAGGCCTGGCCCAGCGCATCGAGTACCGCGCCCTGCACCTGCTGCTCGGCGTGGTTGGGGTTGATGATCTCGCTCCCCACGTCGCCCACCGCCCACACCTTGTCGACCTTCACTTCGCCCGCCTTGGACACGGTGGCCTGAACCACCTCAGCGAAGTAGCCGCGATGGCTGTAGTAGAAGGCCACACCCATGCCGGTCCCCTTGGGGAGCTTGGTCTTCCCCCAGCCGGAGACGTCGCGCGCCATCTCGAGGATCCCGATCACGCGCTGCGGGTCGAAAAGCCCCGCCTGTTGCTGCGGCGTGAGCGGGGCCCCGGTGGCCGGGATCTCTTTGCGGAGCAGGTCAATGCGGTACTGGAGCGGGTCCTGCCCGGCCGCCACGGCGCACTCGTCGATGAAGCCCTGGAAGGCAAACGACAGGGCATTCGAGCGGGGCGCCCGCAGGGCACCGGTCGGAACACCGAGCGGCATCACCGACGACTCGATCTTGAGATTCGGCACGAACCGCGCCGGATACTCGCCGGGGCCGATGTCTGCGCTGGAGGCAAAGCGGTCCCCTTCGCCGAAGCTCACGAAGTGGTTGCGGAAGGCAACGAGGGATCCCTTGGTATCCAGTCCGGCGGTGAACCGGTGGAAGCCACCCGGACGATAGAAGTCGTGCTGCATGTCGTCTTCACGGGTCCAGAGGAGCTTCACCGGCACCTTGGCCTCACGCGCGATCCACGCCGCTTCCACGAGGTAGTCGTTGTTGAGCCGGCGACCGAAGCCGCCACCGGCGCGCACCATGTGAATGGTGATCTGGTCTTCCTTGAGACCGAGTGTGCTGGCCACCAGCGCCCGCCCGGGTTGGGGCAGCTGTGTCCCCGACCACAGCTCGAGTCGATCGTCCGTCCATCGGGCCGTGGTGTTCTGCGGCTCCAGCGGGGCATGGGCGATGAAGGGATAGCTGTATTCGGCGGTGATCACCTTCGCCGCCCCCTTGAGGGCCTCCTCGTAGTTCCCGTCGGCGCGGATGGTCCGCTGCGCCGGCTGCGCAAACAGCTCGGCCGCCCTCGCAGCAAAGCCCGCACTCGACTGTTGCGCGGTTGGATGCTCCGCCCACTGGACCGCCAGCTTCTTCCGCGCCTGTTGTACCAGCCACCAGTTCTTCCCGATAATGGCCACGCCGGGCCTCAGCCCCTGCAGCTGGGCCGTGCCCTCCACGACGAAGGCGTGCGTGATGCCCGGCTGGGCCTTCACCACGTCGAGATTGGCGCTGGCCACCTTGGCGGCGTACACCGGAGCCTTCACGAAGCTGGCGTAGTGCATCTCCGGGATGACGACATCGATCCCGTAGACCGGCTTGCCGGTCAGGATGTCCTTGATGTCGACCGTGGGCGTCCGGGTCCCGATGATCCGGAAGGTCTTCGGATCCTTGAGCGGGACGGTGGCGAGCGCCGGGGCCGGCAGGGTGGCGGCCACGGAGGCCAGCGCGCCGTAGGTGGCTTCCCGCTTCGAAGCGGCGTGCCGGACGACGCCCTGGGCCGTCGTGAGCTCACTTGCGGGTACGTTCCACTGCTGCGCGGCGGCGGCCAGGAGCATCTGCCGTCCCGCGGCGCCGACCTGGCGCATCGGGAGCCAGTTGGTGGGAGTGGCGGTGCTGCCGCCGGCCGCCTGCGCGATGTACTTGACCGGATCGTAGTCACCCTGCACCACGCGCACCTGCGACCAGTCGACATCCAGCTCCTCGGCGATCAGCATGGGGAGCATGGTCCGGATCCCCTGGCCGATCTCGGGGTTCTTGGCCGTGATCGTGATCACGTTGTCCGGGGTGATCCGGACATAGGCGCCGAGCGTGGCCTCGGCCGCACGGCCGGAAACGGCGCTGATGGCTTCGAGCGGTTCGGCGTAGCTGGCCAGCAGGAGCCCGCCACCGGCGAGCGCGCTGACCTTGAGGAAATCACGGCGCGAGACGCCGTTGGCATCCGGAAGCGGGGGGCGAGTCGGGGTCATGGCTCAGTCCTCCCGGTTCGAACGGGCCGCACCGGACGACGCACCGCCCACCGGCGCCGCGCCCGCCTTCAGCTCGGCCGCACGATGCACGGCCTTGCGGATGCGCAGGTAGGTGGCACACCGGCAGAG
>Ga0068876_10003552_pt1 | contig 11125 bp, 16 predicted proteins | sample NOAtaG_6_FD_66442 | JGI IMG/M metagenome (GOLD analysis project Ga0068876, IMG submission 66442) | Freshwater lake microbial communities from Lake Erie, under a cyanobacterial bloom - NOAA_Erie_Diel5S_2200h metaG | ecosystem: Environmental > Aquatic > Freshwater > Lake | place: USA: Ohio, Lake... | reverse complement strand
TTGGACTTCGTACCCTTCAGCTTCCAAATCAGCTTGCACCTCTTCGAATACCATCCCTCCATTCCAATTAACAAGGCCGAGAACGTTTTCGCCCACAATCCAACGTGGTTGAATTTCTCGAATTGCTCTAAGCATGCTGGGCCACAAATGGCGCTCATCTTCTTTTCCGAGTCGCTTTCCTGCTGATGAGTATGGCTGGCAGGGAAAGCCCCCTGTGAGGATATCAATTGCTCCTCTGTGAATAGTGAAGTCTGTTTTTGTGATGTCATGATAACTGATTGCATTAGGCCAATAATGTTTTAATACTTTTTGTCCGAAAGGATTCCACTCGCAATGAAATACGTTTTCCCATCCCATCCATTCGGCGGCAAGGTCAAAGCCTCCAATACCTGAAAATAATGATCCGTGATTCATACTAAATAAAACTATCTGCTATCAGTCCGAGAATAACTACGATCGCTACAAAGATGTAAGATTGTCTTTTGGTGAGGTCAAATGATTTTTGTTGCATGGCTGTGGGGTTTATTTATCTTGAATGTTAAAATGGCCGATTATTATACCTGCTCCAGTAAATGTTCCAATAGTATAAAATATTTCAGCTTTACCTATTGGCTCCCAATTACAAGCGCACATTTTATAAATACATTTTATGTATCCGAAAAGCATTATTATAACAAATAAAAAATATAATATAAGTCTCATGGCTGTGGGATTTAAAAGGGGGCAGTGCCCCCGTTGATTAATTAATTATAAACTTCTAATCTCCAGCTATTCTTTTTTACACCTCTTGAATTTAGGCGGCACCAATAACAAGTTGAATTTATATATGCGTATGCATAATCTCCGTCAATTTGAATCTTAGTAGGAGAATAAGAAAATTCAGAGATAAAACTTTCTAAAACTTTTGCTTCGATTGTGATTTGATTTGTCATGGCTTTTTTGTTTTGTTACACAAAGATAATACTTTTCCACAAAGTGCAAAACTTTTTTTAATATTTTTTTAAAATTATTTTTTACTCTCTGATTTTCCCATCAGGAAGTACCTGCTTAACTTCAATTTTAAAGCCGTCTAAGTAATTGCCATTAATACTTACAACCTCACAATTAACAATAAAATTACCCTGCAAAATATTAACATTATCGCCTACGTCTAAAATATTTAATTCCATATTATTTGATTTTGAGCCGCTGCGGGACTCGAACCCGCATCCCCCTGATCAATCAAGGACGCTATCCCAAGGTGGTATTTATTCCCACTTACGCCAAGCGGCTGACCGTACTTACTAAATCCCGTAATCATTCTTAAAATAGCTCAAAGTATAATCTTTTTTATCCTTTACAGCCTTGTATATCTTTTCCTCAATGCCGCCCTCCGCAAATAGCCAGTACACCTTTGAGGCCTCTTCCCGGTCTTTATTCTGCATCCGCGCCCGCGCCTGCCAGTACGATACCGCGCTGAAGTCGATATTAAGCATTATAAGCGCATCCGCTGTGCTAAGGTTAATACCTTCACGCCCGGATTGAATCTGGGAAAGAAACCACTTATTATCGCTTGTGGCGAACTCCTGCGGGTCGGTCGTGAATTTATCGTAACCGAATGTCAAATATAACATAACCTCCTCCGCTTTGTACTTATAAAAGATTGCTATCTTTTTGCCTTTGAAATTCTCCTTTATCCAATAAGCCTTTGACCTATCAAATATCAATCCCTCCTGCTTTTCATCTATAACCGTTCCCGTGTAAATCTGATGCAGCTTACTTAATAATTTCGCCCCCGTATCAGCCATTACTACATTATTATCGCGGCCGATATAAACGCGGTCGCGTTTCAGTCGGTCTGCCAGAAAATATGTTGATGGCTCCATTTTTATGCCAACGGTTAATTCCTCAACCTCCGCCCTGAACCCGGCTTCTGCCTGAGTGAAAGGGATAATTAAATGATCTGTCATTTGTTTGATTTTTGTTTGGTTTGCGTTTGAGTAATCGTTTACTTTTAAACCCTTAAAATATTTGAGCTGAATATTTACGTAATCCTTTGCCCATTTATAAAAGTTCACATAATCTTTGAATGGACTGAATGAACTAATATAAAACTGGTGAAATATCTGTGAGTAGCTTTCAGGCGTTGGCGTTCCGCTAAGGTAAATGATCGGCTTGCCTTTGCATAAATCTTTGAGCTTTTTAACCCTTTGCGCTGGCTTAGGATATTGACCACAATTATGTACTAAAATTTCATCTGCAAAATAATTATGATTTTCTTCTACTTCTATATCATATACATAACCGTCTGGGCACAATTCATTAATTCTTTTTGTATTTGATAGTTCGTAAACCTCAATATTTTCCACCCTGACAAACTTAAAATCATTTCTTTTTTCTTGTCGCATTCTTTTACTTTTATAGATTTATGAGATGAACCATCTACCTCTATTGCTATTTTATGTATTGCAGACGCTATGTCTATTTTATAATGAGTTGGGCAATTATATTTTTTTATATTATTTACTCCCGTTTTTAATATGTATTCCATCGTAAATGAATTATCATTTTTGATAATTTCATTATATAGTTTTAATTGTTCTAATGTAGCTCCTCTTCCATTTCCTCCTTGTATTAAAGGTTTATGATTCATTTTTTTTAATGTTTCGCTAACCTTTAATCTTGTATTAATATCATTCATTGGATTTTTATTTTTCATCCTTAATGAAGATACTTTCCCGTTACATTTTGAACTACAAATATTTTGTTTTCTATAAGGTGGATAATAAAATATTGTATTACATACAATGCAGGTTCTTTTTGTTTGTTGTAAAAAATTATTATAAGATTTATATTTATGATTTAATTGACCACATTTTCGTGAACATAAGCCTTTTGTTTTACCTCTTAAAAATTCATACTTTTGATTATCTGTTAATTCTTTATTGCAGAATAAGCAATTCATCTTCACATCTGATATCAATAGCTTTGACCCACCCTCTCTTTGTGTAAATTTTGTGGCTTTCGGTACATATAATTTCTTTTCCATTGCATTTAATTTTTACAAGATTTTCTGTTAGTTTGTTTTTAAAAACATTTAATACTTTTCTTTTCTCAATCTTATTACTTGCAAAATTAATACTTTTTATGAAATCTCCAACTTTTATGTCCTTTATTTTTACCCCATCAATTAAGGTATTTTCCAAAAAACACGAATGAGCTTCATCTATTATCACAATATCAAAAGGCTGTTTAACGTGGTGCAGGTTTTCATAATTAGTTACGATAATATCCGCTTTCAATCCTAACTGCTTATGGTCTTCCAATATGCCGCTTATTACCTTTTTCTTAGTAAGGAATAGAATAACCCCTGCCCCCACCTTTTCACCGGTTAATAGAGCCGTGACGGTCTTACCGCAACGTACCTGCATGGCTAAGTAAACCAATCCATATTTGCGTATGATGTCGGCGGCTTTATCGCTTATTGATATTTGGTAATCACGTGGCTGCATAAATTTTAAAAAATCACCCCCCGCCCCCTTTATAATTATTAACATACTAACCGGTTAAAAATTATCAGCGGGGAGTGAATGAGTTACGGATTAAAACCTCAAATTAACTTTATCCTTTCTACGATAATTATAAATCTCTTCTATCAAGATTTTATACTTCGCAACATCATTACAATGTTGCAACGCCATTGGCTGAGATTTTAATTTTTGCAAAAATTCGGTAAATTCAAAATTAGGATTTTTTAATAAACCAATCATTGCATAAATAAATGATCTTCTTTTTATACCATCGTAATATGGCTCAATCATTAATATTTTTTCTATTGTTTTTTCTGCATCTGGTATTGATTTAACTTTAAACAAACCTTCATAAAATAAATGAGGGTTTATTTTAGTAGTTGAATTAGATAATAAAGTCATGCACTCATTGTGACCTATATCATATTTTTCTTTAAATTCTTTATATTTGATATAGTCTTTATATCCTAATTTACAATAGCCTTCTAAATAATCATCCGCATTCCAAGTTTTAGAATTTTGGTTTAATATGTGAACTTCATTAAGACCATAACCTTCGCAAATAATATAATATAGTGGAAGACATAAATCTTTAATAGCTTCAAATCTATGCTGCCCATCAATGATTTCATATTTTTCATTTACGATTATTATCGTAAATAAATAATTATCTGACATTGATTTTTTTAACCTGTTTATATGTAAAAGGTTTTTGTTTCGATTACCATCAATTTGTTTTAATAATGAATAATCTAATGTTGAATAAACTTGACTATAATTTGTCATTGGTTTAAATTTTTATTTTAAAAAATAGCATCCACCATTTTTGATGGATGCCTTGTCTTACGGATTAAAACGGAGCATCCTCCTCGATGGTTGGTTTCTCACTTTTAATTAATCCAGTCCAAAACTTTTCAAAGAACTCAAGCTGCTTTGAATTGTCGTAAACCATTTGCCCTTTTACCTTTACTTTCTCAAGCTCAGGAAGTTCGCCGGGGTTGTCCTTTGACCATTTCCACTTAATAGCCTTGCCGTTCTGATTGACAAAGATCGTTGTTTGCGGTTTGCCGTTGTCGCCCAACTTACTCGATGCGATCAGCTTCACAGGCTGATTAATGTCAGCATTTGCGATGCTGTTAGTAAGCCCGCGATAATAGCCGGAATCGGTGCGCACCTGAACTAAATACTTTTGGCTTTCATCTTCCAAAGTTAATTTCAGCTTTCTAAACTTTGTGCCATTGTATTCGTCATCTTGAAACTCAATGCCTGTGATTAACCCATCCACCGCATCAAATAACTCAATGTCGCCGTTAGCGTTCTTTCGGGCAAATTTGCCCTCTTTCAAATTCAGGTAGGTAATGCCTCCTGTTGTATTGCTTAAGCCCATAATTAATACCTGTGACCAGAGCAGGCGTGGTTAAAAATTGTCTGAAATACTATCCTCAATGATTTGTTTTACTTCAGCTTCAAAGGCATCATAACAAGCATCTGAATCAGTTGCGATCATGATCGTATTGTTTTCCCTTATCGTGTATAGGTGCCGCGCCCATTCGATGTTATTAACCTCTAATATGGTTTCTCCTTTATGGTATTCAACAGATCCGCCGTATTCGTAATAACCGATGCCTGTGTTAACATATCTGCAGTCCCCTGTCAGCTTTACATTGATTGTATCAAAGCCGACCTCAACCGGAAATATTATACTTACTTTCATAATTTATGGCTTATTTGATATGTTAATTGTTTGGGTTTACTTGTTGCATTCTCTGCCATCCAAAGTTGATAAGTGGCGTTAAATAACTCCAGATCCTTTGAGGTATCTTCTTTTGTGATCATCTGCCAACCGATCCCCTGAATATCTCCTTTCTTCCCTTCGGTGCGGGTTTTGGCATTAAGCCAAAGGATTGCAACCTTATCTACTTTTTTACCTACGGTATTCATAAGCAATGAACGATACGCGGCAAGCTGCAACCAATACGAGGGGTAAATTGCGTTTGATGTTTTGATATCCAGAAGGATCTTTTCGCCGTTCATATCAATCACCCTGTCAATGGTACCGGCGTAACCCAACTCCTTACTAATGATATTCAATTCTATTGAGTCGGTTACAAACTGAAACCTACTGCGAAACTCCACATACCTTTCAAACATTGCCCACTCATTGAGCTTGTAATCAATCGATCCGTTTTGATTAACTAAATGAACTTCCTCACCTGCATCATATAGCTCGGTAAGTTTGTGGACTACTGATCCCCGGCGCCCGGCTTCATCTCTGATCTCATCGGCATCTTTGCCAGCTTCTTTGAGCCAGTTGAAGTAAGCTGCCCCCTTAGGATAAGCCTCTAAAATTGTGGTGACGGATGGGACAAAGCCGCCATCCTGCGTCTGATAGAATCTCGAATCAAGAAACGTGAGTTGTTTGTTTTGAATTGTGTACATAAGCTAAACGATTAATTTAATGCGAAATTAAAAAGAATATTTTTAATACACAAATATTTTTTATACTTTTGTAAAAAATAATTTTATGGACAAAAAGAAACAACGAGGGAGGCAGCCCCTACCTGCCGGAGAAAAGAAAGTAAAAGTACTATTCTTTATCAAAGAAAAAAATCATGGCAAATTCATTAAGGAGGTTACTCCAATCGTTAAAAAACATTCAGTATGAGACATAATATTTACAGAGACACATATGCCGAATTTGTATCGGCAAATATTTTATCAGTTCGTTTAATTCATAATGGATTACAAGGTGGAGATTCTGGTCATGGCGGATTTGTTGAAGTTCAATTTAAAGACATTGCATCAACATTTATGGAATTAAATGATAAAGAAGTATCTGCTTTTAAAATCAGATTTCAAGGAGATACAGAAAGATCAACATTTTTAGATGCATTGAAATTTATCGTTAAAGAATTAGAAGAAAATTATTAATATGAACATCTACGACTATCTCGAACAAGGTGAAATAATAGACAAAGCCTGCTATGTTGCAGCAAAGGAATTGATTGCAGCCGGGCACCATGTAATCCCGCTCGACAAAGGAGAAAAGAAACCTACAAGCAATATAAAAAGAGTTGCAGATATCGTGCAGCACCCTATACATTTAAATAATGTAGATTATTATTTTGATCGGGATTGTGACATAGGTATTATGATTCAGCGCGGTATGGAGGTGATTGACATTGATGAAAAGAACTGCAAAGGCATAACTAAAAAGATACTTAATACAATCGAACAAGGTTGGCAGGATCTTTACGATAAACTTGTAATATGCACCACACCAACAGGAGGAGCACATATTGAGTATTATGCTGAAATAGTGGGAGGCGATCCGGTACTGGCAAGGGTTGAAGGCAGCCCGCACCCGGTGACCGTTATCGAGCGTATTGATGAAACGAATAAAAAGTACATCAAGACCGCCCCTTCTGCAGGATATTTCTATATGAAAGGCAATCCATGCGAACTGCCAAAACTAACGATGGAAGAGCGCGGGTGGCTTATGTCAGTAATGCGATCCTATGATGAAACGCCTGTTTATGAAGTAAAGAAAAAAGATTACGCGCGTGAAGATAGTCCATGGAAAGTGTTTAATACTCAAAACAATTGGCGCTACATTCAACAGGAACTTATCGATCGTAATTGGAAAATAGTAATGGAGCTGAGTGATAAGGTAGTGGTCCGCCGCCCCGGTGCAACATCAAACCATTCAGGGAGCATCTTTAAAGATAGCAACGTTCTTTATTTATTCTCCACAGGTAGCGAACTGGAAGCAGGTAAAGGATATACACCGTTCGGGATTTACGCGCACTTTTACCATGATGGTAACATCCACAACGCATCAAAGCAATTAGCATCACAAGGAATCGGTGTTAATATCACAGACGAAGGGCAATTCTGGAAAAAGGAAAATAAGCGAATCAAAATAAAATACACCGAACTGGCGGCATGGCTTGAATCCATAGGGTATTATTATTACGATAATCAGCTCGTGCAAGTTATCAATAATAAAGTCCGCATTGCTGAAATATCTGATCTCATTAAAGCATTCCTTAATGAAGTTGAGCCGGATATTCTTGATGATATGATTGAGAAAGTGCCCGTAATATTTAAAGAAAGCGGCGGACTTATGCAAGGTTTGATCGGAGTATTAAACCGTGAATTTGTAAGGGATAGCAAAAATGAAACATGGTTTTTCTTTACGAACTGCGCCGTTAAGGTTACAAACGAAAGTTGTGAACCTGTCCTTTACAATGAGATCAAAGGTTTAGTCTGGGAAGAAAATATCATAAACAGGCGTTTTGAAACAACCGATTACAAAGGATGCGATGCTGAGCGATTTATAGGCATTCTGGGCGGTAGTGATGTTCACCACTTGGAACAGATCATTGGCTACAATTTAAGCCGCTATAAGGATCCGCTGATCTCCAAGGCTACGGTTATAATGGAGGACGTATCCGCGGAATCTGAAGGTGAAAGCCAAGGTCGGTCCGGTAAGGGTGTTATGATTAAATTCATAAAGGAATTTAGGAAAACAAGTTACATCAACGGAAAGACCATGAATTTTAGCGATTCGTTTTTATGGCAGTCCGTTCAAATGGACACCAACCTAATTTTTATTGATGATGTAGAAAAGTCTTTCAGATTCACAAAGCTATTCAGTCAGATTACCGAAGGTATTGAAATAAACGCAAAGAATAAAGCGAAAGTTATCATTCCTTATGAAACATCTCCGAAGATCATTATAACGTCAAATTACGCCGTTGGTGAAATGGATGATTCGACATATGATCGAAAGTTTGAGTTCCCTGTAGTGAAGCATTTTACGTCTAATTACAAACCTATTGATGAATTTGGCAGGGCGTTCTTTATTGACTGGGATACGTTAGAATGGTCAAAATTTGACAACTTTATGATATCCTGCGCTCAAAAGTATTTAATGCTTCAGGATCGTGGTAAGATTACCGTAAGGACTTCAAACTCAATAGATCGTAATTTGATTAATGATACAAATAAATCATTTGTTGAATGGATGGATGATCAGTTACAAAATAATTTTTTCATGTTTGCGCCGGACGTTCTTAAAACTGATCGCGTTTTCATTAATGGCAAATTGGTAACGAATGCTGTTAATATGAAAATGTTTAAAGAGTATTCTAAAAATACTGATTACTATATAGCTGAATCAAAAGAAAAGATGCTGGGTGAAGTTCAAAAGGTTTGCAATAATAATAAAATTGATCAGAGTATTTTGACAAAATGGATAAAGAAATGGGCAAAAGTTCGTGGCGTTGAAATTGATGAAGGTTACAAAAAAAGCAATACTTCTGGCAGGTTTTACAGGTTTATTTCATGGTCTGAGCAGAATATTGGCATTCCAGATGATCCAACCGATAGCACGGAAAATTATTTTTAAAAGGTCGGAATGATGGAAAATTAAGCAAAAATGAACCATTTAATTTTTTTACATTTCCTGCATTCCGATCATAAATTAAATTTTACCGACTTTTGGTCGGAATATATAACACATTGAAAATCAATACTAACATATTCTATTTCCTTATTTCCTACTTACTTTTAATTATAAAAATAAATATATAAAATATATATAAAGTAATACATACATTATATTATATATATAAGTAGTGAAAAAAATGGCGGAAAGTTGGAATTGTAAAAATGTTTTGAAATATGAATAAACCTACTATCTTTGATGAAGAGCCGAGAACGGTTTACGGAAAATGCTATGTGGTGTGTGCAAATATTGGAAACAGAAAACCCAAAAGAATCAAGCGATATGCGGAGGGTTGGTGCATCTAACAAGTGTTTTGGGTTTATGTCAAAATAGTGCGGTTCATAATAACGTTCACTTAGTACCAAACGATAATGCAATCAACATCATTCCTCATGCAACGGTCGAAACCGATCAATCCTTTGGGTGCATCTATTACGAGCCGTTCGATAATCTCCGATCTATGGAACGATCCAAAGCTAACTGAGATGCTTTTGAAGTTCAATGCAGGGGCAGGGCAGGAGGATCTTAAAAGCGAATTGTTTGCCGTACTATGTGAGAAAGACGAAACCTTTATTCTGGATCTTTGGAGTAAAAAACAATTGCTTTACTATTGCACCGGGATAGTACAAAAAATGATCTTTCAGACAGGTGGCAGATTTAATAGAAGATACCGAACACAATCCTACGAATATACTGAGGCAATCCTGAATACATCTGATGAAGAGTACAATGCAGACAAAGAAAAGAAACTACAGGATTTAGAGAAAGCAATGGATAAAGATCTTCACTGGGTTGAAAAAGCAATGGTTAATCTGCATCAGGATCTCGGGAGTATGGAGCGGATAAGTAAGGCTACAAAGATAAGCATGAAGCAGGTAGAGCGTATTTACAAAAAAGCAAAGGAGAAAATAAAGACTTCGCTTTCTGGTAAACTTATGGGTAACTACATTTTGGTAGATTGCGAATTTGTTTTGGATATTCCGCAGGATGTAACCCCGGACAATATCAATGAAATACTTGATGAGACTTTGGAATATATGCGAATGAGATTAGAGGGGAGAATGATACCGAGCAAAGAAAAGACGAACGGATATATCAAAGAGATCAAACCACTAAAAGCAAAAAGGGTAATATGATTTTCTTAATACCAATAACGGCAATTTTATTAACGTGGATATGGATGGATGTGTGGCGTATGCCTGAGCGGTGGCAATGGTTGCAAAGAAAACCTTTTAATTGCGAAATGTGTTTTTGTATGTGGATGGCGGCGGGTTTGTATTTTTGTCCGGTATCGGTTCAGGAATTTTTATTTGTAACATCAACGGCTGCGGCTATAGGAGCATGGGCAACAACAAAAAGATAATTGAAAAGACAGCGGAGGATCTTAGTCAGTTCGCAATTAACCGCGCGAAATTTCAATCACTAGAAGCGCATTGGGGAACCGTACGGATCGGATATTTGAAAACCTTGGAAGGTGAGGCGCAAAATGAGATTGAGCGTATATATAGGGCGGAGCTGGATCCTAAATGGCTACCGAACAGATATTGCAAGGGGTGTTATTTCAAAGCTATTCAGGATTTGATAAATCATTTTTATTTATGAGTACATTACCGATACAGGATACAATGGTGAGTGAAGATCTGTTTTTAAAAACAGAACTCGATGCCGGTATCCATCACGAAAACGGTGCGTTTGTTCACCTTTGCCATGCGACAGCTCAGGAGGTGAAGGGATTGGATATTAAAACCGTTATGGATTATGGATGTGGCACCGGGGTTTATGCTATGGCATTTCAGAACGAGGGTTTTGATGTGGTGGCGTGGGAGAAGTTTAAAGCGCACAAAGACTATTTAGCAGAAAAGCTGCCACAGATAAAAATCGTTGATAAGCCGATTACAACGGATCTTATGCTATTTATCGAGGTTGCAGAACACATGACAGATAAGGAACTTGATAAGCTATTTAAAACCATACAACCTAAATACATTTTGTTTTCATCTACTTCGGAGCGTACGGCGTGGGATCTTGCGTGGGGGCATATCAACGTAAAGGAGCAAAGCGAATGGTTAAAATTCTTTGAATCAAAAAATTATAAGTTGGTGCG
>Ga0068876_10003551_pt1 | contig 11126 bp, 9 predicted proteins | sample NOAtaG_6_FD_66442 | JGI IMG/M metagenome (GOLD analysis project Ga0068876, IMG submission 66442) | Freshwater lake microbial communities from Lake Erie, under a cyanobacterial bloom - NOAA_Erie_Diel5S_2200h metaG | ecosystem: Environmental > Aquatic > Freshwater > Lake | place: USA: Ohio, Lake... | reverse complement strand
TGCTACGCTCTATAGGGGAACTCCGAAACTACCGCGTAAAATCGATTTTAAGCCCCCTAGCAAGCCCAACGGCGAACCCTAGACCGATTTTCGACCCAAGACCCAGACTCCAAACCGGACGCACTAGCGAAGCGAGGTAGTATCATACCTTGATACTAAATATCTGTGTAAGTCTATCATCATACCACAAACCAAGTGGACTATGATAGTCCCAAGATAGACTTCCATTATTGAATAATACACTTTAGTTTCTCCATTGCAAAAATACTTTTGAGAATAACTAATACAGCAGTTTCACTATACGGAAGTCCTTGTGCTGTTGCACTATCTCTAAGCCAATAGAGAATAGTCCTAATGTTTTCTTCACAACCTTGAACACCCCAAGCATCCATGATTGCAGCTCGTTCTTCACAACCACAACTGCTGGACGTATGAAACCAGCTCAGGGTTTTTTTGAGTGTAGTACCTGGGCCAGATCCTACTTCAAACAAAAGTGGTTTACCTTGTTCGGCTAACAATTTGTTTGCAACAGTTCGGGTAACATCGTTGACTGACTGGCTAGGTGTACATCTACCACAGCCCCGACATTCTTCTGGGGTGGGGTAGTATGGTTCTCTAGCTAGTTCACTAATGATGTTACATTCACCTGTTTCAGATTCAAGGAACTGGCAGGGAGGTAGTGGATTCATGTTACGGAATGTTTCGAGACGGTTAGGGTCGTTGGCGTAGTGACGAATGTAGCAAGGGGATTCTGCAAAGTCTTTCATCCACCACTGAGTGTTGTACTCTCTTGGGAGGTACGAGACTTTGTATGGAAGACACTGGTATTCTACCCAAAACTGTTCGTCACAGTGTTTCCTGGGGAGTGGGTGGCTTGGTGGCTTCCAGATACTTGCTGATGCTTGTCGGCATACAACTACACCTGTGTTGAGACAGTATGCTGGTATCTCTGTGTCGGCTGGTAGTTGTTGAGACTGGTAGACTGCTGACTTACCGTGGATCATCCAGTCGGTAGTAGGAAGATCGGGAGTGTCGTTGTGTATTAGTACGTCGGCACTTCCCAGAAGATTGACTAGGTTGGGGCAGTCGTCGTCAACCACACAGTCGGCATCAAGATAGATAGTGTAGTCGTACTCTTGAGCATACTGATAGATTCTAAACTTTTCGTAGCCCCACCATAGTTGAGTAGAGTCAGTCAACTCAACATAGTCAGCACCAATACGTTCAGCATACTTTTTGATACTTCGATTGTGCTGGAGTAGTTCACTAAACTCCTCACCAACACCAATGGTAACTACCAGCACCTTACTCCTGGGGGAGATTTCTTCCTGGGTGGGAGTGAATCCTAGGGATAGTGGTTCTACTTCAATCACTGGACTGTGAGTGATTATTGGTGCTGGTTCACCTGCTAGGATTTGTTCCCAAGTCCACACAAGAATTGGACAAGTGTACTCTAGGTCTAACAGTTTAGTGTCCATGCTGGAATGTTATGGGTGTGGGTGATTGGGGTTGAGTCAGTGACACTGGTGTAGTTGAATGAGTGGTCGGAGAAAGTTTGGTTGTAAAATGTAAGAGTTGGTGTTAGAATACTTGAACATAAACCACACTGTACGACAAAAATGAATACAGTGTTTTCTGGATAAGGTAGCCAGCATCCTTGAAATAGACCGTAACAAGTTCCAAGACCTACTGTACAATCTTGAGACAATCCCACTATAAAGCACGAGTCGATGTGCTGTTGTCCTGGGGGAGGAGGATCGTATGTCCAGGATACGGGGTCGATTGTTATTGTGGCTGGGCCAACTACTTCCCACATTTGTTTTGGGTTGGGAAAAGTATTAAGCACAGCAGTTGCACAACACTCGACGACTGTACCGTAAGTGTATGGTTCTATACCAACGTACACTGGTGGTAAGGTTCTGTTAAAGGTAACTGTGATTGGGCCTTGTTCTGTTGTTGGTGCTAGACAGAAGAAAGGTTGGTCGCAGAACTGAGGGTTGTCGTCGTCGTCAGTGAATGTTAGTGGACAGTTTAAGTTAGTAAGAACTTTTACTCGGCTGACTGTCAGCAATTCTCCTGGGGTGGAGTCTAGGGAGATATAATTACATAATGGAAAGTCGTTCGATCCTATTGATGTGTTGACGTTGAATCCAGCAGCTAGTTCTTCGAGGGTTGCACCGTTAGAGCAATACTGGAGAATGTCTGCATTAACAAAGTCGAGTGTTCTAGTGAAAGTCTTGTAGCCCTGGGTGAATCCACTTGCTTGTAAGCTGAATGTCACTGTCAGACCGACGACAAACACACACTCGGAAGTTCCGTACTCACAAGTACGAAGAAACTTTCCGACAGTGATGGTTGCTGATAGTACAGACAACTTACTAGCAACCACTCGTTCTCCTTTCTCCATTACAGAACCAGTAGACTCGAAGGCTATTACGATGTCAGGACATTCGTTGAAAGCACAGAGGTCGGGTAGTTCTGGGGAGGTAGGGTCGAAGCTGGTTGTGACTGTTTTCTTTTTCTTTGCTCGTTGAATACACTTAATTGTTTCTGATGTTTCGTATGTCCAATCAGAAGTACACTGTACTCCAAGACTACCTCCTCCAGAAATGGAAGTGTTACGGAGACAGCAACCTTCTTTGTACCAACCTCCAGGAGAAAAAGTGAGCGAGGTTCCACCGACAGACACACCAACTCCACTAGGGAATAGTGTAGACAAGTCGGACAGCTCGATGCAACATTCTTCTGGGGGAGGAGTTGTAGGGCAGCAATCAGACAAACAATTAAGGGTACTCATGGACAAGCCTCAAAGTGAATCATCCACCTACCGTCTACTTCACTTGCTACGATTCGACGGTTGGCAGCTATTGTTTTAGTGTCGTGGGGATTGAAGCCGATTAGTTGAACAGAAGAAAATGTCCAGTAACTAGCAGAAGGTACTGCAAGGTTAAACAGTCCAGAACTGCTTGGAGCAATGCTGTTGATTGTTCTACCAAACACTGAGGTTTGTCTTTTCCTAGTAAGGTGTACTATAGCGTGGCTACCGTTGGCAGACAGACTGCCGATGATTTCTGCTCTACCTCTTACGTCATAGTTCATGACACCGTTGAAGATGTCTAGTCCTTTGTAGACTGAAAGGTTGGTGGTAGGTCTAGTACCTTCTAACTTTAGATGACTCACCCCAGAAAGAAGGACAGGAGCACAAACAGTCCCACTAATCTGTCCTTGAGCAATCCCCCACAGTGGATTGAATCCGTGTGTAGTTGAATTGAACTCAGAGAACTTATTGACTTTAACAGCAGGGACTGCTGGTACTTCCTGGGGGAGACCTCCACCTGGTGCTTTGTTGGTGTTCATTACATCGAAGGGTTCGACGATCAGAACAACTTCGTAGGGTTGGATGATGTCAGTTGCAGATCCAGAAATATGCTGACCCATGATCCGAACTTCTTCATGGTGAAAGCCTTTGCCGGCAGTACCACTAAACACAGGTTCGGGTTGAATAAGCTCATTGATGAATTTGCTGGTGAGAACGTCACGGTACTTAGTACCAGGCTTGAGTGCTCGTCTTGTCATAATTGAAATTCTGAAAAGTCGGCTGTGTAATAGTGTTTTAAGATTGTCCTCAAACTAGGAATCCTAATTTGACGACCACCATTGCTGGTTTGTATCTGGGGTGCGTACTCGTATGAGACAATACTCCACCCAGAATGAATACCAGGAGCTTGTCCTGTAGTGGATGCTTGCTGTGTACTTGGAAACTCATCTTCTCTGTACAGATCATACTGATTGTCAGTGATAATGACTTTCCTGTCTGGGCCTAGCCACACGACCGTATCTTCTGGGGTGGAGATTGATTCGAGTGTGTCACTAAAAGCAAAGTTGTTTTTGACTTCGAACTCAAGTGTGACGGGTACTGCTTGGTACAAGTCACCTTCACCAGAATATCCAACAAACATCACACTCTCTGGTGCAAAACCAAAGAACTTCTTTTTGTTAGTACAGGTTATCATTCTGGATAGCCGACGTATGTATGAATACGTCAGCTTGCTAGGTGGCATGTACTGAGTGATTTGGAATTTGAAAGAACGAGTGTAAACTTCTGCTCCTTCAATTCCGTCTTCACTGTAACCGATCAGACCGTAGTTGTTGATGGTGTAGGGGACTGATTCGGACGATGGTCTGTTCTTTGCCTTTTGGCACTCCATGACCCTCGCCTTCTGTATTTTCTGGGTGGAGACCGATCCGTTGAATGACACTTGAGTAAACTTGGTACTGTTTGCTTCTCGGTCACTTGGGCCTGAATCACCCTGTCCTGCGCTACCAGAACCACTGTTTGCTCCGTTGTCACTTGGTACGTCGTAGGTCAGTTTCAGTTCCCACGTGGTGTGGTTGATCTGAGTACCAGACATACTAGCTAAGTACAACAACTGGAACTTGTCGTCGTCAAAGTAGAACATGAAAGTCATTGGAACCAACCCGTAGAAGATCGGTATGACTTCTCTCTGCATCACTGAGTCATCGAACGTCATTTCAAACGAAGTTCCTGGGAGGACTTGTCGTTCTGCTAGATCAAGGAACAAATCAGACGTAACACGAAAGACAAAGTCTTTGGTGATGGTCTGTCTGTTTACTGAGAACGATCGAGACTCTTTGAATACTTCTTCAAAAATGATTTGGTTTGGGTCATTGTCAGACGGCATGGTGCTTCGCTTCTTCCTGGAGGACGTCGGTTAGTTCATTGCTGTCGTAGAAGTTGAACTTGTTTTTTAGATACTCGATTGCTTTGGCACAATCTACATCTACAATTACCACCTGTCCAGCAGAGTTATAGATCTGGTTGACAGCTGGTACTTTTGTTACTGAAAAGAACGATCGGTAGTCTTGGTAGAATAATCGATACGTTGGTTTGTCATGCCTGCTAATTCGAGTTAGCAAAGCATGAGCTATTTGTATACTGGCATGTTCTGGGATCATGGCATACCTGCACCTGTTGAGAGTAGTCGGTTGGTTTCACGTTGTTCATCTAACTGATCTTTCATTAGCTGTTCTTGGGTCTTGGTATCAACTCGATAAATGGATCGAGTAGACATTGCAGAACCAGTAACAGATTGTAGATACTTTTGCAGACCACTTTGCATTTGATCGAGTTGCTCCAACCAAGCAGCTCCTTGTCCTGTGCTTTGTGGTATTTTACCATCACCAAAGGAGTCACGTTCTTGTTGTAGTCTAGCAATTTCAGCAGCTCTCTTTTGCATGTTAGCTTCAAAAAGCTCAGCTGCTATTTCAAGGGATCGCGACATGTTGAAACTGCTTTGTTGACTCTGAGCATTGTAACCTGCTGCTGCTTGCCGACGTTGATCGGCTCGACCTGCTGTGTTGGTTGCAAACATGGCTGAAAGTTCTTGTTCTCGTCTGGCACGTTGTGTTTCAAGTTCTTTTCTTGCTCGTTTACTTTCGAGAAAAGCTGTTTGACTTGTGACAGACGCATCCATTTGAATACCTCGACCAGCAGCCCCCATTCCTGGGATGCGACTAATGATTTGTCCTATTACACTTTGAAAAGCTGCTAGGAATTTCATTAGTTGTTCGTGCAAGAAGATTGCTCCTCTAAATAGTTCGGTAATAAACTTGTCAAGACCAACAGTGAAACCAAAAGCCATGCTTTCAATTCCACCTTTTCCTCCCCCAGAAAACATACTAAACACGTCTTTGAACGAGTTAAAGATCGGGCTAGCAATAACACCAGCGGTCTGACTTACTCCTTCAAAGATGCTCATAAAGATGCTCTTGAGTGCAGTAAATACTTTCATTAACGTAACCCACAAGTAGTCTACGTTAGCCATAAAAGTATTCCAAGCTGCCATAATTTGATTGCTGATGATGTCGGCAATCCCACTAAATGCAGAGGATATTGCAAAAACACCAGTAGATATATCTCCTTGCATGAAAGCTTCTATTGCTAATTGGAACAACTGGAGTGCTGGTGCTGCGTAGTTAGCAATCTTACCAAGTTCTCCAAATGCTCCACTGATACCACGACCGAGTGCTTGGAAGGCTTGCACTACTGGAGGAATCTTGTCCCCAAATAGTAACAAAATGTTGAAGATCATTCCAACAAAGTTCCAAGAGAACACAAATCGAGTAACCGATCCAGCTACTTTAAGGAAGCCTAGTGCAATAGCATTGATGCTGGTAACAACTTTACCAAGAGTACCTACGTTAAAGATACCCTTAAATGCAGCAATACCACCACCTTTAAGTGCAGACAAGCCTTTCATTAAACCACCACCCACTATAGACCCAGCACTTTTGACAGATGTTAGTCTGGATCGGAGAGTAGCAATTTTCATTTCACTAGCAATTCTTTGTCCTGTTTGAGCTATTTCTAGCCTTTTTACAGTAGCGGCTTGTCTTGCTCGACTTGAAGCAGTTTTAGCTGCTGCTTTGGCATCAAGAGACCGTTGTACTCCAGCTTGCCTAATTGTTTCAGCTCGTCGTGCAACTGCTTGTTTTTTGATTGCGGTTAGTCTAGTTGTTTTTGCTTCAAAAGTATTAATCTGTTTAGCCAGCATCAATTCTTCTTTACGATACTTAAGCCATGTCATAGATGTTTTTGGGCCATCTTTTGTAATCATGACTTTAGGTAAATCTTTTAAGATTTGCCTAACGGCATACAACCGGTCGTATGTTTGATCTAAAACTTTTATGTTTGATGGACTAAGATGCAATCTAAGAGCTTTACCAGCATTTTGTATTTTCTGTACTTGTGATGTTCTTTTTGCTGCTGCTGCTGATGCCGACATTCCAGTCTTTGCTGGAGCTTTAATCGGAGTAGAGGCTTTTGCTATTTGTGCTTGCATTGCTCGTTCTGCTTTAAGAGCAATCATTTGCTCTCCACGGATAGCAGAGTTCATCAGAGCATTTGTTTTGATAGCTTTTTGTCTAGCAACAAAAGCTCTACCTGCTTTACCAACAGCCGCAGCCATTTTCTGGGTGACGGGAATAACTTGCTTAGCTGTCTGCCCGAATCTGCTAAGTAGTCCCAGCAGGCTGTTGGGTGGTAGCTTCTGGAGGGTTTGGAGTTTTTGGCTTGCAGCTACTAGCTTCTGCATAGTCTTGCTGTTAGCTACACCTGCCATTGCTTTAGCTTGACCTGCTGTTGTTTTGCGGGTCAAAGCTTTGGCTGACATTGCTTGAATCTTAGTTTGCAGCTTGGCTACAGCTTTCATCTGGGTAGCAATTTGTGCTGCTCTACTTGGGCCTTTTGGCCCGAACATAGCTGCTGTTCCTTTAGCGGCTCCAAGCAGTCCTCCTCCCAGGAATTTGAGGCCACGACCTGCTGCTGAGACTAACCGTAATGCTCTAGCTAATCGAGCTAGAACAAAAGACAAAGTCATAGCACCAACAGCTACAGCACCAAATATAACAGGTGAAGTTAGTAGAGCTAGAGTTAGCCCTTTGTAATTTGCGATAAATCTTTCTACTACTGTGACTAAAAATGCTAGACCATTTACAAGACCAGTAAATTCTTTTGAGTAAAGTTTTACTATTGTGATTCGGAGTGTTTCTAAAGCACTTGTAAATCTTCGGACTGCTCCACCTGCGCCAGATTCCATCACAGCTGCTGCTAGTCTGGATTCAGCACCAGCTCTTTTGATTGCTTGTTCAAATGCTTTGATTCGTTCCACTTCGACCGAAGCAGCAAAAGCTCTTTCACCACGCATGTTAAATACTTCTTGAAAGAACGATGTTCTTTTAAGGAAGTCCATGCTTTCGGTGAGTTTGAGCAGTTGTTTCTGGGTGGAGAGTAGATCGACTTTACCAGTCTTTGTCAAAGTGATTTGAAACTTAGGAAAGTATTTTTGAATCTTTGCTAAGTTGTTTGACAGGTTACTCATCATTGTATTTAATGATGTACCTGCAAGAGAGGCTTTCAATCCAGATTCGGACATCTGGATGAAGTAAGCCATAAGTGTTTCAATTTCAATACCTAGAGCAGCAGCTTTACCAGCAGCATACTTAAAAGCTTCTCTAAGGTCGACAATTTCGATCGTACCGAGTCGAGTAGAAGCAACTAATTGAGAAGTAAGTCTAGTAACTTTTGCTGTTTTTTGTTCAAGACTGTCGTCTGCTCCGAACATGTTGTATGTTCGAATCAAGTTGGCTACGAAGTCTGCTGATTCACCAAGAGAATAGTTTGTACCACGGGCAAGGTCGAGAACACCTTGCAAGCTAGATTTGAGTTCTTCTGCTGAGAAACCAGCTTGTGCTAACGAGATAGCTGCGTCCGCTACTTCCTGGGAGGTAAAGGCTGTGGTTCTACCTAGTTGCATGATGGTCTGCTCTAGGTCGTTAATGATAGCAGTTTGTTCTGCTGTCTTGTTGCCAAAGAATCCCATCTTGACTGTGAGGTTGAGAATTTTATCCTCAAAGCTGACGAAGTCTTTAACAAGACTTCGTACAGCTATTTGAGACAGAACAAAACCAGCGGTGGCATTGAGTGAAGTATCCCGCAGAGCACGAGAGGCTTGCATCATCTTTGCAGACATATTGCTGACCAGCTTAGAAAACTTAGCTGTAGCTTGATCTGCTAGATCGATAACAATGACTGCTTTACCTGCTTGAATACTTTGACGACCCATGACTAATAATCTCCTTTACTTACTAGACCAGCAACAACTGATTGTACTGCTGCTCTACCTGTACCTGGTTTTGGTTTGCGGATACTCTCTGGGAGGAGTTCCTTACTTTGTGCAGAACAGGCCCAGTTAATCTGATCCCGTTCGTGTGCTATCTTCTCGATGTACATTAGTTCACCGAGACTTTTGTTGTCTACTCGGATGCCTCTTGATTCGACTCGGTAGACGATTTCGATGATGTGGCTGAGTCGAGACTCAACTGTTTCATTTCTCGTTTGAGACTTTTCCACAGATCCAGCAAGACCCCCTTCTTCTGGGGGCTGGAAAAATTTACAATAGCTGCCCACATCGTTTCTCGGAAGTGTTCTACAGCATCCGGTTCTTCATCGAGCAGTTCGAGGAACTTGTCCCAATCGTATTGAACTTGTGATTCGAGATAGTGCCAGCAAAGCCGGAGACAGAGGTCGTCGTCTACCAGCAGGTTCATGGCTATCTTCTGGGTGATTTCGTCGTTGACGAATAGTTTGAGGATTTCAAGCCCAAACTTATCTGGGAGGGTATTGTAGGCAGCACTCCATGTAATGTTGATTGGATATTGCTTGCCAGCGAACGAAAATTTAGCTACGTGTTTTGTCATAATTTTGAGGGTAAAAAGGGGGTTATTCAATACTCTACCCCACTCAAGCACACACCTGAGTAGGGTAGAGGTAGGTAAAAACTTGGGGAAGGCTACTTGTTCTTAACGATTTCGTTAAGAGCATCTAGCAAGGCTTGTCGATTGAAACCACCCATGCCGGTGATGACGTTTTGTACTCGTCGTCCCGATGCTCGGCTGGTTTCCCTGGGGATGGGTGATGCTTCGACTAGGCTTGTTAGCAAGCTGTCGACGGTTTCTTCACCCAGGAAAGTAATCAACGGTGCAACGTCGGTGAAGATTTCCTCTGCCGAAGTCTTGTTGAGGGCTTTGTACACTGAGTGTTCTTGAATCTCAGCGGCAAGCTTTGATACGTTATACTCAGCAAACAAGCCAGGGTTGTAACTGGCAAGCGTACCTGCTGCGGCCGTTTTTACTGGGGTGATCTTGCATCCAGACTTCACACAAGCTGCTGGCTTGAGTTTGAAGTTTTGCTTGGATGCACCAGATTCTGGGCCAGTGATCGAACGATCGAATCCTCGGAACTTGCCTTTGAACCCAATGTTGTTGAGTTCGGTCAAGTATCCGGTGAGGACGAGAATGTTTCGAGCATAGCTGCCTGGTCGCATTGCATTGAGGTAGATGAAACCCTCGTACAACGGATCGACTACTTGTTCACCAGACACTTCTAAGTCAGACTTGCTTTCGGTGTACTGTTTGTAGATTTGGTCTGGATCACGGACGGAGAGTTCTTCTTCGTCGTCGGTTTCGTTGATCGAAAGATCACCGGTGATTCCTTTGTGGAATACCCACACAGGAGTCGTACAGCTAGAACCACCTGCTGTGGATGGATCATCTGCTGTGTCGTAGTACAGAGAAACTTCTGTACCCTTCTTATCGCACTGAGTCAAATCAGTTGCCATTGTCATAAGTGTTGTTCCTTGAAAGAAAGTGTCAAATGGACTTGTAGGCAGTTTTGTGAGTCTGACTAGAAGTTGAAGTAGTGTCCCATGCCTACCTTAAATTCCTGGGGGATAGCACCTTTAGCAATTAGTTGGTTCAAGGTGTGACCCATGTAGGATCGTTCAGGATAGTTAAAGTAGGCTCTCTTGTTAAAAAATGTTCCACCAAACTCGTGAATGTGTGGAACAGGTTGGTTAAAGAAGTCACTGTTAGGGAACTTGATGGGGCCGACTATTGCCGTGTCTCCATAAGTTACATACTCGATGACTCTCAAACCACCCCTAGTCTTGGCAAACGGCGGGCTTCCTGGGGGAGAAGTTTGTTTGCTGATTCGTAGTGTTCTGATGCAAGATGCTCTGATTAAAGCAGCTACTTTATTGAGTCCTCTTTTCTTTCCTTTGTCTACTGTGTAAGTAAACTTTTGAAGATAGAAAGTTGACTTGTAGAAACCTTTGAACATAGTTAGCAGACTTGGGTTGAAAAAGTAAACTCGGTTGAGGACAGAAAGTTTCGTTGATTCAACTCAATCTCAACTGGTGGCATTGGATTGACACTGTTAAGATTGTAGTCACCCCAAACAGTTCTCATGATGAACAAGTCAAGTCGTTCTCGAAGATCGAGTACATTTTTGACTTCGTCCCAATGAGTTACGTCTTTGGTGCTAAATTCCTGGAAGGGTATTAGCAACGTCAGACTAAGGTTTAGAACTGGTTGAATCGACTGCGTTCGTCCTCGTCGAAGTGTACCGTCCATGTTTAAGTCTGTAAACAAAGGCATCACTAGCAGTCTCTTAGTTGAGGACTGTCTAACCACTTCTGGATCAAGACAGTTTTCAGCAGAGACATACCCAGGAACTTTGTAGGTTCCCCACTTTCCTGGGTCGCTAG
>Ga0068876_10003550_pt1 | contig 11128 bp, 5 predicted proteins | sample NOAtaG_6_FD_66442 | JGI IMG/M metagenome (GOLD analysis project Ga0068876, IMG submission 66442) | Freshwater lake microbial communities from Lake Erie, under a cyanobacterial bloom - NOAA_Erie_Diel5S_2200h metaG | ecosystem: Environmental > Aquatic > Freshwater > Lake | place: USA: Ohio, Lake... | reverse complement strand
TCCAAATTTAACTGATAAGAAAAATGTACATTATTTACATCGGTAGGTGGCGGGTAAGTCGCAATCCCCTTGTCAACTTATTGTACACAAGACACACTCCATCGCTGCAAAATATATGCGGATGAGTCGTCGTAACAAACGTGACATTCTCACGATCGCAAATAGTTTCGTAAATAGATCATGTAAGGCGGTCACCATAGCAACTACCAATGTGAAACATAGAAAGCTCCACACGTCAAATTATCACGAAGACTCGTAATGGGGACGGACAAATATTCATCCACGTGGGTTGTCATGAATGATAACTTCCACTTTTTTCGCCGTTTTTTTCTGACGATTCTTCACTTGGAGTCTCTTGAAGTGAGACTTTTGACGCCATCGGAGTTCCAGTGCTCTCTGCTGGTCATTTTCTGTTGGATGATGACCTGTTGTTGAGTTCCACGAATGAAGCTCGTTTTGTTGTTTGTTTTGATTCCCTGACCGAAAGCAGACGACACGTCCAAGTTAACGAGTTCTGCGAGTTTCTTGGCTGGTCTAACGATCACAGTCGAATTTGAACGATCCATTCGGATTGACTGTCCGTGGTGGATGCGGTGCATTGGGTTATGACAATCCATGAATAGAATTTTAATCTGATGAATGACTTTGTTTATTAAACCTGGAAATGTGCTGAATTGTTGATAATGCGAATTTCTTCATTGCAGGACGTTTAAATTGTCAGCGAGTGCCGAGGCCATGTCAAAGGTGCGTCAGTCGATTTCAGTTTTTAAAAAAATGTGAAATTTTTGCAAATGATGCTCAATCAGTGTCCAGGCCAATGATATTCGATGAAATCAAACGCTACTGAATGTAGCAACTGCTGATCAAGCCGTCCATTAGATATTTACTTAACTAAGAAATAGAGAATACTGACTGCTTTGTTCAATTAAAGGTGGCGTTGATGGTGATGAAGAGGAGATGCGTTTGGCCAGAATGAGTCGGTAAGTCTAGTTGTTATTGTTAATCGTTCGAGATTTACCGCACTCGTGCACATTATTGGCCCGAGTGTTTGAAAGCTCTCGTAGAAAGAAGACGGCTCTCATCCTCTGAACGGTCTTCAGTGGCCATTCAGTCCGCAGTAGCTCGACAAACTCGTCCATTATTATTGAAATTAAAGTTGATCCCTTTCTCTCGTAGATTTCTCGAGGAAGAACAGACAACACGTGGAGAAGAGTTGAACCCTTGAAGGTGAGAAGAATCAGAATATTCTGCGCTCGACGATCAGTGAATTTCGGCTTTCGGTGTCGATTCTCGCTTTGCAGGAGTGCTAGAGTAAATGTTGGTTACCAGCTGGTGCCTCGTTCTATCGAGTGTCCCTTCTAGAAAATCACCTACAAACTTGAATATTGCAAGTAGTTGTGTCTTATTGGCCTTTTTTTATATTGAACAGGTGCACTTCTACGTACATTCCGTGTTCCTGGGATTAGAGTTTAGAATTGCTATTCAGTGTAATTGCGTGCATTTTACTGTGTTTAAAATAAACTGAATTGAATTCACTGGATTGATTGATTGAATGAAATTTTTATTTGATTTTCTTAGTATCAGGTGGACATTTTAATCGGAAGCATGAAAGATGAAACAGATTGCTAAACTGCTCTAATGATCCTTTATTTGACTATGTGATAAATCAAAGAAATGTGTAAAAATTGCCCTTGACTTGAGCAGTAGGCATAGAAATTTATGATGGTTGAGATTCTTAGGTTTTTCTTGTTTGATTTCTATCGTTAACCACGTGGTTAACGATGGGGGGTTAACGAGGTTAGAAGCCGAGCGAAAATGAGTTTCGGCAAATAAGGCTGCACATTAAATCACCGCTTTTTCGTTCGCAACCGCGCGGGGGCGGTGTGCTCAACGAGCGGCCACGGTCAATTTTTAGTAACCTGGTCATGAATAGTTAAGATATTGGCCTTAATTTCCAATACATTTTTGGGCGAAATGCATTTGAATATTTCCAAGTCTTCCGATTATGTTTTATTTATTTGTCGTGGACAACTGAAAACGAGCAATGGAAACAAGTTTCATGAATTTTCGAACGATTAATTTGACTGTGGAAATAGTCGAGAAATGAGAAATCGACCTCCCAAGTTTGAATTTCAATGGATTTTGCTTTCCTTGGAAAATAGATGTTGAGCGGTACGGCAGCTATGAAGGCAGGCGGAGGTGCTGGCTACGCGAGTCGAGGGTCTGTGTAAGATGAAGGCAGCCGACGACCATTTGAGATTCTCCTACATCGTTTGTTCTAGAATTCGACAAACAGAAAAGCAGGCCTGAATTTTTCGTTTGTAACGAACGTCAGTTTCAGACATTTTAATAAAAATTGTTTTATTTAGATTTGGCAAGATTTCAACCTGTATCGCAATATTAAATGCCAGGTGTGGGGATCGAACCCACGTCTCAATAACTGAGACCAGATCTTAAGTCTGGCGCCTTAACCACTCGGCCAACCTGGCTGTATCACATTATCTGCTAGGCAGAACTTGTATCTAATGGCCGGCACGTGGATTATAAAAAAAAACAGTTAAGGGGAATCCCCTTCTTTTTCGCTGTTTGTTGCCAAACATCACGTACTCCTAGTTAAGTAGTAAGAAAGCTTTGTTCGCAAAATAATTGCTATTCAGTCAATTTGAATGTTCAACTATCAATTTGCTAAGAGGGTAGCAAGATCTTGTCACGTTTGGACGAAACATTAAAACATTACGTTTGACGCTGACCTGAAAATGAGAATTCAGCAGAATCGCTTGACTGGCTGTTCGTTATAAAAGGGAAAATTGGACTGCGCATGTCAGTTGCCTGTTGGTATCGAATCCAAGATGCTTGCCCGTCGTTGTAGTTTCATTTGGCTCTTGTTGACCATTTCCTTGTCTGCTGGCAATAAGCAGGAAAAAATTGTCATTGAATGGTATATTGTCATGGAATGGTATATTGAATTTTAAAACACTGGATTTTCAGAGCTTTTAAGTCGATGTTCACAAAATAGATTCCAATTCGACTCTTGTTCCAGTAACCGAAACAACTACAGAATTGACTACTTTGATGCAGGAAATCAGCACAGCGGAGAAATCACACACGAATCTTTTAGAAATCGAGAATAAGTTGCATATGTCGAATTCAACTACTCCACGATCACTAATTGAACTTGCAACGAACGGTAATTTGAGGATCCTTACAAGAATTTTAACAACATTATTTATTCTGAAAAATTTTAGATCCATTTACCACCTCCGCAACTGACACTATTGGTACGTAATCTTCATATTCAGCAACTCAAATGATAATTTTATCATTTACACGATTTCCAGATCCGTTTACTAGTCCCACAACTATCAAATACGGTGAGTCTCCGGCATATAACAGTTAAAACGTCATTTTAAATTGTTTTCTTTTTTAGATCAATTAACTGAATCAAGCTTTCAAGGTTAGTCCTCCATGTAGCTCGGTGTTGACAGAAAGTAATTACCAAAGATTCTTGTACACAGGAAACGAGTCTGCTGCCGTGCTGAAAGAAGCTCTGAAATGTTCAGTGCCCCATTTCGTGGAAACTTACGAGACAGTCAACTCGCAAAACTTCCAAGACCATCCGGACGCCTTGTCCATCAGCTTCCACGTTCAAACACTGGACATCAAGTTCCTTTTGCCTTCGGACGAATGTTTCGGCTACCTGACCGGTTTGTGGATTCGCATCGACGACGACGTCAGCAACACCACCAAATCCGATCAACCGTGGATGGTTCCCAGACAATGTTTGCAGAGAAACGGCAAGGAAGTGTCGCTGGTGATGCCAGCGCAGTCTAGCGGCGGATCCTGCAACTATCACTTGCGTCCGTTGATCGAATGCCGCACTTACTCGGTCAAAGTGGTGGCCGATTTCTTGACTCTGACGGGCCGTGTGTGGAAGCAGCAGTTCATCGTACCGCCCAAAGGAGTGGGATCGGCTCTGGGACAGTTCCAGTCTTCAGCCAGTTCCAGCGGACTAAACGCCAGTTGGATTATGAGATCCGACGACTGCAACAGCATCTTGTCATCGGTTCAGCTGAAAATCTACGAAGACGCCACGACCGATTCAGCCACCTCTTCATTGACACTCCCAAAGAGCTGCCTGTTCCAAAACGTCGACCATGGAACGCGCGTCTCTCTACCGTCGTCGAACTGCTCGGTACCGTGGCAGTCGCTGGACAAGTGCCGAAGATACCGAATGACATTCGAAGCCGAATTTGCATCGCAGTGGAAGAGTGAACCTTCTTCGTGGGAAGTCTTTACGGCCGAGTCAGGTGTTGTTAACTTGTTTGATCATTTTTCATTATATTAATTATGAGACTGGCTCGAGGCCATCGCGTCAATTAGCCTCAAGAACGCAAACAACAGGAGCGTATGAATGCAGTGAAAGGTTAAGCGTAACCTTACGAAACAGTGCGCAAGTAACACTTGCGTAGTTGTTTTTAATTTAATTATTTTTTTAATTGTAGGTTCGCTAGCGCCTGCGGCAGGGAACCAGAGCCGTTGTTCACAATCACAATTGTTTTGTTACGGCCGATACCATCATTGGTATAGAGATATGAACGACTATTATTGCATGCATGTAAATACTATTTGTGACGGAAGTCATAACTATTATTCTGGCTACGACTACTGTGACGAACGCCATTGCATTTACAATTCCGACTGCACTGGAAAATTCCGGTGCGGACGTCGCTGCCTTCCGCACAACTTACTCTGCGACGGTCAACGGGACTGTGAGGATGGAAGCGACGAAGTGGACTGTGGCAGCTGCTGCCATCTCTTGTCATCGCACGCGGGATCCTTTCCACCTGAAACCCGCCAACGTACAGCGCCGTGCACCTATTCCATTTCGGTGGAAGCGAATCTCGTCATCTGGCTGTCGTTCAGTCTCTTCGAAAGTGAAAATCCGATCAAGGCGAGCATCACCCAAATAAAACAACATATTAAGTTAATTATTATTCTAATTTAAAGGTTTACGATGGGCCGTATTCGACCAGTCCGCTGGTATTCGACAAAACGTTCGTTCCCAACTCGATCCGATCTTCCGGCATCAACTTGTTCGTGGAATTGCCGACCGCAAGCCGAGTCCGGGCTTATTACACAACTGTCGATGCTAATGGACCTTTCAACTCATTTGCTGACGGTTTGTCCTTAAAATTCCTACTACACGCTACTTAGCTTACTAAGATGGGCACGGATGCAAAGCTTTAAGATTTGCTTGAATTAAGTGCGCATCATCTAATTCAGTGAATACCTGAGGAGCCAGTTAAGTTCAAGTCAAATCAATTTGAATGTATCGAACGTTTTGTTGAATGTAGGTTGTGGTGGTTACATAAAAGATGAAGGCCTGATCGAGTATAAAACTGAAGAAAACTCTGAGTGCTGGTGGTACATCGAAACCAGCGGCAAAAATCATACTATTCAGCTAGAAAATATAGAAGCTGATGAATTCTATTACTCATTGAAGGTAATAGGTTTTGAATTATTTAACCCAATTCATTGTTTTTAAAACGAAAAATTGATAGGTGTATGACCGGTGGACTCCTGGAGGAGTCTTAATCAGCAACCAAGAGGATGAATCAGCTGCCAAAACTAATGTTTACTCCCTCGGCAATCGAATTCGCATTCAATTTAATTCCACGAGTTCTGCTTTTTATTTGTGGAAAATTTCCAGTGTAACTTCAATTTGCGTTGAATGTTCATTGCCGCAACTTTCACATGCTCTGCATAGGTCTACACGCCTGAATGCTGGACTCAATTAAATGAAACCACCGGGACGATTAGCAGTCCGGAATACCCAAGGAATTATCCGGAAAATGTTGATTGTCGCTGGCAAATCACTGCGGAGCCAGGTTCCAGAATCCGCCTGTTGTTCGCTTACTTCGACCTGGAAAACAATTTCGATTTTCTCCAAGTAAAAATGAATTCATTCAATTTGATTCGATTGAAGAAAATGAATGATTTTTTTTAAAATTACCATTCAGATTTATGACGGATCGTCTTATTATTCGCCTTCGTTGTTGGTGGCCTCTGGAACGCTACCTCCGCTGAAAACGGTGACTTCGACATCAAACAATATGCTTATTAGGTTGAGCTCCAATCAAGCGACAAGCGGCTATGGATTCCTTGCCATATACACGACTTTTTGAACGAAGCTGAGGAAACATTCAAATTAAAACGCTTTTTCATGTTGCGGATTGTCCACGTGACGTCTGATAGGCATCCATTGGATGAAGCGCGTACTTGGACTGTTCTTTTATTATGATAGCCTTTGCTTTGCCATTTACTGGTTAATTGCTTCCGAATAAATCAGATCTTCAGCAAAAACTGCGTGTGAACATCGCCAGTTTGGCCGAGTGGTTAAGGCGCCAGACTTAAGATCTGGTCTCAGATAATGAGACGTGGCTTCGATCCCCACACCTGGCAATTTTATGTTTATTAGCAAACTAAAACGATGTCGGAACAACAAGTGCGCTTGTAACCGTAGGTATCCGCCCCTCAGCAACAGCATTCAGGATGTTATCCATGTCCACCGTTCTTACAAAAGGGGCGGTTGCGGATTCCGTCCTCATCGGACCCTCAGTCGCGGATTGAAGATGAACATTCCTGCTAGTCGCTTAGAGAAAGTGTTGCAAGAGCAAAAACAACTACTCGCAATACACGCAGTTGACCTCGACGTGGCTCGAGCGCATCTTCCTTATATCTATTTTTCTTTATCTTGAGTCATGCGCGCTACAATTGCGCGGCGAGATCCTTTTAATTTAATTTGTGAGTTCTTTAATATATAATGAGAATGCAGCTTAATCGGAATGAATCTTTCATACCACGGGCATGGGGAAAGATAAATCTTCCTAAAATCTGAACTTTAAGTTTAAGTTTTAACTTAAAGGTTAAGGTGCTTGTCAATATTCACAGATTATTGATAAGAGACAAGTTTAATGGAATAGCGGGTTATAGGCAACTGAATGTATTGGCTTTTATCGAATAGCAAGATAGTTCGGTTGTCGTCAGGGGTACAAGGGCGTATAGGTGGCCATCTATGAGTGATAACATTAGCGAGACATTGTATGAACTAACAAAGTTGTTTTAAGAGTTTTATAATGGAAAATCTGCTTTCTTATAAAACAATGTTTTGTGTTTTAGAAGTTGCAGTCCAAACAAGTTCAAATCTTTGACAATTGGCACTAACCAATAAACGATTCTGCAGCGACAAAATCAAAATGAAATAATGATACAAGCCAATGAATTGAGAACAGCATAGGCGAAATAAGAAAAAAAACTTTTGCCCTAAACCAACAGTTTTAAGATTGCACCCATTATTACCAACTGATCAGAAACCGTGATGCGCTCAAAGTCTTGGTGGTCGTATCAAAAGTTTCAATTGGGGACCGTCGTGTAAGAGGCGTTGAATCCGATGCTAGTGATTGAATAATCCGATGTGAAAGGGACGAGCATGGAATTGGAAGTGAAGAGAGATGTGGATGTTTCGTAGGAGTAGACACCACCGGACAACCGAACATTCGTGGACGCGGTTGAGTTGGTTGGCCCATCGAAAATCTGCAATGATGTTCATTTTTACAAATTTCAAAAGATGACTTTTTCTTCTGTCAAGTTTACCTTAGCTTCATAGCTGGTAGGTAATCTAACCAAAGTAATTTATGTACTGAGCCATTCACTTAATTTGTTATTATTACTCACAGATCAGGACCTTGTGGCGCCATCTATAATCAAAACTTAAGCAGGCTTAGAGAACTTAATAAAGTCTTTTCAAATTTGTTTTAAACTAGGTCCTTACAAGTAAAAATAAAATGAGTAAAAGCGTACGTGAATGACATCGTATTGGTATTCGGTGGCGACAGGATCGATTCGAAGTCGGATTTTCTTGTTGCCTTGTGGTCTAATCAGCCAACTGCATTGCAAGTTGTTTGAATAATTGCTCGGAAAGTTGGGTGAACTGAAAACGCCCGACGCACCAGTCAAAACGTAGGTGCTATCTGTTATTCAAAAAAAAAATTACCAAGTGGAAATAATATTGATAAAAGTTTTTTTACTTATGGAAGAGGTCTCATTGGCTATTGGGACAGCCTGGTAGGTGGCGCTGAACCCCTTGCCAGTCACAGAAAAATCAGACGTGAATGTAACTAGCAATGATCCAGAGTAGGCTTCAAACGAGACAAAACAGAACAGCTGACATTCCTTTGCATGTACTACACAAAACCTCCCAACGTTGAGCACCAACTTTAAGAAATCCGTTTCTAAAGGGATCATTGGGATTAGGGTGCTCATTAGGAGTGAAACAGTCCTTCACAATGGTTTTGAAATGATCTCCAATTTCTGGTATACGAATGACCCTACTCAGTCGTATCGCAGATCCAACCCAGTCTTTTCCAGACTTTTTGAAAAATACTCTTGATCGCATGAATATAAAATGCCTCAGATTGTAGAGGTCATACTCGTCTTTTCTGGTGAAGGACTTAATCAATAAACCACAACGAAAACTAAGATTTTCTAAAGACGTATGCTCGATTGGAACTCCAGAAAACCTCGGATAATTTGGTTTCATATATTCCAGTATTGAAGGGAGGGATGTTTCTTCCGTATATTTTAAGATCGCGTTCTGGATGTCCGTTGGAACAACCTTCTCATCATCTGGTACATTAGCCTCATCCGTACGATAGCTAGGGGGCAACAATTAATTATATTTGTCAACTCTGAAGGTTGAAATATAGTGCCTCTCCTCAATGTCTGCATTCTCCAAACCATCATTGCGGGTAATCTTTCGCTGCGCCACTCTAATGAAATGAACGAAACTCGTAGTTGAACCTCACTGTCTTATTGCACTCATTAAAATTCACATCGGTGCTATGTGTGAAACAGAGCGGCTCGCCATTGGTCCTCCTTGGTCACGTGATCCTCCATTGTGGATGTTTACTGGATTAAATGTACTACACGAGATCTTTAAGCCTAAACAGCAGCTCATCCTCTTAAGAGTCACTCACATGTGGCTGTCTGTGATATGTGAACGGCTCTCTTAAGCGCCCAAACGTCGGGCTTTTCGTGAATTTCGATTAATCACTTGAAACTGATCTTTTTATCTCGATTCCCTGAAACATCAATAGAATATCTTTCGACTCAGTGTCGATTATTCGTGATTCACGAAGTCGTGTCCTTTTGTTTGCTAAGTGAAATGAAGGTACAACTGAAATTGTGGGCACAAACAAACACATTGTATTTTTTTCTCTTTGAATTTACACGTGAATGTAGGGGGATGCAGATTTGTGAGTCAATTGAAAACAAACAAGATTAAAGGAACAAAAATCTACTTGTATTTCTCTTTGAATTAACAGTCATTTAAGGGTAGCAGGCAATTGTAAGGAGTGAAAACAACAAAGATTAAGGAACTTGAAAAAACTGTATTGAAAACAACAACAAATAGAGAAACAACAAATTTAATTTTTTTCTTTGAATTTACTACGTTAACGAAAAGGGGGCAGATTGTCAATTGAAACTACTAAAAACTCAATTTTTTGAAATTTTTCTTTTAAATTACTCATTTATGTAAAAGGGGGGGGTAAACTAAAAAATTGCAATAACTACGAACTTTACAAAAATTTACAAAAAATTACTTAAAAGTTTCCTGTAAATAAATTAATTAGTTTTTCTTGTAAAACTCTGCAACGAAAAGAAATATTAGTTTGCATGAAACTTCAATCTTTAAAAGCAATTTATAAAATTTATGTAACAAACCCCCGTGAAAATGAAATTCAATTCTCTACTTTTTAACAATCACTATAATAAATAAACGAAATCAAAACATCAATGAGGTCTTCCCTCTTAATAAAACCCAGAAAACAAATCAAATTTTGCATGTCTCTGCGAAACTTACCGACAGAGACGCCCGACTTCCTGCTCACCGTTTTCCACAGAGCCGACAACGAAGTCAGCTCTTGTTGCCACAGCTTGAAGACCGGCTCCCAGGGCCACCACTCGAGTGCAGTTTCGGCAACTTCCTCGAAATCCATGTCTGCGATGTCCCTCTTCTGCGCCGACGAGATCATGAATTCTTCCGTCATGAACCGCTTCACGGCAGGCAGCAGGAAAATCTGGTTGAAGGCCTCCAAATTCGGGTACAGCTCTTTAGGCATCAATGTACCCAGGCAGCACTGGTCCAGGAAGTCGCACAAAACGTCCATTTTTCACTAAACACTGAAAAGATAAGCTAAACACACAATTAACACTAAACACGAGCTGAAAATAGAAAAATTGATTAGTTAAATGATGATGAACAGTTAAAATGATGAAAATGAAACACTTGATATGATGTAAGAGATTGAAATCCGTGAGAAAGTTGGGTTTTGAGGAGCACGATCAGTCACCGAGAGGGTTAGTCGATCAATTAACTTCAATCGAATCACTTTCACCCTGTGCGAAATGCCGTTGCATCAATGTTTACACTTATTGCGTCAGCCGTCCGTTTCGGCCAATCAGAAAATTCTCTAACGGTCTTTAAATGTTGCCATTTTCAAAATGAATTTTGTCCAAAATGAAATTTTTGAAAAAGTGTTGAAATTACGTAACAATTATTTTTATTTGTGAAAAAAAACAATTGTTTATGCAAATTTTGCCTTAAAAAAATGTATTCAGAGAAATTTTATGAAAAATTGTTCACTGTAAACAATGCAAAAAATGCAAAGTTGAGAAAAGATGACGTGATTACTTGCAATCACTTTTGATGAGTGTTAAATTACTGACTTCTCAACTTGAAGCAACTGAAAAGTTGAAAAAGTGTCTTTCTGTTTATTAATTCCACGAATTGAGCTTGGTGTGTTATTTGTTTTGATTCCTTGAAGTTGACCACAAGCAGACGACACGTCCAAGTTAACGAGTTCTGCGAATTTCTCGGCTGGTCTAACGATCACAGTTGAAATTGAACGATCATTGATGAGCTGTGACTTTGCTCATCTTGTGCAGTGGACTTTATTCTCCGTTCCAGATGGCCAGAGGGTGTGTTTGGGAGAGATTAAAGAAACGAGTGAATTCCTGGTCGTATTCAGCCATCGAATGCGACATCACAAGGAATGTTTACTGTCGG
>Ga0068876_10003548_pt1 | contig 11131 bp, 14 predicted proteins | sample NOAtaG_6_FD_66442 | JGI IMG/M metagenome (GOLD analysis project Ga0068876, IMG submission 66442) | Freshwater lake microbial communities from Lake Erie, under a cyanobacterial bloom - NOAA_Erie_Diel5S_2200h metaG | ecosystem: Environmental > Aquatic > Freshwater > Lake | place: USA: Ohio, Lake... | reverse complement strand
CTTGGGTATCTTGCAGACCAATCAACATAGTCCAACGATGGAAAAGATTCGGGAAGCGGTGAGCTTCATCCAAAAAAAGACCAACCTTACTCCGGAAACCGGAATCATTCTGGGCACCGGGCTGGGCAACAGTTTCGTTTCACAACTTACGGAAACCACTTCCATCGATTATCACGAAATTCCGCACTTCCCCATTTCAACTGTCGAATCGCATAAAGGGAAACTGATTTTTGGAAAAATGCTCGGCAAGCCGGTAGTGGCCATGCAGGGAAGATTTCATTATTATGAAGGATACACCATGCAGCAGATCACCTTACCCGTTCGGGTGATGAAGCTTCTTGGCGTTCAGAGTCTCTTGATCTCCAATGCCGCTGGTAATATGAATTTGAATTGGAGGAGAGGAGAGCTGATGCAGATCGAGGATCATATTAATCTGCAACCTGAAAATCCGCTACGGGGAAAAAACTTAGATGAACTCGGACCACGTTTTCCGGATATGAGTCGTCCCTACGATCAAAAATTGAATAACCTTCTGGAAGAAATCGCCGCGAAACAAGGTATCACTCTTCGTAAAGGTGTTTATGTAGCCGTTATGGGTCCTAATCTGGAAACGCGTGCGGAGTATCGATTCCTTCATAGGATCGGAGCAGATGCAGTAGGTATGAGCACCGTACCCGAAGTTCTGGTTGCCCGGCATATGGGAATTCCATGCGTGGCTGTTTCGGTACTGACCGACGATTGCGATCCGGATAACCTTCAACCGGCCGTATTGGAAGATATCATCGCTGTTGCCGGTAAGGCCGAGCCAAAGCTCACTGAATTATTTTCAGAGCTCATTCGCAGATTATAAAAATGCTTTAGTCGAATCGATTGCGCGCAACGGCTATTTATCGTCGCGCACAACCTTACCTTCTTTCATAACGAAGGTTACTTTTCTCAAATCAGAGATATTCTTTACCGGATCCCCTGCTACAAAAACCAAGTCGGCTAAGTGACCGGCCTTGATGAAGCCCAGCTGATTTTCGAGGTGAAAGGCTTTTGCATTTATGCTGGTGGCAGCACGAAGAACCTGTAGCGGCTCCATTCCGTATTCCACCATGAGCTCCATTTCCAACACATTCTCTCCGTGAGGAAATACCCCAACATCTCCACCCATGCCAATGGCAACCCCTGATGCGATAGCCTCTTTAAAGCTTTTCTTTTTAATCGTAACGCGTTCCGGTTCTTCCGTTTTTCCTTTCACCCAACCCCGGTATTGAGAGATCATATCCACCGCAGCAATAGTCGGGAAATAGGTGACGTTATGCTCCTTCATGAGTTTACCGATTTCCACATCGATAAAATCTCCGTGCTCAATGGTCTCAGCACCTGCCAATACCGCTCGACGCATCGCCTCTTTTGATTTGGCGTGACAAACCATTACACGGCCACTACTTCTGGTTACTTCATTAATGAGCTTAAGTTCATCCAAAGTAAATGAGGGTTGATCCTCACCCTCTCGTCCCCAGCGGTAATCCGCATAAATTTTGATGAAATCTGCACCTTTTCCAATTTGATCGCGCACTACACGGATAAGATCATTCCCATCCGCAGGCTCTGCACCAAGCATAATCTCCATATCGTGATCATAACCTTTGGGTCCGTACGATCCTGTCGACACAATGGCGCGTCCAGCTACCATGAGTCTGGGGCCCGGAATAATGCCTTCGTTAATGGCGCGCTTTAACGAAACATCAGCATAACCCGCACCCTCCGTTCCAAGATCTCGGGCCGTTGTAAACCCGGCCATAAGTGTATTCCGTGCATGTACAGTAGCCCGGGCTGTGCGATATGTGTCGGTTTCCTTCAGCACCTGTGTATCCCAATCCGTAATGTTGTAGGGATACAAAAGCAAATGGGAATGACCTTCGATCATCCCCGGAATTAACGTGCTGTTAGGACGAGAGATAAGCTTGGAGCCTGTAGGCTGTTTAATGCGATCGCGTGATCCAGCGTCAATAATTTTTCCATCCCGAACAACCACCGCCCAATTTGAATGCATGGTTTCACCGTCAAAGACTCTGTCGGCTGTGAGGTAAAAAGTTTCTTGTGCAGAGCATAAGCACGTCACAAACAGAAGACAGAAAACAGCAATCTTTTTCACCATGCTTAAAAAATTAAAGTGCAGCAAAGGCCGCATCATAATTGGGCTCCTGACCGATAGCCGGCACAAGCTCGGTGTGTCGGACAATACCATTTTCATCCGCAACTACCACGGCGCGGGCAAATAAACCTTTGAATTTGCTGTCGGTAAGTAAAACACCAAAAGCTTTGGCAAATCCCAGATCGCGGAAGTCAGAGGCAGTCACCACATTCTCAATACCTTCTCCACCGCAGAATCGCTTCATGGCAAATGGAAGGTCTTTAGCGACACACAAAACAACCGTATTGGATGCACTTGTTACACGCTTATTAAATTCACGAACAGAAGCTGAACAGACGCCTGTGTCGATGCTGGGAAAAATATTCAGGATAATTTTTTTACCAGTATACTGATCTGAGGAAAATTCCGACATATCGTTAGCGGTCAGAGTAAAGCTAGGGAGCTTCGAGCCTATTGAAGGAAGATCCCCATTCGTATGCACAACGAGATCACCAAGTTTAGTTGTTGCCATATATGTTAAAGTTATTAGTTAAAATTAGGGCTATGCAAACAGAGGTTAACGTAATTTGTCGGCATCTCTGACGAGTTTCTCATCTCTGCGGATGAATCGTACAGCAAGCCAGTTGAACGTAACACCTGCAAACAAAATATACAACGCAGGACCATAGGTCCATTGCTCTGGATGTTCCGTTGTAAGCTGATTGGCGAAAAGCACGGCGCTGATCATAGCACCCATCAGGATCAGTGAATTCAGCGTACCCATCTTGATTTGTGTATGCCGATCATTATAGCGGCGAATCTCCATCACCGAAATGGTAGCTGCAGCAGCCATCAATAATGCGGTAATGCTATATGGAAGGTAGGTGTTTGCTTCCCCGGTTTCACGGAATTCGGTGTAGTGAATAGGATCCAGCCTGAAGCCAACACCTTGATCCTGTCCGGCCCAAATGGGAAAAAATATACCGGCAGCCATACACACAACATTTAAAACAAGAAATACAGTTTGAATTCGTTGCCACATAAATTAATTGGTCCTGTCGGGCAAAAGTAAACAAGTCCAAGGGGTCCGCAAATTCTTGGTGATTTCCTTGTGCCGAGTCCTTTGTACTTTTGCAGATGCGTTATTTTTTTGAAATCGCTTACCTCGGAACCGCTTACAATGGTTGGCAAACACAACCCAATGGAACAGGCGTGCAGGAAGTGGTTGAAGGAGCCCTAAGTCGCATTTTTCGAAGAAAAGTTTCCATCGTAGGAAGCGGACGCACCGATACAGGTGTTCACTGTTCACAGCAATTTTTTCACACCGATCTGGATGAGCCTTTTTCTAGAGCAGATCTGATTCATAAACTGAACTCATTGCTTCCACGAGACATCGCCATCCATTCGATACGCGCTGTTCAAGCAGAGGCAAGCGCACGATACGATGCCATTAAAAGAACCTATCGATACCACATCACTACCCGAAAAAATCCTCTTCTGGTAGGCAGAGCTCTGTATGTATTTAAACGACTCGATGTTAAAAAAATGTCAGCCGCCGCACGTCTACTTCTCGGCGATCAGGACTTCGAGTGTTTTAGTAAAATCAAAACGGACGTCAATCATTTTCGTTGCGCCGTAAGCACTGCCAAATGGATGGCACAAGAGAACGATTTAATTTTTGAAATTTCCGCCAACCGGTTCCTTCGTGGAATGGTACGAGCAGTAGTAGGTACACTATTAGATGTAGGCACAGGAAAAATCACGGTAAAAGATTTTCAACAAATCATTGAAAATCGAGATCGCAAGAAAGCTGGTATGAACGTGGCTCCGGAAGGTCTTACTTTAGTCAAGGTAGAATACAAAAAATCGATTTTCCTTTCAGAAACCAAGGCTTCGCCTTCAAAGAAGCAAAAAGGAAAAACAAAAACTAAATAAGCTTTCCGATTACTTTGAATTTTTCGAAAACCCGATCCGAATGCGGGGCATCCTTAAGCTCTTCAGTCAGGTCCTGACCCGCCCAATGCTCGTAATGTTTTCCGTTTTTCCACATTTTCGAAACAGTCACGTCATAAATCAGACCATCGAAGGCTACCCAAATTTCAGGACGATCCTGGCCATTGCGCAAGGCCAGCTGTGAGCGTGTGTAGGAAGTCGTTTCAGACATGACAAACAATTGGGAAGAAAGCGCAAATTACTTTTTTCAAATCTATGCGCTATCTTTCACTTGAATCCAATCAAAATATAAAATGAAGATTCTCAAACTACTACCTCTGGTATTGCTGTGGAGCTGTGCCCCAAAGTCAGAGCCTTCTGTGAAAACAGTCGATCCTCTTTTAGCCAAAGCCGATAGCCTGGCACATCAGTTTATTATCGTCGACGGACATGTCGATCTTCCCTACATGCTCAAGGAAAAGAATATCCTGATCAATGAATCTACCATCGACACGCTACTGTCAACCACCATGGGTGAGTTCGATTTTGTCCGCGCTAAAAAAGGTGGCCTGGATGCTCCCTTTATGAGCATCTACATACCTGTTAAAGACCAGGAAGCTCCAACCTACGGTAAAACTCTGGCCGACTCACTTATCGATCAAGTGGAGACCATCATCCGTTTATTACCTGAAAATTATGCTGCTGCCCGCACTCCAGATGACATCATCAAAAATTTTAAGGAGGGAAAAATTTCCTTACCCATGGGAATGGAAAACGGGGCACCAATTGGTAAAGATTTGTCAAACCTGAAATACTTTTTTGATCGTGGCATACGCTACATCACACTCACGCACAATAAAGACAATCAGATTTGCGATGCCTCAAACGATACTGCCCATACCTGGAAAGGCCTTAGTCCATTTGGTAAAAAAGTTGTTGCTGAAATGAACCGTCTGGGGATAATGGTTGACGTCTCCCACGTTGATGACAGCACATTTTACCAGGTCATGCGAATCAGTAAAGCTCCGGTTATTGCTTCGCATTCCTCTTGCAGGCATTTTGCACCTATGGTAAAGCGTGATCTGTCAGATGATATGATCGCTAAAATGAAAGCGAATGGCGGCGTTATCATGATCAATTACTATCCGAACTTTCTTGATTCCACTGCCAGAAAATTATCTGCTCAACTGGATGATCTCCTGGAGTCAAGAGGTCTCGATGCCGAAGATCCAGCAGCAGAACCAATTATTAAAAAATTTCGCGAAGAAAATCCAAGCCCCGTAGACATTAAGACGGTGGCCAATCACATCGATCACGTCGTAAAGATAGCCGGCATTGACCATGTAGGCCTTGGCTCTGACTACGATGGCGTTGGAGGGAATCTTCCCCGCGGATTGGAAGACGTAAGTACCTATCCAGCCCTTATTCATGAATTGTTGAAACGTGGCTATTCAGATTCCGACGTTGAAAAAGTCTGTTCCGGAAATCTATTCCGCGTCTGGAATAAAGTGATTGAAGTGAATCGTGGCCAATAGCCACTGGTTGACTTACTGAGCCAAGATGTGTAAATTTAGATACTAAAACCAATAATCGTATGGCAAAAGCTCAAGACGCCCGAAAGGAAACAAAAAAGAAGTCAGCCAAAACGCTGAAAGAAAAGCGCGCAGAAAAACAAGCAAAAAAAGGGAGATACTAAATCTCCCTTTTCTTTTTTCACTTCAAAATAATTGATCTCTATTCTGGATCAACAGAGACCAGTTCAAGGTCGTAAATCAAATTCGAATTAGCCGGAATAAACGGAAAAGGCGTAGGCCCATAACCCAACTCTGATGGGAGATACATAATTGCTCTTCCACCAGGTTTTAATTTTCGGAGCATGATCTGAACACCGGGCAAATAATTAACTACCCAGGCGTCAAAAGTTGCAGTCTTCTCAGATGAACCAGTGGCTACGATTTCCTGCGTATTTAAAAGTTTGATGGTGTAGTTGAATTTTACACGATCATAAAGACCAGGGGAATTGCCCTCCCCGGTTTGCAAAATCCTATAACGCATACCTGAAGGATCCTTAATGGTTCCGGTGATTGAATTGGCATTAAGAAAATTCCGGATAGCCGTGGTGTCTGATACCAGTAAAGGATCCTGACCTGCTGCGCGGACCACCTTGTTTAAAGCCATATCAAAAACCAGCGGTGCATTAGAAGGAATTTTTCCATTTCCGGCCGAGCCATAAGCGTAAACAGAGGGAATGATCAGTATAGCACTGGAGCCGGCCGGTAGAAGTTGCAATGCGGAAGAAAATCCACTAATAAAACCCCCTACCTGACCATTTACATTTCCCTGATCAAAAACCTCATCATTGAGCAATCGGCCCTCGTAGGTAACTTCAACTTCACTGAATGGACGCGGTGGAAGTCCCGTACCTAAAGTTGTTATCACAAACCGCACACCATTAACATCCACCCTTGGGTTTAATCCCTTTTTCTTTACATAAGCATTAATGGCGACCGTGTCTTGCCTTAAAAGCTCTGCAAATTCAGTAAACAAATCTTCAGTGGTCTCCAGACAAGAGCTCAGCGTACATGCAGAAACTAAAATAACAATAGGAAGAAAAAAGCGCTTGGTTAACCTCATAAACAACAAAGATGTTTTGATTTGGACGCAAATATAAGTTTCATTTCTTTTTAATCTCCTGAACTGCTTTTCGAACTGAACCAGTCTTAAGCAGCTTTTCTCTGGCTACTTTTTCTGCTACTCCAGCCTCCTCCATAATAAATCTAACGCCACGGTCAACAAGTTTATTATTGGTAAGCATCATATCCACCATCTTATTTCCCTGAACCCTACCCAAGCGGATCATAACGGCAGTAGAGATCATATTCAAAACCAACTTTTGAGCCGTGCCGGCTTTCATACGAGTTGAGCCCGTCACAAACTCAGGACCAACCACAACTTCAATGGGATGTATAACCGAGGCCGCTAATTCACTCCCACGATTGCAAGTAATGCAGGCGGTTACAATTCCGTTTCGCGCAGCATCCTTAACGCCTCCAATCACATAAGGTGTCCTTCCGGAGGCAGCTATACCTATCAAAACGTCATTTGAATTAATCTTGAACTTCGATAAATCTTTCCAGGCTTGCTTAGCATCATCTTCAGCATGCTCCACGGCTTTCCGAATGGCCCGGTCACCCCCGCTGATCAATCCAATCACCTTTCCATGGGGAACACCATAAGTGGGTGGTATTTCTGAAGCATCTACAACCCCCAGTCTTCCGCTGGTCCCTGATCCAATATAAAAAAGACGTCCTCCGCACTCCAGCTTTTCAACAATAACCTTTACCAGTTTGCCAATCGCGGGTATTACTTTTTTAACGGCCGCAGGTACCGTTTGATCCTCCTGGTTAATGTTGATCAATAAATCTTTTATTGACATCGCTTCGAGCGCTTCATAGCGCGAGGTAGACTCCGTTGAGGTTACGGCTGGCTTCTTTTTCATACTTCGCTCTGATGATACAGGGTGAGGCCGGCAATTGGCCCTTCCATAATGTGTCGTACAGCAATGCCTTTGTCGGCGCCTGCTTTTCGCAGAATATCACTAAAGTGATAGGCAATGGATCCTGTAAAATGCACTTTGTAATCCTGATAGCGATCGTACCGCATCACTACTTCCTCGTAAAATTCGGTGAAACAGCGATAAATTAACTTATGGCAATATTCTTCCTGAAGATTTTCATGAATAAATCTGGTGAAGCTGGCCAGAAAGGCACTGGGCCTGTCTCCTTGATAAACCTTCTCCAGAAATTCCTCTCGCGTTAAGGGATATTTATCTCGAAATTTTTCAGCAACAGATGCCGGTTGTTTTCCGCGTAAGTATTCAAATAAAAACTTACGGCCAATATTAGAACCTGAACCTTCATCAGCAAGAACCCAACCAAGATTGGCAACAACATGAACAATCTCTTTGCCATTGTACAAACAAGAATTAGAGCCAGTTCCCATAATACAGGCAATCCCAGGCTCAGTTCCACACAATGCTCTTCCAGCTGCCAGAAGATCCCATCCCACAAAAGTGATGGCCTCATTAAAATAAGAGGAGAAGGTCTCCCGGATGATCTGCTGATTTTTCTCCGATGACACGCCAGCCCCATAAAAGAAAACTTTAGTCACCGTCTCATCAGCAAGGGCAACAATATGCTGCTGAATACTTTGATGAAGATCGTCTATCGGCTGATAGTACGGATTAAAGCCCGGACTGTGGGCTTGCGCTATGCGACCATCTTTACGTACGAGTCGCCAATCAATTTTAGAACCACCGCTGTCTGCAATAATGATCATATCGTGAAATCTAATTGTCTAAATCTCTGATCTCAAAATCATCACCTTTTCCGTAGCGCATCAAATCCAACAGAAGGTAACGCTCCAAGGTTGTTAAATCTTTTACCCGAAAATTTCCATCTGCAAGTATCTGCTCAATTTCAAATTCGTGGCGCTCGCCATAATTTATCAGGTAATAGCGTTTCCCATTTCTCAGCGCACCAAGTGACAGTCCCTTCATCTCAATTACAAATCCTCCTCACGCTCCAACATCAAAATAGATGCTTGAGAAACGATAAAATATCTGTCCTTCTCATACATCACTTCAATAGCTCCTTTTTGGAGGAAGATAGCCAGATCGCCTTCCTGAGCCTGTAACGGCAAATATTTTATTTGATCCTCTTGACCTTTCCAGGCATCCTCCTCATCTGCAGGCATGGGGAGTGGATACCCCGGGCCTGTTTTAATAACATAACCACGTTGAATTTTTTCTTTCTCCTGCACACCCGGTGGAAGATAAAGTCCGCTGTCGGTTTTCTCCGACTCCTTAGCCGGCCTGATCAGTACACGGTCGCCAACAACAATTAATTTTTTCAGTTTACTGTCTCCGGTTATTCGCGTGGCCATGATGAACTATCATTTGGTTCCAGCTGCAATCGATTTTACAGCTTGAAATGGAAAGTCAGCACCACCGGCAGAAAGATTTCCATTCATTGCCCCGGAAGCATGTATGGCTTCAAATTGAACAGAGTTGCCTTGAAAGGAAAATGCGCCGGTAGCCTTTCCAGTCTTAGGATCAAAGGCCATAGGATTCATTTCCAGTTCGTCACCCATCGCTTTCATTTTTGCTACGTAACCATTTGCGCCCGCAGCAATTGTCATCGTTCCTTTAATTTCTCCGTATGGAGTACCGCTTATCTTGAAATCCCAAGAACCGGAAGGATCGTTAACGACTTTGTTACTTACACAGTTTTGCAAAAGAAAAATCAGCGTAACGACCAGTGAGATTTTACCCAATAACTTTTTCATAGCATTCAGGTTTAATTTTAGTGTTGCAAGTTATCATGCGCTTCGTCATTACGGAAATTTTATTTAGCCAACAGCCCTTCCGTTGAAGCCCGAAGTGCCTGAATTTGAGTAATTTTGAGCTTCTTTCCACCGTATGGTTAAATCAGTTTCCACCGCAAATGAGGCCATCGCACTTGAGGATCAATATGGGGCTCATAATTATCATCCCCTTCCGGTTGTGTTGTCCCGAGGTGAGGGTGTTTTTGTCTACGATGTAGCGGGTAAACGCTACTTTGATTTTCTGTCCGCCTATAGTGCCGTAAACCAGGGACATTGTCACCCGGCCATTACCGCAGCCTTTATCCGACAGGCCCAGCAATTGACCTTATGCAGCAGAGCTTTTTACAACGATAAGCTCGGTCTTGCCGAAGAAATGGTTTGTAAAACATTCGGCTACGATAAATCGCTCTTTATGAATAGCGGTGCAGAAGCGAATGAAACAGCCATAAAACTTGCCCGAAAATGGGGATATACCGTAAAAGGAATTCCACCTGAACAGGCTGTAATTGTTGCAGTCAGAAAAAATTTTCACGGCAGAACAACAACCATCATCTCCGCTTCTACAGATGCATCCGCTACATCGGGTTTCGGACCAATGATGCCCGGATTCCGCCTCGTGGATTACGATGATCGCGAACAGCTGGAAACTGCTCTGGCAGATCCACATGTCTGCGGCTTATGGCTTGAACCCATTCAGGGAGAGGCCGGAGTGTTTGTGCCTCATAACGGATATCTGAAAGCCGCTGAAGAAATCTGCCGGAAAAATAATGTGCTGCTGATGATGGATGAAATTCAGACTGGCATCGCACGAACAGGTAAGATGCTTGCTTCGGACCATGAAAATGTACACGCAGATATTTTGATTTTGGGCAAAGCACTTTCCGGCGGTACCATGCCGGTAAGCTGTGTTTTGTCGAATGATGAAATAATGAGTGTTCTTCATCCTGGACAACATGGCTCAACATTTGGTGGAAATCCTCTCGCCAGCGTCGTAACCATGGAAGCCCTTCGCGTGGTGCAGGAAGAAAACCTCGCGGAAAACGCCGAACGTCAGGGGAATCTTTTCCGTGACCGCATGAATGACATAATCCAAAAATCAAACCTCATCAAATTGGTTCGCGGCAAAGGACTTTTAAATGCCATCGTCATCAACGATGCACCAGAAAGTGAAACAGCCTGGAATCTGTGTTTAGCATTTATGGAGCATGGCCTGTTGGCTAAACCAACCCATGGAAATATCATCCGATTGGCACCTCCTCTTGTGATTACTGAAAATCAGATTCACCAATCCGCAGATATTATTGAACGCTGTATCCTGGAATTCAAAAATTAACACCTGAAATAAATACTTTGGAGAAGGAGAATGTAAGTAGCGGCAACATCATTGATTTCAGGGTATTGAATCGGATCATGGCGTTTGTAACGCCGTACCGTTCCCGGTTTTATCTGGTAGTACTCCTAACCGTTCTGCTCGGAATACTCGGTCCTCTACGCCCCTTTCTTATACAATACACGCTCGATGCGCATGTAGCCACAGGCAACTACCAAGGCCTGGTTACCATTATGCTTTGGCTGACCGGGCTATTGGCCATTCAGTCGATTGTGCAATACATCCATACCTACCTCTCCGGTCGTATTGGACAATTTATCATTCGCGACATACGCGTAAAACTTTATGAGCATCTGGTGCGC
>Ga0068876_10003540_pt1 | contig 11144 bp, 10 predicted proteins | sample NOAtaG_6_FD_66442 | JGI IMG/M metagenome (GOLD analysis project Ga0068876, IMG submission 66442) | Freshwater lake microbial communities from Lake Erie, under a cyanobacterial bloom - NOAA_Erie_Diel5S_2200h metaG | ecosystem: Environmental > Aquatic > Freshwater > Lake | place: USA: Ohio, Lake... | reverse complement strand
CCATCATTCCGCCGCTGGCGTCGCTCCCACGCTTCACGGAACATCCGCCGAGCCTCGGCAAGCCGCCAGCGAATCGTCGCCTCACTGCGATCGGTGATGGCAGCAACGTCAGAAGTACAGAAACCTTCCAGATCACGCAGCACAAGTACCACACGATAGGCTTCCGGTACCTCAGCCAGAACCAGCCGAACCTCCTGAGTGAGATCGATCTCCTCTCGCGGATCAGCCTCACCCGGATCCGGCATCACACTTCCCGACAGATCCGAAAACAATGACCAGCGCCCCTTGCGTCGCACGCGACGCAGATGGTCATACGTCAGATTCACCGCCAGACGGAACAGCCAGGGACCAAACCTGCGAGCAGGATCAAACTGACCAAGACGCTCCCAGGCCCGCAAAAAGGCGTCCTGAGCAAGATCAGCTACTGTTCCCTGGTCAGCCACAAATTGATGAATGACCTGAAATACCCGACGCTCGTACCTGAGCACCAGTTCCTGAAACGCCTGCTGATCGCCCTGACGAGCCAGATGCACCAAACGCGCCTCACTGGACGCAGTCACCCCGGACACAGCCATATGCTGCGACTGAAGATCTGAATCAGTGGCGTCCGAATCGGACATGCGGATCATCTTGAAAACCCTCTCTGCTGTGGATACGCAAAGAGGCCGACGCGCGTTGGACAAAATGCCCGGAAACACTCCGATTCTAAACCCGCGGCTGTCTGGAATCCCTCAAAAAACCGGAATTTTCCGCAAAACAAGGGCAGTCTACTGCCCGTGCAATGCCTCGTTCCGCAGCGAATTGCCACGCTTGATCACATCACCCGAAACGTCCGTCCGCCGAGGACGCATCTGAAACGTAAACTGACGGTGGTCCAGAATGTGCCGACCCGCAAAATTATCACTGATGAAGTCCAAAGGAAACTTCTGGTACCACGGACTGTTCACCTCGATCATCTCTGTCCGGGTTTCATAACCATCCAGCAGCAACTGGACTTCGCGAGTCCCATACCATGTGAAATCAAAATGCGCCGGTGTGTAGCCAATATCCTTGCCGTCAACCTTCAGCAGTGCTCCCTCCGGCACCGAGTGAATGGTCACACGCCGATGCATGCAGCCCGGCATTATCAGCAGGCACACGACCAAAATCAGCAACCGACAGCCCATCGGTATACCCCACCTTCCCAGAGAAGCCTCAAATGCCACTGATTGCAGCGACTACTTCTGCACGCGACGGCTGATCTCGTACACCGGCCACTCACCGCCACAGTCGTTGCAGTGAAATCCGATGATCGTGGCGGTCCCCGGAACGGCAGCGCCGTTACGGGAGCTGACCACCGCATCATCAAGTTCCATGGGCTCCACATCGTGGCCACCACAGTCGCAGCACTGACTGTTGGCGTGGATCATTCGAGCTCGTCGCAGGGTCGGAGTGAAGCGACCGCTGAGCACCAGGGCCCGACGAGCCGACTCGAAGGGAATCACGTCCAACTCACCAGCGTTCAACACCCCCTCAGCGTTCACCACACCCAAAGCAGAAGCGGCGGTATCGTGCGACGGATCGACCGAATCAACAAGGTCAGAAACTGCGTCCGGATTGAACAAACGCAGCGCTGGCAAAGGCAGACGATTCATCACAGTTCCTCCCTGAACACGTATGAGAGCTCAAGCACAAATCGAGCCCTTGCAGACGGCATCAGTGCCACCCGTGACAGGATTGTACTCAGAAAGCCGAGTGGACTCAAGGTTCTCCGTCCGCAGAATCCGCCCGATGAACACGCCTCCCGCGACGCAAAAAACAGGCAAAAAAGGCAAATTGAGAAAAATCCGCAAACTCACTCCAAACCAATCCAACCCATAACGCCGGATTCTCTCCCGATTCCTGTGAAGACTCCAAAAAATCCCGGAAAAATACGGTTTCTGTTGCCGATACCCCCACTCCGGGATAAACTCCCATTTCGTTCACCCCGCCGGCTTGGCCGGTCCGTCGGGCAGGCGTTGATCGCTCAGTGCTGCGTCTCAGGCTCGTTCCTGCGTCGAACTCGCACTGAAAACGTATATGCGTTTGATCAGGCTTCACGGGGTTCAATGCCCGCAGGTGTGTCTTCAAAAGGTGATAAGTTCTTCAATGGCAACAATCTCACGCGCTGACCTGAAAAAGCTCCGCAAACGCAGAGCTCGTCTGAAAAAGAAAAAGATGAGCTGCCAGTTCACTGCTGGTGGTTCAGTCCCACGCCCCGTCTACGTGGACTACAAGGACCTGAAGACCCTGCGGACACTGATTGACCGCGAAGGTCGCATCCTGCCACGTCGCCGTACCGGTACCTCAGCCCTCTTCCAGCGCGCCGTAAGAGAAGCCGTCCTGCGAGCACGCTTTATCGGGCTGCTGCCATTCGTCGCCGAAGAATGATCGTTCAGCCATTTTCGGTGAACAAGAATTCACCGTAAAAATTCAAAGGGGGCAGTGGATACCACTGCCCCCTCTTTTTTGACCTGCATTTCACCACAAGTCCTCGAACTCACCCGTCGATGCATGCAGCAATCGACCCACTCCCGCCCAGTCCGGCGGAGTCTGCAGGATCCGCAGCCAGACATCGTGACCCCGAGTCTCACCCTCGAATGACAGATGCGGCCCCAGCTCGTCCTGCGGAGTCACGTGCTCTGCCTGCCACAAAACCCCGGGGGCTGTGTCAAAGGCGGCCATCACTCGGGTCACGTCCACTTCCAGGCCCGTCGGAACAGTCTTGCCGTCGTGAGCCCCCCCGAGCACCTCTGAGCGACCAATGAACAGGGTCACCTCCCAGAGATCGTTCTCTGCGTCGTAATAAAAATGACAGCCAACGGGCGCAGAATCAGCCTGGTGCATGATGCCGCGAACGGCATCATTCACAAACCATCGCAACCACGATGGTGGGCTTATTGCTGGAGGTTCGCTGGAAGACATTGGGAAATTTATTGTTTTGGTTTGCGTCTACAGTGAAATAAGGCCGTTGTCACTGGGTTCACATCCCAGTTTCCGTCAGCCTTCACAAAAACTTCAGCTGCACCGAATTGCCAGCCATGCTGTGCACAGTCTGGTTAACAATTGGCAAAACAAAGTGTCAAAAGGGCTGAACAATCTCCTGGCAGAGACTTTGCCATCGCACACCGTTGTTCTTCAATTGCCAACTAAAGATGCCCAAGTGCTGCAAGCTCGGACAAACCTGTCCTGATCCAGTTCAAGTTCCGTGCCAGGGAAAGACGCTCGAGCATCAAATTTGTCAATTTGCAGCAGGAGACCCGGACCAGTGATCTAAAGCCCCCTTCACACCCCTAAGAATCCGGGTTTACCCACCCACAGAAACACTGGCGAAGCTCCTGGAAACGGTACCGGGTACGCGTCCTCCGGGCAGGCCTGTTCAGGTTCTTAACGAACCATTACCCGTGTGTCATCAGCCGCCTGAACACCCCCCCCCGCCCGCCGTTCTCGGATTCTCCGTTCCCCCGCGTTTGCCGCACTGCGACTTTTCCGAAATCCCGCAAGGCTCTAGACTACACCACACTCGTAATGCACAGCTACTGCCGGGCGCACCGCGCCCGCCTGTCAACTCCACTGCTACCACTGGAAATGATCTCCTATGAGCCGTTCGATGGACAAGATCGTCGCACTTTGCAAGCGACGCGGATTCATCTTTCAGAACTCCGAAATCTACGGCGGACAGAATGGCTTTTGGGACTACGGTCCACTGGGCACCGAACTGAAGCGAAACGTGCGGGACGTCTGGTACCGCGACATGGTTTCCGCACACAACGAACTGCTGCAGCCCGCCGGCGCCCCGTCCACATTTCAGATGGTCGGACTCGAATCATCCATCATCATGCACCCGCAGGTCTGGAAGTGCAGCGGACACTATGACCTGTTCCACGACATGATGGTCGACTGCCATGCCTGCAAGGGGCGATTCCGACAGGACCACATCCCCAGTATCCCCTGCCCGCAAAAACCCAGCAAAAGCGTCGGAGAACATACCGGTTGTCGCCTCACCGAACCTCGCGAATTCAACCTCATGATGAAAACGATCATCGGTGCACTGGGTACTGATGACGATGCGGCGTTCCTGCGTCCTGAGACCGCACAGGGAATCTTCGTAAATTTCAAAAACGTTGTGGACAGCAGTCGAGTCAAATTGCCCTTCGGCATCTGCCAGGTGGGCAAAAGCTTCCGCAACGAGATCACGCCGCGGAACTTCACCTTCCGCTCACGCGAATTCGAACAGATGGAGATCGAATTCTTCTGCCACCCGTCACAGTCCCGTGAATGGTATACCTACTGGCGCGATCGTCGCTACAACTGGTACCTCAATCTGGGCATTACCAAAGATCGACTGATCCTTCGTGATCATCACCAGGATGAACTCGCACACTACTCCGTCGGCACCGCGGATATCGAGTACGCGTTCCCGTTCCTTGACGCCGGAGAATACGGGGAACTGGAAGGAATTGCTCACCGCGGCGATTTTGACCTGCGTTCGCACATGGAAGGTAAACTGACGAAGAATTCCGCAGGTCAGCTGGAATTGGAACGCACCGCTGACGGTCAGCCCAAACATCGTGGCAGCGGAAAAGACCTGACCTACTTCGACGATCAGACGCGGGAAAGGTTTACGCCCCACGTCATCGAACCCTCCGCCGGCGCCGACCGCGGGACACTCGCCTTCATCTGCGAGGCCTACCACGAAGATCAGCAGCCCGATGAAAATGGATCCATGCAGGAACGCGTCGTCATGCGGTTCCATCCCCGCCTGGCCCCGGTCAAAGTGGCGGTTTTCCCCCTGATCAAAAAGGACGGAATGCCGGAAAAAGCCATGGAAATCTACGGCCAGCTCAAAGCCGCAGGGCTGAGCGTACAGTACGACCAGCAGGCGGCAATCGGACGTCGCTACCGCCGCCAGGATGAAATTGGCACCCCCTGGTGCCTCACCATCGACGGAGACACCGCCAAAGACGGCTGTGTCACCATTCGCGACCGAGATACTCTGCAGCAGGACCGCATTCCGGTGACTCGCGTCGTGGACGAAATTCTCACTCGGCTGAAGGGCTGAACATGTCTCAGAACCGCATCCTCAGCCACGCCGAACTGCTCGAACTGAAACGCTGGAATACTCCCACCATCTACAATGGCTGGGAACAGATCACAAAGCTGGACCACTGCGCCGACGCCTTCAATCTCGAAGAGACTCGGGACTTCATGCCGCAGATGGGACCAATGGTGGGTTACGCTGTAACGCTCCGGGTGGAACCATCAAACCCACTGCATCGTCGGACAAAACCCACCGCAACCAGCGACTACCGCAGGTATCTGGCCAGTGTGCCCGGCCCTAAAATCGTCGTGGTGCAGGACCTTGATAAACCGCGGCTGATCGGATCGTTCTGGGGCGAAGTGAATGCCAATATTCACCGTGCACTCGGCTGTGTCGGAACCATCACCGATGGGGCCATTCGTGACCTCGACGAAATGACGAATGCCGGATTCAAGTCGATTGCACGACGGTTGTGCGTGGGCCACGGCGCCGTGCAGCCCGTCGAATTCGGATGCGAGGTCGAGGTCTTCGGCCGTACCGTTCGTCCCGGGGATCTCATCCACGCCGACAAACACGGATTCCTCATTATCGAACCCGACGCCCAACCCCGGATTCTCGAAGCCGCACGATTCATGGATTCCAACGAATGCCAGACGGTCATTCAGGCCGCTCGCAATTCTGCCGGACTGACCATGGATGAGTTGCTGCAACAATTGGGTGACGCGTCACGGCAGTTTGCCGCCAATGCCCGGGAAAAATTCCGACGCGATGGTGAATGGTAATTCTGCTGCCACACTTTGCTGCGACGGAAAGGCACTGCCGTGTCCACGTTTGAATACCACCAGATTTCCCGGATGATCGACCACTCCCTGCTCAAACCAGCCTCCACAATCAACGAGTTCGAGCAGGGCTGCCGACTGGCGGTCACTTACCAGACCGGCAGTGTCTGCATCCAGCCACATTATCTGGCCCGCTGCGCGCAATTGCTCAAGGGAAGCGGTGTGCACTCAAGTACGGTCATTGGCTTTCCACACGGTGGCCATCACACAGCTGTTAAAGTCGCCGAAGCCCGCCAGGCGCTGCTCGATGGCGGTGAAGAACTGGACCTGGTCTGCAATATCAGTCGGGTCGTCAGCGGCGACTGGGACTACGTGACAGCGGACCTGCGCGCAGTGATCGAACTGACCCACGAAGCCGGGCAGAAAGTCAAAGTCATCTTCGAAAACTGTTTCCTCAATGAATCCCAGAAGATTCGGCTCTGTGAAATCTGCACAGAACTACAGGCAGACTGGGTCAAGACATCCACCGGCTATGGCACCAGTGGCTCCACATTTGCCGATCTGCAATTGATGCGACAGCATTCCGGACCATCAGTGCAGGTGAAAGCGGCGGGTGGAATCCGCGACCTTGACGGAGTTCTGAAGTGTCGGGAACTGGGTATCAGCCGTGTCGGCGCCAGCGCCACTCAGATCATTCTGGATGACTGTCGCCGGCGTCTGAATCTGCCGGCCCTGACCGTTGCCGGCCCCGTCACCAGTGACGGGTACTGACCGTTTTCGCCGCACCGGGCTTCCCCGTTTTTTCAAATTCCGGGGAACTCCGTTTTCCAGAATTCCCCGTTTTCTGGTACTCTGATTCTCGCAGAGTCGGGGTCTGTGCGTGGCCACGGGAGCGATTCTCTGAATCCTGTTTTCAAGGAACTCAACATCATGTGGACTCGAATCGCGGGCACAGCCTCGCTGGCGCTCGCCGCCGCAGTTTCCCTCGCTGCCCCATTGCACGCCGATGAAGCTGATCAAACTCTGACTATCGGTTCAAAAGCTCCGGAAATCAATGTCGAGCACTGGGTCAGCGACGGCAACGGAACTTTCAAGCCGGTGACGAAGTTTGAATCCGGCAAGGTTTACATTGTCGAATTCTGGGCCACCTGGTGCGGTCCCTGTATCGCCAGCATGCCGCATCTGGTGGAAGTCCAGAAAAAGTACGCCAAAAGCGGCGTGCAGATTGTCAGCATCAGCGACGAGGACCTCGAGACGGTGCAGGGGTTCCTGAAACGTCCTGTCCGTGGTGCTCTGCCGGCCGAAGGCACAAACACGCCTCCGACCTACGCCCAGCTGACCAGTGCCTACTGCCTGACCACCGACCCCGATCGCTCGGTCTACACGTCCTACATGGAAGCTGCCGGCCAGAACGGCATTCCAACCTGCTTTATCGTGGGCAAGACCGGACTCGTTGAATGGATTGGCCATCCAATGGAGATGGACGACACGCTGGAGCAGGTTGTCACCGACAAGTGGGACCGCGCCGCTTTCCTCGAAACTTTCCGCAAGGAACAGGAGCGTGGACTGCTGCAGGCCAAACTGGGTCCCCTGATGCAGCGCGGAAAAATTGCAGAAGCTCTGACGCTGGTGGCCGAAGCCAAAAAGAACAACGCTGATGATAAAGAATATGTTGCCATGCTGGACCAGATGAGCTTCAGCATTCAGGTCAACGGAGCCATTCAGAAGGTGCAGGGCGACAAAACGGATGAGGGCTTTGCTGAACTTGCAAAGCTCACAGAAACCTGTCCTCCCGAACTGAAGGGACGCCTCAAGGGACTCCAGCTGCAGTTGATGATCGTAAAAGGTCGTGAACAGCAGGCAGCCGCACTGGTTGGTGCCGTGGCGGAAGATAAGAAATCTGAGGCCAATGACCTGAATGAGATGGCCTGGACCGTTTTCCAGATGGCCAGCAATCCAGAAGCGAAAGTTCCCAAATCCGTCACGGCTGCGGCAATTGCGGCCGCAGAGAAAGCCGTTTCACTGGAACCGAAAAACGGCATGGTCATTGACACACTGTCACACCTTGTGCATCTCAATGGTGACCTGGACCGCGCCATCGAACTGCAGACGCAGGCAGTTGCCAATCTTGGCGACGACGTGCCACCGCAGAATGCTCAGCAGATCCGTCAGTTCCTTGACGAGTTGAAAAAGGAGAAGTCCGGGAAGTGATTTCACCGGGCATTGTTGATTTTCCTGGCCAGCACCCGCAGGGTGCTGGCCTTTTCATTGACATCCCATTCACCACACAAAGAGTGCTGCCAGTATGACTTCGCATGTTCGTTATGGAATCATCGGTGTCGGAGCCGTTTCCGACTTTCACCATGTCCCGGGTATTCGGCTGGATAAGCGATCCAGTCTGACCGCTATCTGCGACCCCAACGAAGCCCTGCTGACGCTGCGTCAGTCAGAATGGGGCCCCGTAAAGGCCTATACCGACTATCGGCAGCTGGCGGCTGATCCGGATGTCGATGCTGTCATCATCGCAACTCCGAATTTCGTACACCGTGAACAGGCCATCGAATGCGCCCGAAATGGCAAGCACATCATGTGCGAAAAGCCGCTGGGACTCAACTTTCAGGAGTCTGCCGAGATGTATCGTGCAGCGCGAGATGCCGGCGTTCGTCACATGACCGCCTTCACCTATCGCTTTGCACCGTCCATGCGTTATGTGCGACATCTCGTCACCAGCGGACTGCTGGGGACTCCCAGACACTTCCGCAGTCAGCGATTTCTCGACCTGCCGGAAACCAGCTGGGGCTGGCGACAGATTAAGAAGCTCGCCGGGGCAGGTGACCTGTTTGATATGACCATCCACAGGATTGACTTCGCCCAGGACCTGCTGGGGCCGATTCGCTCCATCTGCGGTGCTGTCGCACAGTTCGCTCCACGCGATCGGACCGCCGATGGACGCCCCTGCCCTCCATCGGAAGTGGACGACTGGTCAAGCCTGATCGGCTTCTTTGAAAACGGTGCAGTGGGAGTCTGGGAGGGCAGTACCCTCATGAAGGGCCACAACAATGGTGGCGTCGGATATGAATGGGCGGAAGTCAACTGCAGCGAAGGCTCCGCCGCCTATCAGCTCACCGACCCAAACAACATCATCCTGGCCCGCAACGGACGTGATCTGGAAAAACTGCCGGTGCCCGAAGAATTTCTGAAGGCTCCCGGAAGTCCGCGAGACCCGTCTCAGGGCAAACCCAGCACTGTCTTCCGTTATGACCTCGTCTATGAGCTGACCTCCGCCATTATCGAAGGTCGGGATGCCGTTCCCGGATTTCATGATGGTGCACTGGCACAGGCAGTCGCTGACTCCGTACTTGTCTCGTTCGATGAACGACGCTGGGTGGACATTCAGGCCAACCTTGGCTGAGACCCTGAATGCCTGAAACCAAAGAACGCGTGTCGACACAGTCGGCACGCGTTCTTTTTTTCGATCCGGAATTCTTCCAGCCTCAGGGCTTTGCCGGGCTGAACCAGATGTTGCGATATCGCACCTGATTGCCGTGATCCTGCAGATAGAGCGGACCGGCTTCCGGTCCCTCCGGAACTGGTGCCGCTGTTGTCGCATGCGTCAGCTTCACCTGCTGATGAATCACTACACCGTTGTGCCGCACCGTAATCTGGCCATCAGCTTTCTTCTTCCCATCGGCACCAAATTCTGCCGCTTGAAACTGGACGTCATAAGTCTGCCATGTCAGCGGTGGCAGGCACATGTTGAGCAGCGGCTTGCTGATGGAATAAATCCCGCCGCATTCATTCTGCTCACCCGTCAGACCGAAGGAATCCAGCACCTGCACTTCATAACGGCCCTGCAGATAAACACCGCTGTTGCCGCGACCCTGACCACGGGCATTCGGCATGTAAGGCAGCATGAATTCCACGTGCAGTTCGCCGGAACCCAGCTTTTTGCGGCTGGTACAGCCCTGCATCAGCAGCTTGTCCTCTGACAGTTTTCCACCATCGAACTCATCGGCTGTCGTGCCATCAAACAGCACTATCGCTCCCTCCGGCGGCTTGCGACCGAGTGTCGGAGACATCCGCTGCACTCGAGTCAGCTCGGCCACGCGAACATTTTCATTGTTGTAAACGGCGACACTGCCACCGCGAACCTCACCACGCCCGGTGTCAGCCTTCAGCACTACGGCATCGCCCTCCCGCTCACCAGCACCCCGCAGAGGAGTTTCCCCGTTCCAGCCAGCACCGGGCAGCCCGCCGACCCATGCCACCCAGGCAAACTTCCCCTGACCTTCGGCAATCACCTGCAGACCCAGCGCGACCTCTGTGTCGTTCGAACGAAACTTGCCTGCATACTCGCCCTGAAATCCATAGTCCGCACCGGCTTTGTCTGCCTGCAGTGCGGTAAAACCAGGCGCCTTTTCATCAGCAACCGCAGACACCGCGACAGTTCCGCCAAACAACAACACGCTCGCCAGAACGATTCTCTTCATTGCCTCAGTTTCCTTTGAAATACTACTGCCCTGCCCGGCTGGCCGGTTCACCTTCGACTGCCATCAGCAGATCGGCACCATGACGGTACACCAGTTGACGCCCCTCCGCCAGAACCACCAGAAAATGATCCTCCAGCGGTTCCAGTGTGACTCGCCGCAGGACCTGATTCAAGCGAACCAGCATTCGCGCATCGTCGGCATAGTCATACATAACTCGAGCCTCGAGAAATCGACGAATAAAGGGCGCCAGCATTTCTGTCTGTCGCGGTGCCAGCAGATTCACCGCAGACTGCACCTCCAGAGGACAGACGGTTTCCAGCACGGCATACCACTCATCCAGAATTCCCGGCTGCCGAACGGAGATGTACCAGTCCAGCAGCAGTTCCACGACAATATGCCCCAGAAATGCCGGCCGGTGATCGAAGCGATCGGGCATCAGCCGCCGAAATCCCGCTGCCAGCTCGGATTCCAGCTTCATAAAAACAGCGCTGTTGTGAAACAAATCGTCATCCGCCAGGTGCTGCAAAGCTCCCTCCGCCACACTCCGACACCCCACATCCAGCTGCTCCAGTTGCGGACGAATTCGCCGGCTGCGCATGCGCACGCCACGATCCACAACACTGAGCCAGTCCGGAACTGCTGTCCCGGCCAGCATCAGTGGAGAGTCCAGAAATCGATAGCCGTGTGCCAGATAATTCATGTGGTTATTACAACGGATCCAGCCTGTTTGGTGAAGCGGCCAGCCGGAATCGATACTGCAGAAGGCAAAATCCGATCCGTAAACTTCGCCTCCGCTCAGGGATTGACTATCATCGC
>Ga0068876_10003532_pt1 | contig 11163 bp, 6 predicted proteins | sample NOAtaG_6_FD_66442 | JGI IMG/M metagenome (GOLD analysis project Ga0068876, IMG submission 66442) | Freshwater lake microbial communities from Lake Erie, under a cyanobacterial bloom - NOAA_Erie_Diel5S_2200h metaG | ecosystem: Environmental > Aquatic > Freshwater > Lake | place: USA: Ohio, Lake... | reverse complement strand
CCTGGTGGCTTCGTTTTGTGGCGACGATTCGTTCGACTACGACGAAGGCTTCCGCGGAAAAGGTCAATTCTGGTTCTCCATCGTGGACGCAACCGCCGACCGTGGAGGTGAACACGACGGTGGCACGACACCCGAGACGGGAGCTCCTTACGCCATTCCTACCATTTACAACGCCACATACATCGGGGGAGGAATCCCCGCCGCCAAACGTGCATTGACCTTCCGAGACAATGCCGGCGGCAAGTACTACAACTCGATTTTCACCGAATATGGAAAAGGCGCCGATTTCGAACTGCTCAGCTCGGGAGAATGTACCTACAACCGATTCCAAGCCGGAGATCTCCTGCTCTCCAACAACATTTTCTGGAACATTGGAGCCAACAACCCGAACAACATGTTCACCCTCACAGGCGATGGGAGTTTGAACCCAACAGACTCCAGCAATGCCTTGGCGGCACTGACCTCCTCGTTTTCCTCGCAAGGCAATGCAGTGGCCGATCCTCAAATCGGAAACATTACCCGTGAAGCCACCGGGAACCTCAATCCCATTCCAGCTTCGCCTTCCGCTACCTCAGGAGCCACACCCGCGAGCGACCCATGGTTCACACCCGCCACCTTCAAAGGAGCCTTCGGACCCAACGACAATTGGCTCACCGGGTGGACCGCATTGGATGCCAACGGCTACATGTGATAATACCCTCCTTCAAAATGGAACGGCCAACCCTCAGGTTGGCCGTTTTGTTTATGTCTCACCACCCAGTGGCAAATCGATGGAACATTCCTTCCGGAAATCACAAGAAAATCAAGCCGACTTCCTGCTTTGAGCCCTTTTGATTTTTACCCAAAAAAACACCACGGAAGCAATCACGGTGGAGATGACGAAAATCGCATACATGTTGAAAGAAGCTTCCTTCTTCACCTTACGCGCGTCCACTTGGTCGGTCACCACCACCTTGGCTTGGTCTTCCAAATGCTTGGTGCGGGCCTTGGACAGATAGGAACCCAACCCGCCGGTGTCACGAGCATCCATGAAAAGGATTCCACCCGTCTGAACCTCCACGGAAGTAGACCCTTCCGCATCCTCCCCCTTGTCCTTTCCCTCGCAGGCAGCCAAAAAAGCCTTTTGAAGTTGCGTGAAGCGGTACCGATCAAATCTCCGGGCGGCCGAGTTGGGTGCTTCCAACGCATACAAAGCTTTGGTCATCAAGACCTCCCTAGAAGCACCTTCACACATTGTGGCTGCCCGCATGTAAGCCATGCAACCAAAAAAGTTTCCGACAAAACGATCGGGGTGACGGTACAAAACATCGGCAAAAAGCTCCATGGCCAAGGGTGAACCAAAACCCGTCATGCGCATCCAACCATACAAAGCGGACAAGGCTTTTTCATAACGCTCCACACTCAGCTTTTCACCGCCATAGAGACTGTCCTTCAGGAATTGGTAAAACCCTCCATTGAACCCTGGAAACAAGGGCGTTTGCGAACCATATTGCTTCAAATAACGTGCGGCCAATTTCAACTCACGCTGACTGCAAGCAGTGTCGGGCAAGGAATCCAAATCAAAGGCCCTCACACTTGACTCCACATCGCCCAAAGCCAACCAAAACACCCCTAGACCCGAAAGGCTGTCCGCACCCGGCGCATTCAATTTCGAGCGCAATTCGGCTTCTTTCCCAGCAGAGGCGAGTTGCGTCAACTGCGTGCCCAAACCCGAGGACGCTGTCGTATTCACCTGCCCTTTGCCTGTGAGCCATTGCAGCATGCTTCCCGAAAAAACCGACATGTCCGGGCAAACCCGGGTCTGACCCTCCACGGAAATCGGCAGCGCGATTGAACTCAACACCAAGGCCAAAAACAAGGTTGAAATCTTTCTCATAGGGGTCAAATGTGTGACAAATTTGGGGAATAAACCACCTCCCCGCAATCAAAACAATCTGCCCTTCCAGCAAGAGCATGATTATATTCCATCCTTTTGACCAACAAAAATCTGAATTGTTTGGAGAGCCGCTTGGTCAGGGTTGAGTTTAGGGGCGAATGGGGCACAATGACTTTCGGTGCAATTCCCAACCATTTACAACCCGGAGGTAGCAGCCAACCCGGATTGACAAACCAAGCCCACCATCGAATCCTTCCCTTCTTCACCCCTTCTTCTTCACCCCCCGCACCGGCTCAGCGGTCAAAGGATCTTCGGGCCAATGGTGTTTGGGGTAACGTCCCCGCAAATCCTTGCGCACATCGGCATAGGAGGTTCGCCAAAATCCACCCAAATCCATCGTGACCTGACAAGGACGATAGGCTGGGGAAAGCAGATGCATCAGGACTTTGGTCCTTCCCTCGTTCACGGTCGGGGTTTCCATCCATCCGAACACCTCTTGCAACCGTACTGCCAATACCGGAGCACTGCCGTCGGGAAAATATTCCAAGCGGATGTTGCTGCCCGTAGGGACTTCCAAATGGGTGGGAGCCAATTTGTCCAATTGCTGCGGCAAAGGCCAAGGAAGTAAACCTTGCAGCAGCCCGACCAAATCGATTTTGGCAAAATCATCTTTCTTACGCACCTGCTTGACAAATGGCGCCAACCATTCCTCCAAGCTTGCCAGCAACTGTTCGTCGGTCAGGTCCGGCCAATTTTCCTCCGCTTGCCATGTACGCAAACTCAATACCCGGTTTTGGAACTGCCGAGCCGATTCATCCCAAGGGAGCAGACCGGGAGTTTCGCGAATGGCATCACAAATCAAGCTACTGCGTGTTTCTTCGCTGATTTCCTTCAGAGGTTCCGATTTCACTGCCAACCCGAACAAATGCATCTCTTTTTTGGCAACGAGGATGCCATTCTCCCAGCCCACCACCTCTCTCGACTCAAACCGTTCCTTCAGGTCATTGGGGTCGAAGGGGGCCGCCAAAAAGATTTTCCCCTCCTGCAACCCCGCATCCAAATCGGCGATGGCAAGCCATGCCTCCCTGTCCAAGGCATCGTTTGAAGGCAAGGCAGCTTTCCTCCCTGCGGCAAGGCGATACCTGCTTCCACGTGGGGCCTCCTGCTTGCCGATTCGTTCCGGGTAAGCGTGCGCCAACAGCATGCCGGCACTGAAATGGTCAACCGCCACCCGACCACCTGCACCACCCAAATGACGTTTCCATTCTTTGGAGGCCCGGTCGATGCGGGACAAAATCCCTGAGTCGGCATGGGTTCGTTCCCCGTTTCGCCAAGCTACCAAAGCATCCAACCGCAAGTTGAGGTCCGCACCAGCCTGTAGATTGCGCCCAAACGGGTCCCGTTCCTCGACCAAGGCTGCCAAATCTGCCGCCAATTCCGCAATCCCATGGTTTTGACCTTCCAACAACATCACTGCCAGGCGTGGATGGGTCGGCAGTTGAAGGATTTCGCGACCGCGCTGCGTGATTTTGCCGTTGGCCAAAGCGCCCAATTGGGTCAACAACGACAATGCTTGGGCAAAGGCGGAAGCCGGTGGAGGCGTGGGCCATTCCAGTTCAACTGGGTCATGGATGCCCCATTGTGCCAAATCAAGGGCCAACGGAGCCAGGTCTGCCTGCAGTATTTCAGGAACCCGGTGCGCGATGCGCTGCCCATGTTGTGCGGCGGTCCACAGGCGATAACAGATCCCGGGACCCAGGCGCCCTGCACGTCCGGCCCGTTGATCGGCGGCATCGCGGGTGATTTGCACGGTTTCCAACCGCGACAGTCCTGAGCGCGGGTCGAAGCGCGGTTGACGGGTAAGACCGCTGTCCACCACTACGTGCACCCCTTCGATGGTGAGGGAGGTCTCAGCGATGGAAGTCGCCAACACCACCTTGCGCCTACCATGGGCATCGGGGAGAATGGCCTCCTGTTGGGCACGGAAATCAAGGTCGCCATACAAAGGGGTGACCTTCACCGGCAGGTCGCTTTGCAGCAGCAATTCTTGCGTTTTGTTGATTTCGCCAGCTCCAGGCAAAAACGCCAGGATGTCACCTTCTGTTTCACCCATGGCCCTGCGGATGACTCTTGCCACGTTGCTTGCCACTTGGTAAGGATCATCTTGCGGGGTGTAGCGGATGTCCACCGGGTATTGCCTGCCTTCCGAACGGACCACGGGTGCATGCCCCAATTCGGACCCTAAGGTTTGGGCGAGAATTTCGGCGTTCAGCGTGGCGGACATGACCAAAATGCGGAGGTCTTCGCGCAAGAGAGCCTGTGATTGCCTGCACAACACGAGCCCGAGGTCGGCGTGGAGGGAGCGCTCATGGAATTCATCGAAAATCACCATGCCCACATCTTCCAAGCCGGGATCTTGTTGCAGTTTGCGGGTCAGGATGCCCTCGGTCACCACCTCGATGCGCGTGTCGGCACCCACCTGTTTTTCAAAGCGGATGCGATAGCCGACGGTCTTCCCAAGCGGTTCACCGAGCTGTGCTGCCAATCTTGCCGCCACCGTCTTGGCTGCCAAGCGACGTGGTTCGAGCATGATGATTTTTCTACCTGCCAAGAAGGGCTCGTCGAGCAATCGGATGGGCAGCAGCGTGCTTTTCCCTGCACCCGGCGGCGCCTGCAGCACCACGGTGGTGTTGGAGGCAAGCTTCTCCTTCAACTCCAGGATGATGTCCTCGATGGGCAGGTTTTGCATGGCGCAAAGATAGGAAGCTCACCAACAGCTTTCGAAAAACATCCTCAGAGGGCGCAATCCAATCCATCCAAAGCCATGTGGATGAGCAAACCGATGGCGATGACGCGGGTTGAAGCAGGAAACAGCAGGGCGATGTACACCCCGATGGCCGTCCAACTGTGAAGGGGATGGAACCCGATGCTGCAACGGTCCGGGTCATACACGGGATTCGCGAGCAGGTGGTCCAAATCGACCAACAGGGTGGCACACATCCACAAGGCAACGGTTGGCCACCGACTCCTGAAAAACAACCACGCCACTCCCGCGGGAATCAAGAAATGAAGGGGAAGGTGCAAATAGGCGAACATGGGCGGATTCGGATACAGCGATTGTTTCAGGTCGAAAGATACGCAGCTTGTGACCCAATCGGGTGATTGACCCGACATCTCGCTTGGTCAGGCAAGGCTTTATACGCCAAATGATTATCTTGCAACCAACGCTTCTATTCAACTGATATGAGAACCCAAGCGAAACAAATGGCGGTCATCGCTGCCCTGATCTTGATTGCAGGGTGCTTTTTGCCGTGGTTTTCCCAAGGCAGCTACCACATCACCGGATGGGAGGAAAATGCCTTCTTTAGACCCGGTTGGACGATTTTTGGATGCATGGTGGTGATGGTGCTTTCCTTTTTGGCGGGCATTCCGTGGCCAAGGTGGCCCATCCTCCTTGTGGTGGGTGCGGTGCTTGCAGCCGCTGCATGGCGTGCGTTCAAACTCGATGCCTTCGGATGGGGCTTGGCCGTGTGCTTCGTGGGATGGATTTTGGCGATTGCAGCCACCCTCAAGGCCAGTTCGGATTGAACAAGCAGTGTAGCAATAAAACGTATCCCTTCACCAATTAGCGAAAAAACCAACCTTTCAGGCCGGAAGTTCAAGCCGTGCCATCGGTTGCTGCCCCTTCAGCCTAGCGCTTGATGACTTTGGTTGTTTTCACCCTGCCGTTGGATTGCAGCCTAACGAAATAAACTCCGGGTTCAAGTGCAAGCACCTGCGAACGAAGGGTCCACAAGTCGGTGGACGTTCCGTTGAATTGCTCGAACCACCACTCCCGGCCAGAGACATCAAAAATTGCCAATTCGGTGCCCAAAGGGATGTTGCCCGCAATCCGAATGCTCAACTCGTCCAAAAAGGCATTGGGGTAGACAATTGGGGCGAAAGCTTCATCCATGTCGGCGCGTGACAATTCCACGGTGTTGGAAAAGGACTCGCTGCCATCCAAATCCAGTTGTCGATAGCGATAATACAGCCTTTCACCATTGGGCTTGGTATCCAAATGGAAATAGGCATGCGTGGTGGATGAGTTCCCTTGTGCTTGCAGGCTTACGATGGGTGAAAACAGGATGCCGTCCGTCGACCTTTCGAGCACGAATCTGTCGCTGTTGGTCTCCTTGTAGGTTTCCCAAGACAGGGCCACATCCTCGCCAGCCCATTCGGCCACCAAAGGGCTTCCCTCCACCGGGAATCCGCCTGCAGGGTTGGAAGGTCCTAAAATCTCAAAATCGTCGATGTTCACCCCTGCCGCATTCACACTGCCATCTGATTTGAAGACAAAACGGAAGGCGACCTGAGGATTGCCTGCCAAAAAGGAAACGTCGCGGGTCATGAGAGCATAGGTGGTCGCGGCACCGGCAAAAAAAGCTTCATTGATGGGGAAAACGGCATCTCCGACCGTGTTGGCAAAATTGTACCAATTGGCGGCGGTGGTTGTACCCAATGGAAGCCAAGTGGACCCTTTGTTGGTGCTATACTCCACCCTGAAACCATCGTAATTCGCCTCGGTATTGCGCTTGCTTCTGAACCTGAGGGTGTAAGTGCCCGCAGCCGTGAAATTGTAATTGGGGCAGTAGAGTTCTACATTGCTGTTGTCTGCATAATTACCGACCAAACCAGTGACCCAAGCGTTCGCCCCGCTGAAGGTGCCATTTTTGCCAGCAACCGCACTGTTGCCAAGTTGCCAAGGAGTGCCGCTCCAATTTTCGGGCCCGAAATGCAAGGGGTTCACGTCGAAACTTCCGCCGTCGGTGAGTGCATAGGGCGTGCCCAAATCGGGTAAAATCTGGATGAAATTCGTTTTGGAGAGGGAGGCAGCGCCGCCGTTGATGGTGAGGGAGACCGTGTATAGCCCTGGTGCCGTATAGGTTTTGACAGGGTTTTGGGAGGTGCTGGTGGTACCGTCCCCGAAATTCCACAGCCAAGAAGTTGCCCGGTAGCTTTGGTCGATGAACTGGATGTTGGTACTGGTGTATTGCACTTGGCGATTCGAGCCAAAAAGCGCCGTGGGACTGCAAAACGCATCGGTGCTGTACAATCCGCGGCCATGGGTGGCTGCGATCACGAATTTATCGCTTTGACGGAGTTGAAGCATGTCGGTGCGCACGTTGGCAAGGCCCGTGTTGGAAGGCCCCCAGACAGTGGCAGCCCCGTTCAGGTTGTCGGTGGTCCATACGCCCAATTCGGTGGCGACCATGGCTTGGTCGCTGTTGTTGGGATTGAAGAGTGCCCAACGGATGGGCATGTCGGGAAGATTTCCTTCCACAGAGGTCCAAGAGGTGCCACCATTGATGGATTCCCAAACACTGTTGACCCCGAAATTGCTGTAGGTCACCAACAGGTGGTTGTCGTTGCCGGTTTCGACCTCGATACAGGAAACGGCGGCTGCAGGCAACCCGGTGCTGATGTTGGTGCCAGTGGGGGCCGCATTGGCATTGGTGCAGCTCACCACACGGCCATTGTTGATGCCGAAAAACACGCGGTGGGCGGTATTGGGAGAAACGGTAACGGCGTTGACAGTTCCACCTCCAAAGGCAGCCACGGTCACGCCCGTGAAGGTTGCACCCGTTTGGGGGTCGCTCCAACGGAGGTATTGTCCGGCATTGTGGGAAGCGTAGAGGATGTCGTTGGCGTTGTCGTAGTCGGTTGGGTTGATGAATTGCCCCGTGGTTCCTGAGGTAATGTTGGTCCAAGTCTGTCCCCCGTCAGCCGAACGATAATAGTCGTTGTAAACATATTGGGTGAACTGAAACTGAGGCTCATCTTGGTCGATGTGGCAAAACGCGCCATCCCCACCCGTGACTTCCGTGGTGGAATTGACGGCGGGACCGGAAAACAAATGGGAACCGTTGTCTTGGGCTCCGGCCAGGTAATGATCGGTGAAGGCAGTAGGATGGATGGCACAACCATAGAACTGCGTCACGTTGTATCCGTTTCCCTTGAAGGAAATGGTGGGCATAGCTGCATTTGCATTCGCGGTTCGGAAAATCCCTCCGTCGTTGCCAAAATAGCATACCGCAGAGCTACCAGGTGCAAATTGGATGGCATGTTGGTCGGCATGGACATATTGTCTGCTGAATCCCCCGTACCAATGGGCGACTTGGGTCCAAGTTCCGGCGCCGTCAGCCGATACAAACAAATCCACTGCGCCCACAAAAAGACGGTCCTTGTTGTTGGGGTCCACCGCGATGGTGAGGTCGTACCATGCCTGATCTCGACTGAAGTCCGTGGCAGGAATCCCCCCATCCAAATCCACGGGTTCGGTACGGCTTACCCAATTGGTTCCTCCATTGATGCTCCGAAGGATTCCATTCACCACATTGGCATTTTCAACCAAGGCATAGACGTAATTTGCATCATTGGGAGCACAAGCAATTTCAACTCGCCCGAGGGTGATAGGTACCGTTTGGGCGGCTCCGAAAGTAAGCCCAGCATTGGTGCTCTTGTGGATGCTTCCGTTGAGGGTGGCGTAAACATCCCCGTTGGCAGCAATGTCCACGTCATAGGCAAAATTGTTTCCAGCCCCGGTGATTCCAAGTCCAGAACCCAATACTTTGGTCCAGGAAGTGCCGCCGTTTGTGGAGCGCTGAATACCACCGCTGGCGGTTGCTGCCAATATGATGCCGGTGGAGTTCACCGCTATTTTTTGGACAAAATCAAACGTTGCGGCCGTGGTGCTTGCAAGTTGGTTCCAAGTCGTACCGCCGTCTGTGGTTTTCCAAATGCCATCCCCTCTCACGGCATCCAGGTTGGCATAACCCTCACCGGTACCGAAATACATCACTTGGGGATTGGAAGGATCGGCAGCCAGACAAGTGATGGCCAGATTCGTAAAGAAATCATTGACTGGCGCCCACGAAGGGGTGGCAGCACCCATGTTGGTCGTCTTCCACAATCCGCCGGCCACTCCTGCCGAAAAAACGGTGTTTCCTGTGGCGTCGTTCGGGTCGACCAAAATGGCCCTTGTCCTACCGGCCACGTTGTTGGGTCCTCGTTCCGTCCAATTCACCCCGGGGATGGCAGCATTGATTTTTCCGCTTGCCAAAAGGCTTTGCCTATACGCTTCAGCCGCACGAAGCCTTTCCATGGGGACCGTATTGGTTTTGGGATCCCGCATCTGCATGAACTCTTGTTCAAATCGTGCACGAATTTGGCGGATTTTCTCCTCCCTGCCTTTTTCTGCAGTTTTCTTGGAGGGGGATGAGGCATCCCAAAGATTCACAGGTTGGTTTTGAGATGTTCTGGCGAGCGGAAGCAAAAACAAGCCCGCCACAAACAACAAGGGCAATAAGGCGAGGGAGATTCTTCGATTCATGACTAAATTTAGTCAAAAACCGATTGTTGTCAGGTGAGGCAGGCGCTTTTTTCGGTACCCGTCCATTCCGTCGTCAGGGAATCCCATTCACTTCAACAGCAGCCACCACCGTCATAAAAGAAGGTCGACCCGCTGATGTAAAGGTCAGGCATGCCAAGCGAACCCAAGGCCGCGGCGGTTTTGTCGCAAACCGCTAAGGGCATATTCTGCACCAATGTGTGGCCTTTCCCGTCGTTGAAGTAGTCCTCAAAGCCAAAGTAGATGGCGGTCTTGCCTGTAAAAACACAGGGGCCATCGGCTGGCATCGGGTCCTTGATGGCACAGACTTCCACGCTTTCCACCACCAGCAATTCCGGGGTTGCATAGTGCAGGGGATCCAAAATGCGATAAGGTCGCTTGGCTCGGATTTCCACCGTGCCGAACCCGCATTCGGTGATGAGTCGGATGTAATCGTTCAGGCGCATGGCTCCGCTCAGGCACAAGGCCCGCAAACGTTCGTCTTCCCGCAAGGATTCCGGCATGTTGCCATCACAGACCGGGTCTGAAAGCACCAAGCGTCCACGAGGCTTCAACACCCTGTACATTTCCTTGAGGGCAATTTTGAGGTCCTCCTCTTTGAAAATGTTGAACAAACAATTTTGGGCCGCCACGTCCACGCTCTCATCCTCGATGGGCAGTTGAAGCGCATTCCCTTCACGCAGCGACACGAATTCCGATTTGAACCAAGGATTCAAGCGTTCTGCATCTTTGAAATTGTCGGCGCTTGCCTCCAACATCTCGGGCACGGCATCCACCCCGATCACGCCACCCTCACGACGGCTGAAATACGCGAATTGCAAGAGCTCCATGCCACCACCCACGCCTACGTACAAGACTGTGGGGGAATTGACTAAATCCCGGGGATGAACTGTGCTTCCACATCCGTAATTCATGTCCAACATGTTTTGCGGAATATCTAAGCCCGGCAATTGCCAAATGGGTGTGGTGGTGCAACACAACCCGACGTCGGGTTTGAGGGCGGCTTCTTTGTAAACGTTTTTGGCGGTCTCTAGGTAACTGCTCATGGGTATATGGCCGGTTGACTGTAACCATCGGCTATTCCCAAAGATAACGTACAAGCGGTGGAAAGCCCAACCAGCCTAAGAAGTTGAAGGGAATCCATGTGGCCGGACCTGTGCGGGCATGCCGAGTCCCGCGAAAACCAAGGGGACATGCCCTTGTCAATCCGGATTGTTCTACTGAATCCTGATACCGGAAATCATCCCTACCCTTGTCAGACCTCCAAGAGATCTTTTTCGACCTTGAGGTGTTCGATGATGAAATCCTGACGTTCAGGGGTGTTTTTGCCCATGTAATAGCTCAGGAGTTTCTCGATGGTAGTGTCTTTGCGCAAAATGACCGGTTCCAAACGGATGCCATCCCCGATGAACCCGCCGAACTCATCCGGTGAAATCTCTCCCAAGCCTTTGAAGCGTGTGATTTCGGGCTTGCTTCCCAATGCCAGCATTGCAGCCTGTTTTTCGGCCTCGTCGTAGCAGTAGCGCGTCTCTTTTTTGTTGCGGACACGGAACAGGGGCGTTTGAAGGATGTACAAATGGCCTTGACGCACGAGCTCGGGAAAAAACTGCAGGAAAAAGGTCAGCAAGAGCAAACGGATGTGCATGCCGTCCACGTCTGCATCGGTGGCGATGACAATCTTGTGGTAGCGCAACCCCTCGATGCCGTCTTCGATGTTGAGGGCGTGCTGCAACAGGTTGAACTCCTCATTTTCGTACACGATTTTCTTGGTGAGGCCGTAGCAGTTCAACGGTTTGCCTTTCAAACTGAAAACAGCCTGCGTGTGGGGGTTACGGGCCTTGGTGATGGAGCCGCTTGCACTGTCGCCCTCGGTGATGAAAATCATGGTCTCGCCGCT
>Ga0068876_10003529_pt1 | contig 11171 bp, 11 predicted proteins | sample NOAtaG_6_FD_66442 | JGI IMG/M metagenome (GOLD analysis project Ga0068876, IMG submission 66442) | Freshwater lake microbial communities from Lake Erie, under a cyanobacterial bloom - NOAA_Erie_Diel5S_2200h metaG | ecosystem: Environmental > Aquatic > Freshwater > Lake | place: USA: Ohio, Lake... | reverse complement strand
TGGGCATCAATACAGCAATAGCATCGCAAACAGGCAGTTATTCCGGATACTCTTTCGCAATACCTGTTAATCTTGTTCAGAAAGTCATGCGAGATCTTATCGACTATGGTATCGTTCAGCGTGGATACCTCGGTGTGCAGATCGCAGATATTAACCAGGAGATCAAGGAAACAAACAAACTCCCGAATACAAAAGGAGTATTCATCGCAAAAGTTACCGAAAATGGTAGTGCCGATAAAGCTGGTGTGAAAGACGGAGAAGTTATTTTGAAGATAGGATCAAAAGAGGTGAATTCAGTGGCAGAATTGCAAGAGGAGATCGGGAAAAGACGACCGGGTGATAAAGTGGCTCTGACCATTCGCAAAAAGGATGGTGAGGAAGAAATTACAGAGCTCGTGCTGCGCAACAAGGAAGGCGAAACCAAACTGGTGTCAAAAGAAGAGATTTCAAAGAATTATTCACTTGGTGCAACATTTATCGAACTCAGCAGTAAAGAAAAGAAAGAGCTTAATATAAGTTACGGTGTCAAGATCTCATCAATCACTACTGGCAAATTAAAATCCATTGGCCTGCAGCAAGGAATGGTGATCACAAAAGTGAATAATGAACCGATCGAAACTATTGAGCAATTAACAACGAAACTAAATGGTGTAAATAAGGGAGTTTTACTGGAAGTACTTACCGAAAGTGGCAAGAAGGATTATTACGGTTTCGGCTTGTAAAATCAGTAGAAGGGCACGGTTTTTGGTTGCAGGGTACGTTAAAAAATTGTAAAGATTTTTTTTGGAATTCAATACATTTTGGTTGTACCTTTGCATCCATTTTTCCCACATTATTAATCTCAAAAGGAGAATTCACAGAGAATGAGACAACTTAAAATTACGAAGTCGATCACCAATCGCGAGAGCCAGTCACTGGATAAATACTTGCAAGATATTGGTAAAGAGGAGTTGATTACAGCAGAAGAAGAGGTAGAATTAGCGAGAAGGATCAAGCAAGGTGACCAAAAGGCACTGGAAAAATTAACAAGAGCAAACCTTCGATTTGTAGTTTCAGTTGCGAAGCAATACCAAAACCAGGGACTAACCCTTCCCGACCTTATCAACGAAGGAAATCTGGGGTTGATCAAAGCTGCACAAAAATTTGATGAAACGAGAGGGTTCAAATTTATTTCCTATGCGGTATGGTGGATTCGTCAGTCCATCCTTCAGGCTTTGGCTGAACAAGCACGTATTGTGCGTTTGCCACTAAACCAGGTGGGATCACTGAACAAGATCAACAAAGCATTTTCCCGTCTGGAACAAGAATTTGAACGACCTCCTTCAGCGGAAGAGTTAGCGGAAGCATTGGAAGTTCCGGAAGATAAGATCAAGGAGAGCTTGAACGTTTCTGGTCGTCATGTTTCTATGGACGCTCCCCTTTCCACATCTGAAGATGGTGGTACACTAATGGATGTAATGGCCAATTCTGATGCTCCGAAAGCAGATCATGCACTGATGGCCGAGTCACTGCAGAAAGAGATCGAACGTTCTCTTAGCACGTTGACAGATAAAGAACGCGAAATCATTCGTTTATTCTTTGGAATTGGAATGAACCACGGTCTGACACTTGAAGAGATCGGCGCCAAGTTTAACCTGACCCGCGAACGCGTGCGTCAGATCAAAGAAAAGGCGATCAGAAGACTGAGACATACTTCCCGAAATAAACTGCTCAAATCTTATTTGGGATAAGAAAATTGAAAAGGCTACCTACGAATGTGGGTAGCCTTTTTAGCTTTTTACAATTCGTAATTTTTTAACTTAAAACAATAACAAAACAAATGGAAGCTGCCGTAGGTTACGAGAAGGAACTGAAATCGCATGTTGAAAGAGAGCGTGCTGCTGTAAAACTGTCAAGCAAGGTTGGCGAATTATTGTATGACAAAGGGATTGAACTTGTATTGTTCCGCAATCACTTGACAGACATCACAGTATCTGAGATCCTCAACCTTCATGAATATGCCCGCAATGTAGTAAACAAGCCTATCGATGTGTTTACGTCTTCTGAATTGGCAGAAGAGATCTACAAAATGGATCTCGCTCCTTCAAAACTGGATATCGGTAAACTTTCCAGCGAATGGTTGGCAGAACAAGCGAATTATAGTTCAAAAGCTGACTTCCTGAAAAATAAATTGCGCGGTTTTGAAGTATCTTCTGCGAACGGAATTGAACCACGCGATGTTGTGCTCTACGGATTTGGACGTATTGGTAGACTTGCGGCTCGCGAATTGATAAAGCAAGCTGGTAAAGGGCAGCAGCTCCGCCTTCGTGCGATCGTAACGAGAGGCTCTTCTGACGCAGATATCATCAAGCGGGCTTCTCTTTTGAGAAATGATTCGGTTCACGGAGCCTTCAGAGGTTCGGTGATCGAAGATCTTGAGAATAAAGCCTTGATCATTAATGGACAAATTGTTCGAATGATCGATGCAAACAACCCTGAAGACATCGATTATACGTTATACGGTATTGACAATGCCCTGGTGATCGATAATACAGGCGTATTTACAAATCGTGAGGCGCTCTCTAGACACTTGAAAGCGAAAGGTGTATCCAAAGTTCTTTTGACTGCACCGGGCAAAGAGATTCCAAATATCGTCTACGGGATCAATCAGAAAGAGCTGGATGTAGAAAATGAGAATATTTTCTCTGCTGCATCATGCACAACCAACGCCATCTCTCCGATTCTAAAGGTGGTGAATGATAAATTCGGAGTTGTAAAAGGTCACATTGAAACAGTTCATGCTTATACGAATGACCAGAATTTATTGGATAACATGCACAAGAAACCCAGAAGAGGACGGTCCGCAGCAATCAATATGGTTATTACCTCTACAGGCGCCGGAAGTGCTGTAACAAAAGTAATTCCGGACATGAAAGATAAATTAACTGCAAATGCCGTTCGTGTACCTACCCCAAACGGTTCCCTTGCTATTTTGAGTCTTGAATTGAAAGGAAATACAACGATCGAAGATATCAATGCCGTATTGAGAGAGGCTTCTTTGAACGGTGACCTTGTCAACCAGATCTACTACTCATACGACCCTGAATTGGTATCGAGTGATATCATAGGTAACACCTGCTGTTCTGTTTTCGATTCACATGCGACAATCGTATCAAATGATGGTAAGAATGTTGTGCTTTATGCCTGGTATGACAACGAATTTGGATACACAAAACAGGTTATTCGCCTTGCGAAACATATTACTAAAGTGCAGAGATCAATTTATTACTGATCCTGTATTTTCTGAATTAAAAGGGGCTGTATCAGTTTTGAAACAGCCCCTTTTCTATTTAATGCCCGTGACAGTGAACCTCGTACAAGGTATCATTCACCATATACCCACCCGCTTCCAATGACTCGAGTTCATCACCGCATTTTTCTCCGAGCTCGATTTCCGCTCCATTCTTATCGTAATGGCATTCTGAACATTGATTCTTTTTACAAGATGCAAGTGAAAGTCCTGCAACCATTGAGGAAAGGACAAAAATAACTGATACTTTTTTCATCTGTTGGATTTTAAATTATTAGACATTGTGTATTTTAAGCTTATATAAAAATTTCTTCCCGGAGCTGGCATTTCAATATTCTTCAACCTGGAAAGATGATCGATATAGAATTCATTCAAAATATTCTTGATCCCAAGATCGATCATCACAGGATTCTTTTTACCCAATCGCATTTTTAATGCTGCATGAAGCAGATTGTAATAGGGACTCCTTGTCTCTTCTTCAGCTACTAAATTTTGAGGTGCCATATAAACATGTTGAAAAACGATCTCATCAAAACGCAATGTGCCTTTCGTCTTTAGAGAAACCTTCACTAGCGTATTCAACCTGTTTTGTGGCATTAATGCAGGTCCTCTGCCCTGATCATCTCTTCCGTATATAATCGAAACACTGCTTTCAAGGTGCAGCCAATGAGCGAAATGTGGATGATAATGAACTCCGAGATCACTTCCCGTCAAAAATACAGATGGCAACTGAATATATTCAAATACAGGTAGACCGTCAATCAGCGAATCCATTGGTTGGATGGAAATATAGCGCTGAATATAAGTTGCAAATGGATTCAAGATCAACTCTATGTGCTGTCCATGCAATTCATACGTTATATCCAGCTGGGTTGCTCTTTCGTTCTTTAGATCAAGATTACCGATCTCATAACGCAATGCACCATGATGAAATCCGTTTGCCAATATTTCAGATAAATGAGGAGCCCTGAATCCACTGGAAACATTTGCGCGAAAAGTTGACTTTTCAACGGACCGAACTGCTCCTAATGAAAAGTTGAGACTGCCAAAATCGCGCGCAATGGGTTCTGATCCATTGTAGGATTCAAACGATCGAATAATTCTGATATCTCCCCTTATACCTCCTTGAATATTCCATTTTCCGGACTCAAAATAAAGCAAGCTGTAGATTCCATTATCCAGTGCTGTTGATCTCGGCAACAACGTTTCCTCTGCATTACTGAAATTTGACATTTGTTGGTACATCCCTTGTATTCCTGAAAGTAGTGTCAATCGATCATTGCAACGCACTTTCATGCGAAAGTTGTATAAGGTGTTCAGCAATAACATATTTATTCCGGGTATCGTGATCTTCTCCTCATATTCAGTCAATTGATTCGCTGTTTGGCCCAACAGTATGTTCCACTCGAACTTATTCATAAACCATTTATTCTCAACGGATAGGAAATGATTCTGAAAATACTGTGCGGGTATAGTTCCTCTTCGCTGCTGATCAACAACCTGAAACTCCGCTGGTTCGGGAAGGTAATCATGACTGTGACCCGGCAAGCCAACCCTACTTTGTGCAAAATTATACCGCACATGCATCGCCCAATTATTCTTGTTGAAACCAAAAGAAGCTTTCAAAGCATTCTCCCCAAAACGAGAATTCTCGGCAAATCTTCCATTCGGCAATTGAAAATCAGCATGATTTGAAAAACTTCCCGCCACATTAAATCGATAATTTTGTTTAGCAAGCTTAACGGCAAGTTGATCGGACGTTCCCATGGTGTTGGTTTCAAACTGACTTCTAACCGATAGCTCGTATGTATTTTGTTTGGCGTAGGATTCATCAATGAAATAAACGACACCCCCCAAGGCATCAGCACCGTATAAAAGGGATGCCGGACCTTTGATCACTTCAACGCTTCCGATCCCGAGATCTGTTAATCCCATCCCGTGATCCCCTCCCCATTGTTGATTCTCTATCCGCAAACCGTTCAGCATGGTGACAACACGCATTCCTTGCAAACCGCGAATAACCGGTTTTGAGATACCTAAACCGGTTGATGTGGAATAAACCCCGGGAATACTTGACAGTGCCTCACCAAGATTTGTCGAGGAAATGGCATTGAGATCCTTAAGTTTTCTGGTTTCGATATGGATTGCATTGTATTTCTGAAGCGTACCTTTCGAATCTGAAATAGTGACCTCATCCAGTTCAATATGCTTCTCTCGTAGAAGTAGCGTTGTGTCTGTCCCTGCTCGTAATTCAATTATTTTGCTCTCAAAACCCGGTGCGGTGACTTTCAGTCTGACTTTCGCAGGCAATGAATTAGAGAAATTGAAATTACCAACTGAATCCGTTGAGGTAGCAAGGTCCAAATCAATAAGCAAAATGGTTGCAAACGGTATCGGGGACCTTGTTTCTTCGGCCTTCACCAAACCGGATAGACCTTGAGATAAACTGTTGGATACTGAAAAAATCAGTATCATCATGATAAAAAATGACTTCATAGTATAAGTTATGAGAATAAACTCCCGTACGATAAGAACAGGCTATACATGCGACGTATCGCAAAAACTTACATTATGCGTTTGGGGGACCCCGATGAGAAAAGGAATAAAATCGACCAGCCGATAAGAAACTTTCAGAACAGAGATCCAAGGCTGGAATTTGCTGCTTTGTTAGATGAAATCTTAATTCACCTTTACTTTCAATAAAACCTAAACCGTAATCGCACGCAAAACAGTCATCATGATCTATCGATACTTCATGTGAAGAATCTGTTTTATGATCATGATCACATTCATGCCAAATCTGTCTCGGCGTAAAGAGCACGAAAAAGCTAGAGAGCAATAACCAGGATATAATCGAACTCAGTTTCACAACGTAAAAATAGGAATAAAAAAAATAGGCACCTCTCGGTGCCCATTTAAAAAATTAATGGACCTTATTAACGCCCAACCATTTAATTTGTCATTTTCTCCATTTCTTTAAAAGCATCGCATCCTTTAAGCTCTGCTTCCATGGCCTTCTTTTCTTCTTCTGATTTACCTTCATCCAGTTTTTCACATTCCTCCATGTCAGCTTTGTATTTCTCCTGAATTGCCTGAAGTTTCTGCATGTCTGTTCCGGCCTCTTTCGCCTCTTTCAACATCGCCAATCCTGTGTCTGCACAATTACACACTTCGCTTTTACCGCAAGAAACCAGTGCAAGAGCAGTCAGTAGTGCGGATGATAAAATTAGTTTTTTCATATGATCATAATTATTTTGACATTAAAGCTAAACTAATTTATTTAATAATCAAGAACCGGCAGTTTCTAAAGACTTTTACTACGCATGTCAATACTGAATAAGCTTAACGAATCAAGATGGTTTGAGAAACGCATAAAAACAAAGCCGGAAAGCGAACGCACGAGGTAAAATGTAAAAAGCAATAGAACTCAGCCTCTATTGGAAAATACCGTTCAGTATCTAATTCCTGCTTCCTTCAGGCATGTGCGCACCTTCTTTTCATGAAGTTCGCGCTGTTCGGGAGTTCTGTTGGCATCCTGAATGCGAAATGCCTGACATTTTTTATCAACATGATCCCACCTCTCAAGTAAAATATCATCGGTATTTCCGGCTTTTATTGCTTTGTCTATAGAATCATTCACAACAACACAATGACAGAAATCCCACTGTTCACCGTACTTTTTCTCGATCTTTGCAATGGATTCGTTTAACTCGGATGTATCAACATTGGTCATACCTGTTTTGGATTTCGCAAGTGCCTCCTCCATGGAAATATCCTTTACATTCAAATCAAGTCCACACTCCGAACAATCGGAACAAGGTACTTTTTCGGAACAGGAAGCCAGAATGAATATCAAAAAAAGAATAGAACAAAGGTCCTTCATTTGGTTCAGAGAATATTTAAGATCGGTTATTTATGCTCAAAGATAAAAAAGAATTAAGCGCAATGTTCATTCAATGTGGGAAATGAATGTTTAGTACTTTTAAGTTTTCATAACTGCCTTGGCAATTAAAAAGCCGCTGTTTGGGCAGCGGCTCTGTTTTCATTTGAATTTACCCTTAGGCCATTAATTTGTCTTCAGAAGAGGAGGCTATCGCACTTTTATCAAATCGGATCTTTGTACCCTCTGAAGCTAGAAGGATTGTAGTTTCAGCTATTTCCAGGATCTTCCCGTGAATTCCTCCGATCGTGACAACTTTGTCTCCAACCTTCATGTTTTCTCTGAATTTTTTCACTTCCTTTTGCTTTTTCATTTGTGGTCTGATCATAAAAAAGTAGAAAACTACCAGGATCATTACCAACATTATCAAACTACTTGCTCCGCTTTCTTGCATAACTGTTTATTGTTTGTTAGATTAATTACTATTTTGGTTTTACCGTTGCTTTTATAGCAACTTCTGTAACTGAAGGCTCCGTATTCGCAACAATTCGTACGGATTTCGTGATCTCACCTGTCGATGTCCGCTCTGTGTCCACATCCGCTTTGATTATGGCTTCCTCGCCCGGTTGTATCGGATCGTTAGGTTTTTCAGCTACGGTGCACGAACATGATCCTTTAACGTCCGCTATCACCAATGGATAGTTTCCGGTATTGTGAACAACGAATTTTGCAGAAATGATCTCGCCTTTCACAACTTCTCCCCCATCAAAAACAGGATCTACTGCCATGCTCGTTTTTTGACCTATTTCTACTGTCTGTGTTTCTGTGCATGCAAACAATAGCATGAAGGCAGGTGCCATGAATAATATTTTTTTCATACTGATCAATTAATAAGTCCTCTTCCGATCTTAACGATCTTCTTTTCCTTTTGAAGCCGCTCGATCGCTTTGTCTAATATCCCATTAATAAAACCGTTACTCTTAGGGGTACTGTAAAACTTGGAGATTTCGATGTACTCGTTCAAAGTTACTTTAGTTGGTATATTCTGAAAAATCTGAAGTTCGGTGATCGCCATTTTCATCAAGATGATGTCCATTTTTGCGATCCGATCCAGTTCCCAGTTCTTCGTGAGTTCATCGATTAGCGATTCATTCTCCTTGTCCATCGAAATCGTCTTTCTCAATAATTCACGAATGAACTCCTGCTCGTCATCATTCTTCTTGTACAACGGAAGTATCTCAATAGCCACTCCTGTTTCGATCGACTTGATCGTCTTCAAGACCATTGAACAGGAGAGATCAATATCATCAAGCCAGTGAATACTTTTTTCTTCAAGGAAATGATACAAGAACGGAGAGTTTGCAATCTCGGTCTTGAAAAGGTCAAAAGCGAATTGCTTATCCTCTTCAAAACCATCATTCCCATTATTCATATGGTCAATAAAGGTTTCGCTGTCCTTGATTTGCAGAAACATTTTTCGAAACATTTCGCGATGTTCGTCCCCTACCCAATTCACTTTCCTTTCTTCGGAAACCCTCCGCAGTTCGCTATGTTCCTCAAGTAACGCAATAACAGCGTTATTGACGAATTTCATGCTTGGATCCAGATCCTCAGCGGTAGGAAGTATCTTTTTCTTATTCTCTTCGATACGATTTTCCGAAATACTTTTCAGTTCAGAGAACGTCAACAACAAATAGATATAAAGATCATAGATCTTCTCTACGGCTTGCATCAACTCGTTCTCGGTCCTTCTGTAATTCTCTTCATCGGACTGAAAATAAGCATACAGTGCTTGTAGTACTTTGATTCTTAGGTGGCGTCTGTTCAGCATCGATTTTAGAGCGGCAATTTAACTTTTCCGATAGCCTCGATTCTTTCCTCAGCCATTTTATTAGCGATCTGATAGGTCGGTATATTTTCCGCCTGTGAACGCTTTACTATACTAGTGATCGTATTGTAAATTTCTTCTGCCTTATTCATAGCCCATTCTGGAGAAAGTCCCTTCACCTCAGAATAACAGTTGATCACACCGCCTGCATTCAATGCGAAATCAGGAGCATAGATTATCCCCTTCTCCATAACAGCCCGCCCATGCACTTCTTCCTGCTTCAATTGATTATTCGCAGCACCTGCGATGATTGCACATTTCAAACGGGAAAGTGTATCATCATTCACCGTTGCGCCAAGAGCACAAGGTGCGTAGATATCCATATCGATATCGTAAATCTCATCAAGCCCGACCACTTGCGCGCCATATTGCTCTGCAACTCTTTTTAATGAAGGCTCATGAATATCCGAAATGTACACTTCAGCATGTTCTTTGGATAAGGCTTCGACAAGGTATTCACCAACATGTCCAACACCCTGAACTGCAATCTTCTTACCGGTCAGTGAATCGGATCCGAACACCTCCTTGGAGCATGCTTTCATTCCAACATAAACGCCATGTGCTGTAACCGGAGAAGGATCTCCTGATCGACCGGGAAGTCCGACTACATGGTTTGTTTCCATGTTCACATAGACCATGTCTGCGGTACCGATACCAACGTCTTCTGCTGTGATGTACTTACCCCCAAGACTGTTCACAAACTTACCGAATCGACGCATTAAAGCCTCAGACTTCATGGAACGGGAATCACCAATGATAACTGCTTTGCCTCCACCGAGATTCAAGCCTGAAATAGAATTCTTATAGGTCATCCCTCTGGATAAACGCAACACATCATTTAAGGCCTCCATTTCGTTCGTGTAATGCCACATTCTCGTTCCTCCAAGTGCAGGACCAAGGACGGTATTGTGAACTGCGATGATCGCTTTCAATCCTGTTTCATTATCATTACAAAATAAAAGCTGTTCGTGATTGTATTTGCTCATTTGAGCGATCACAGGATTGTCGGCGAGGTTAACGTCCTCAATGTTTTTGACCTCAAACATATTTAAAGATTCTGTGTTTTATTCAATTCAAGCTGAATGCCTATTTTTGCAACGTCTGCAAACTTGGGCACAAAAATAGGAAATTAATCGTATGAAGTCACTGAGCTATCTCAACAAATATTTCTTGAAATACAAATGGCGTTTTTTGTTGGGAATACTGTTTATAGTTGCTTCCAATTATTTCGGTGTTCAAATGCCTCGTTATGCAAATCAGGTTGTGGATGATCTTGTGCAGGGAAAGATTGGCAGTGAGACGACTTCATTATTGCTGGTTGCAGCAAAGATAGGTGGTATATATATCTTACTGAATATTGGAAGTGGATTCTTCCTGTTCCTGACCCGCCAGACGATAATTGTAATGTCTCGTTTGATCGAATACGATCTGAAAAATGAAATATACGCTCAATATCAGAAACTGGATTTCGCCTTTTTTAAAAAAAATAAGACCGGTGATCTCATGAACAGAATTTCTGAGGATGTCGGTCAGGTTCGCATGTATTTAGGACCGGGTATAATGTACACGATCAACCTGTTGGCACTTTTTGCCTTTGTTCTCTATCAGATGATAGCAATAAGTCCTATACTTACAGTTTACGTGCTGATTCCGCTTCCTTTGATGTCATTTCTGATTTATAAGGTTTCGTCAAAAATGAACATGCTTAGCACAGACGTACAGCGCGAACAGTCAGCAATGTCGACGATCGTTCAGGAAACATTCAGCGGAATTCGAGTTGTTAAAGCCTATAGCAGGGAGAATGAGGTTCATCAGAATTTTAACAAGAGCGCAGATAATTATCTGAAGAAAAGCATGCGTCTGATCATCGTGAATGCGCTATTTATGCCCACAATTGTTTTTCTTATAGGCTTGAGCACCATCCTGACGATCTACCTCGGCGGATTAATGACCTATGATGGAGCAATATCCTATGGTAATATTGTTGCTTTCGTCTTGTATGTGAATAAACTTACATGGCCTTTTGCCAGTATTGGATGGGTTACATCCATCAATCAGCGCGCTGCCGCATCACAAACAAGGATCAATGAATTCCTGAAGATCGAACCAACAAT
>Ga0068876_10003526_pt1 | contig 11178 bp, 2 predicted proteins | sample NOAtaG_6_FD_66442 | JGI IMG/M metagenome (GOLD analysis project Ga0068876, IMG submission 66442) | Freshwater lake microbial communities from Lake Erie, under a cyanobacterial bloom - NOAA_Erie_Diel5S_2200h metaG | ecosystem: Environmental > Aquatic > Freshwater > Lake | place: USA: Ohio, Lake... | reverse complement strand
TGTGGGCAACCCAAAACGCACCAAATTCAATCGCATGGCGGTGAACCACGGGGGTTGTCCATCATTTCGACATCAAAAAAACAAAGGAAGTTCTTTGGAATTCATCACAGAATCTCTGCGCTTTCTCCAAAACTACAATGTCTTAGTCAGATCGATATCCTCCAATTCTGAATAGTTTTTTACTAGGTAAAACTCCCTGCTCTCCAGTTTCATAATACTTTGCCGAACCCTCGCTGGCGCGCGTTTGCAACGCGTGCCCTTCTACTCTATTTTGTCTACCTCTAAGTACCCTTTTTTGTTAGAATAGTAATCTCTCGCTGAACTGAATCGATACTCTTCGGGCTCATCCACGATTTCATTCATCACCGGATTATCGTGAAGATAATCTAATTTCTGTCGCGTAAATTTTGCAGAAGTAAGTATTTCAGGATGGTTGCCATCTTGCCAGACTTTGTAATTCTTCACTCTTTTTAGATGATCCGCGACTTCACTGAACAAGTCAAGTATCCCTGCCTGTCCGGCAGGCAGGCAACCTTTCCTGCTTTCATGAATATGTTCCATTGTTCTAACCAATTCTTTAGATGTGTGTTTTTTAAAATCTCGAATAATATCTGATAAACTATCTTCTGAACTTATAATCAGATGAAGATGGCTGGGCATCAAACACCAGGCATGGATCACTAATCCCTTCTCCTTCTGACAATAACGCAATGAGTTAATAATTACATGTTTCAGTTCAGGGCGTGTAAATAAATCCACCCAACCCACAGTGGACATTGTTACAAAGTACATTCCCGCAGGATCATAAAACTTGTAATTCTCTGACATGAACTAAAAATAACAAGGCGGCAAGTAGAATGCAAATTTGCTAGGAGCGGCAGCGCGTTGCAAACGCGCGCCAACGGGGATTACTTTTTAATCATCAAATTAGCTTTCCACAAAACTTCTTTTGCTAAACTAGCTTCGTTCTCGTTGAGTGACCAAATCCAAATTGAATCATTTAACTTTTTAAAAAAACCAACATTGATTCAGAAGCTCTCCACTGAAGAACAAAAAACCGTATTCTCTTTCCTCGATGCTTTCTTGAGGGATACCAAGACACGAAAAGCGTACGCGGCATAAAAAAAGCCCAACCGATAATTTCAGTTGGGCTTTCTGTCATCCATTGATGGCACAAGCGGATGCTTGCGCCAGCGGGGGGACATTGTTACAAAATACATTCCCGCAGGATCACAGAACTTGTACTTCTCTGACATGAACTAAAAATAACGAGGCGGCAAGTAGAATGCAAATTTGCTAGGAGCGGCAGCGCGTTGCAAACGCGCGCCAACGAGGTGCTTTTGTAGGTAAGAAAAAACTAAAGGACACACTCTCGTCCGTTCTCAAAAACGTGGCATAAAAAAACCAACCAACTTTCTCGATTAGGCTTTCAATCTCTTTACTGCACGACCTACCACTCATTACAACCTCACAACATCCGCGCTAATTTTAGTGTTAGTCCTTAGCTGCAAGCTAAGGACAGCAGCTCGGACTATTACAAACTACGGATAGCTGGGGACAGCAAATTAGACTAACACAAACTACCGATAGCTGAGTTAAATAAGCGGTAGCTGATACAGCTTAAGACTGTTATCAACACCATCTTCATAAAATAGTAAATCAAAAAATGACTTTAAATCAGATTTCTTAAACGTCCTTTCCTCAAATTTAACCTCAACTGAACTATTATAAATATCACATTGTATAAAAATTTCCCTCTCTTTATCACTTATCACGTAGATGTTCTCTTTGTCCCAAAAATGGTTATGAAAAAAGCGTGAAAATAAAACTGGATTTGCGATAGTACTTATAACCTTTAATTCTTTAACTACATTGACATCAAAAATCCTTAGAAAAAAAGTAGCCTTGTCCTTGATGACATTTAGAATTAGTTCTGCTGATATTTTTGAGTCTTTGCTCTTTACTCTCTTAAAATAAATAATATTACATTCAAAATTTTCGCGCTTAATATCTTTAAATACATGATCAATATCTGAAGTATCCCATTGTTTTTTTTTCCAAAGCTCACCTAATGCTGTCTCAGCTAGACTATATGATTTGATACATAGCTCTGAATAAGACGCATCTTTCAAAAGACTAACATTTGTTTCAATATTAACACTACAAATACGACTGCTGATACCTAGAGTTTCAATCTTCCCATCAATGCCATTCTTAACCACAATATTTACTTGATCATACTTAGCATATTTTAATGCCTTTATCTTGTGTGTTAAATTTATATGGATACCAAGTATCATTTTGTCGAGTTCTGGAACACCATAAAAAATTTGAATGTATTTTATCATAAATAATCTCTACTTGGGAAAACGGAAAGGTATAGGCAGACCTTGTTCTGGAGGTACTGATTGATTTTTTATAAAATAGTTTGTGACCAAAGCTGCCTCAACAAACAATGCTTGTTCTCTGGTTTGTGTTCTAGACCATATCTGGTAAGTAATCATTAGATGAGGATACTTCGCTCTTAATTCAGCTAACTGCATAGTTGGCCTCGAATTCCCTCTGCCATTATACGTACTGTATTTTTGGTCCGCAATCCCGAATTTTAAAGTTTGCCGCCCTTCAGCCCCCATTCCATATATCTCATACACATCATGAGGATTAGGATTATCTTTTCTGTTTGCATGAGTTGAAACTATGTTACCAACGACTGGTAATAGTTCACCACCTTTACTTAATACAGATGATGGATATAGGGCTTTTGCAGGGACACCTGCCTTCATTAGTAAGCCAGGTATCCCGTCAACAATCGCGTCAAACTTCTCATTTAAGATAGGCCCACCCTCGGTCCATCCAACATAAGCACTAACCGCAAACAATCCGCCCATTAGGTCAGCAATACCAATAGTGATTGCTTCCGCAGCTCTAGCTAATCCAACAATACATGTCGAACAACCCCCATTAGGATCCACTTTACTTATGGGATTGTTCCCCATTGATACATAAGGTGAAGCAAACTCTTTCATTGGATCCATCACCGTCCACCTCCCAATCACCGGATCATACTCTCTCAACTCAAAATGATTCCATCCCGTCTCTTCATCCTTCTCTGCATACTTGCCCTGATACCCATACCTATATTTCGCATCAAGGTCCACCCATTTCTGCTCGCGTAGAATGCCGCCCCAAGCTTCATAATCTCTTGCCTCCGCTACCAATGGCTTGTGATGGATCACGCTCACATCGTCAAACCATACTTCGGTGTTTTCGCTTTCGTTGCTTACCCATATGTAGATATAGCCAGGTTGTGCAATGGTGATGGGGCTATCAAACTTTGTCAGGTTGGCATTGGTGTAGGGGTTGTTTCGTTGTTCTTCTATAAAGCCCGCGCTGGCCGGCACCTGCAGTGCGCCACCATTCACCACCAGGTAGCTGCTGTTGAATACTACGTAGTTGATATAGGCTTTGGGTGCATTGGGGTCGTCTGGGTTGGCTGGCACCGCTGCCAGTACACCTGCATTTAATGCACTGGCAGCTTGTGTAATGCTCTCTAATCCATTGCTAAAAACATATTGGCTCGTTAATGCAGAAGCGATGATGGCCTTCAATGATGTCGCGTTGTTGTAAACGTCTTTGATTTTGAATCGTGCCCAGGCACTCAAGTCAATCTGGTCGCCTGGGCTTACGCTCAAGGCAATGGCTGGCCCTACGGATTTTTTATCGGGTGCGAAATTCGGATCGGTGTAGCCGTACCTCCAGTGAAGCAAGGAACTAGTAACGGGTGCGGGCGTGTCAATATAACCATCATCCGAGGTATGGTTCATCTGCAAATCGCGCCTTTCTGTTTCAAACAGGTTTTTGAAATACACATTCTCGCGCACACGTGGGTTGGTGTAGGTGGCTGTGCCATCGTCTTCCATCGTGGCCGTGTACTCGTTAGCATGGATACGCACCAGTGCACGCACGTTGCCCAGGTGGTCGGTAATCTCATACGCAGTTGAGCCTGCATCTGTATTTGACTGATCGGCTGCAACGGAGTGTGCCGGGTAGTAGGTGGCCAGTTTGCCGGCTCCGTAAATGGGGACTTCCGTTTGCGTGTAAAGAGATGAGCCATCATTCTTCTCTTTATCGAGTGTCTGCTCATAAATGCTGAGCACGTTGCCACTGGCATCGCGGATGTACCAAGTTGTCTTGATCTCTCCACTGGGCTGCGAGGCAGGCGGATAGGCCACCTTTGTCAAACGGAAGCCGCGATCATCGTAGGTATATCGCACGGTGGGTTTTGTTTTACCAACGTCTTCATATACCGCTACCACTTTGCCTGTTACATCGTAGTCTACCCATTGGTCTTTCTCGTTTGCATCTGTCTTATCAACGGCAATCATCTGGCCGATTTTATTGTATTCATAATTATTGGCATACCCGCTTACACTCTTCAGCTGATTGTTGTTTTTGGTGAGATCATACGTGTAAGTAAAGTTATGCTGCAGTTGCCCCTTATCTCCATAGCGTTTAAGTGTCTTTATGTTTCCGTTAGGGTCATAGGTCATACCCGCGAGGCGATAGTTGTTTCCATCCAGTACGTACCCATTTGCAGAAGAATTCTGTCTGGCAAAAACGGCTTCTTTTAGCTGGTATTTTTCATCGTAGTCGTAGAGGTACATGCCGCTTAGTTCGCTGTCGGTAGTGCCATAGGCTTTGTCGGTACGCCAGCGAGCGGTGGTGATCAGGCCGTTGTAGAGGACGGGTGCTGAAGTGAGGGAAGAGAGTTGATTGACTTGGATGGGTGCAGATTGTAATGTCATGCCAGTGACTAACGTATTGGTCATGCTCCATCGGTAATTGCCTTCGTCCGCTGCTGTGGGGTTGCTCTTGGTAAATGTTTTTTGCGTGGCGTCTTGGTTCTGTGCATTAATGTTAAGCCATGTACCGTTAGGCAGTTGTTTTTCCCAAACAATGATGGAGTTCACTGTCAAAGGACGAGCTGGTATAGTTAAGTTAGTGAGGCCAAAGGTAATGGTTGACACATCGCTTATGTTTTTTTGAGGTGCGTAAGTGTATGCTTGTAGGCCTTGGTTTACCATAGGCTCTATCGAAGAAAAATCGAGTAGATTATTTTCAACAGCTACCGTGAGGTTGGCTTTGTTGGGGCTGGTGGCCAAGTTTGGTACTGAGGTGAAGTTGTTACCCGATAGATTAAGTGAAGTAAGCTTGTTCCAACCCGAGAAATAGTTACTTGGGAGTGAACCAACGAGTTTGTTATTGGCCATGGACAGCGTAAGCAGGTTGGCACCATTCAAAAAACTGGGGGGAAGGTTTCCAGTAAATTGGTTGGAGCTCAGGTTCAAGCCAGTCATGTATCTCAAACTTCCGATGGAGGCCGGTATCTCCCCTATAAGCTGGTTGGCTTCGAATGAAAGACTTATGAGTGTTTGTTTGTTCCCCACCCAACTAGGTATCGATCCTGTTCGGTTTGCGTATCCCATCCAAAGATAAGCGAGACTCGGTAGGGTTCCAATCCAATCGGGAATTGGGCCTGCTGTAAAGTTGCCTGACAAACCAAGCACACGAAGATTGTTTAATCCGCTATAATCTGGAATAGAGCCGGTTAAGCTGAAAGAATAAAACGATAGCCAAACGAGATTGGGGAAGTTTTTTGGGTAGGTAGGCAAGTTGCCCGACATAGCGGTATGACGAAAATCGAAATACTCCAGCTTTGTCAATGTAGCCCACTCGGCCGGAAAGGTGCCGGAGATATTGTTGGCATAAACAATTAGATTTTTTAGTGAGGTTAAATTGCCCAACGATGCTGGCATGGGGCCGTTCAAATTATTGCCCGGCATTTGGATCGTTATTACATCTCCACTCCCAACGGCAATACCAAACCAAGTACCCATCTGCGCAGCCGTTGCTGTTGCCGGCCATGTGGTGGGCCAGTTGGTTTTATTCGTCCAGCCAGCACCGTTAGTGCTAAGGAACAAATCTTTGAGGGCGGCAAACTCGATAGCATCGGGGATAGCGCCTTCAAAACGAACCACAATCGGATAGGACTGTAACGTTAAGTTTGTAATAGTGCTTTCGGTGATCGTCAAACGATATGTACCTGCATCGCCAACAGCTGCCGTGGTGCGTTTAAATGTTTTTTGGGTGGCATCCTGGTTGAGCGAATTGACATTTTGCCACGAACCGTTCGTTTGTTGCTTTTCCCACACAAATGTGCCCGTTGCCGCTGGAGATATAGTGGGCGAAATAAGCAAGCTGGAAGTTGTGAAGCCAAGTGCCTTTGTATGTGATACGTTATTGATCGTGCCATTCTCAGTATACGAAGCTCTATAAAATGAACAATCGCCAAAGAGTTTACCCGATGAAGGAGTCAACGAAGTGTAAAACGTTACGCCATTCTTTTTATAGTTAATGATTGATCCTATCCGCTCAATGCGTATTAGGTCTCCAGAAGCATACTTTAAACCAAAAGTGCCAACAAAAACCCCTCCTTCGAATACCGTAAGTGAAGAGTTTGTCTGAAAATAAACTGAATAGTTGATGTTTGGATATCCATAAAGGTAAGGATAAGTTCGATTTCTATCTATTGTGGAAAGCCCAATCATTTTGTACGTTTCAGTCTCTCCTGCCGCGAACTCGATGTATCCGTCAGCATTATCTGCAATCAGCTCAGATGAAAACGCGCCTGCATCCCAAGATTCGGTTGCATTGCCCCTGCGAGAAATTGTGCTTCCGTTTGTGTCCACATTGGCACGATCAATCCAGTTGATAGGTTGAGGAATAGTTTGAGAAAACCCAACTGATTGTTGAGGTGAATAATTAAAGAGATAAAATTTGTTAATATTTGGACTAATACTTTCGAAACCTAACTGATTATTGCTAATGTCAACAGACATGAACTGGCGGTTGGGGTGCTGCGAGAGATCGGGAAATGAAGTAAAATTATTTCGGCCAATACTGATATTAGATATCTTGTTCCACCCCGTAAAATAGGTGGACGGTAAAGCACCCTCAAGTTGATTCCCGTATACGAGAAACGCTTCCATATTGCTGGCGTTGCTAAATGTATTTGGAAGGCCTCCGGTTAAATTGTTATCATTTAGCAACAGCGCAGTCAATGATGGCATGCTGCCTATCCAGGGTGGAATGCCTCCTGTAAGCTTGCAATTTTGCAAAAAAAGGTGTTTCAGATTGGACATATTCCGCAGCCATGCCGGAATAGGTGCCGGGGTGAAATTGCCTTCCAAAAAGAGATACTGTAAACTACTGGATGCGCTTAAGTTCGGCATATCACCAGTTACAAGTGAGGATACAACTTGAAATAAAATGAGTTGTGTGAAAGAACTGAAAAAGGACGGTATACTGCCGGATAGCGAGGTGTACGTAAAATCAAAATAGTTCAGTTTGACTAGTGTTGACCAAGTGGATGGGATTTCTCCAACTATAGAATTATAACGAAAACCTAGATATGTTAATTCGGTGAGGTTGCCCAACGTAGATGGAAGTAAACCATACAAGTTGTTGCTGGCAAAGTTCAGCGAGGTAACGTCTCCATTAGTCACTCCCACCCCAAACCACGTCCCCATTTCTGCAGCGGTAGCCGTAGCCGGCCAAGTGGTGGGCCAGTTGGTTTTGTTTGTCCAGTTGGCACCGTTGGTAGAAGTAAACAAATCTTTAAGTGCGTTGAACTCAACTAGATCCGGAACATTGCCAATCTCTGGAGTAGTAGTGTTAGACTCTGCCGTAAAAGCAGATACACCGCTCCCACTATTATTGGTGGCTCTCACTCGATAGAAGTATTGTGTTCCTGCCGTCAATCCCGTATTTGAAAACGAAGTTGCATTTGCTGCCGTGTTAGTTACTAAGACAAAACCTGCACCGGCAGTCAACGAGCGCTCAATTTGAAAACCTGTTTCATTAGAAGATGCATCCGTCCATGTGAGATTGACTTGCGTTTGTGAAACTGGAGTGGCTGCCAGCGCTGCAGGAGCAACTAGGTTGGCTACGGCAACAGCTTCTGGCGTGTTGAGCGAACTTCCAACTCCATTGGTTGAGCGGATACGATAAAAATACCTGGTACCGGCTGTGAGCCCTGTATTAGAAAAAGAAGTGGCGTTAGCGGCCGTTGTATTGATCAGTGTGAACCCCGAACCACTAGTAGTCGATCTTTCAATCTGAAAACCAGTTTCATTGTTCGAGGCATCTGCCCAAGTGAGATTAATCTGTGTGGTGGAAGTGGCTACTCCAGCCAAAGCAGTTGGCATAATTGGTGCAGCGGTGCTGGTAGCAAACTCTGGTGTATTGTTTGAACTGCCTACCGCATTGATGGCTCGCACCCGGTAGAAGTAGGATGTGTTTGCCGTGAGTCCCGTATTTGAAAAAGAAGTGGCATTCGCAGCAGTGGTTGTCACTAGCGTATAGCCAGAACCTGAAGTAGTGGATCGCTCTACCTGAAAGCCAGTCTCATTGTTGGATGCGTCAACCCAAGTAAGATTGATCTGAGTAGATGAAAAGGCTGATGCATTTAAAGTAGTTGGCGGTAATGGTGCGGACGTACTGGCAGTAGCTTGTGGTGCATAGCCTGAGGTAATCGACCCATTGATTGCACGTACGCGGTAGAAGTAAACGGTGTTAGCTGTCAATCCAGTATTGGAAAACGAAGTCGCGTTGGCAGCAGCTGTGGAGATCAAAGAAAACCCAGAGCCGGAAGTCAATGAGCGTTCAATTTGAAACCCGGTTTCGGAAGTAGATGCATCCACCCATGTTAAATTTATTTGTGTGGATGAAGCAGCTACGGCTGTCAACATTGTGGGTGCAGCAGGTGCTGACGTTAGTGCGCTTGCTTCAGCTGTGGGGACAGAAGTACCAACGGCATTCACCGAACGAACCCGATAAAAATATCTGGTGTTTGCTGTTAAACCTGTATTTGAGAATGAGACCGCGTTGGCTGCAGTAGTAGTAATCAACACAAAGCCAGTGCCCGAGGTGGTCGATCTTTCTACTTGAAAACCAGTTTCATTTGTAGACACATCGGACCATGTCAAATTGATCTGGGTTGCTGATGCAGCAACGGCTGCCAGTGTAGTCGGGGCGACTAGGCCAGCGATGGCACTCGCTTCGGGCGTATAGGCAGAGTTCCCTGTGGCGTTGACAGCACGGATGCGGTAGAAGTATTGGGTGCCTGCGGTAAGCCCTGTGTTGACGAACGACACTGCGTTTGTAGCGGTGGTGCCCACCAACGTAAAGCCTGTCGCAGTTGTCAGCGACCGCTCTACCTGAAAACCCGTTTCGTTTGTGGACACATCAGCCCACGTCAAATTGATCTGGGTTGCTGATGCAGCAACGGCTGTCAGCGCGGTCGGGGCAACCAAACTCGTGGTGGCATTTGCCTCAGCCGTGTAGGCAGAGTTGCCTGAGGCGCTGACAGCGCGGATGCGGTAGAAGTATTGGGTACCTTCGGTAAGCCCTGTGTTGGCGAACGACACTACATTAGCTGCGGTTGTGCCTACCAACGTAAAGCCTGTCGCGGTTGTCAGCGACCGCTCTAGCTGAAAGCCAGTTTCGTTTGTGGACACATCAGCCCACGTCAAATTGATCTGTGTTGCTGATGCAGCAACAGCTGCCAGCGTGGTTGGGGCGACTAAGCCAGCGATGGCATTCGCTTCAGCCGTATAGGCAGAGTTCCCTGTGGCATTGATCGCGCGGATGCGGTAGAAGTATTGGGTGCCTGTGGTAAGCCCTGTGTTGGCGAACGACACTACATTAGCTGCGGTGGTGCCCACCAACGTAAAGCCTGTTGCGCTTGCCAGCGACCGCTCGATCTGGAAACCTGCTTCGTTTGCCGAGGCATCGACCCAAGTCAAATTAATTTGAGTCGCTGATGCAGCAACGGCTGCCAGCGCGGTCGGGGCAACCAAACTCGTAGTGGCATTTGCTTCAGCCGTGTAGGCAGAGTTGCCTGTGGCGTTGACAGCGCGGATGCGGTAGAAGTATTGGGTGCCTGCGGTAAGCCCTGTATTATCGAATGACACTACATTAGCTGCGGTTGTGCCTACCACCGTAAACCCTGTTGCGCTTGCCAGCGACCGCTCGATCTGGAAACCTGTTTCGTTTGCCGAGGCATCCACCCATGTTAAATTAATTTGAGTCGCTGATGCAGCTACGGCTGCCAGAGTGGTTGGGGCAATTAAGCTCGCGGTGGCATTTGCCTCGGCCGTGTAGGCAGAATTGCCTGTGGCGTTGATCGCACGGATGCGGTAAAAGTATTGTGTGCCGGCTGTAAGCCCTGTATTATCGAATGACACCACATTAGCAGCAGTTGTGCCTACCACCGTAAAACCTGTTGCGCTTGCCAGCGACCGCTCAATCTGGAAACCTGTTTCGTTTGTGGACACATCAGCCCACGTCAAATTGATCTGGGTCGCTGATGCAGCAACGGCTGTCAATGTGGTTGGGGCAATTAAGCTGGTGGTGGCATTTGCTTCGGCCGTGTAAGCAGAGTTACTTGTGGCGTTGATGGCACGGATGCGGTAAAAATAACGTGTGCCTGCTGTAAGGCCGGTGTTGGAAAATGATACCACATTGGCAGCAGTTGTGCCTACCAACGTAAAGCCTGTCGCTGTTGTTAGAGATCGCTCGATCTGAAAACCTGTTTCATTAGTGGATGCATCCACCCAGGTTAAATTGATTTGTGCAGTTGATGCTGTAGTGGCAACTAAAGTGGTGGGTGGTATTGGGGCACCTGCGGCTATTGTGGCTATGCTAGACTCCGCTGTATAGGCAGAAGTACCATTGGCATTGACAGCCCTAACGCGATAGAAGTAAGTAGTGCCTGCCGTGAGGCCTGTATTGGAAAAGGAAATCGCATTTGCGGCTGTTGTAGTGACCAAGGTGAAGCCTGTGCCCGTTGTCAACGAACGCTCTATTTGAAAGCCTGTCTCATTAATTGAGCCATCCGCCCAAGTTAAATTAATCTGAGTGGTATTGACAGCCGTTAGTAGCAATGAAGTGGGCACTATCAGGCTTGTGGTCGCACTTCCCTCGTTCGTGTAAGTAGAAATACCTGTCGCGTTCACTGCACGTACTCGATAGTAATATTTAGTACCGGCCGCAAGGCCAGTATTTGAATAGGATACCGCATTGGCTGCGGTTGTAGCTAACAACGTAAAGCCTGTA